>Ga0055480_10000246_pt1 | contig 19760 bp, 21 predicted proteins | sample Muzzi_PWB_D2_FD_57935 | JGI IMG/M metagenome (GOLD analysis project Ga0055480, IMG submission 57935) | Wetland microbial communities from San Francisco Bay, California, USA, that impact long-term carbon sequestration - Muzzi_PWB_D2 | ecosystem: Environmental > Aquatic > Marine > Wetlands ... | reverse complement strand
TCCGCTGGGCTCGGGTTCATCAACAATATTCCGGTTTTCATTGCTAGCGACCCGGACTGGGCAAGGCGTTTTAAGGCGGCCAACCTGCCGCTGATCGGCGATGACATCAAGGCACAACTGGGGGCGACCATTACCCATCGGGTCCTGACCGACCTGTTCCGCAAGCGGGGAGTCAAGCTGGAGCGGACGTACCAGCTAAACACGGGCGGGAATACTGATTTTCTCAACATGCTGAATCGAGACCGGCTGGCGTCCAAAAAAACTTCCAAGACCGAGGCGGTTCAATCGGTGGCAGGTCGGCGGCTGGAGGATGATAATATTCACATCGGACCGAGCGACTACGTGCCTTGGCAAAAGGACAACAAAGTCTGTTTCCTGCGCATGGAAGGGAGGCTGTTCGGGAACGTGCCCATGAACCTGGAATTACGGCTGTCGGTGGAAGACTCTCCCAACTCGGCGGGAGTGGCGATTGACGCCATTCGTTGTGCCAAGCTGGCCCTGAATCGCGGGGAAGGGGGGGTGCTGCATGCGCCGTCTGCTTATTTCTGCAAACATCCGGCCCGGCAGTATCCGGATGATGAAGCCTTTCATCTGATGGAAACGTTTATTAACGGCCGGTGGAAGAAGCCGGCCGAAGCGGTGGACGTCCCCGCGCATGGGGGCGCCCCGAGCCGAGCCGGCGTCTAAACCGCGGGCGTTTTCAGGAATCGCTGCATTTCGCAAAATCTTCCAACCATCTGTTGCTAGGTTGTTTTTGGCCAAGGACTGCTCGACCATTCCAGCCGGTCAAAGGTTGCGGAGGGAACCGGAAACCGGCCCAATTGGTCGAGCGTTTCGGTAAAAAGCCGTGGCAGGTCGTTTTCGGACAGGGGCTCTCCGAAGAGGAACCCCTGCATTTCATAACAATCCAGGGATCGCAGGAACTTAACCTGGGAAAGGTTCTCGACCCCTTCGGCGACCACGCCCAGATCCAGACTTCGTGCCAGGGCGACAACGGTTTCGGCGATGGCCGCATCGCTGGGGCTGCTGATAATGTCCCTTATAAACCGGCGGTCGATTTTAATCCGATCGATGGGAAAGTCTTTCAGGTAGCCTAGTGAGGAATAGCCGGTACCGAAATCATCAATGGCGAGCTGAATCGAACGCTTCTTCAAGGCCGACAGGGTCTCCAAAATCGTTTCGTTAACCTCCATCAAGACGCTTTCGGTCAATTCCAGCTCAAGAAAACTGGGGTCGGCCCCGGTATCTTTCAAGACCCGGTCCAGCGATTCGATAAAGTCGGGTTGTTTCAACTGACGGCCGGAAATATTAACCCCGATCCGTACCGGATGGCCGAGGTCGACCATTTTTCGCACCTGAAGACATGCCTGCCTCAGGACCCACTCTCCAATCTGGCGGATCAGCCCGGTTTCCTCGGCGAGGGGAATGAAATGGTCGGGAAGATATATTTTTCCCTGCCTGCGCCAGCGGACCAGCGATTCCAGCCCGATCAGCTGACCGGTGCGGATATCCACCTGAGGCTGGTAGACCAGGAATAGCTGGTCCTTCTCCAGCGCCTGTCGTAATTGAGCTTCCAACCCCATTTTTCGCCGAATCCGAACATCCATGTTCCGGGAGAAGAATTGAAAGGTATTGCGGCCGCGTCCCTTCGCCTCGTACATAGCCAGGTCGGCATGGCGCAAAAGGGTATCCGTATCCGTTCCATTTTGGGGAAAGAAGACAATGCCGATGCTGGCGGAAACATAGACCTCTTTTTCGTCAATTTGAAAAGGGAAAGAGAGTGCATGGAGGACGTTTTCCGCCACCACCGAGGCATCCCGCTCGTCTTTGATGCCGACCACCAACAATACGAATTCATCTCCGCCGAACCTCGAAAGATGATCACTTCGGCGTACGCAATGATTTAAACGGTCCGCCGTCATTTTCAGCAATTGATCGCCACGATCGTGGCCAAGGGTGTCGTTGACATCCTTAAAGCGGTCCAGGTCGAGAAAGAGGATTGCGAGCATCCGCTCTTCGCGAGCGGCCATGGCCATGGCTCCTTCAAGGCGGTCACGGAAGCTGAGACGATTGGGGAGCTTGGTCAGGACATCGAAATAGGCCAGGTCCCGAATTTCCATTTCCGCCTTTTTCAGCTCTTCGATGTCCCGAATAATGACGAGGTAGTGGGGTTCCCCGTCGATCGTGATGCGGTTCGCTGACAGCAATCCGGTGCAGAACGGCCCCCCTTTTTTCCGGAATTTTACTTCATAGTTGCGGATGCCGTCCTTTCTTCGCAGGTGCCGAAATATCTGGCGTTGACTCCGGGAATCCTCCCAAAAGTCGAGAGCCGACCAGCAGCGGCCAACGACTTTATCCCTGGCAAGACCGGTCATTTCAGTGAAACTGGTGTTGACGTCAATGAAAACGCCCCTTTTCCGCTTGACGAGTCCGATGGCGTCAGGGCTGGTCTGAAATGCGGCCCTGAACCGTTCTTCGCTGGCGCGAAGTGAGTTCTCACTGTTTTTGCGGTCCGTGATGTCCTCGCAGAGGGTGACGACAGCGACCGGCGCACCCTGGTCGTTGGTGACCAGATCGCTGATCAATTGAACCGGAAAAACAGTGCCGTTTTTGCGGAGGTTAATGCTTTCCCGTTGCCATATTTGCATTTTATCGGGCGGAACCTTTACCCCCCGGATAGGCTGGGGGGCCAGAAAGTGGGCGGGACGGCCGATCAGTTCCCCGATGTCGTAACCATGCATGCGCGCTTCGGCCGGATTGGTGTAAATAATCTTCCCTTCCAGATCGGTAACCGTCACCCCGACCCGGGTGGTCAGAACGGCCTTTTCGAGAATCCGGTGCTCTTCCTCGATCAATTTTCGCTGGGAAATATCCTGCAGATGGAGAAAAATATGGTGTTTGTCCCGGTCGCCGGGCAGGGGAGAGATGTTGGCCGATTGCCACCCCGGCACCTCATTGTTGCGGATAAAGCGGATGTCCAGACTATACTCCGGCAGTTCCCCGACCGTAACCCGGCCGAGGTTTTCCTTCAGGCGGGGCCAATCGGGAGGATGGACAAATTGTTCGAGGGGCCGAAAAGCGAGAATGGCGGGAAGGTGCCCCAAGTGCTGGGCGAAAGCCGCATTGGCATCAAGAATGCGGCTTTCGGAATCCAGGATAGCCATGGCGGCGCCGGCGTGATGAAAAATCGACCGATAATCCTGTACGGATGAATCAAGGCCTGTAGGATTCAGGGTGGCCTCGCCCAGGAGGGTCTCGAGTTGGGAAATGCGTTCCAGCAGCCGATCTGAACTTTTCTTTCCGTCCATGCTGCCTTCCGTTCGGTTGGGGTCTCAAGTGACCTGTCTCCCCTGCAGGCGCAACATCAGTCCAGAATTCAGCGGCTATCCGGCTAGCTTAACTATTGAACTATATACGGATGTTAGAATTTTTCTGGATTTTCTAAAAATATTTTCAGAAATCGCCGGTCGTCCCTTCGGCCTGTCGGTTGGGGAAAAAAGCAAAATGCCCGGTCCGTAGCGGATTTAGACTGAGGAGCACATATTGCTTCCGGGACTCACATTCGAAAGGGGCCTGCCCCCTGCCGCGGCAGTTGGAAATAATTTAGTGGTATAATTCTTCGAAAATCGGTTTCGATACCGGGCCGCCTGGTTAATTCCATTGGCGGCCGTGTTTCGGGCCGGCCGGCAGAACTTCAACCGGGCCGAAGCATTGCCTGGACATTTTGTCACCCATGAGCAAATCTCCTGATTCATGCAAGGCTCCGTTAGAGGAGAACGAATTCCGGAAACGGTTGAGCCGGCTGGAAAGGTTTCGATCCCTTTTGGATCATGCACGGGATGGGATCTTTCTGGTCGATCTCGAATCAGGTTTGATTGTCGATGCCAACAGTTCGGCCTGCCACCTGCTCGGTTTCGACTGCCCCGCCCTTATCGGCCGCCCACTGGAAGCTGTCGTCGATCTGGAACAACTGAACTGGCTGGGAGAGTTGGAAGACTCCTCGGAGGAAGGGACGGTGGCGACAGTGCTTCGCGGCGCCGGTGATGGATTGGTTCCGGTCGAAGTTCGTTTTAACATGGATCGATTCGAAGGCGGCGCCTATGGAGTCGTGGTGGCTCGGGATATTTCCGAGCGGGAACAGGCCAAGGCTGCCCTGCGGGAGCGCGAGGCGCTGCTGAGAAACTTTATCGAATCGACGCCGCTGGGGATTCACCTCTATCAATTGAATGAACAGAAACAACTCATTTTTTCAGGATCCAATCCCGCCGCCGACGCCATCTTGGGACTGCGGCACCAAAGCTTTATCGGCCGTACTCTCCAGGAGGTTTTTCCGGCCTTGGCCGAGACGGAAGTACCTGATCGATACCGTGAAGTCTGCCAAACCGGCTTGCCGTGGAAAAATGAACAAATTTTTTACCTTAACGATAAGATCCAGGGGGCTTTCGAGGTGCACGCCTTTTCCACCGGGACCGGATGCATGGCCGCTATGTTCATGGATATCAGCGAACGCAAACGGGCGGAGGAGGCTCTCCAGGAAAGTTCGCGAATGAAATCGGAATTCATCAGCACGGCCGCCCATGAACTGCGCACTCCGCTCACGTCCATCCGCGGTTTTGCCCAACTCCTGGTTGGAAATGCCGAGCTGACTCCCGAAGAACAGCGCGAGAGCCTAGCCTATATTCACCAGAAGACCGAGGCCCTGTCACGAATTCTGGATGATTTGCTTGATATCGCACGGGTCGAATCGGGGCAGGCCCTGCCCCTCAAAATGGGGATGATCCGAGTGGACGAGTTATTCCAGCCCGGTGCGGCCTACTTGAAAACACGGTCTGCGGGGTACCATTTGCTCTGGTCCCTGGAAGAAGGGGACCTGCTTGTCTCGGCCGATCGGGAACGGATCGGCCAGGTGATGGAAAATCTTCTCAGCAACGCCTTGAAGTATTCGCCGCCGGGGACGGAAATTGGGGTCTCTGGCCAACGGTTGAAACATGAATATCTGATTGCCGTCAGCGATCAAGGAATAGGCATGACATCCGATCAGGCGTTGCGCGTCTTTGACAAATTTTTCCGGGCCGACAGTTCCAATACCGCTATCAGCGGTCTCGGTCTGGGCATGAGTATTGTGAGGGACCTGGTGGAGTCTCATGGCGGTCGGGTCTGGGTGGAGAGCCTCCCCGGGGAAGGTACCAGGTTCTTCTTTACCCTTCCCCTGGCGGGGGAGGATAACTTAAGCGGCGGTACGGACCATTGAAAAGGCTGCTGATCGTTGATGATCAGGAAGACGTTTGCCGTCTCCTGGAAATTGTCCTGCAGGGGCCGGCACGGGAAATCAGAGTTTCCGGGAACGGCGAGGATGCTCTACGGCTGGCGCGGTCCTTTCGCCCCGATGTCGTGCTGCTCGATATCATGATGCCCGGTGGAATAGACGGGTTGGCGGTGGCAAGGTCTTTGAAGGGGGATCCGGAGATGGCCGGAACCAAGGTGCTGATCGTTACTGCCAGGACACTGCAAGCAGACCGGGAGGCGGCTTTTGCGGCAGGTGCCGACGATTTTCTGACCAAACCTTTCGATGTGGCCGAACTGCAGGAAAGGATCGAAAATCTGCTTTAACAGAACGACCGAAAATACCCCTCTCCGCGGTCCTCATCCCTCGTCCACGACCAATTTCTCAGGTTCGCTTTACCCCCGTAATTTCAGCAGCTTTGCAACCGGTTTTTTTGGTCAGGCCGGGGAATGAGATTTTCAATCACCCGTTATGCTACGCCGTTGGAATCCGAGCCGATCCTGGTACCCGCTCCTTGACAAGCCTGCCCGATTTCTATACCCTACCAGCGACTTTCTGCCCGGAGAGGCTCTCGCTCATGCGCATCACCGCCGTCATCCCCGCCCGATACAATGCCTCCCGCTTTCCCGGAAAAGTTCTCGCCGATCTCCACGGCAAACCGATGATTCAATGGGTCTATGAACGGACCGTGCAATCGCCCCTTCTCGACCGGGTCCTGGTGGCCACCGACGATGAAAGGATTCTGCAGGCGGTCACGGCATTCGGCGGTGAGGCGGTCATGACCCGCCCTGATCACGCCAGCGGAACCGACCGGCTGGCTGAAATCGCCGGCCAGTTGAATTCCGACCTGATCGTTAACGTCCAGGGGGACGAGCCTTTGATCAGCCCGCGGATGATCAGCGATGTGGTCAGTCCCCTGCGGCGGGGGAGCGGATTTGCCATGGGGACCCTCATGTCCCGGATAACCACCAGGGAGGAGTTTTTCGACCCGAACGTCGTCAAGGTAGTGACGGATCGGCATGGATTCGCTCTATACTTCTCCCGTGCGCCGATTCCTCTGCAACGTGATTCCCCGGATGGCGACGCGGAAGATTTTTCGCAGACTCTGGCCTTCCGGCATGTCGGGCTCTATGTTTACCGTCGGGATTTTCTCCAGACGTTCCCCAAATTATCCCCCACACCCCTGGAGAAGCTGGAACGGCTTGAGCAGCTCAGGGCATTGGAACACGGATTTCGGATCAAGGTCTTTCGTACCGATCAAATCTGCTTCGGGGTCGATACCCCGCAAGACCTGGAGAATGTCAAAACTATTCTGGCAGCTTCTCATGCTTGACGGAGACCATCGGATCGGTCGGCCGCAATTCGAGGACAATTAATGAAAACAAAGTTCATATTTATCACCGGTGGCGTTGTCTCCTCACTCGGCAAGGGGTTGTCTGCCGCCTCCATCGGGGCATTAATGGAGGCCCGCGGTCTGCGGGTTTCCATGCAGAAGATGGATCCCTACATCAATGTCGACCCCGGGACCATGAGTCCTTTTCAGCACGGGGAGGTTTTCGTAACCGATGATGGCGCGGAGACTGATCTCGATCTCGGTCATTACGAGCGGTATACCACCGCGCTCCTTTCTCGAAAATCGAACTTTACCACCGGACAGGTTTACGATTCGGTCATTCGCAAGGAACGCCGAGGAGACTATCTGGGTGGAACGGTTCAGGTCATTCCCCACATTACCAACGAGATCAAGAGCAAAATCCTGGAAAATGCCAAGGGCGTCGATATGGCCATTATCGAAGTCGGCGGAACGGTCGGGGATATCGAGTCCCTTCCCTTCCTTGAGGCGATCCGACAATTTCGCACGGACCGGGGCCGTGACAACGTTCTTTACATCCATCTGACCCTGGTTCCCTACATCACCACGGCCGGGGAGTTGAAAACCAAGCCGACTCAGCACAGTGTCAAGGAACTGCGGGAAATTGGGATCCAGCCGGATATTCTCCTGTGCCGCTGCGATCGGGAAATCCCCCGGGACATGAAGGCCAAAATCGCTCTTTTCTGCAATGTCCAGGAAGAGGCGGTCATTACTGCCCGGGACGTTGAAACGATCTACGAAGTGCCGGTTGCTTTTCATGAACAGGGGCTGGACGAGCGCATTGTGGACTATCTCAATGTATGGACCAAAAAACCGGACCTCGCACCCTGGGAGCTCATCGTCAAGCGGGTGAAGGAACCCTCTGCGGAAACCAACATCGCAATCGTCGGTAAATACGTGGAGCTGACGGAAAGCTACAAGTCTCTGTCAGAAGCGCTCATCCATGGCGGGATCGCCAACGACTGTCGAGTCAATTTGCGCTATATCGATTCCGAATCGTTGGAGCGGCACGGCATCAACAAGGCCTTCGAAGGAGTGGATGGAATTCTCGTACCAGGCGGTTTCGGCGAGCGGGGGAGCGAAGGGAAGATTGCAGCCATTCGGCATGCCCGGGAAGAGGGGATTCCTTTTTTCGGAATCTGCCTGGGGATGCAGATGGCGGTGGTCGAATTCGCCCGCAACGTCTGCGGTATTGAAGATGCCTTCTCCGCGGAATTCCGTGAAGACGCGAAAAATCCCGTCGTCCACATCATGGAAGGACAAAAAAATGTGACCCGGAAAGGCGGAACCATGCGACTCGGTGCTTATCCTTGCGCCCTGGTGAAAGGGACTAAGGCGCGACGGATTTTCGGCCAGCCCGAGATCAGCGAACGGCACCGCCATCGCTACGAATTCAACAATGCCTACCGGGAGGCCCTGCAGAAGTGCGGTTTGGTAACCTCTGGCATCTTTCCTGAAGCCGATCTTGTCGAAATTATCGAACTTTCCGATCACCCCTGGTTTCTCGGCTGCCAGTTCCATCCCGAATTCCGGTCCCGGCCCATGGAACCCCATCCCCTTTTCGAGTCCTTCGTTGGGGCTTGTCTGAAACAAGCCGAGGGGAAATAGGATGGTCCGGGAGGTCAGGTTGGGTGACGTCGTTTTCGGCGACGGCCATCCATTGGTCCTCATTGCCGGTCCCTGCGTCATCGAAGAAGCAGATATTACCCTGCGGATCGCTGACGAATTGAAGCGAATCGCCGTTTCCCGGAACGTCGGACTGGTATTCAAGGCTTCCTTTGACAAGGCGAATCGGACTTCGGCCGACTCCTTCCGAGGACCCGGGCTTGAAGAGGGCCTGCGCATACTGGAGCGGGTCAGGGCCGAATTCGGCATCCCCGTACTGTCCGATGTTCACGAAACGAACCAGATCGAACCCGCATCCCAGGTCCTCGACATTCTGCAGATCCCAGCCTTTCTCTGCCGTCAGACCGACCTGCTCACCGCAGCCGGCCGTTCCGGACGAGTCGTCAATATCAAAAAGGGACCGTTCCTGTCTCCATGGGACATGGCGAAGGCCGTCGCCAAGGTCCAGAGCACGGGCAACAGCCAGATTCTGCTGACCGAAAGAGGGACAAGTTTCGGTTACCATAACCTGGTAGTCGACATGCGTTCCCTGCCCGTCATGCGAGAAACCGGGTGCCCGGTGATTTTCGACGGGACCCATGCCGTTCAATTGCCGGGCGGAGCCGGCGCCGTCTCCGGCGGGGAGCGGCCCTATGTAGGCACCCTTTCCCGAGCCGCTGTCGCGGTCGGCGTCCATGGACTGTTCTGGGAGGTTCATGAGAATCCGGATCGGGCTCTTTGCGACGGCCCCAATTCTCTCTTCCTGGCCGATTTGCCGGAACTGCTCGACGAGGTCCTGGCGATCGATGTCGTGGTCAAAGGAATGGCTTCCGGTGAAGAGCCCGATTGAAACCGGCAGGAAGGTCCTGCGCACTGAAGGCGAGGCGGTTCTGGCCTTGGCCGAGCGGCTCAACGAAGATTTTTCCCTGGCCGTGAAGGCGGTTCTGGGCTGCAGCGGTCGGGTCATCGTGACCGGAATGGGGAAATCCGGTCTGATCTGTCAGAAGATCGCGGCAACGCTCACCTCCACCGGCACGCCTGCATTTTTTCTTCACCCGGCCGATGGAATCCATGGTGACCTCGGCATGTTGATGAAAGGGGATCTGGTCATCGCCGTTTCCAATTCCGGGGAGACGGAGGAGTTGATCCGCATCCTACCGGTCGTTAAACGCCTCGACTTGCCGCTCATTGTCCTGGGTGGTTGTAGCCGCAGCACCCTGGCCCGGGCCGGTGATGTTTTTCTTGACGTTTCGGTGCGAGAAGAAGCGTGCCCCTTGGGCCTCGCCCCAACCGCCAGCACGACGACAGCCCTGGCCATGGGGGACGCTTTGGCTGTTTCGCTTCTGGTGAGCCGGGGATTTCGGGAAGAGGATTTCGCTCTTTTTCATCCCGGCGGCAGTCTGGGCAGGCAACTGGTGGTTCGGGTCGAAGATGTCATGCATCGGGGGAATGCTGTTCCCTTGATATCTCGAAAAGCCTCCCTCCATGAAGCCCTGACGGAAATATCCGCAAAAAAATTGGGAGTCACCGGGGTCATCGATGAAGATGGGAGCCTGGTGGGAGTCTTTACCGACGGGGATCTGAGGCGGACCCTGGAAGTGGGTATCGAAGCCTTGAACCTGCCCATTGAGGACGTCATGACTCCGAACCCGAAAAAAATTCTTGCCACTCATCTCGCCGCCAAGGCATTGCGACGGATGGAGCAAAATGCCATCACCTCGCTCTTCGTTTTCACGGACGAGGAAAGCGTCCATCCGGTGGGAATTGTTCATCTCCACGATCTGCTCAGGGTGGGAATGGTCTGATGGATGCTACGCTCGATCGGATTCGTCTTCTGGTTCTGGATGTCGATGGAGTCATGACCGACGGTCGGATTATCCTCGACAGCAGGGGAGGGGAGACAAAGGCTTTCGATGTGCGGGACGGGCACGGTCTAAAGCTCCTGCAGCGGGCCGGTTTCCTGGTGGGGATCATTACGGGACGCATGTCGCCTGTGGTCGATTTGAGAGCCCGGGAACTGGGAATTGATCTGATTTATCAAGGAGCACGTGACAAACTTGCTCCCTATCGGGAAATGCGCGACCGCCTCGGGTTGAAAGATGAGCAGGTTGCCTATGCCGGGGACGATCTTGTCGATTTGCCCTTGTTGCGGACAGTCGGCTGGTCGATCACCGTTCCCGAAGCTCCCGATGAAGTAAAAGCCGAAGTCGATTATATTACCCGGCATGCCGGGGGGCGGGGCGCCGTGCGTGAAATCTGCGATCTGATCTTGAAAACGACCGGCAAATGGGAGCAGGTGACATCTCGCTATTTTGCCGGCTGAGAAGCCCATTCAAATCTCATGCCAAGCCGTTGAAAGCCTCTTTACACGCTCTTCTGGAAGTGTTATGCTGACCCGCGGAATGGGTGCCAGAAAACGGTTACGATTTCTGCTCACGGTGGTCTTGATCCTGGCGGTTGGAGGCTTGGTCCTGAAAGTCGCCTTTCGTCCGGAACCTCCCCGGGTCGTAGGTGAGCTGAAATCTCTCCCCAGCGATGTCGATGTATCACTCAGTCGAATTCGCTACACTGAGACCCGCGACGGTGTCGCCCGCTGGTCCCTGGAGGCCGACACGGCAGACCTCAACCTGGATGCCGGCGAGACCAAAATCAAGAATGTCCGGATGAACTTCTTCTCCGGGGAACGGGGTGAACCGGTTCTCCTGACGTCCCGGGATGGTGTCATCAACACCAAATCCGGAGCGGTGACGGCCAGCGGTGAAGTCAACCTCCTTTGGGGGGGCGAATATCGAATTGCCGCCCAACGGTTGAATTATAGGGATTCGGACCGAACGATCTGGGCCGACGGACCCGTGAAATTGACCGTCGGGTCTTCTTCGATTGCCGGTAAAGGACTCCGGTTTTCGTTGGATACCATGACGCTGGAGCTAACCGCCGATGTTCATGCCCGGCTTCCTACTGGACGGAGTGCAAACGCAGGGCCATGAGATTTGATTTCTTGACGATCGGTCTGGCCTGGCTTATCCTCACCTGCTCGGGCGCTTTTGCCAGTGATTCGGTTACGCCCGGTGACCCCGTCGGGGACCAGGTTTTTTCCGTATCCAGCAACCGGTTGGAGGCTGATGAAGGCAGCCGCCGGATGACTTTTGTCGGTGACGTCGTTGGCCGCCAGGGGAATCTGGTCATTTATGCCGCCCGGCTTACGGTTTTCTTCGAGCCCGATCGGCTTGAAGTCGATCGGATCTTGGCGAGCGGTGACGTTCGAATTGTTCAGGACGAACGGGTTGCAACTGCTGATCAGGCGGTTTTCTTCCGGCAGGACGGAAAAATTATCCTCACCGGATCCCCGAAGGTGCACCAAGGGGGGAATTCGGTCGAAGGAGAGGAGATTACGATTTTTCTCGATGATCGCAAGAGCGTCGTCAATGGCGGACAGTCGAGGGTCAACGCCATTTTTCATCCCTCCGAAAAAAGGCCATGACCAGGAAACTCTCAGCCAGGGGACTGTGCAAGGCCTACCGTGGCCGGCAGGTGGTCAAAGATGTCGATTTGATCGTCCATTCCGGGGAAGTGGTCGGCTTGCTGGGTCCCAACGGAGCCGGCAAGACCACGTCCTTTTACATTATCGTGGGCCTGGTTCGACCAGATGCGGGGCAGGTTTTTCTTGACGAGACCGATATCACCCTGCTGCCAATGTATCAGCGGGCCCGGCGGGGCATTTCCTATCTGCCGCAGGAACCATCGGTATTCAGGAACCTGACCGTGGCTCAGAATCTCTTGGCCATTCTCGAACTTCAAGGCCTAAGCGACCGGGAATCCAGCAGCCGCATGGACCAGCTGCTTGAAGAATTTCGCCTGACCCATGTCGCCGGTTCCTACGGTTATGCGCTGTCTGGCGGGGAACGGCGGCGGGTGGAAATTGCCCGGGCATTGGTTCTCGAGCCGGCCTTTATTCTTTTGGATGAACCTTTCGCCGGCATCGATCCGATCGCCGTTATTGACATTCAGAATGTCGTCCTTGCCCTGCGCGACCGGAATATCGGCGTTCTGATTTCCGATCACAATGTCCGCGAAACGCTCGGGGTCTGTAATCGTGCCTACATTTTGAACCAGGGGACGATTCTTGAATCGGGAGGCCCCGCGGAGATTGCGGCCAGTCCACGGGCACGCGCAATTTATCTGGGAGAGAAATTCAGTCTGTGAGCATTACCGGTCGGGCCTTTCAAGGGTGACCGATCAACTGATAGAATGAAACTATGGCACTTGAAATTCGACAGCAACTGAAACTGACCCAGCAGCTGGTCATGACCCCGCAGCTTCAGCAGGCCATCAAGTTGCTGCAGTTGTCTCGCATGGAGCTGATCGACCTGATACAGCAGGAACTGGAGGAAAACCCCATTCTCGAGGAAGGGAATGACCTCGTAGAAGAGCGGGAGGACGAGAGGTCGGAAGAGCCGCAGGAACAGGTGGAGCCGACCGAAGCTCCGGAGGAACGAGGGGTCGATCAGGCTGACCCGAACGAAATCGACTGGCAAACCTATTTCGAAGGATACCATCTAAGCAGTTCGCCCCTGGAGTCGTTCGAGGACGATGACGAACGGCCGGGCCATGAAAATCTGCTGACCAAAAAACAGACCCTGACCGACCATTTGATGTGGCAATTGGGACTGTCCCGTCTTTCCGACAAGGATCGATTGGTGGCGGCCGAAATTATCGGCAACCTTGATGAAAACGGCTACCTCAAAGCAAGTGGCGAAGAATTGTCCCAACAGACCGGCGTGGCCGAAGATCAGGTGGCCGGAATTCTGCGGGTTGTCCAGGATTTCGATCCGGCCGGGGTGGCGGCCCGGAGCCCCCAGGAATGTCTGCTCCTGCAAGTCCGGCAATTGGGCATGGAAGGCTCCGTGGTTGAAACCATCCTGCTGAACCATATGGCCGAATTGGAGACCCGTAAATACCCCGCCATCGCCAAAGCCATGGGTATCTCCCTTGATGAGGTATTGTGTGCCGCGAAGATCATCATTAATCTCGATCCCCGGCCGGGAAGTTCCTTCAATCAGGAGGATGTCCATTATATAACCCCTGACATTTTCGTCTATAAAATCGGCGACGACTATGTGGTGGTCCTAAACGACGAGGGGTTACCCAACCTCAAAATCAGTTCCTTTTACCGTCGCGCCCTTTCGGGGACCTCGGATCTTGATGCCCAGGCGGGAGAATATATTCAGGAAAAAATGCGCGGAGCCCTCTGGCTGATCAAAAGTATTCATCAGCGGCAACGAACCATCTACAAAGTGACCCGGAGCATTATCAAGTTTCAGCGGGAGTTCTTCGACAAAGGGATAGAATATCTCAAGCCTCTGGTTTTGCGCGACGTTGCTGAGGACATCGAAATGCATGAATCGACCATCAGCCGAGTGACGACCAATAAATACGTGCAGACCCCACGGGGTCTTTTTGAGCTGAAATATTTTTTCAACAGCGGCATCAGCACCACAGGTGGGGATTCTGTGGCCTCGGAAAGCGTCAAAAGCCGGATCAAGGAGATCGTTGCTGAAGAAAATCCCAAGAAACCCTATTCAGACCAGAAAATTGTCGATATATTGAAAAAGCAGGGCATTGACATTGCCCGGCGAACGGTCACGAAGTATCGGGAGATGCTCGGCATCGGCTCTTCGACAGAGCGGAAACGACTCTTTTGACGGGCCTTTCCGATCGCTAATGTCTTCCGGCAGCGATTGATGGCTGGCCAGTGGCTGGTGCCGGGATATAATACACACTTAATACAGACCCGCGTCAAAAACGGGATCGTTATCCAGGAGGTTCGACAATATGCAGATCAATGTTACATTCAGACACATGGAGGCCAGTGGCCCGGTTCGCAGTTATGTGGAGGAAAAACTCGGGCGGGTCAAAAAGTACATCGATGAGCCGATCGATGCCCAGGCCGTATTGTCGGTGGAGAAGAAAATCCGGCACAAGGCGGAAGTCAGTCTGGTCGCCAAGGGGATAACCATTAAGGCTTCCGAAGAGACCAACGACATGTATGCCGCCATCGATTCGGTCATTGACAAGCTTGAACGGCAACTGCGACGGTATAAGGAAAAGATCAAGAAACACAAACCGATTAGCGGGCCGGAGCGGATGGTGGAAAAATCCGTAGTGGCCGCGGAGAGTATTGAAGAGGGGAGCGGCGAACCGGTTATTATCCGTAGCCAGAGTTTTCCGGTTAAGCCCATGTCCGTGGAAGAGGCGGTCATGCAGATGGATCTCCTGCACAAAGACTTTTTGGTTTTCACCGATGCCGGAACGGACGACATCAACGTGGTCTATCGGCGAAAAGATGGAAACTATGGTTTGATCGTCCCCCAGGCCCGACCATAAAAACGGACACTTTGTATACCAGCGTCGGGTCGTGCCAGCACGGCCCGAAAGAGGGTTGCCCAAGATCATGAATATTTCCGAGTTGCTGAACCCCGTTGCGATTGCCGCGGATTTGAAGGCTAAGGACAAAAACGGTGCCCTAAGTGAATTGACCGATTGCATTCTGCAAGTCGCCAACAAGCTCGACCGCGAGGAAATTATCCGGGTCTTGCAGGAGCGGGAACGACTCGGAAGCACCGGCATCGGTGAAGGAGTCGCTATTCCTCACGGCAAGTTGAAAAATATCGATCGCCTCCTCATCTCTTTCGGGAGGAGCCAGGAGGGGATCGATTTCAATTCCATGGACGGCCGGCCTGCCCATCTTTTTTTTCTGCTGATCGCTCCGGAGGAGTCGGTCGGGATACACCTCAAAACGCTGGCGCGAATTTCCAAGCTGCTGAAGAATCCCAACGTCCGCCAGCGTCTTATGGCCACCTCGGACCCAGAGGGGCTCTATAAGGTTATTGTCGAAGAAGAAGAAAAACTTTAAATCCGACTGAATATGCCCGGACTGAGCATTCAAGAGCTGGTGGCGGAAAAGGAAGCCGGTCTTGATCTTGAGGTTCTGGCCGGCAAGAGCGGTTTGGAAAAACGGGTCACCGTCCCCCGCATTCAAAAGCCGGGACTGGCGCTGGCCGGTTATCTTGCCAGCCTTCACCCAGATCGAATTCAGGTTCTCGGCTCCACAGAGTTGAGCTATCTTAACCGGCTCGCACCGGGCAAGGCATCTCAAAGCCTGCGGTCGGTCTGCGCGCTTGATATCTCCTGCTTTATCGTCACCAAAGGGCAGATTCCCCCGGAAACCCTGATTCAGGAAGCTGATGAACAAGGGATCCCCCTTCTTAGAACCCATCATCAAAGTTCCATCTTTATTTCCCTGATTACCAAATTTCTGGAGGAGCGGCTGCTTCCCTCCACAACCGTCCATGGTGTCCTGGTCGATGTGCTCGGCGTAGGGGTTCTGCTGCTGGGTGAAAGCGGAGTCGGGAAGAGCGAATGCGCTCTTGATCTGGTACTGCGCGGGCACCGCCTGGTGGCCGACGACGTGGTTAAGGTTCGAATGAAACTACCTGCCGTTCTGTTTGGTGAGGGGAGCGACCTGCTTCATTACCATATGGAAATTCGCGGTCTCGGGATCATTAACATCAAGCACCTGTTCGGAGTGGCGGCTATCCGGGAACGGAAGAAAATTGACTTGGCCGTGGAGTTGGTCGAGTGGAAGGAAGGGATCGAATACGACCGGCTGGGGCTTGAAGAACAGGCCTATTCTTTACTGGGACTGGAAATTCCCCTACTGCGGATTCCGGTCCGCCCCGGACGGAATATCACCACCATTGTTGAAGTGGCTGCGAGAAACCAGCTGCTCAAGGAAATGGGATATCACAGCGCCCAGGAATTTCAGGACCGGCTCGAACAAAGAATGGCGGAAATCGCCCGTCTTCATTCACATTCCATCATCGGAGACAACTTGGAGTGAATTCCCAGCGGTTGATCGTCATTACCGGCCTTTCCGGGTCGGGCAAGACTACCGCGGCCCGGGTCCTCGAAGACGAGGGTTTCTATGTCGTCGACAACCTCCCTCCGGTTCTGTTGCCGCGGTTTCTGGAACTGACGGTCTGGGGAGAGGATGACGCACCGCGGGTTGCCGTGGTCATGGATGTGCGCAGCCGAAAATTCGTTGCCGCCGAGTGGCCGAAAATCCTTGAGCGGACTCGAGCCGACGGTTACGAGGTGGAAATCTGGTTTTTCGATGCGGCCGACGAGGATTTGATCCGCCGGTTTTCCGAGACCAGACGCCGCCATCCACTGGTCCAACAAGAAGGGGTGCCTGCCGCCGTCCAAAGGGAGCGGGAGCTGCTGGCTGAAATCCGGAGTGTAGCAACGGCTGTTTTCGACTCTAGCGGGCTCAGTATTCACCAATTGCGACAGACCATTGCCCGCTATCTCAACGAAGGGGAAGACACCGGTCAGGCACTGTCCGTCAACCTACAGTCTTTTGGGTACCGGTATGGTCTGCCTCTGGAATCGGACCTGGTGATGGACGTTCGATTCCTCCCCAATCCTCATTACCAAGAAGCCCTGCGACCGTTGACCGGGCTGGACCCCTCGGTTCGAAACTTCGTCCTGTCGCAACAGAACTGCCGGGAATTTCTTTCTCATTTCAGGGGCATGCTCAGGTTTCTGTTGCCCCTTTACCAGCAGGAAGGAAAACGCTACCTGACCATCGCCATCGGCTGCACGGGGGGCCAGCATCGAAGCGTTGCGATCGTGGAAGACCTGCGCGCTCTTTTTACCCAACCAGGATTCTCCCTGGATGTGCGCCATCGGGATTTGACAAAAGGCCAGGTAAAATGATCGGTTTGGTTATTGCGACCCACGCCAGGATCGGCGAAGAACTGCTGAGCGCTGCCGGCATGATATTCGGAAATATCGCCGGAGCCCGTGCTGTTTCGATCCAGCGGGAAGACAGCATCGACAGGATTCGCGCCATGATGGATGCGGCCATTGGCGAAGTGGGAAACTCCGAAAATGGAGTCCTGGTCATGACCGACATGTTCGGAGGTACGCCGGCGAACATCGGCCTGACTTTTCTGGAGCCGGGAGTAATTGAAATCCTTACCGGAGTCAATTTGCCGATGGTTTTGAAATTTTTCAACCGACGGGACAAGCAGTCGTTAAAAGAACTCGCTGCCGGGCTCAAAGCCCATGCTTTGGAAAGCATCAGCCTGGCCAGCGATTTGTTGCAGAAATAGCCTTTGTTTGATTCGCCCCGCCGTTGATTTCCCTTCCGAATAGGTCGCTCCGGAAATCATAGGCCCGGCAGGAGGCATGATGGGTATCGTCATGACCCGCATCGACAACCGTCTCATCCATGGTCAGGTTCTGGAAGCCTGGGTGCCGACCTTGCATGTCAACTGCATCGTTGTTGCCAATGACGAAGTAGGGAGCGTGGCCTTTCGGAAGGTTCTCATGGCGGCCTCGGTTCCCCGTTCCATTCGGGTGATCATCGGAACTGTGGCGGAAGTGGCGGCCATCTTCCAGGCTCAGGAACTTAAACAAGCCAAGGTCCTCCTGCTATTCGCCAATACCGGGGATGCTCTGGCCGCCTATCGCCGGGGCATTCTATTCCCGGCGTTGAACCTGGGCAATCTGCACGCCGGAACGGGCAAGCAGCGGATCAGTTGTACCGTATCGCTGGACACTGGGGACATCGATAATCTTGAGTCCCTGGAGGGGGCCGGGGTAAAGATCGTGTCCCAATGCGTGCCTGCGGACCGAGCCATGAACTGGCGGAAAATTATTTCCTTCAGGAAGGACGGCAAATGACGGCGGTCGATTTTTTTCTCTCCGCCCTGGTGGCTGTGGTGTGTGGTCTTGATCGGACGGCCGCGTGCCAGTTTATGCTTGCCCGGCCAATCGTGGCCGCACCGCTGGCGGGATTGGTGCTCGGCGATCCCCTGATCGGCTTGCAGATCGGGTTTCTACTGGAACTGCTCTGGATCGGACGATTGCCGGTCGGTGCGGCCATTCCGCCGGACGATACCCAGGTGGCCGTTGCGGGTACATTGCTGGCGATCTTCCTGGGGCGGGAGATCGATGTCGCGCTGCCGACAGCAACTTTACTTGCCCTCTTGATAGCCATGCCCCTCGGGAAAATGGGGCAACTCTTTGAACGCGCTGCGCGCCATCGGAATGACCGCCTTATCAGGCAGGCTCAAGCCGCCCTCGCGGCTGGTCGGACGGACCAGATGGAAAAAATCCACCGGCGCGGCCTGCTCGGATTCGGCGGTGCTTCCCTGGCCACTTTCGCCTGCATAGTTCTGCCGGGAATGGGACTGGCCGCCGCTTCAGGCCCGTCGCTGGGGCCGGTGTTTGGCAAGGTCGCCACCTGGTTGTGGCTGGCTTTTCCACTAGCCGGAACCGCGGTAGTTTTAGGGACCATAAACGTCAAAAGATCAGTGACCCTCTTTGGGACGTCCTTTACCGGCGCACTACTTATGCTTTGGCTGAGCTGAACGGATATGACAATTCGTAAACTTACCCGCATGCAACTGGGACAGGCCACTCTTCGCTCCTTCTTTTTACAGGGAAGCTGGAGTTTTGAGCGGATGCAGAGCCTGGGCGCCCTGACGGTCCTGGCTCCCGGTCTGCGCGCTCTTTACCGGGGGGATGCCAGAGCCCGGGCTTTTCGCCGCCATCTGACCTACTTCAATACCCACCCGTACATGGCCGGCCTGGTTCTGGGGACGGTTCTGCGGCTCGAGGAAAAGGAAAGCAGGGGGGAAGAAAGTTATCTTGATGCTGTGGAATTCAGGGAAATGATCATGGCTCCTTATGCCGCTATCGGCGACGCCCTGTTCTGGGGCGGGTTGCGCCCGTTGGCGGCGGTTATCGCTCTGTTTTTCGCGGCAAAGGAGCTTGTCTGGGCTCCGTTGATTTTCCTGGGAATATTCAATGTGCCCCATCTGGCATTTCGCTGTATCGGACTGCCGGCAGGTTATTTCCGGGGGCTGAAAATGATCGACTTTATTCAGCGTCGCCGGCTTCCGGATCTTGCAATTCGACTCAAGGAAGGCGCGCTGATACTGTTGGGAGCTCTCTGCGCCTATTTGGTTTTTCTTGGGCTGGGCCAGGAAAAAGTGGCAACCGCCTGGGGCCTGGTGGTCCCTCCGGCCATTCTGGTAATGACCTGGCTGGTTCGGAAAGGTATTTCTCCGCTGTTGCTGATTTTTACGGTTACGGCCCTGGTGGTGGCCTTTGGCCAGCTGATCTGAGGGGACATGTCACGAATGCCGAGAATGGACTTGACCATAAAAAACCGGCTGGGCCTGCATGCCCGCGCAGCCGCGCAGTTTGTGCAGACAGCCAATCAATTCCGTGCCGAAATTTCCGTGGCCAAGGACGGCGAAACGGTTAACGGCAAAAGTATCATGGGTATCCTCATGCTGGCAGCCCCGAAAGGTTCGCAAATTACCGTCGCTGCCGAGGGACCCGATGCGGCCGCTGCGCTCATGGCTTTGGAGAGGCTGATTGATGCCAAATTCGGAGAAGAATAGCCTCGCCAAGGACACCTTC
>Ga0055480_10000244_pt1 | contig 19814 bp, 14 predicted proteins | sample Muzzi_PWB_D2_FD_57935 | JGI IMG/M metagenome (GOLD analysis project Ga0055480, IMG submission 57935) | Wetland microbial communities from San Francisco Bay, California, USA, that impact long-term carbon sequestration - Muzzi_PWB_D2 | ecosystem: Environmental > Aquatic > Marine > Wetlands ... | reverse complement strand
TCGCCATGAAGGTCGTGCGAAAGTCCTTTCCGTAGAAATAGTTGCAGAATGCCGCGATGATTCCGGCCAGCACCAGGCTGCCCACGCCGAGCGTCAGCACCGGTGCGTCCCAAGGATCCGTCGAGTTTTGCAGCACACCGTGACGCTGTGTCAAGACGAATACGAGGAAGCTCAGGAAGAAGGCCAGCGTCAGGGCGGTCTGCAAACCCGCAAACTTGCCCAGAATGAACAACGGCCGGCTTACCGGCTTGGAGATCACGGTCAGAACGGTCTTGTTCTCGATCTCCCGGGTCAACACCCCCGTCGCACTGAAGGCCGCCAAGAACAAACCGCTGAGCATGAGCGTATTAAGTCCGAGGTCGAGGAGTAGCTTGTCGTCATCCTCAAGTGTGAACCCGGCAAGACCGACGTTGAGGATCAACATGGCTGCGGTCGCGAGCAGCAGTACGCCATAGATCGGCTGCCGAATCGTCTCGACGAAGGTGTTTGCGGCGAGTGCGTAGAATCGTTGGAGCATGAGAAACGGAACCGTTATTCAACAACCACGTTGTTCCCGGATGCGTGATCGGCAATCGAAACCGGCTGGACCGTTTGCAGGCGAAGTCCTATTCTACCGGCTGGTTGGGCGCCGGCAAGCCAGGGGCTCGAGCTTGCTATTCCTTCTGACGGTACGACCGTACCGGCGTCTTGGTTCGCGAATCGTCATTTGGATTGAAGATCGAAGATGAGCGAAACACCATCTTCTCATTCTGATCGGCGTGCACAGTCCGTGGCGCTTCTCGGGTTTCTGCTCCAGCTTGCGTCCTTTGGCACGCTGCTCGGCATTTCGATGTGGTCAGATTCGGACGCCATCGCCGCGGTGGCCAGTTTCATGGTCATCGGGCTTCCCGTCTGGCTGGTCCTGTTTCTCATTTTCAAGCAGATGCGCCGGGTCGAGGCCGAGAGCCTGGAGACCGAGGAATTGCGGCGTGCCCAGGAGGCCGGCGCCACCGCCGCCATCTTCGAAGTCGGGGATGAGAATCTCCTCCTGGAACGGAGCCGACTGCGCTGGCAAATCCGCTGGATGCTACCGGCCGTGACTGTGATTCTGTCGATCATTCTTCTGGTCGGGCAATTCCTGTTCTGGGGATGGTCATTTAACGAAGCCTTTGCAGACCAGGGCGTTCATCACGCGCAAAACCCGATCCTGATGATGTGGTTTGTCGTCGGCACTGGATTCTTCAACTTCCTTTACGCTCGATACGCGATTACGCTGGCCCGCCTCCCTGACTGGCGCCTCCTCCGTGCTGGTGGGACGTGCATGGCCGGCAATGCGCTGACCTGTCTCCTGCTGGCCGTGGCACTGGCGACCGGTACCTCTTTCGCATGGGCCGAACCGTTGCTCGCGTATGTCGTCAGGGTCTTGCTCATCATCTTGGGCATCGAATTCGCGGCCAACTTCGTGCTGGACTTCTACCGCCCGCGTGGCCCGGATGTGGTACCACGTCCGTCATTCGAAAGCCGGTTGCTCAGCTTGCTCGGTGAACCGGGCGGTATCGCCAAGTCCATCGCGGATTCGATCAATTACCAATTCGGTTTTGAGGTCAGTTCCACTTGGTTTTACCAGCTACTCCAGCGATGGCTTTTCCCGCTGATGGTGGCCACCGCGTTGATCGTCCTGCTACTGACAAGCGTCGTCATTGTGGGCCCCGACGAAATGGTCGTAATCGAGCGTTTAGGGCGCACCGTGGGGGCGGAGCAAGCCGCCGTGCTTGACTCCGGAATCCATCTGAAATGGCCTTACCCGATCGACACGACGTACCGTGCGCCGGTACGACGAATCAGCGAGTTGGTGGTCGGCGAAGCCAAGGAAGAGGATGCAAACAGCAAGCGTGCCATTCTCTGGACCGAGGAGCATGAGTTCATCCCCGAGTTGATGCTGATCGTGGGAAGTCCCAAGGGGTCGGTGGGCGACACTGAGACCTCGTTGCCGGCCACCGCACACCAAGACGCCTCGAATACCGACAAGCTCGACACACCGGTGAGTCTGCTCAAAGTGTCAGTGCCCATCGAGTATCGCATCAAAGACATTCATGACTTCCTGTATCACCACGCCGATCCGGTGAAAGCGCTGGAATGCGTCGCCTACCAATTCCTATCCGAGTATGCCGCCAGCGTGGATATGAACGTATTGATGGGACCCGGACGCGAGGCGTTCAATCAGCAGTTCCATCAACGGCTGCAGCGACGCCTGGACGAACCAGATTTGGACCTCGGCATCGAGGTGGTCTTTACCGGTATTCGCGGCGCACACCCGCCCGCGGAGGGCGGCGTTGCCAAGGCGTTCGCGGAAACGATTTCCGCCCTCAACAAACAGGCCGCGACGATTAACGCGGCGGAAGGTGAAGCCCTGAAGATCTTGACAGCCGTAGCTGGATCGAAGCAACGTGCCGAAGAACTGGACGCGGCCATCGTTGCGAGGGAAAAACTGAGTGCCGATCGCGAAACGGACCCCGCCAAGGTGCGAGAAGCGGAACCTCCGATCGAGCAACTCATTTCCGGCGATCCCGCGAAAGGCATTGCACCGTTGAGCGGTGCGGCCGCAACCAAGATCGAGGAGGCCAAAGGCCAGGCGACGGCGATGATCTCCGATGCCGCCGGCAAGGTCAGGGCCTTCGCGACGGAAGTCGCCGCCTACGAGGCCGCGCCGACGCTGTACAAACAAAGAAAGATCCTCGAGATGTACGGAGGCATCAGTGAAATTCGAAAGTTCCTTATCGTCGGCAATCCCCTCGACGTGATCGTCATTTACAAGACCGAGGAGGAGGGCGGATTGGACCGCGTACTGAAAAATGCAACGGAAGAGAAGAAATAATCCCGGCGCCTCGTGCGCCCGAGAACGACTGGGAGCGGTCATCGCATGAAAAACATAGGCACGATACTCGCGGCCATCTTTCTGGGAGTGGTCCTGCTGCTCTACATGTGTACGTTTCAGGTCCGGTCCACTGAGGTCGCCATCAAGGTCACATGGGGAAAACCGGCGAACGAAGCCATTACTGAACCGGGACTGGGATTCAAGTGGCCGGCCCCCATTCAGTCGGTCGTTAAGTACGACAAGCGAATCCGCATCCTGGAAGACCGCACCGAGGAAACAAGTACGAAGGACCGCAAGAACATCCTCTTGACGACGTACACCCTTTGGAGGGTCGCGGATGCGGCGAAGTTCCACACCAATTTCCCGAACGGCGTGGAAGACGCCAAGAACAAACTATTGACGACGATCGGCACGCACAAACTCGCCGTCATCGGAAACCGCAACCTGCGCGAGTTCATATCGACGAATCCCGAAAACCGCAAAATGAAGGAAATGGAGAAAATCCTGCAATCCGCAATCGCCAAGGATTCGCTCGCGTACGGCGTCGAGATCGTCGGCTTCGGTTTCAAGAAACTCGGTCTGTCGCCCGCCGTCACGACCTCGATCTTCGAGCAAATGAGGTCGAACGAGGAAAAAGAGGCGGCCAAGTACCTCGCGGAAGGCGAGGCGACCGCATCCGAGATCATTGCCAAGGCGACGGCGGCGGAACAGCGAATCCTGGCGGCCGCACACCAGAAGGTGGCGGAGATCGAAGCCAATGCGCAGAGTGTGGTAAGTGGCTACTACTCCGAGTTCGAGAAGCACCCGGAACTGCGGATTTTTCTCGATAAACTGCGAACAAACGCAAGTGCGTTACAAACACGAACGACAATCATCCTGGATACGACCACGCCTCCATGGGATGTGTTCGACGAGCAAGCCCGGCAGCGAATTCCGGATGGCGGGGGGCGCGTGACCCTGCCCCTCTCGACCGGTATCGAAGACGGCGGCAAGAGCGGCGAGTCGCAGGAATAGGACGACCATGCACCAACACCACGACGACCACGGACATCGCGACCCCACCGTGACCGAGCAGCCGCTGGATGCGGCGAATCAGTCGCTGGCCGATGCCCTCCGTTCCAGCTTCACGATCCTGAAGGGCATCATGCTGGTGCTCGTCGTGCTCTATCTATTCTCGAATGTGCGACGCATACAGCCTCACGAACAGGCACTGGTCTTTCGGTTGGGCAACCTGCTTCCTCGCGTGGAACAACCGGGACTGGTGTGGGCCTTTCCGTACCCCATCGACGAAGTGGTCCCTTTACCGACCAACAAGAGCAACGAAGCGCGCATCGACAGCCACAGTTTCCACAGACGTAAGGGCGAAGAGACGAAAGCGCTGAATGAAATCTCTCGCGGCGCCAACGACGGACTGAACCCGGTACTTGACGGCGCCTTGCTGACCTCGGACGGCGGCCTCGTACACACACGATGGAAGGTTACCTACAAGATCGGCAACGTAAGAGACTTCGTTTCCGATTTCGTCGGGGACGGCACGGAGAGCGCGGAGGAGTTGATCCGGATTCTCGTGGAAACCATCGGCATTCATGTGGCCAGCGAAATGAAAGCGGATGAGGTCGTCCGAACGCGCCTGAGTGAAGTGCAGTCCGAGATGTTCCACAGGATCAACGAGCGGCTTCGGGCACTGAATTCCGGAATCGAAGTCGCATCCGTGGAGATGTTCGAACCGACGCCTCCACTGCAAATCCGGCAGGCCTTCGAAAAGACGCTACGGTACGAGAACCTCAAGAAAAAGAAGATCGATGAGGCGGAACAGGAACGTAACAAGATTCTCAATCGTGCGGCGGGCAGCGTTCATAAGGAACTGCTGTCGAAGATCGATGCCATCGAAGTGGCGGAGAGGAACGGCGAATCGACCACCCAGCTACGGGCAGAACTCGATGACATGCTGTCGCAACGAACGGAAGGACGTGCCGGGCAACTGATCCGCGAGGCCAGCTCTTATCATGAGGTCGTCGTCGGTGGCATGCAGAGTGACGTCGAGTTGTACCGAACGCTGGTGCCCGAATATGAACGGAACCCCCATCTCCTAATCGCCAGGCTCTGGGACCAGACGCGACAGTCAATATTCAACAACCCCGGCGTCAAGAAAATCTACAAACCTGCCGGCACGGAGATCAGGCTCGAGATTCCGCTGGACCCCGAATCGGCGCGTATTGAGGAGGAATTGAAGCTACGGAACCAGAGCCCTGATATGTCGAAGTTGCGAGGCCAGCCGAAGGCCGTGATCGTTCCGACGGGGCACTAGCGAGCCGAAACTCGATCGTCAGTGCAACATCATACGCCCAAGTTTACGAACGAAGAGGTACGACCCGCGTGATTGATCAACGAGACATTCCGGTTGTCCAAACGGCAGGTCTCTGCAAAACGTTTAAAGATTTCTGGCGCCGCCCGCGCGTGGAGGCCGTCAAGGACCTCAATCTCGAAATCGCGCCCGGCGAAATCTTTGGACTGTTGGGGCCGAACGGATCCGGCAAAACCACAACAATCAAAATGCTGCTCGGCTTGCTTCACGCCACCCGAGGCCGCATCTCCGTATTCGGGCGTTCGCCGTCGGACGTTTCGGTGAAAGCGAGGATCGGCTTTCTGCCGGAAGAGTCTTATCTCTACCGCTTTCTGGTCGCGCACGAGACACTGGACTACTACGGTCGATTGTTCCGACTCCCGGCACGCATCCGACGCGATCGGGCCGATCGCTTGCTCGATATGGTCGGACTGCGTCACGAGGCCAAGAGGCCGCTCGGCGAATACAGCAAGGGGATGGCGCGCCGGATCGGCCTGGCACAGGCACTGATCAACGACCCCGAGTTTCTCATTCTTGACGAGCCGACGTCCGGGCTGGACCCCATAGGCGCACGGCAGATCAAAGATCTGATTCGTGATCTCGGTCGAAAAGGCAAGACGATTCTGCTCTCGAGCCACGTCCTGTCCGACGTGGAAGATGTATGCGATCGGGTGACGATTCTTTACGGCGGTCAACAGCAGGCGGTGGGCGACATCGATGACCTCCTGGCCAAGCGAGATGTGACGCAAATCAAGGCCCATGATCTATCGGAAGACACGGTTGCGCAAATCCGCGATTTGGTGAAGCGCCTCGAAGCGAAGGACATTCTGGAGGTGTCGAACCCGCGAGAGCGCCTTGAGGAGTTTTTCCTTCAGATTGTGGAAGAGGCACAGGCGGCCAAGATCGTCACCTCCGGAGCGCGCGCCGGCACCGAGCTTCCGGAGTTCCTGCAACAGCCGACGGCGCGGACCGAAGACGTGGTCGGAGAGCTCGTAACAGCCGCAAAGCTCACGAGAAACGTCGAAAAACTGGCGCCGGCGCCGTTGGCGCCGGACGATCAATCGACTCGTAAGGTGCTTACCGACCTGCTCCGCAGCGACGAGCAAACCGCTCCGGCACCGACCGCGGCACCGACCGGGCCGTCGCCGTCTCCCGGTCCGGCGTGCGAGCCCAAAGCCGGCGACGCCGGTGTCATTGATGCGCTGATCGATCACACCGAACGCCCCACGAAAGCCGACGACGAGGACTAGACATGCAGGTGTGGGCCGTGGCACGACAGATGATCTCCGAGGGCATCCGCATGAAGCTCGCCCTCGTCTTCCTGATGCTCATTGCGCTGGTGGTTCTCGGACTGCCGTTTTCCGTCGTGGGCGACAGCTCTCTTACGGGCGCCGTACAGAGCTTCATGTCTTACGGTCTGACCGCTTCGGCCGTGTTGCTCGGCATGCTGACGGTGTTCATGTCACGTTCCCTGTCAGATGAATTCGTCCACCGCCAGATTTACATTACCTTGACCAAGCCGATTCCGCGCTGGCAGTTCATCTTGGGGAAGTGGCTCGGCATTACCTCATTGAACGCGGTTTTCCTGATCACGATAGGCCTGACGATCTATGGCATGGTCTTTTACATCAAAGTGACACATCCTCCGATCGACAAGGTCATCGACGAGAAGGAACTCGCGAACGAAGTGCTCGTTGCCCGCCATGCGATCCGTGCACAGCTTCCGGATTTTCGCAAGCCGGCCGAGGAAGCGTACGAACGAAACCGGGAACAGGGCAAGTACAACAACGTTCCGAATTTCGATCCCGAACGAGAGATCGCGGATCTCGCGAGCAAATTCGGCGCGCGCTGGCGGCTCGTGGCTCCGCGCGAATACCGGGACTTTACATTCAAGAACGTGCTTTGCGACCGATCGCCGGACCACTACATCCAGGTGCGATACAAGACGGATGTGACCAACTACCCTCCCGATGAGATCCTTCGCGCCATGTGGCGCATTGGCGATCCTTATAAGGATACGGCGGTTTATGATATCCCTGTGCGCCATGTCGTCGGACGGTATCAAACGATTCGCGTGCCTGCCGATGCGGTCGCGGAGGATCACACGCTGTCCGTGCGATTCTCCAACGAGAATCCGTTCGCCGGCGAGAAGCAGTACTTTAACATTATGGAATTCCGGCCCGGCTCAGATGTCGAGGTTCTTTTCGTCGTCGGCAGTTTCGAGGGCAACCTGCTCCGGCTGATGACGCTGATCATGTGCAAGCTCATGTTTCTCGCGGCGGTGGCGGTTTTCATGGCGACGATGTTCTCGTTTCCGGTGGCCTGCCTGACTTCGTTTACGGTATACATCCTCGCCGGCACAAGGACGTTCTTGTTCGACTCGCTCGATTTTGCGTCCAACGATACGGCCACCATGTTTTCGTCGGTCAAGGAATTCCTCGTACAAACGATCACGCATATGTTCACGATGATTGGCTGGGTCATTCCGGACTTCGGTCGATACGACGCGGTTGAAAACCTCGTCAATGGGCGGAACGTCAGTCTGGTGTGGGTATTACAGGGAATTGGAGACCTGGCCATTCTCAAAACGGCCATCGTGCTCGGATTGGCCATGTTACTGTTCTACCGGCGCGAGGTGGCCGAAGTTTCCGTGTGAATTCACGAAGGGCGCCTTCTTTCGAGGCAGTGTGATGTCGCAATCGCTGGGTTTTCAACTCCCTGAGCACTTGCAGGCCCGTCAGGCGGCTCGCCGGCGTGAGTCGGGTATCCTCTACGTCACCGGCGCCATCGCAATCGTCTGCATCGTGGCCGCAGGAGCCCTGCTCCCCCCGATCAACGCCATTCGCACCCAACATCAACTCGTCATCGATCCCGATTCCGTGCGCGGGCTGCCGCCGGACATTGCACTGTTAGGGAAGCTCGGCACCTTTCGAGCACTGGCGATCGACTGGGCCTCCATCCGGGCGGAGCGGTTGAAGGACGAAGGAAAGACGTATGAAGCGCTTCAGTTGCACGAGACGATCTGCAAGCTCGCACCGCGTTTTCCGACCGTATGGGCAAATGCCGCCTGGAACATGGCCTACAACATCTCCGTGCTGCAGTACTCGCCCGATGCCCGGTGGCAGTGGGTACGAAACGGCATCACCATCCTTCGTGACGAGGGCATCAAGTACAATCCGAAATCGGTCGCGCTGTACAAGGAACTGGCCTGGATCTATTGGCACAAAATTGGTGACAATCTGGACGACGAACACTGGAACTATAAGCGTGCCCTGGCGGTGGAAATGGAACGCGTATTGGGTGCGCCCCCGGTGACCCTCGATGATCGCGAGTACATGGACTGGTTTCGTAAAATGGTCGAGGCGCCACGGGACCTCGACAAGCTGGTCACGGAAGACGCGGAGATGGCCGCGCTCGTCTCCAAGCTCGACAAGTTAGGGCTCAAGCCCGACCAATCCCTGCTCGAGTTTGTTGCACGTCACATTCGACCGGAGCTTCAAATCAACGACCTGATCATCGAGCAGCAGAGGGAGACCGACGCCGTTCTTGCCGGCCGCCTGGCATTGTTGACCGGCGAGAAAACCGCGGCCTTATGCGACAAGCTCCTGGCGGCCGTCCGCTATGATGTATTGCACAACGTGATGAAATTCGATTTGGACTGGATGTTCGGCTTGATGAAGCAATACGGTCCGCTGGACTGGCGCAACGGTCATGCGCATGCGCTGTATTGGTCCAGCTACGGCGAGCACAAATGCCGCGGCCACGCGGCCGTAAGCCGTACGGATGCCATCAATACGGCACGCCTGACGTTCTTCGCTCTACAAACTCTGATCGATCGGGGACGGATCGTACTCGAACCCGACTTTGACGAACCGTTCAAGTCCTACATCGACATGAGTCCGGATACGCGCTTCATTCCCTACTTGTACGACACCTACATGCGACTGGGCAAGGAGTACTTTGGCGATGATCCGCGCTTCATTGAGGGCACGCCCGGTCCGAACTACATGAACGGATTCGTGACGGCGATGCACAAGTGGATACAGTACCTCTACTTCGAGGGCGGCGAGCGAAATCTGGAGATGGCCAAGAACTACTATGCATGGCTGCGCGAGCACAACCCGCATCCCGACGGCTCCACCCAGTCGAGGTACCTTCAAACATTGGACGATTTCGTGATGGGCGACGTTCTGTCGCAGCTTCAGACGTATCGCGCCGCCGGCGCCCTCATTCGAAGCCTCATCAATCGCGGTCTGAAGCACTTCGCGCTCAACCAGAAACGAGCCGGCGTCACGGCGATAGAGCGCGCCAGACGGTGTCATGAATACTGGCTAAAAGACGCCGATGTTTCTCGTAACGATCGAATGAAAATGCAGCCGTTGCCGGCGATTCTGAGAGATCAGATCATAGAGCTAATGCAAACGCAGGAATTCGCCCCCCTCTTCAAGGCGCGACTTTGGAAGAATCTACCGCTTGAAATGCGCCAACTCGTCTACGACCAGCTCAGTCCGTACTTCGAGAAGCTGTGCGCTGCACAGCAGCCTTCCTGGTCTGTGGACGCAGCATTCCGCGAGCCGGCGGGCATGGCGGAGGCGAGAAAACGCGAACTGAAGACGGTAGGCAAGGTCCGCGAGGATGTGCAGCAAGGCGAAGGGTTCAAGCATTGACGGTCAACACCGACCGAGGCGTGACGAGCCTGCGAAAGTCCACGCCCGTATGCCCTAAGGTCGTTCGTGATTGGATTTCCAGGCGGATTGACCACGGTCGGCGCGGGCACATGACAAGGGCTACTGATGTGCGAAGGCGAGCCATGGACTGGGCAGCGCCGCTCAACGCTTGCGAAGTGCAGTGCGGACAAGAACGGTCAAACGTTCGCAAATGAACTCTCGGAATACCGGCGCGGTCAATCGCCGCAGACGCAACATGGGACCGCTTACAAGTTCACCGCCCAAGTGCGGTGCATGGCGCGTCTCCTGGAAGGCAATCGCTTCATCGGTCACCACGCCGTCCAGCTCGGCGCAGTGTCCACCCATTTCGAAACGAAATCGGATTTCGCGCCCGCCCCCTAGAAAATTCTCGACGTCCATTTCCAGTGTCACACCGGCATCGGCGTACTTCTCCCTGAGTTCGTGGAACAGCGGCACCAGTTCGTCGGCAAAGAGCTGCCTCGCGCGCTGCACGTGATCCGGCTTGAGGCTCGGATCGGCCGTGGCGATGGGTTTTCGCTCCCCTAGCGCCGCCACCAGGTTGTCAAGTTCCCCTTCACTGGACTGACGTGGCGGGTCCGGCAACTTGGTACGTTCTACGAGATCTCGATAGCTGCTTCGTTCACGCGACATAACGGACACGTGCCCCCTTTGCACGCCGCAGGAAGGCAGGCCCGGTCAGCCTGCAATGTGACCTCTGCCTTGCAAACTCAGTCTACAATACATTTCTTGAAGTTGCGGGATAGCCCTCGCGCCCGCTCGAGGTCCGGCCGACACCCGGCAGAACGCGGCAGAGACGAGACGTTGCCAGACAGCAGCGTGCGATTACCGGAACTTGGTGCACCCAGTGCCAAGGTGCGGGGCCCTTCCGGCCTCAAGTGCCGAGAATCGCGGGTCTTTTCTCGTCCGATTCCCATTTCTGCGGGCACAACGGGACCCGTGTGAGCACGAAGGCCCAGGCGAATTGACATTGGCAATCGCGCTCCGTAGCATTTGAAGGTGCAGACCCAGCCGGTGGTCGCGTCTGCACGCCCTTCTGATGAAACCGGCAAACCGATACCGGGTAACGAGCGAATAAGTCGCGGAATCGTTACGGAATCGGTGCAGCGGAGGGTTTGGTTGTGCCCGTATTGCACGTTCTGCAAGGGCCCGATAAGGGCCGAAGATACCATACGCACGAAGAGCCGACGACCATCGGTCGGTCATCGGATCAAGTTCAGCTTTCCGACCATAGCGCGTCCCGCCGTCACGCAGAACTCCGGCCTTCTAACGGCTCCTGGCAGATCCTCGACTTGAATAGCTCGAACGGCACCTATGTCAACGGGCAGCGCGTCCTCAGCCCCACCACGATCAAGGACGGCGATCAAATCAGAGTCGGAAGTTCGCTACTGGTGTTCAGCGCAAAGGACGGACCGGCCGACTTCCCCATTCCGGCGGCGGCGCGCGATCTCGTGGACCTCAGCGGCGGAAATCCGTCCGCCGGCTCGTCCATTCTCGCGGCGGTCAATTCCGCCGATGAAAGCGTCATTATTCAGCCGCCGGAAACCGCAGACGCCGTAGCCGCATGGAATGTGGTCTACAAGATCGCCGGGCTGATCGGGGCCGTTGATTCGGTGACCGTGTTTCTCGAGCAGGTTTGCGACTTGATCTTCGAACACCTCATCGTGGACCATCTTATTGTCCTGACCAGAAGCCATACGGACGAGGAACTCCGCCCCCAAATAGTACGTTCCCGCTTCAAGGACCGAGATCGGCGCAAGAAAGTCGTCGCGTCTCGAACCATCATTAACCATGTATTGGAAACCAAAGAGGGCGTTCTTTGTGCGGACGCTATGTCCGATCGGCGATTCACGAACGAAGACATGCAGGACAGCATTCACCGCTTCGGACTTCAGAGTATGATCTGCGTGCCGATTATCGCACGTGGTGAAGTCCGTGGCGTCTTTCATTTGGACTGCGCCAGAGCCCACCACACCTATTCGCAAGAGCAACTCCGGCTGGCCGTCGCCATCGGACGGCTCTGTGGCACCGCCATCGAAAACGCTGAACTCCTCCACTCGCGCATGAAACACGAGCGATTGGCGGCCACCGGCGAAACCGTCGCCTACCTCTCCCACCACATTCGGAATATTCTGCAAGGACTGCACGGGGGCGTGGACGTGGTGGAACTCGGGCTTCGCAAAGACGATCTGGATACCACAAAATCCGGATGGACGCTGGTTCGCCGCAACCTCGATCGTATTTACCTTCTCGCGGTCAACCTCTTGACGTTCAGCAAGGACCGACATCCAAGGGTGGAATCCGTCCAGTTGAACCGGATCATCGAGGACGCCATGGCGTTGGTGCAGACCCGCGCAGAGCAACGGTCCGTGGCCATCGAGAGCCATTTGGACGAGATTCCGCCGGTACCGTGTGATGCGGAAGGCGCGCACCAGGCGATACAGAACATCTTGCTCAACGCCATCGATGCGTCACCACCGAAAACAGGCCTAATCCGCGTCCGCTCCGGATTCTCCGCAGACGCCGGCGAAGTGATCGTCACCATCGATGACAACGGACGAGGGATTGAAGCGCAGAACATGAAGACGATCTTCGACGCGTTTCAGTCCGGAAAAGGCCAGGGCGGTACCGGCATTGGGCTTGCCGCCGCAAGAAAGATCATGGATGAAATGCAGGGACACATCGAAGTCGAGAGTGAGGTCGACAAAGGCACGACATTCCGACTTCGATTCCCCATGGAGTCGGTTCGCCTGGCGGGCAGCGATGACACGCACGGCCCGGGCGCTTCCTGAGGACCCGCCCATCGGAAACCGCTGGCCATGGATAATTCACGCTGCCATATGCCCCGATGCCTACTCATGCCATTTGACGATGCGGGCGTGCGGTCAATGGCCCCGCCGTCTGCCGCAAGCTCTATTTGACTTTGACTTCCGCAGCCGCGTCCTTGCCGCAGGACAAGCAAGGACTATCCGCTTTACGTGACGTTTGGCACTCTAGTTCCACTAATCCCCCGAGATTCGCCCGTTTGACGGCAAATTCGCCACCGGCGGCGAAAAAACCGATTCTCACGGCATATTGCACGCTGCCGAGAAGACGCTAGCAGGCGCGATTCCACCGGCGTGGGATTGGCAATGGGCCGCAACGACGTACCATAGCGGGTTATCGGAACGCTGCGGCAGCCGGAAGGTAGGCCACTGCCAGTGCTGATATGCACCGGCCTACCGCGGTATCCCGCGCCCCTTGCAGCATAGGAAGAGAGGCCGCTCGCGATTACAAAGCATGTACGTCGTTGTAGCCGATAATGAACGCACTGAGAGGCGCTTCTTTGGCGTGCATTGGCTGGTTCTGGATTCATGATTGAAAAAGTTGGCAATCTCTGGATCGAATCGGCGCGGTGGCGGTGCGTCCCGACGTCGGGCGCAACGACACCCGCGGGCGAGGCCATTATGGACGCGGGCGTCGCACTGGAGGCCGTGCAGCGATACCAAAGCCTCGATGCCGACCTCGGCCGATTGCTGACATCCCGCGGCAACCACGTGCACGAGCTTCGCCCGGACCTCTTGTCCTTTCCAATCAAGCAATATCAATGGTCGGGAGCGGATTTGAACATCGTCACGCGTAGCGGCCACGAACTAGCCGAATGGGTCGGCGGGGAAATCACGCTGCTTCCTCGATTCAACCAGGGCGCCAACGACCCGGCCTGGGAGACAATTGCTGAGGCCCTTGCCTTCCTTCCCGATAACATCATCATCATCCAGCACAGCTAAACACAAGCCGGCGACCGGGACGACACCGCGGCATTGAGATTTGCGCAGGCGCGCCGCTACGATCGCAGTATGAACCTGCGTGCAGACCAGGCGAGTTCGATCGTGGTGCCGAGGTGGCCATGGCGTGGCGACCGGACCGCTGCGACATATTGTGAAGTACAATCAACCGCCCGTCGCGGGGCGAAGCCGTTCGCCGGCCATCGATTGCAGGAAACCGCGGGCGCCGCGGATGATCCACGCTCCTCCTGTATCGTCGACGACGAGCGCTTCACCGCCAGGCATCACACAAATACCCTCGGGTTTCTTTCCGGGAAGACGGAACGACCGCAAGGCACGGCCGTTCGGCTCTGCCAAGGTCAGCACGCGCTCGCCGGAGGATACAATAAGAAGGAGGCCCGAATTCACATCAAACTCGATGTCCGAGATACGCGTCAGTCCATAGTCATAGACTTCGCGTATTTGCACAGTCTCGCGCAAACCGCCAGTCGAGCCGTTATTGCCATACTCACGAGCCTTCGCCGTCGCGTTCGCGGAGAGGTCCGCAGACAGCCGAAGCACCCTGGCAGGGTGCGCCTCCACGGACACGAAAAGATGGTGTTCGCCGCTCGCGGTCGTGACGATGGTGACGCCTTCAAGGCCCTTGTTCCATTTCAGCCCGGCAGCGAGTTCCGGGTCCGACGAAAAGTCAATGTAAAGGGTTCGTATCCTCCGGTGCGTGTCAAGGTCGTATTCCATGACGGTGTTGCTGCTCTCCGATGCGATGAACAACGTGCCTGTGTCCGGATGAACCGACAATCCTTCCAGGTCTCCCGCAACATCAAGCCGCTGCAATACGTTGAACCGATCATCCATTTCCACCAAATGGCCCTTGTCGCTCACCACGATCAGGGTCTTCCGCCTGGCGTGATAGACGATACCAGAGGGTTGGTTGACGGGAATCGTCACAAAAGTAGTGCGAAGAGGCAGAGGATCCGCCTGATAGTGTGAAATTAGCCAGCAAATGCGCGGGTACTTATGCACCACGACGGCAACGGCCACGGCAAGTACCGCAGCAAACACGACCCATACTCGACGTCGCAGCACTAGGGAGAACCCTCCAGGATCGTGAATACCGCACACCGCTCGCCGGCCAACTGTCCCCGCCCCAGAACCGCCAGGCGCGACGGAAGCGCCGATGAAATCTCGTTCACGTCCAACTCTCCAGCGACGACGTAGGACGATGATCCCACGTTTAGCAGCGAATTGAACGTGGCGATGAATTTAGGCACCATCGGTTCGCCGAGGTTTGCCGCTACGGCGATGTCTTCCTGATCCGGTCCCATGCGATAGAACACAATCGGCTTCTGTTGTTCCTTTTGCAGGGCCTCGATGCGCTCGACAAACGGCCCCGATCGTTCCCGTGAGAACGTGACGGGCTCTACGATCCCCATGTGGATGAGGCAGAGACTCATCGCGCCGGCAACCAGAGCGCGAAGAAGACTCGGCTGTCCGCCAATGGCCCTGCGCATGGAGACAAACGCGATGCCTGCCGCTAGCGCCGTACACACGATGGCGCGTTCATAGAACATGTCCTCGCCGGTCCCCGTGAATTGGGCGATGAGTCCACGACAGGCACACCCGATGCCGGCTACGAATGGCAGCGCGGCACACAGGCGCAGGAAGATCCTCCGTGTCCACATCAGGCTTGGTACTTGCACTGGGACGACGAACATGTGGGCCGCGATCAGCGCCATCGGAGGTACGATCGGCAATATGTACCGGGTCTTTTTTTCTCCGGGAATGGAAAGTCCCACCAGCACGACGACAGTCCACACGGCGAGAGAATACAGCAGACGAGAATCGGCATCCTCGCGTGCCGTAATACGTTTCCACCGAAGCGAGTACGACAATACCGCGAGTGGAAAGACGCACGCATACGATACAAAACCTGTTGTCCAATAGTAATAAATTCTCCTTCCGCCGCCGTTCATGCGCCCAAGAGCCTCCGACGCCAGTACACGTTCCGCAAATGCCCTGCCTCCCTGGTGTTCGGCCGCTGCCAGCAAAGCGGCGCTACATGCCGCGAGCAGAACAAGAACAACGACACTGACCAGCGAAAACGCTTTCACCTGTCCGTTGAAGAAATAGAAAGTACACAATACGCCCCCAGGCACGATCAGACCGATGGGACCTCGGCAGGCGTAGCCGAGGATCAGGAGAACCGGAAGTGACCACAAACGCCGCTTCATCCCAAGCTCGCGCGCCGAGTACGCGACATAGAAGCATGCCGCCGTCACCAGGGTCGTATACTGATCCGGCGAAACGCGTCGCGACGCTTGTAGGAATGCGAAGGTGAGAAACATGAGACAGACCGCGCAGCAGCCCCACTTGCGCGAATGCAGGGCCGCGATCTTGTAAACAAGAACCAGGATTCCAGCCGAGACAATGGCCGTTGGAAGTGCCGCAGCTAACGGCGTAACTCGACCGAGCAGTTCGGCGAGCCAGTAGATCGGAAGGATGATGGTGGCCGGGTAGTCCGGATAGGGGCCGAGATACGTCGTGGGAAAGACCGATGGGCCATTTCGCAGCATCTCTTTGGCAAACAAGGCATAGCGGGCGTCCAGGCCGATAAACTCCTGTGGCAAGCCAACCGTAAACACCACGATTCCGGCCGCAAATATCAGGAGGGCGTCCCAAGTACGCCCCCCCCACCGGCTGCCTCCGGACTCGCTTCCGTTTGACGCCATCAGGGCATGGCTTGACATGAGACCCACCCCTCTCGACCGGGAATCGTCTTGTGGACCCGTTCTGCGTGAGGATATGGCTTCTTCGAATCGAGAAGAAGGCCGAACGGTGCGAACCGGCATCCGCGGTGCTGCGCGAGCGTGACGAACTCTTCGAACATCGCCAGGCATGAAATGCCCTCGACCTCGGCGTGGATCGTCAACGTGTTCAACTGATTCGGCTGGATGAGCGAGAGCATGTATTCGTTGAAGCCGGCAGTATCGATGCCGTTGCGCCCGACCACTTCGTCGTATGTGGGCAGGGCCACCGGGATCTGCGGTGTCGCGAGCGGCGTGCCGTTCACAAGGGGCAGAAAGACGCTCATTCCTCTGCAGTCGCTGTTGTACAGAAAAGGAAACTCTTCCTTCTCGATCAGCACTTGGTCGTTACATTTCCATCCGGGAACGGCCGAACATGTCGGCGGAGCGCGCAGGATATTCGTGATCAGATCGACGCCCCGACGCAGCGATTCCCGAATGTCGGTCGCGTTCATCTTATCCAGACCCATTTGCCACCGATGGTGGTCCCAGGCATGTAGACCGATTTCATGGCCGGCATCGCGCGCGGCGCGAATGACATCCGCCAGTCGCTCTCCGATGACCGGCCCCGGCCACAGCGTGCCCCGAAGTAGAATATCCCAACCGTAAAGACCGGGCGCCTTCGTGCGGAGCATCTTCATCAAGAACGCCGGGCGGGCGAGCCTCCACAGGTGGCGTCCCATGTTGTCGGGCCCGACCGAGAAGAAGAACGACGCTTGGATTTGGCGACGCGCGAACAGTCCCAATAGATTGGGCACCCCGACCCGCGTTCCGCGAAAAGTGTCGACATCGACTCTGAGCCCGATCGTCATCGCGTGATCCGCGCGCGTGGCATGGACTCCAGGTACCCCGAATCGCCCTTCTCGGGTGGCGTAGTTTGGCTATGGACGCCACGCCCGCGAAACCACTCTTCGCCATCCAGATGCTCGCGCAAGAAGAAGTTGAGCGTGCGTTCCACCGACTCTTCCAGGCCCACTCTCGGTTCCCAGTTCAGCAGGCGCCGGGCGTTGCGGATGCTCGGTCGCCGGTGCTTCACATCCTCGTAGCCGGCGCCGTAGTAGGCACCGCTCTCGACTTCCTGGAAACCGGCGAACGGCGGGAACAGCGAGCGCAGCGGATGCTGGTCGAATTTTACCACGAGCATGCCCGCCAACTCTCGGATACTGGCCTCGTTGTTCGGATTGCCGATGTTGATGATGCGCCCGTCGCAAGCATCCTTCTTGTTTTCGATGATTCGGCGCAGACATTCGACGCCCTCACGGACGTCCGTGAAGCATCTTTTCTGGTGCCCGCCGTCGACCAACTGAATGGGACGGCCCTCGACGAGGTTCAGGATGAGTTGCGTAATCACGCGAGAGCTTCCGATGCGTGCTGCGGTCAGGCTGTCCAGCTTCGGACCGATCCAGTTGAACGGCCGAAACAGCGTGAAGCGCAGCCCTTCCATCTGGCCGTAAGCCCAGATGACCCTGTCCAGTAGCTGCTTGCTACACGAGTAGATCCACCGCTGCATCCGGATCGGTCCGAGAACGAGCTTCGAGTTGTCTTCGTCAAACTCATCCTCGTCACACATACCGTAGACCTCGGACGTCGAAGGAAACACCACCCGCTTCTTATACTTGGCGCAATATCGAATGACCCGCAAGTTCTCCTCGAAATCGAGTTCGAACACACGAAGCGGGTTGCGCACGTACTCGATCGGCGTGGCAATCGCCACCAGCGGGATGATGATGTCGCACTTCTTGATATGATATTCCAACCACTCCCGGTGGATGGCAATATCACCCTCCGCGAAGTGGAAGCCGGGGCGCTCGAGAAGGTGCTGTATGTGGTTCGCGTTCAGGTCCATCCCGTGGACTTCGTAGCCGTCTTCTTCGAGAAGCCGTTCGGACAGTGCGTTCCCGATGAATCCATTGACGCCGAGAATCAATACGCTCTGCTTTCTGCGCGCGTCTGTAGATTCCGAATTTCGGCGCCCGAACCGTGCGTCCTCGAGTAGGTTTAGATCGGCGGCAAGCTGGGCGCCGGTCGTCCCGATCCCGTGCTCCGGTTGGGCATAGTCGACGCGAATCGCGCCGTGCCCGCAGGTAATGACGAGCGGATTCAGCGAAACCACAGTCCCCGGCCTTTGCGTAGCGGAATCCCAGGGAACCTCGGAGGCCGTCCAGAAGAAGCACTTGCGGTCCGCCACGTGACTGAATGCTCCCGGGTACGGACGGGTAACTGCGCGAACCAGGTTCCGCACGTCGCGCGCCGGTTTGGACCAGTCGATCTCGCCGTCCTCCGGACGCCGTCCACCAAAATAGGTGGCATTGGCGTGATCCTGCGGCGTTCGCGGCGCGCTGCCATCCGCGATGCGCGGAAGGACCTTGTCAAGTATCGCTGCCGACACCAGGCACGCTTTCTTGTGCAGTGACTTGGCGGTGTCGTCGTTTGTGATCGGAATCGGCTGTTGGCAGAGAATGTCACCATCGTCCGGCGTCGGCGTCATGTAGTGCAGCGTCACACCCGTCTCCTGCTCGCCGTTCACCAGGACCCAGTTGATCGGGCATCGCCCCCGATACCGGGGCAGCAGTGATGCGTGGAGATTCAAACATCCGGCGGGCGGAATCTCCAGAATCGCCGGTTTGACCAGATCACGGTAGAAGAACGAGAATAGGATGTCCGGTTTCAACTCGGCAATGCGCTGAACCCATAACGGGTGGTTGATGTCATCCGGCGCGAACACCGGGATGTTCTCGGATGCTGCCAGTTCCGCCACGGACCCAAACCAGGTGTTCTCATTCGGATCATCCGTATGCGTGAAAACCGCGGCAACGTCGTAGCCGTTGCGGAGCAACGCTTCGATGCCTGTGCAGCCATAGTTGTGGTAACCGAGTACGATTGCCTTCATATCAGCACCTCGGATGTTATGGCCGACTCCCGTTGAGTTGCGTTAAAATCGGCACGGATGATCTCGCGAATACAATAGCGCGGCCGTGCGCGGACATCGTGGTAGATTCTGCCGATGTACTCACCGAGCAGGCCGAGGCCAATAAACTGCGCCCCGACGAAAGTAAACAGGACTGCAAAGAGTGTGAACACGCCCTGCGCGGCCCATTCGGACCCGAACGCCAGTCTCATCACGAGCAGAAAGACACCAAACCCCACGCCCACCGTGGCTGCGATGACACCGAGAACGCTGAGGATGCGAAGGGGGAACGTCGTCATGCTGGTCAGCAGGTCGAATTGGAGGTTCACGAGCTTCCAGAGATTGTATTTGGAGGTGCCGGCGGGACGACTTTCGTGTCGTACCTCCATTTCCGCCGGGCTGTGGGCAAAGTAGTTCGCAAGAATCGGAATGAA
>Ga0055480_10000243_pt1 | contig 19860 bp, 14 predicted proteins | sample Muzzi_PWB_D2_FD_57935 | JGI IMG/M metagenome (GOLD analysis project Ga0055480, IMG submission 57935) | Wetland microbial communities from San Francisco Bay, California, USA, that impact long-term carbon sequestration - Muzzi_PWB_D2 | ecosystem: Environmental > Aquatic > Marine > Wetlands ... | reverse complement strand
AACTAGATGGTGCGTTTCCCGATAGTCTCGTGTTTGCTGCTCCTTGCCGGCTGCAGCTCACTCGACATGATTGACAGGCCGTCGGAGAATCAAAACAGCCGGGTCAATTTCCTCGTTCTTCATTTCACATCCGAGAACTTTTCGGAATCGATGCGTCTGCTGACTCAAAGAACGGATAATCCGGTCAGCGTGCACTACCTCGTTCCCGAACCGGGTGACGAGACCTACAGTGGGCGAACGTTGAAAATTCACCGGCTGGTGCCGGAGCATCGCAGGGCCTGGCACGCCGGAAAAAGCTACTGGTCAGGCACCACAGCGTTGAACGATACGTCGATCGGCATCGAGATCGTTAACCAGTCAGCCTGCGTCGACAACGACCCGGAAACCGATTCGCCGACGCCGGAGGAGCAAACCTGTACATTTCATTCGTATGCGGAAGCGCAGATCGATCTCGTCATTCTCCTGGCAAGGGATATTCTCGACAGGAATCCCGATATCGACCCCGTGGACGTTATCGGTCATGGTGATATCGCGCCCGGTCGTCGGGTCGATCCTGGCCCCCGATTCCCCTGGAAGCGATTGTTCGACCACGGGATTGGCGCCTGGTATGACGACGAGACCGTCGCTCGTTACCGGCGACAGTTTGACCAGGATCAGCCTGACCTGGCAACAGTGCAGGGCGCGTTGAGCGCCTATGGCTACCAGGTTGACCAGACCGGGGAGAATGATGCGCAGACACGGTTCGTCATTCGCGCTTTCCAGATGCATTTCAGGCCGTCCGCATATCCTGGAGTCGCCGATGTGGAAACCGTGTCAATCCTGTTTGCACTGGTTGAAAAATACAGAGCGGAACTGCTTGGTAGCCTGTTGAAAGCCGAAGGAAGCCCGCGGGAATGTTGCGTCGATGAATCATAAGAAGGCAATTGACGACAAGACCGGTTTCGACATCACCGGCGAGTTCTCGCGTTTCGATCAGCGCAACGAAATCTATTGCCGCTCGGAATGGGATCCGGAAATCAAAAGCAAGAACGCCGCAGACTTTTTCGATGGCCACTTCATGCCGAACGCGCGCGCGAGAAAGGCCGATGGTTTCGGACAACGTGACTATGCCCTCAGGAATGCAACCTGGCATGTGACCAATGTCCTGCGAGATCTTCGTCGCAAGGCAGATGACCGCAAAGAGGGCTTTTTCGATACGTTCACAGCGCACGAAGAAGGCTGGCCGGAACCGTACCCGTTCGAGTCACCCGAGGCGGCGACCAGGAACCTCAAACGCGCTGCCGACTCGATGGGAATTGGCCTGATGGGCGTGTGTGAATATGACGAGCGCTGGATTTACAGCGCCAGGTTCAGCGAAAGAACGAAAGAGAGCAAGCCGATCGACATTCCCGAAGATCTGCCGCGCATCATTGTCATTGGTGAGCCAATGGACCTCGGCCTGACTGCAACAGTACCTTCCGCGCTTTCGGGTTCGGCAACCGGAATTGGTTATACACATGATACGGTCGTGTTGTTAACGCTGACTCAGTACATTCGTAATCTCGGTTATCGAGCCGTTGCGTCGATGAACGATTCGGCGCTCGCGATTCCGCTGGCGGTACAGGCAGGGCTGGGCGAAGTCGGACGTCACAGCCTGTTGATCACCGAAGAATATGGGCCGCGACTCCGGTTGGGAAAGATATTTACAGATATGCCGCTTGTGATTGATGAACCGAAGCACTTCGGCGTCAAGCAATTCTGCAACATATGCCAGCGTTGCAGCAGCGCGTGTCCACCGAAGGCTATTCCGGCAGGCAAACCGTCAAGAGAGGCTTACAGTATTTCGAATCTGAAGGGTGTCCTCAAATGGACGACCTGGGCGGAAAAATGTTTCAAGTTCTGGGCGGGACAGAATTCCGACTGCTCGATCTGCATTCGTGTTTGCCCGTACAACCGTGACTTCAGCAAATGGTACAACCGGCTATGGCGAAAACTTGCAGGCTCTCCTCTAAGAAAACTGATGCTGCAATTCGATATCTGGTTTTTCGACCGCAGTCGCCAGCCATCGAAAAACTGGTGGCAGGGGCGTTGAAGTTCATTCGCGGGCGAATGTGTACATTCACGGATACCGCTGTCACTGCAGGTGATGCTAGCGTGCAACAATGGAATTGAATTCAAACAACGGCGAGCCGGATATTCCACCCGGTAATCCTCCCGAGATACCGCCGGAAGAGTTACCTCAGGGCATACCGCCCGGCGGGCCGATCGAAGAGCCGCAACAGCCCGAGGTAGAACCGCCGGGGCCACCGGTGGAGGTACCGCCGCCGACGGTGACTGGAGAGAAATAGCGGAACGCCGAACCGGGTTGGGTGATTCGTACACCGGCAGACGAGGGTGATTGCGCCGGAGAGAGCAGGCAGCACCGGCAATTCACCGTCTCGGTGGTTCGATCTCGAGTTTCAGCGCGATAAATTCCTGCAGATCTTTCATCGAGATCATGCCTGCGAGCTGTTTGCCCTCCAGCACCATGAAGCGGGACGGTGTATCGGGTCTGATCATTGTCGAGAGCAGCTTCATCGTCTCCGCATCGGCAGGAACGGAATTCGCTTCCGATACAGGTTGCATGACCTCGGCGACCGTCTTTCCCGGCCAGGCGGCTTTGGGAATCTGTTTGATGCTGTCGATGCTGATACAGCCCAACAGCTCTGAATCCCGGACAACCGGAAACATCTTGAAGTGATACTGATACACGTAGTCCTCGACCCACTCCTGAAGCGAAATTGACGGCGGAACCGTTATCGGGTTGCGGCGCATGAATTCCCTGACCGGCTTGTTCTGAAGTACGTCCTGCAGCAGTAACTGCCGGTAGGAAGCCATTGCAGCGCTCCGCAGAAAGACGCCGATCAGCACCCACCACATGCCACCAATAAAATTGCCCTGGATGACTGAAAAAGCTCCAAGCAGGATCATAGCCAGTCCGAAGCCGGTGCCTATCTTGCTGGAGATCTGCGTGGCGATACGCATGTCATTTTTCACCTGCCACAGCACCGCACGCAACATTCGGCCACCGTCCAACGGAAAGGCGGGGACAAGATTGAAAATCGCAACGACGACATTGATGTAGGCAAGTTTGTCGAAAACGCCGACGAAGGAAATCGGCCAGTCCCGCGCAACCGCGAGTGCCTCGATCCGGAACAGGAGAAATGCAAGCAGGAAACTCGCGAGTGGTCCGGCAGCAGCCATCAGAAACTCGGATTTAGGACTTGGCGGTTCCTTCTCCATTTCGGCAACGCCGCCGAATATAAAAAGCGTGATGCCCTTGATCGGTAATCCAAACCGGCGGGCGATGAAGGAGTGGGAGAATTCGTGAAAGACGATGGAAAAAAACACGCCGATCGCAGAGGCAACGCCCATCCATGCGTACACACGCCGTGGGAGGTCGGGGTATTCATCGGGGAAAACACCGGCGCCCAGAGACCAGGAGATCAGCAGTGCCAGCAGCAACCAGCTCAGGTCGAGCTTCACCTCGAAACCAAATAGCGAGAACAAGCGAAATTGGCCTGGTCCGCGTGTTTTTCTTGTATTTCCTGCCATCTTCTAAAGCCTCATGTTGTCCAGTATTGCCTGGCGACACAGCGACCCGGTAACCGGACGAAACTCGAACGTGGTCCTGTCTTCGTCCGTCGTTTAATCGCCATTGCGCAGCGATCACGTCGTGGCAGGCACATGACAGTCACGCCAACCGACGTACAAATAGTGATGGTTCGCCAAGCGTCGCTGAATAAGCGCATGTACCTACTCTCGTTGGAGTTGCCCGGCAGTATGATTTTGTCAGGAGGTGATTAACCGCGCCCGGTGGCCGGTATCTGGTAGCGGTGTCCGGGCAGTGAGAGGGAGATCACTTACCAGGAGCGAGGTGGAAGAGATGCGAAGACATTTACTGGTACTGGAATTCATCGTCGCAATCATTTTGGTGCTGTTCAGCGCGGCGCTGGCGGCGTCTGAAGACATCGCGAGGTTGACAGGCAAAGACGACGGCAGGCCGCCCGCATTCACGGTTGAGGGTCCCTGGATGATGGATTGGAATACACGCAGCGAATTTCCGATGCTGGCAAGCTTTGAGATGCGCCTGTATGACGGCGAATCCGGAGACTTCATCGGCATGGTCGCGGAGATCAAAGGAACTGGCAGCGGGCTCAAGCTATTCGAAAAAGCAGGCACGTTTGAGGTCGTCATTGTGGCGACGAGTTCGGAGTGGGATATCACGATCAAAGCAGTCAGCGAGGAGCAGGCGGCAGTTATGAAGCGTAGTGCAAAAGGTGCTTCATCAATGATGGACTCTGCGCGCCGCGCTGCCCGTCTTGTGCCGGAAGATAGCTTTGAATCATGGCGGCCGGAAGGTGATGACACCCTGTTGCTGTTTAGCAATGGAGATCCTGGCTGGCGCGTTTCGTTTTCGCCGCCGTGTCCCGGTCTTGAGTCGGCAACCGTGCTCTCTTTCGTCATGACATCCGGCGTTGGAATGGGTCAATATGATTCGATTTTGCTGGAGGATGGTACACGCTGCTATTTCACCGGCGTGACACCGGGTCACGTGCAGTAAGAATCTTGGATACGAGCTACGCCCAGCCAACAGCCCGCTACCCCTGGAAAGATTCTTCTTTAGCCTCGACCAGCACGATTCGGCAGTCGAGCTTTTGAAGTTCCGCAAAGAGTGGCCGTCTGGTAATGAACGACGGCGCTATCAGAGTATTCTGCGGTCCAGAAACGAGTTCGCGAATCCGTTGTTGGTTCGACTCAGGCAGAACCTCAAACACGATTGCCAGATTCGCCTCGGAGGCAAGATCTTGCATACGTCTTCGAGTACGGTTGATCGCCTCCTCGTGCACCTGACTGGCCCGCTGCTGGGTGAAGTCCTCATTTATGCCACTGATCCGGGAAATTTCACGAGTGAATGGCAAGCTTGCTGCGCGATGCCATTGATCGTCGGCGAAAAATAACGCGTGAAGGTCGGCCCAGGATTCGTGCAGCCGCTGGAGCGCCGCTCGCCACAATTCCTGAACCGGCGTAAGCTCAGTAACAGCAATCACTATTCTCGCTTTCACGTCAGTCATATTTACCGTCACCGGGATCCTTCGCAAAATTCCTTCGGAGCTCGGCGTACCTGGTTAGCTGTTGCTCCACCTGACGATTCACAGAGTCTTTCGGAAACTCGCCGCTCTCATCCCGTCGACCTGCATCGATACCTGTAAGGATGGACAGCGCTTCATCGACGTCGCTCACTGCGAAGACGCTGAACTGACCTTGTTCCACGGCTTTAACCACATCCTCTCGAAGCATCAAATGCTTGATGTTGTCGCAAGGTATGATGATGCCGTGCGATCCATTCAAACCTCTTTCCTTGCAGATGTCGAAATATCCCTCAATTTTTTCATTAACGCCGCCGACAACCTGAACCCGACCGAGTTGATTGACGGAGCCGGTGACAGCAAGATTTTGTTGGATCGGCACGCCCGATAGCGAAGACAATAAGGCGCACAGCTCAGCGACGGATGCGCTGTCGCCTTCAACGCCGCCATACGACTGCTCGAAAACGATATTTCCGTGCAGGGAAAGCGGCACGTCACTTGCATAGCGGCTCGATAGGGCGGCTGATAGGATCATCACACCCTTGGAGTGAATAGCACCACCGAGTTCCACTTCTCGCTCGATGTCCACAACTTTGCCGGTTCCAATTCGTGTCGTCGCAGTTATCCTAACCGGAAACCCAAATCGAAATTCCCCGAGATCGACAACAGAAAGACCGTTAATCTGTCCAACGCAGGCACCTTGCGTATCGATTAGCAGCGTATTTCGTTGAATGGCTTCCCGGATCTTCTCCTGCGTCCTACCGAGTCGACGTTTTTTCTCGTCAATCGCCTTGTTTACGTCAAGTGCATCGACTCGACTGGCACCGCTTTGACGCGCCCAGTAATCTGACTGTGTCAGAAGATCGTCGAGTGAACGCATATGCATCGACAACCTTTCGCTGTCTTCTGCCCGCCTGGCACGTTGTTCGATCACCTTTTGCATTGCATTCTGGGTGAACGAAAGCAATTTTCGCTCACGAATCCGATCGGCGATCAACAATAAATATGCGTCGACGTTTTCGTCATTGCGTTTCAAATCATCATCGAGATCGGCGGCGACTTTGAAGAGATCGTTGAATTCACTGTCATAGACGGACAGCAAATAATAGAGCCAACGCTCCCCGACCAGGATGACTTTAACTTCAAGAGGAATTGGATCGGGTTTGAGAGTAGTGGTGCTGACGAAACCATAAGTTTCGCCCGGGGACTCTATTCGAACTTGCTTGGCGAACAGGGCCTGCTTCAATGCTTCCCAAACAAATGGCCGACTCAGTACACGATGCATGTCCAGAATCAGGTAGCCACCGTTCGCCGCCAACAATGCACCGGACCGAATCATGCGGAAGTCTGTCAGGAGGGCACCCATTTCCGCCCGATACTCGACTTTGCCGATAATATTAGAGTAATTCGGATTTGGTTCGAAGATGACCGGCGCCGTAGCATTCTCTTCGTTGCCAACGATCAGGTTCACCTCATATTGACTGAACAGCTCAGAAGTATCGCGGGAAAGAAACGGCAACGAAGGGGATTCAGGCGAGCGGAAGTCCTCGGCATTGTCGACAATGTTCTCCTGGACTTCATCGAGGTAGGTAACAACTGCGGGCAATTCCCGATACTTCGCCCTGAGGTTCGAAAGCAGCATGCCCACTGCGTGTTCGGTTACTTCGCGATTCAGCGCCTTGACCCGTTCGCGGTGCTTCTTTTGCAGGTGCGGCATGCGCTCGATATGGTTCTGCAGCTCCTCGCTCAGAATACGGATGGCTTCCTGCATCTCCGTGCGCTCTCCTTCCGGAAGCTTGGAGAATTCTTCCTCGTCGATCACTTTGCCATCCCGTACCGGAGCGAGAACGTAGCCGGTTGGCGTATGCAAGACGCCAATGTTCTTCTTCGACGCGTGATCCTCAAGTTCCTTCCACAGTCCTTCGACCTCTTTCTGAGTGTCAGCCTCTACGGCCTTCAGTGCATTTCGATAATCGTCGCCCTCGAACGTGGCCGGGATCGCGAGGCGTAATTCGTCGATCAGATCACCCATGTCCTTACAGAACATCTCCCCTCTTCCTGCGGGAAAGGGCAGGGTGTGCGGCCTTTCAGGATTGGCAAAATTGATGACGTAACACCAGTCATTAGGCGCCTTCTTTTTTGCTGCTTGCTCTTTCGCAAGCTCCTCTGCCAGCCCATGACGGTGGCCGCCAGCGGGCCCGAGTACGAAAACGTTATGTCCGTCACTATCTATCTGCATTCCGAATCGCATCGCCTCGATAGCACGTTGCTGCCCGAGGTATGGTTTCCCGGCCGGCAGCTGATCGCTGGACTCAAAATCAATCCCCAATGACTTGCACGGCCATCTCAGGCTATCGACTGATACTCTGAATTCGCGAAAGGTGTTGGTTGTCATTTGTACAAAATGCCAGTCATGTTCCTGGTTTCATTCCACTAATCAAACCATACGATGAGGACTAGTTAACTAGGTGATACCCGCATTCACATGGTTTCCGGTCTTCGCTCAATCTGCCTCCCTGTCTATATGGCAGCAGTGAGATTCGTCGCGGGCACGAATTACCTGGTCGTGGCGCGAACCAGGGCGAAAAACGGTGCAACCCTTCAGCCCGGACGAGTATGCCAACGAGTAGATTTCGTTCACATCAGCTGGTGTTGCATCAGTTGGCAAATTCACGGTTTTGGAAATAGCGTTGTCGACGTATGGCTGCAGGCACGCCTGCATGGCCAGATGTGATTTCGCCGACAATTTCGTCGCTGTTACGAAGACTTCCGGTATGCGGCACTCCCGGCCATGGCTGCTTAGCCACTGATTGTAGGCGTAGTCACGTACTTCGAGATCGCGCATTTTCAAATCGTGTCCACGAACTGCTCTCCTGGCTTCCAGCGAGTAGATAGGTTCGACACCGCTCGAAACGTTTCCGGCTAACAGGCTGATGGTTCCGGCAGGTGCGATCGCCAGGAGATGACTGTTGCGAATGCCGTTCGCAGCAATTCCAGCTCTTAGGTCACCGGGCAGGCGTCGTATAAAGGGAGCCTGCAGGTATTCATCCTTGCTGAATAGCGGGAACGCACGTTTTTCAATTGCCAGTTCGACCGAGGCTTCATAGGCTGCATCGCGAATTCGCTCCATCGTTTGAGTCGCAAAACTCCTCGCCTCATCACTGTCATAGTGCATGCCAAGCATGGCGAGTGTGTTCGCAAGCCCGGTGATACCCAGTCCAATCCGGCGGGTATTCCTAGCACACTCTGCCTGTTGGTCCAGCGGGAAGCGGGAGATGTCAATCACGTCATCAAGAAAGCGCACGGCAATCGTTGCAACTTCGGCCAGGCGGTCGTGATCGAATTTTCTGCCCTTTGAGAAAGGTGCATCCACAAGCGCAGTGAGATTTATCGAACCCAGATCACACGCTCCATAGGGTGGTAACGGAATCTCCCCACAGGGATTTGTTGCGCTGATATTTTCGCAATAACGAAGGTTGTTTTCGCGATTGATCCGGTCGATAAACAGCAGTCCCGGCTCTGCAGTTGTATGTGCGGCGGTGACTATCTCTTGCCATAGCGATCTCGCGCGCAATCGTGCGAAGACTTGTCGCGCGCCTGCTGCCGCGGTGACAGGATAAACCAGTGGCCACTCGGCACCCTCTGTAATCGCGTGCATGAACTCATCGGTGATGAGCACCGATAAGTTGAAATTAGCCAATGTGTCGGGCGCATTCTTCGCATTGATGAAAGCCCTGATATCCGGGTGATCGCAACGCAAGGTTCCCATCATCGCGCCGCGCCGGGTGCTGGTAGCGAGGAGCGTCTGGCAAAGCGAGTCCCAGATGTGCATAAAGGACAGGGGGCCCGACGCCACAGAGCCGGTTCGCACTGCAGGAGATCCCGAAGGCCTGAGGCCGGAAAAATCGCAGCCGATCCCACCACCTTGCTGCATTGTTATGGCAGTTTCCTTCAGAGTGTCGAGAATGTTTTCGATGGAATCTTCGATCGGGCCGGAAACGAAGCAATTGAACAATGTCACCTGTTTGTCGACGCCAGCACCGGCCAGGACACGTCCGCCTGGAATGAAGAGAAAATCGGACAGCACAGACAGGAACGCTTTCTCCCAACGGGTTGAATCCGTCTCTGCGGCGGCCACCGCCTGTGCAACCCGCTGCCAGGTATCGACAATGCTGTTGTCAGGCGCGCCTGTGCCCCGGGATTGTCGATATTTCGACTTCCAGATCTCTGCCGAAAGTGGCGTCATCTTTGCATCGACTGGATGACCGGCTAAAAGGGAAGCGGACATCACAAACCAAAGGGATATGTATCCGGGAGTCCTTCAAGTTCTGCCGTGTCAAATGGGTGTACAGCCTGGGTTGTATCGATCCATATGTATTCGTCGAATTGCGCTGGCAGAACCGCGCGGAAGTAGTGGCTCGCGAGCTCGGTCTCCGGGCGGTACAGAACGCCGATCGCACGCTCCAGGCGCGGTTTCGACAATGCCGCCTGGAGAGACGGCGACAGATGTCGTAACCCGAGCAGGAAGCCCGAGAGCCCGACATCGTGAAACAGTTTTTCGTAGCTGTCGTCCCGGGACTGAACGATGTCCTTGATCTCCATGGGTCCATCCCAGTCCGACGCTGCTGCGACGGTGCCATTGTCCGTGCCAAACCCTATCGAGTAGACGGCGTCCCCGAACTCCTCCCGGCACAGGTTGCCGATATTCGTTTCTCCCCGTGCCGACATCTCGGTGGCTGCCGCGTCGCCAACATGGGAATTGTGCGCCCAGACGATCGCCTTGTTATCCGGCGCGTAAAATTCCCGCAGCCTCTTGAGGGTCTCGAACATGTAACTGTCGCGCAGGTTCCACGACGCGCGGGAGCCGTAATACATGACACGATAATAGCGCTCGGCATTTGCAACGAGTCGGGCGTTCTGAACCGCATCGAGGAATCGCTCCCCATCATGTTCGGCGTATTGCCGGTGCTTCCTTGAAACCTCGAGGAGTACCTGCAGGACGTCTGCTTCGCAGGACCGGTATGAACCCGTGAGGGCTGCGCGCCCGTATGTGGCGGGATCTGTTTGCCACGGCGTCAGGCAACCGTATCGTGCCCGGGCGATATCGGCAGCCTCCGGATCCACTTCGTCCAGGTACTTCAGAATTGACCTGATAGAGCTGTACAGGCTGTAAAGATCGAGGCCGTGAAAAGCGACACGGAAATCTGCCGCCATGTCGGCGTTGTGAATGCGTAGCCAATCTACGAACTCACGTACTTCGTAATTACGCCACATCCATGTCGGAAAGCGGGCAAAGGCAGTCCACTCTGAGGGAGGAAACTCAAAATGGCGAACGAAATGATCGACCCGTGCGGCGTCGGGCCAGTCGCCCTCGATCGCCACAAACCTGAAGCCCTTCTTCAGGATCAGCTCCTCCGTAATACGACTGCGCATTTTGTAGAATTCGGATGTGCCGTGCGTCGCCTCGCCGAGCAAAACGACCTGCGACTTACCGATTCGCTCCAGCAACGGGTCGAGATTTGCCGTCTCGACAGAGTTGAACGGTTCGCAGGCATCTGCCACGTCTGACCGTGTTTGCAGGTCCGGGTCTGCAGGAACCGGTTGAATCCGTTTGAATTCTGCAGCTCCAGGCCCCGGGGACCATCCTTCCGCGCCGACGAGGGGAACGAAACGCACATCGGCCAGATCTTCAGACCTGTATTCGGATTCCGAGATCCTGGTCACCCGAACAAGCTCCTGAATATCCTTGTGTCGGCCAACGGGGATCACGAGTCGCCCACCGACTTTCAACTGCTGCTTCAAGGATTCAGGAACCGTAGGTCCGCCTGCGGCGACGATGATGCCGTCGTACGGCGCATGCTCCGGCCAGCCGAGTGTTCCATCACCATGCATGACATACACATTGTCATAACCGAGGTCCGCGAGAACCGACGTCGCTTTTCCTGCGAGTTCCTCTATATATTCGATCGTGTAGACTTCGTCGGCCACCTCCCCCAGTATCGCCGCTGCGTATCCCGAGCCGGTGCCAATTTCCAACACCTTCTCTCCACCCTGCAAGTCGAGCGCTTCGGTCATGAATGCGACTATGTATGGCTGGGAGATTGTTTGACCGGCTTCGATGGGTAGAGGCGAATCCTCGTAGGCGAACTCGGCGAGGCCGTCGGGCAGAAACCGCTCTCGGGGCACTTTGCGCATCGCATCGAGAACGTTTTCGGAGCGAACGCCGCGAGCTGCGACCTGGTAGTCGACCATGCTTTCGCGCAGTGCCGCGAAGTCCGTTGTTGCTGCATCACGTTTCATAATGATGGCATAGCGAATTCGCGGTCGGACCGCTATGGGCACATTTACCTATGCAGATAACCAGGGCGCGAAACGATATTCCGAAGTTAGCAGTAGTGAGCCCGCGGCCAGAGCCATGGTTTTCACGTACAGCAATAACGTCTTTTCGGTGCTAGCGTAACTTTCGAGGAAGACATTCCTTTTGACCGACAGATCGCAGGCATTGGCCTGCTTGGCGGAGAACGGATATGAACAAGGAATTCGATAGCAAACTCAAGGCACTGCAGGATGCAAAGCGCGACCTGGTGCAATCGGCGAGGAAGGCACACTTGAAGCTAACCCAGCGGCGAAACAGGCTGATCGCCGACATCAAGCGGGCGAATGCCCGCATTAAGCGTTCCAGGGATCAGCTGAAGATAAAGTCCGCGAGACTGGTAAAGACGTCCAGGGAGACTGCGGCAAAAACGCGCAGGAATCTGGAGGGACAGGTTTCCAGCCTGAAGGAATCGGTCGCTACGGGGAAGTTCGAGCTGCAGAAAATGCGCAGTGATCTTGCGCTGGTTCGAAGGGACCTGGCCGACGCCCGTCATCACCTGTCGCATGCGTTACATGTGGACAAGGCGATTGGCAAGATCGGGAGAGTCGTGGCGAAGAAAAGTGCCGCCAGGAAGAACCGCTGATCGGTCGTCAGGGATACTCCAACAGAAACCATCGCGGCAACAACGGGGGATGCGTCGAACGCTTCCTTATTAATTCTCGACCGGGTGCCGGCAGGCGTCTATTCGTAATAAGTGCCGGCCGTCTGTGGCGACTACATAGTCAGGATAATCTGCTGACCGTAGGTGAGATTGAAGAAGAACACGACTGCCACCGCCAGTGGTGCAATAACCCGAACGAGCAACAGCCATAGCTTGAACACGCTGCCTTCTTTAATGCCAATTTCAGAGAGAAGAGTGTCCCTGGAAAGCCACCAGCCGACAAACAATGCATAGAGCATTCCACCCAATGGCATCAGGATATTCGTTACCAGGTAATCGATCAGGCCGAATGGTGTCTTGTCCGCGAAAACTGCAATCTGGCCGAGCGGATAGACGTTTTCCCATGTCGAGAACGAATAGACGGTGACAAGTCCCATGAGGAATGTCCCCGTACCGATAGAGACTGCGGCCGTCGTCCGGGATATGCCCCGTATTTCGTAAATCCTGGCGGTCATCGTTTCGAGCATCGAGATCGACGACGTCAGCGCGGCGAAAATAATCATCAGGAAGAAGGCGCTGCCGACGATTGTACCCGCCGGCATTTTCGCGAAGGCGGTCGAAAGCGTGACAAAGATCAGGCCAGGGCCCTCTGCCGGGTCCAGTCCGTTTGCGAACACGATGGGAAAAATAGCGAGCCCCGCCAGTATCGCGACGAGCGTATCGCCCAGAGAAACGACAATGGCAGACTGGAACAGGTTGACGTCCTTCGGCAGATAAGCCGAATACGTGAGCACTGATCCAATACCGACATTTAATGAGAAGAACGCCTGGCCCACTGCAGCGAGTACCACGACCGGTGTAATCTTGCTGAGATCGGCCGCAAACAGAAAATCGATCGCGGTTGCAAAATCGCCCGTTATCGCGGAATTGATTACCAATGCGACCAGCGTAATGAATAACGCCGGCATGAGGAATGTCACGACACGCTCGAGCCCAACCTTCACGCCCCGCGACACGATGAAAACGGTTGCCGCGGTAAACAAGGCATGCCAGAAGACCATCTGCCCGGGGTTGTGCAGGAAGGCGCCAAAATTACCACCGACTTCTGCAGCGGACAGACCGGTCAGGCCGCCTGATGCAGACTTGATGAGGTACGCTGCAGTCCAGCCGGCGATGACACTGTAGAAACTCAGTACCAGGAAAAGGGCGAAGAGGCCCATCCAGCCGACCAAGGCCCAGTTGCCGCTGCTTCCCCGTGCTTCGGCGAGCGTCTTGAACGCGGCCGGTGCACTGCGCCTCGCGTGTCGGCCCATGATCATTTCAGCCAGCATGATTGGCGTGGCGATCATGAATATGGCGATGACGTAAATCAGGATGAACGCACTGCCGCCGCTGGAGCCCAGCGTGTACGGAAATTTCCAGATGTTGCCCAGGCCGACGGCAGCTCCGATTGACGCCAGGATAAAGGCCAGACGGCCAGACCAGTTTTCGGTTGCTTGAGAACTTACGGACATGGCGCTCACTTTATTTTTGGAGTTGCCTAACTATATGTCACTTGAGGTCGCTCGGTGAACATATTCAAAAGATGATGAGCCGAAAACGCGGTCGAATCGTGTTTCTCCGGTGCACGCGCATGTTCCCGACAAGGGATCTGGTCCGACCCTGTTTTCCGTTCTGTGTCTGCTTGTCGAGGTTCGGTGCGACTGACGATTCACCGAGGCCGGGAACCCGATCGCTGAATTCGGCTCATATAAGCAACTGGATTCATGAAATAATGCCGGTCGTGTGATCGATCGAAGCCGACAAAAGGAAATCGAAGTGCAAATATTGTTCAGGAGATCATCTCTTTTCCTCTCGCTACTGACAATTGTGGTGATGTCCATTCCCGCAATTGCGGCGGACGACGACCTGGTGAACAAGGTGGATATTCCTTATGAGATGTTCCACCTTGAAAACGGACTGACAACACTGGTTTACACGGATCACTCATCGCCGACCGTATTTGTTGGCATGTGGTATGGCGTTGGCTCGAAGGATGAGCCGGAGGGCAAGACCGGATTTGCGCACCTGTTCGAACACCTCATGTTCCAGGGCACGGCGAGCAGGGGCGGCGAGTATTTCGAGCCGTTCACGAAAGCAGGTGCAACCGGTATGAACGGCACGACGAACGAGGACCGCACAAACTATTTTGCGACGGTGCCGACTGGCGCGCTGGACATGGCACTGTGGATGGAAAGCGATCGCATGAGTAATCTGCTTGGCGCGGTGACTCAGGATGCGCTGGACGAGCAGCGTGACGTTGTGCAAAACGAAAAACGCAGCGCCGATAACCGGCCGTATTCCGGCGTTTACGACCGCGTGCGTGCCGGCATTTATCCCGTCGACCACCCGTACCGGCATTCGATCGTCGGCTCCATGGAAGACCTCGATAACGCGGCCCTCGAAGACGTACATGAGTGGTTCAACGAATATTATGGCGCGAGCAACGTCGTGCTCGTGCTGGCCGGCGATATTGACCTTGACACTGCGAAAGAAAAGGTCGCTCACTATTTTACCGAAGCGCCGACCGGTGTCCCGCTGACCAAGCCGCAGCAGTGGATACCGGAGCTCAACGAGAACCGTACAGAGATCATGTACGACCGCGTCGGGCAGACACGCATAACACGTGTCTGGGCGCTCCCCAACGGCAACAACCCGGATACGGTTTTGATGGAGCTCGTTAACGAGGCCCTGGTTGGCAACAAGAATTCTCCATTACGCAAAGCACTTGTTGACGATCTTCACCTGGCTACTGCCGTATTCGGCAGCGCTTACGGTCGCGTCGTCAGTGGCGAGTATTCACTGACCATCAATCTCCGGCCGGGCGTTGTGCCGGAACAGGCCATGGCGGTCGTCGATGACGTGATTTCGGACTACCTGCAGTCTGGCCCTGACCTGGATATTCTCGAGAACGCCAAGCTGGCGATCAACATGTCCATGATCAGTTCGATGGAGAACAAGTCCACGATCGGGCGAATGCTGGCGGAAGGACAGCTTTATGCAAACGACCCGACTTTCGTCAAGAAGGAAATAGCATGGCTCAACGAGGCGAGCGCGGCTGACCTCACAGAGGTCGCGAATCGCTGGCTGAAGCGCGGCTATTACGAACTGACCGTACTGCCGTTCCCGGATCTCAAGAGCGGCGACAGGAAGGTCGATCGCTCGGAAATACCTGCCGTCACGGAAGTAACGGGTATCCACTTTCCTGATATCAGTACGGCAACGCTCGCCAATGGTATGGGGCTGGTCGTCGCCAACAGTGGCTCGCTTCCGCTGGTCGATATATCGATTCGAATGAAAACGGGCAATACGGCTGATGACTACGATGCACAGGGAATATCAGACGCTGTTTTCGTGATGCTGGACAAGGGCACGAAGAGATTCGATGCTAACGAACTCGCCGCCGAAAAAGACAAGATCGCGATGGGCGCGCAGTTCCGCGCCGGCATCGAAAGCAGCTCGATGAGCTACCAGATCCTGAGCAACCATCTCGGCGAATCCCTGGATCTCGCAGCCGACATGCTGCGAAATCCGACATTTCCGGAGGAGGAGCTGGATAAATTCCGGCAACAGGTCTATGCCTATGTCTCCAACGTCGAGAAGAATCCATCGGGAAACGCTGAAGCGTTGTTCAATCGCGCGATTTATGGCAGCAATCATCCGCTTGGTGGCGTCTGGACACCGGGGCTCGTCGACAATCTGAATCAGCACAGCCTCAGGGATTTTTATGACCGCGAAATTGCGCCGGACAGTATGACGGTTTTCATGATCGGCGATATCGACATTGATACGGCCAAAAAACTGCTCGACAAGTCTTTCGGAAACTGGAAAAAGAAAAGTGCCTCACAACGGAAAAATGTGGGCAGCGCGATCGAACCGAAGCCGCGCGTGATCCTCATCGATCAGCCGGAAGCCGTTCAAAGCACGATCGTTGCAGGTCAGGCTATTCCGCCTTTTGACCCGGAAAACAATACCGAGCTGAACGTGCTCAATGCGGTTTTTGGCGGGGACTTCGAGGCGCGCATCAACATGAATCTTCGCGAGGACAAGGGCTGGTCATACGGAATGGGATCACGCATACGACAGAATACGAGCGGCGATCAGACTTTGACCGTCAGCGGCTCCGTGCAGACCGACAAGACGATGGAGAGCATGATCGAAATCAGGAAAGAGTTCGAGGAATTCCTGTCGACCAGGCCTGCCACGGACGAAGAATTGCAACGAGTGAAACTCAATCGAACCCGTTCATTGCCCGGCCGGTTTGCAACCAGGCGAGGTTTCCTGCAAAGCATGATCAGTTCCGACGAATATGGCTTGCCGTATGACTACGCGGAAAACACGGCGGCACGTGTCGAAGCAGTCACGCTGGAAGGCGTCAACGCTCGTGCGAAATCACTGCTGCATCCTGACAAACTGACGTGGGTCGTTGTGGGTGACCTGGCACTGATCGAGGACAAGGTGCGATCGCTCGATTACGGCAACGTGGAAGTCTGGGATGCGTTTGGCAACATGCTCAGAGACGGTGACGAGCCGGGCACAACTGATTAGCCGGGTTACACGATGGCGGCCGGGTTTTGCGCCCGGGCAAGGTTCCAGTACAGCCTGACCCGTCTATCGCTCGGTCGTCGCGGCCGCGCCGCAACGGTGTACCAGGCGACATTCGAAAACCAGGTGTCCGGCACTACGGGTTTTGGCAGGCGGCAACCTCGTCTTCAGTAAGACCGAGGTCTTTGGCAGCGGCCGAAAGATCGTCCGCAGTTGCGCCCGCATAATAGACATCGCTCGCCGTGCGGGCGAGCGCGTAGTTGCCGACCTGAGACGCTGTGCGCGTGACCGCGCTGACCAGCCTTCCGAGGCCGCGTTTCTTCTTTTGCGCGGCTTGTGCCGCCGCCACTTTTTCCTGCAGGCAGGCATTTTGTGCGGCCTGGAGAGCAGCGGGGTCCATCGCAGGAGCCGGCGCAGGCGTTGCCGCCGCTGCGGCCGCACCGGCCGGGTTGGCTGTCATCAGGGCTCTTGCCAGATCAGGCGACACCTCGCCGGTGATGTCCATCTGGTTTGCGGCCTGGAATTTCGAGATCGCGACAACAGTCTCCATCGTCTCTTCACCGTCGACGGGACCGGTGTCATAACCCAGCCTTGCCAGGTCCTGTTCGACCATCATGGTCAGGTCGTCTGCTGCGGCGGCCCCCGCCAGGAGTACAAATGTGGCACCTAACACTGAAATCGTCGTTTTCATCTTTCTGCCTCTTTTTTTTCGGGTTTCTTGTCAGCAGGGGTGCTGGTTAATCTGCAAATCTTCTCGTCGACTACTCATCGGCCCGGAATGCGCCGTCCTCTATGGCGCGACCGAGAAGGCCGGCCAATTCCCATGACGGTTGTCCCGTCACTGTCAGTCCGCGTCGTACTTCGAACTTCGTGATTGCAACGACAGTCGCTTTGTTCATGCTGCCGGTGATTCCACCCGGATTGTAACCGAGCTGTATAAGGCTCTCCTGAATCGTCGAGATCAGTTCCGCGTCGTCTGCCGGTGCCGCAGATTTACGCTCGGGAACGGCGCCGATACCGGCATTTGCAGCCGGCACAGTGCCGCCAAACGTCGTCTGTACAATTTCCATCGGGTCCGGCAACCCCGTGTTGCAGCGTAATTCCGTGATTTTCGTCTCGAGCTCCATCCCACCGCTCGAAGCCATGTTTCTGATCATGTCCAGTCGCGGCCCCATCATGCTTTCCATCATTTGTCGCTGACTCTCCGGCATGCTCGCCATTTGTGCTTCGAATTCTTCCAGTTGCGCACTGGCTTCGGCCATTTCGGCCTGCTGCTCGGGTGTCATTAAGCCGCCGAGTCGCATGACACTCCTGAACGGCCGGTACATTTCGCCACAGCCGGGGATCTTTCGGTAATCCATGTCCTCGCGCTCGATGGTCATGGGACGCCTTTCGTTCCCGTCACTGACCACGCCATCCATGGTGAGAAGCAGTGGAACGTAATTGGCGGCGTCGACGACCATCTTCATTGAATTCAGTGTGAACTCCTGGCCATCCGAAACCTCGGTGCGATTCAGGTCGTTCGCCATCAGCTCGATGGCATCGATTCCCCTGTACTCGAAGCGTCTTGTTATTCTCGTTTGAGATTTTATGGCTGCCATGTCCGCCGCCTGTTTTTCAGCATCTCCGACGGGATCCTCGTTGGCCCGTGCTTCCTTGGCGTCTGCCGCCCCTCTCAGCATCATGGCGTACATCGAGGTCATGTCACGTGGGTTCGCCGACAGCCATGGCTGATCGGGGGGTGGGTTCATCAACATGCTCCCCATGCCGCCAGGGAGACCGGCTCCCTGCATCTCGTTGAGCATGCCCGCTTCCATCTGGCGGCCTGCATCTTCGATCTGCAGGGCGGCGTTTCTCAGCTCTCCCGGCGTGGCATTCGACATTGCGTTGGGCCCCGACTGCCGTTCCTGGATTTCATCCGGAGGAACGTTGCGCATGATGTAGACGGTCTGACCATTATCGAGCGTCAGCGAAGACGTCTTTTCATAGTATTCGAATGTGGTCATGCCCATGGACTCGGTCTTAAGGAGATAGTTCTCAACAGCCTCGTAACCGGCGTTCTCCGTCTCAATCAACCCCTCAAAAACCTCATCAACCGTCTGCGCCAGCGCAGCGACAGGCATCGAAACAACAGTCACCAAAGCCAAAAAAACTCGAAGGACTTGCATCATTCCTCGTCTCCATTTCCACGATTATCGGGCCGACCTCAGTCACCGGAATACCGGTCGGTCAGTATTGCCTGCCGCGCTGTCTTTGCTGCCGCCGCCGCTTTCTTAGCCGGTATTTCCGCAGGAAGGTGTTACCGGTTTTATTTGTTAAGCCTAAATGTAGGCCAGATTCCCGGCCCATGCAAAACACCCGGTATGACCCAACATTGGCCGATCAGGACCAGAAATAGCATCAATCGCCGGTGCCGGGAAGCGATTGCCCGGCTTTGTGAGGACGGGCGCGGTCGCTAGCGGATGAAAATCGTGGCGGGGTGTTCCAGCATGGCCTTGATCTGCTGGATCATTGCGGCGGCATCATAACCGTCGACGAAACGGTGATCGAACGACGATGACAGGTTCATCATCAGGCGTACGGCGACCTGGCCATTGAAAACCATCGGGCGCTCGACCGCTTTATTGACGCCGATGATGCCGACTTCCGGAAGATTGATCACAGGCGTCGATGCGATGCCGCCGAGTTTGCCCAGACTGGTAATCGTAATGGTCGACCCGCTCAGTTCTTCCTTCTTCGCCGTATTGTTCCGCGCTGCCTCGGACACGCGACGGATTTCCGCGGCAAGCTCGTCGATCGAAAGCTGTTCGGCATTCCTGACGACGGGGACTTTAAGGCCGTCCGCCGTCTGCGTTGCAATGCCAAGGTGCACGGCGCCGTGCCTCAGCAACACGTTGCGATCTTTATCGTAGGTTGTGTTGCATTGTGGAAAATCTCTCAGCGCACGGACCAGCGCAAGACCGAGGAACGGTAGCAAGGTCAGTCGAGTGGAATCATCCGTTTTGGCATTGTTCAAATGCTGGCGAAGTGATTCGAGTTCGGTAATGTCGATTTCCTCGACGTACGCAAAGTGCGGGACCTCCCTGTTCGCCTCGGCCATGCGCTCGGCGATAACCCGTCTGACTCCTATTACTTTGACTTCAGTGGTCGTCGCCGCGATCGACGTAACAGGCGCCGATACCTTGCCGGAC
>Ga0055480_10000240_pt1 | contig 19934 bp, 13 predicted proteins | sample Muzzi_PWB_D2_FD_57935 | JGI IMG/M metagenome (GOLD analysis project Ga0055480, IMG submission 57935) | Wetland microbial communities from San Francisco Bay, California, USA, that impact long-term carbon sequestration - Muzzi_PWB_D2 | ecosystem: Environmental > Aquatic > Marine > Wetlands ... | reverse complement strand
TACCGTGGCCACGGCGCCTGCAACTCAACTGCGTCCGGACCAGGCACGGTTCCAGTTACTCGAATCCGTAAGACGGCTACTCGATGACATCTCGCGCCGGACACCGTTCGTACTGATTCTCGAAGACCTGCACGCTGCTGACAGCGACAGCCTGCAGTTGTTGCACTATGTCGCGCGCCACGTAAGCGGCATGCCAGTACTCATTGTCGGTACGTACCGCGACGTCGAAGCAAGAGCTATGGCGGCGGCCGACCCGCTCTGGCGTACCTGCCGGGATGCCGAGGTACTGATGCTTCCACATCTTGTCGAACAGGACGTGCGGGATTACCTTGCGGCTCGTGATGTACCGGCTGCGGCCGACGAAGACGTTCGCAAGTTGCTCGCCACAACCGACGGAAACCCGTTGTTCCTGACCGAGCTCGTCGGCTACCTGGCGTACGAAGACCCGGCTTCCACACGGTTGCCGGAAAATGTCCAGCAAGTGATTCGGCAGCAGATCGCCCGCCTTCCGCAAACCACAGCTGCGCTGCTGGCGGAGGCGGCCGCGCTTGGCCGGGAATTCGACCTGGAATCGCTGGCTGCCGTCTCGAGCCACAGCACAACAGACATTTGCACCGAACTTGCCGCATCGATCGGAGCGGCCCTTGTTCGCAAGACCGGAGACAGGTATTACCGGTTCTCGCATGCCCTGCATCGCGACGTGCTGTATCAGGATCTGAGCGAGGCACATCGCTCCTCGCTACACATCAAATACAGCGAATTTCTGCAGGAGAAAATCGATCGAGGCGAAGAGGATCGCTGGACAGAACTGGCCACGCACCTGAGCGACGCCGGCAGTGAATACCGCGGTGCGGCAGTTGCCGCCTGGCGGCGTGCTGCAAAACGCGCCATTCAACGGCTCGCATTCGATGACGCAGTTGCCTCGCTGAACAGGGCGTTGGCCGCATTTGGTGGCGGCCCGAAATATTCGCCGGTCGATCGTTGCGAGTTGTTGCTGGAATGCGCAAGCGCCGAATTGTTGACAGGGGCGACGGCGACCGGACATGAACATTGCAGGGATGCGTTCGAGATCGCCCGCGCACTCGAAGATCCCGTCCTGATGTCGCGGGCAGCTTTGACGTGGGGCAGCGCAATCGTCGTGGCGACGGTCAATGCGGAGCTCGTCGCAGCATTACAGGAAAGTCTCGCTGCAATCCCGCAAACCAATATAGCGCTGCGCTCGCAGGTACTCGCCCGCCTGGCGGGCGCCATGCAGCCGTCACTGAACCCCGCCGAACCGATGGACATGGCGCGCGAAGCCATTGCGCTTGCTCGCGCGACCGAGGATGAGAAGGTACTTTTCAGCGTGTTGCGGTCGGCGATATCCGCGTTGATGGACTTCGCACCCGCCAGCGAGCGAATGCCGCTCAACCTGGAGTTCAGCGCACTGGCCGAAAAATTCGGCGATGCGCCCGGCCAGTTTCGCAGCAACCTCCGGCTGATGATGGATGCATGCGAAGCGGGAGATCGAAACGGGATGGACCAGGCAATCGACTCCTGCGATGCCATAGCGGAGCGCATCGCACTACCGCATTACCAGTGGCGCGTCGCATCCGCCCGCGCAATGCAAGCCACGATCGACGGCGATTTTTCCAAAGCAACGCAGCTGCTCGATGTTGCACAGGACCTAGCCGACAGAATCGACGACCTCGAGGCGAAACTGACTATACCGTTGCAACGTTTCGCCGTGCTGATCGAATGGGACTCGCCGGAGTGTGAATCGCTCGCGCGGATTGAATCGCAACTCGAACACGCTTACGAATCGGGGTTGAGCGAAGCGAGGTTCTTCGTCGCACCCTTCATAAACAGCAACAAGTTCGTTGCTGATGCCGAATCCGCCCGGCATATGCTGCGCGACAAGAAAATCGTCGAGCGTACCTTCGCCGGCGGAGACCGTTATTCGCTGTGTCGGCTTGGCGAGCTCGCCGCAATTGCGGGGGATGCCGAGCTGGCCACCAGGGCGCTTGATGCGATTGTGCCGTATGCAAGTGATTGCGGAAATCTCGGTCTGATGGGCACCAGTTCCGGTGGCCCCGTTGCCTGGTCGATTGGCAGTATCCTGTCCGGTCTCGGCAGGCATGAAGAAGCGCTGGAATTCTTAAACAAGGCACTCGACATCGCTGCGACGATGCGTGCACCGGCATGGACAGCCCGCATCCATGCAGCCATCGCCGAAGTGGCGGATGCATCCGGGAACTCGGGCCTGGCCGCTACGCACAGCGCCCAGGCGAAGCGGCTCGGCAAAAAGCTCGGTCTGCGCGCAACCCGCAGTGCGCCGCCGGAACCGGTAGCAGAGTTGAATGCCCCTGCACACGAGAAAACAGAGTTTGTCATCAGTCCTGAGGGTGAACTCTGGCGTGTTTCGTTTAACGGCGTGTCAACGCTGCTTCGGGCGAGTAAGGGTCTCAAGATGCTCGCAACCCTGACCGCGAAGCCGGACAGCGACGTGCATGTGATCGATCTCAGCGGCGGAAATTCCGCAGCGGAGCGGGGCCATTCCGGACCGCAGCTGGACCCGAAAGCACGAGCAGCATACGAATCGCGACTTCGCGACCTTCGCGAGGAACTTGAAGAGGCGGAGGAATTCGGCGATACCGGTCGTGCCGACCTGGCGCGCGGAGAGATTGACTTCATCACCCGGGAATTGTCGCGCGCATTCGGCCTCGGTGGGCGTTCACGTCGGTCCGGAGATGCGGCAGAACGGGCAAGGGTCAACGTGCGGCGGCGCCTGAAGGATGCCATCTCGCGTATCGCCGAACGGGATCCGGACGCCGGAAGATACCTAGAAAACACAATAAAAACCGGTACTTATTGCCGTTACACGCCAATGTAACAAGCGCCGGAACAATGTTCCCTGAATGGTTACGCCTTCTCAGGCAAAGGCAGCAATTGGGCTGCCCGCATTTGAGGAGACAACCATGACTATGCGCGGGATTTGCGTAATTTTTGTTTTCACGGTTGGCCTGATCGGTGTCATTAACGTTCACGCTTGTGCGGAACCGGACCCGGTCGCCAACAGCTTGCGGCAGGAGCTGAATCGTGAATCTTTGGCGGCGACCCATATCGGACGCCGCGCGACTAACGACTCGCTGCAAGTGGACGGCGCTGAATCGATGAGCGTCCGTTGGGAGCAGGCCAACAGGCACACGGAAGAACGGTCAAGCGCCGCTCCGGGGAGGGTAGCAAAGTGATCTGGAAACTGCTCGGACAACTGACGATCGGACTGATTCCGGCCCTGATCGTCGTCGACTGGATTCTCCGCGGACGTCACCACGACTCCACCCGTTTCTGGCGACTTCGAGCGACGATAGTTACTGTCGCTACATTCTTCATTGCCGGTTATGTTGCCGTCTTCTGGGGAGCCGCTCTCGGCGACTTCCACCTTTTCGACGCGAGCGGACTTGGCCCCTGGGCGGGTGCGGTACTCGGCATACTCGTCTATGAACTGGTGCACTACTGGTATCACCGGGCAGCCCACGAATTCGATTGGCTGTGGCGCGCCGGGCACCAGATGCATCACAGCGCAGAAAGCTTCGATGCGTTCGGCGCATACTACCTGCATCCGTTCGATGCTTTCATGTTTACGTCGGTTTCGAGCCTGGTGCTGTACCCGTTGCTCGGCCTGTCGGTTGAAGCCGTCGTTATCGCGGCGTTTTTCCTGACCTTCAATGCGATGTTCCAGCACATGAACATCCGCACGCCACGATGGCTCGGCTACATTATTCAACGGCCTGAAAGCCACAGCGTGCATCACGGCAAGGGCATTCACCGCTACAACTATTCGGACCTGCCGCTATGGGACATCGTCTTCGGCACGTTTCGCAACCCGGAGAATTTCCAGCGCGAACACGGATTTTATGCCGGCGCATCCGCGCGAATTCCGGAGATGCTGGTTTTCCGCGATGTGTCCACTCCGGGGGAACGTACGGACGACGTGGGCGCTACTCCACAAACGTCCTAGACAGTGACCGCAGGCATGGGCCGCTGCCCCGCGCATGGGGCAGCGGCTATTTGCTTGTCTGGCCGGCGTTTATATGCGTATTGGCAGATCCCGAACCCGAACGCCGCTGGCAGCAAAGACCGCGTTACCGATTGCCGGCGGCACCGCGATCAGCGGTGGCTCGCCGAGGCCCATCGGAAACTCGGTGCTTTCGATGAAGTTGATATCGAGTTCAGGAACGTCGCTCATGCGAAGCGGCATGTACGTGTTCAGGTTTCGGTCCTTGACCTGGCCGTCGACAAACGCCGTGCCTTCGTGCAGCGCAAGGCTCAAACCCCACAGCGCGGCGCCCTGTGCCTGCGCCAGTGCCCCATCTGGATGAACGACCGTTCCGCAGTCGAGTGTCTGCCAGATCTTCTTCACCGTGACGGCTTTCGTCTCCCCATCCACTGCAACATGTGCGACACAGGCAGTCCAGGTCGGATTTGCACGTTCCTGGCCGAAACTCACCGCAACGCCCATGCCTTCACCTTCAGGCAACTCTTTGCCCCAGCCGGATCGCACGCTGACATCGCGCAGTACGTTCGCCAGCCGCGTTGCCCCACCGACGGAATTCGGCGCACTTCCCGCGTTCTTGCCCATTGCGTCGAGCAGTTGCAACCGGTACTCGACGGGATCAACGCCGGCCTTGATGGCGACCTCGTCCATGAAACTCTCCACGCCCCAGCCGATCCACCCCGGCCCGACCGACCGCAGCCACCCCGGCAGAAACGTCCGTTGTGCGAGGTCATTGTTTATCGACCGCACACGATGGTTCGGCACCGTGTACCAGTGGTCAGCGCCGTTGGATGCAAACGGGTCGAACTTGCCGTTGCCGTCGACGCCGTCGCCCATGAATCCCGGTGCCATTGCCAGTGTCGGCCAGCCGGCCGCCAGTGCATGTTCTATCCCGGTCAGATTGCCTTCTGCATCGAAAGACGCATCGAACTTCGCGACAGACGCCGAACGCGCGCAATCGAAGCGGCTGTCTTCGGCGCGTCCGAAAATCAGCTTGACGGGACGCCCCAGCTCGCGAGCAGCGATTGCCGCAGGAATCATTTGATCGCCAAACAACCGACGACCATACCCGCCGCCAAGATAGTACTGGTGAATGACGATACTGGACTCTTCCACACCGAGTGCATTGGCAAGGTAGGGCATGATGAGGGATTGCCATTGATTGCCGGAATGGATATGGAATGTGCCATCGACGTATTCGACCAGCGCATTCTGTGGCTCGAGGGTGAAGTGCAGCGCCGTGCCGGTGCGGTAGGTCGCGGTCAGTGTATCCGCCGCGCTCTCGCGAGCGGCCGTTACGTCGCCTTCATCGACAAACAGAGCACCACTTGACGGGTCCTCGACGAGTTTCTCGCCTTCGGCGAGGATATGCGCCTCCGTAACCGCTGCCGTCGGACCGGGAGCCCAGTCGATTTCGACCGCTTCGGCCGCTTTCATCGCCGCCGGGAAATTATCTGCGATGACAAGCGCCCAGCCCTGGATGACTTCGCTGGGATCGGCTATTTGTATTGTCTGCAGGTAGCCGCGAATGTCCCTGGCGGCAGCATCGTCAATCGAGCGGATACTGCTGCCATAGCGCGTCGGTGGAATCATCGGGTACGCATAGACCATGTTCGGCAATTCGGTGTCCAGCCCAAAGACGGCCTCGCCGCTGGTCTTTGCCGGAATATCGAGTGCCGAGCTCGTTTTGCCGATCAGGCGCCGGTCTGCCGGTGCCTTTACCGGCATCGCTGCCATTTCCTCGTCGCTGAAGATCCTGCTGGTATCGCCCTCGGCGACGATCCTCGCAAAAGATACCTGCTGGTCACCGCAGACGACATTGCCGTTTTCGGCCCTGCAAGTCGCAGCCTCGACGCCGAGCATCTTTGCCGCAGCATCGATGAGAATCGTACGACCCGCCGCGCCTGCCTGTGACAGCATCGTAAAGGACGTGAGCACGGACCACGAACCGCCGGTCACCATGTAGCCCCATTTCGGATCGGTATCGACGTGCTTGATCGCAACCCTGCTCCAGTCCGCGCCGAGTTCATCGGCAACAATTCGCGCCAGTGCCGTACCGACGTGCTGGCCCATTTCCGCTTTGGCGATATTGATCAGGACGGCACCCGTGCCGCTGATCTCGAACCACACTGCAGGAGAAAAACGCTTGCTCGCGCCGGCAGATGCCATGTCGCTTGCTGCATCTTCTTTACTGCAACCGGGCAATACGACACCCAGCCCCATGACCAGTGTCGTGCCGGCCGTGCGGGACAGAAAAGTGCGGCGATTCATCGTTGTCAGTCTGTTTGCGATAACCATGTCTACGCCTCCTCGCCGTTCGCGGCGACTTTGATCGCCTTGCGAATGCGTGTGTACGCCATGCAACGGCACAAATTGCCGTTCATCGCCGTATTGATGTCGTCATCGTTCGGCTTCGGATTCTTCTCGAGCAGAACAGCGGCGGTCATGATTTGCCCGGACTGGCAATAGCCGCACTGTGGCACCTGCTCCGACACCCAGGCTTCCTGCAACGCCTTGCCGGCCGCGGAATCCAGGCCTTCGATCGTGGTGACGGACTTCCCCGCAACCGCGCTCACAGGCATGACGCAGGATCGCGCCGGCGCACCATCGAGATGGACGGTGCAGGCGCCGCACATCGCGATGCCACAACCGAATTTTGTACCTTTGAGTTTCTGCTCGTCCCGGATCACCCACAGCAAGGGAGTGTCGTCAGGACTGTCAGTGGAAACGGCTTTTCCGTTGAGTTCAAACTGGATCATGCTTCACCCCATTTGGTCGCGGAGGGAAATAAGGGTAACTCCAAAATCTACCCGGCGGTTGGTCGTATTCTAATCTTAGCTGCAGATTTGTGGTCTGACCACATTGTGGACCGACATCGGTCGTCACCTGGCAGGCCGTCAACGGCCTGGCATTGACGTTTCGGCTAATTACTTCTTCGGTGGAGATTTTGATGTGCCGATCCAGCCGCGACGTCTGAAAAAAAAGATCATGAAGATCGTTATCGTGATCATGATGCCCCACACGATGAAGTATCCGCGCCGGTCCGAGAGCTCCGGGATATACTCGAAATTCATCCCGTATACGCCCGCGATAAATGTCAATGGAATAAAGATACTGGCCATCAGTGTCAGTACTTTCATGATTTCGTTGGATCGATGACTGACATTCGAGAGATAGGCATCTGCCAGGTCAGACGCCATTTCGCGGGATGAATCGATGAGCTCGACAATTTGTGCAATATGGTCGCGTGTGTCCCGGGCGAACACCTGCACCGTCTCGGTGAAGAATGTCGCCTGCGGACGCAACATCATGTTGATGGCCTCGCGCTGCGGATGGCCGACGCGTCTCAACACGACCAATTGGCGACGAATCGCATGTATGCGGCTCAGTACATCAGGGTGCGGGTTTTCGACAACCCAGTCCTCCAGGTCTTCGATCGCATCCGAAAGCTGCTGTGCAATTGGATAATAGCGATCCACCATTGCGTCGATCAGTGCATATGCCAGATAGTCCGGTCCCAACTTTCGCATCGGGCCCTTCCCCTCCTGAATACGCTGGCGAACCTTGTCAAAAAACCCCAAATAACGCTCCTGAAACGTGATAAGAAAGTCTTTGCCCATGATAAAGCACACCTGAGGGACCGAGACTTTTCCATCGTCACCGATGATTGGCGATCTCGCGATGATCAGTTTGTGGTCCGCGTACATCTCGGCCTTGGCACGTTGTGGCACGTTGACGGCGTTCTCCAGTTCGAGCGGATGGAGATCGAATGCGGCTCCCACGCCATTGAGCTTCTCTTCGTTGCCGAAGCCCTGAATATCGACCCAGGTTACGTAATTCCCTTTTACCAGGGCCGGCAATGTGGAGACATCCTCGACATCGAAAACCTCCACGTCGGTCGACGAGTACTGGGTGACACGAATCCGGGGTTCCGGTGAACTCGCTGGAATTGCCAGCGTACCGGGGCGCGCCCCCACATCCGGACTGTTCTTCGTAAACATTTACGTCTCCAATGCTTGAAACACTGGCAAACCTTGCCACATTTCAGTTGACGAAGTGCATGCAACAGCCGCGTGCGGCGGTGCCGACCTTCGCCTTTTTTCAGGTATCGCGAGATTTCAGGCGCCCAGGTCCTTGTTGGTTGCCCGTCCGATACCTGCCGGTCGGGATCTTGATTTGTACGCTTGCAGAATGTGTGGCAGTCGCTATATTGGCGCCGCCCAATCGCTGACCATTCACTTTTCTCGCAACCATCCGAATTCCTGCTCATGCAATCCTTCGCCCGTGACCCCGAGGTCGATCGCACGCTCAAACACTCGCTGAAGGATGCGACAGCTTTCGCTGCAATGACCGGCGTAGGGGAGACCTACCTGTCTGCGTTCGCGCTCTTCCTGAAGGCGACGACGCCGCAGATCGGCCTGCTGGCCGCGCTGCCACCGCTACTCGCATCGTTTGCGCAGCTTCTTTCAGCGTGGCTCGGTCGCGTAACCGGACAGCGTAAACCGATTGTCCTCGCCGGCGCCTCGCTGCAGGCGTTTGCATGGGTTCCGGTGCTTGTCCTGCCATTGCTGTTCCCGCAGCATGCAGTGCCTCTCCTGATCGCTTGCGTCGTGCTCTACCACGGCGGAGCGCACCTCGTCGCGCCGCAATGGAGCAGCCTGATGGGTGACCTGGTCCCCCAGCGGCGACGGGGCAGGTTCTTCGGCCTGCGTACCCGAATTGTCACACTAACGACGTTTGCCTCGTTGCTTGCCGGGGGCCTGATCCTGCACGCCAGTTCTGCACAGGGACGAACTTTGCAGGGCTTCGCGATCCTTTTCTGCACTGCCGGCATCGCTCGGCTGATTTCCGTTTACCACCTGTCGCGCATGATCGACACGGGTCAGCACGTCGCCGCCCTGGAAATCCCCGTCGGCACCGGCTGGTGGACCAGGCTTCGTCAATCCAACGCCGTTCGTTTTTCGATGTTTTTTGCGTTGATGCAATTCAGCGTTGCGATTGCGTCGCCTTTCTTCACCGTCTACATGCTGCGTGACCTCAAGTTCAGTTACCTCCATTTCACGCTGAACTCCGGCACGGCAATCTTCGCCCAGTTCCTCACGCTTTCCCAGTGGGGTCGTATCAGCGATGTCTTCGGCAATCGCCGCATTCTCACGGTAACGGGCCTCTTCATTCCCCTGACGCCGATACTTTGGACCGTCTCGGCAAATATGTGGTACCTGATCGCTATCCAGGCACTGAGCGGTTTCTCCTGGGCCGGATTCACGCTGGCGGCAAGCAACTTTGTCTACGATCTGATTGCCCCGCACCGTCGCGCCACCTACCTTGCCATACACAACGTGCTTGCGAACGTCGGCATATTTGCGGGCGCCATTCTCGGCGGTTATCTCGGATACGTGCTGCCATCGCAGGCCGAGATATTCGGCACGACCTATTCCTGGCTGAGCCCGCTCTACGGCGTATTCGTCGTGTCCACAGTCGTTCGCGCCGCTGTGGTGATGTGGCTGGTTCCCAAGGTTCGCGAAGTGCGGAACGTCAGGCAGATTTCCATTCCACAGGTGATCTTCCGCGTCACGCGCATCAATGCGCTGGCCGGTGTTTTCTTCGACATTGTCGGCTCACGCCCGCGACAGAGCGAGCCCGGTGATGGGGGCAATCCACGTCCTACCCGGGAAGCAATTGCCCGCGACGATCTCGCGACAGGAGATTGATACACTTGGCGCATGAAAGCCATGTTGCTGGAGCAGGTGACCTCGGTCGCGACGGATGATCGGCCACTGCGCGCCGCAGACGTGCCGGCGCCAATTCCCGAAGTAGGAGAAATTCTCATCGCCGTGTCGGCTTGCGGCGTCTGTCATACTGAGCTCGATGAGATCGAAGGCCGCAGCGCACCGCCGTGCCTGCCCGTCGTACCCGGCCACGAAGTCGTCGGCCGTATCGAACGCATCGGCCCGTCTGTTACAAGGTTTCGACCCGGAGACCGTGTTGGCGTTGGCTGGATTCATTCGTCAGACGGCAGCGAAGAGGAAAACCTGAGCCCGGCGTTCCGTGCTACCGGACGGGACGTCGACGGAGGTTATGCCGAGTTCATGACTGTCGGCGAGAACTATGCCTACCCGATTCCCGAAATATTCAGCGATGAGGAGGCCGCACCGCTGCTCTGTGCCGGGGCGATCGGCTACCGGGCACTCCGGCTCTGCGGACTGGCCAACGGCGACCGTCTCGGATTGACCGGTTTCGGCGGCTCGGCACACCTGGTGCTGCAGTTATCGCGGCACCTTTACCCGGATTCGCCGGTCTGTGTGTTCGCCCGCGATGCAGCAAGTCGGGCATTCGCCGACGAACTCGGCGCGGACTGGACGGGCCCGACCGACGCGTGTGCACCTGAAGCGCTCCATGCCATCATCGATACGACACCCGCGTGGACGCCAATCGTCGCGGCACTTGCCAATCTGAAACCGGGCGGTCGTCTCGTCGTGAATGCGATCCGCAAGGAAGACGACGACAAGGCGGCGCTTCTTAAGCTGTCTTATCACGAGCACTTGTGGATGGAGCGAGAGATCAGGTCGGTCGCCAATATCACACATCGGGACATAGCCGATTTTTTGCCGATTGCCGCAGAAATTCCGATTCGCCCGGAAGTGACGACTTATCCGCTGGCGGATGCCAACAAGGCACTGGTCTCTTTGAAACGCGAAAGCGTCCGCGGCGCGAAGGTCTTGCTGATCAAGCCGTAGCGGAATCAAGCCGGGCGACCTGTCGGCGGTATCCGCTAATCGATACGTGGACTACACTGCGCGAACGAACTGAAAACGACCACAACCTCCGGAGAACATCGATGTCGCGCATGCATTCCGCCTGCTTTTTCTTTTTGCCCTTGCTGGCCGGCCTTTCGATGACCCGGCCAGCCTGGCCCGCGGCAACTGCAGACGATGTCGCAAGAGCGAGGCACGTCTTGCAATCTGCACCGATTATCGATGGGCACAACGATCTGCCCTGGGTGATCCGTGAGAAATTCGGTGGCGATGTGGAAAACTACGATATCTCGGTAGCGGCACAATTCGACACCGATATTCCTCGCCTGCGGGAGGGAATGGTCGGCGCTCAGTTCTGGTCCGTGTATGTGCCGAGTTCCATGTCGCCGGTCGAGGCGATGACCGTACAACTCGAACAGATCAACATTGCGCGTCGCATCATCTCCATGTACCCGGACGATCTCACATTGGCGTTGAGTGTCTCGGACATCAATGCCGCCTACGAGGAAGGGCGCATCGCCTCGCTTCTCGGCATGGAAGGCGGGCACACGATTGTCAATTCGCTCGGTGCGTTACGCAGCTACTACGATCTCGGTGTGCGTTACATGACGCTGACACATTTTCACAGCAACGACTGGGCCGACTCCGCAACCGGCGAGCCGCTGCACGAAGGCATCACCGAATTCGGCCGTGAAGTTGTTCGTGAAATGAACCGGCTTGGCATGATGGTCGACCTGTCGCACGTCTCCGCGGCGACGATGAGTGACGTTCTCGACGTCGCAGAAGCACCGGTAATTTTTTCGCATTCCTCGGCACGAGCGCTGACCGATCATGTCAGGAATGTGCCGGACGGCATACTCAGGCGCGTCGCCGCGAACGGCGGTGTCGTCATGGTGACGTTCATACCGGCTTACGTGAACGAAGAGCGACGCATCTGGGAAGACGGACTGATTCCGTTGACCATAAACACCACGACCGATGCAGAAGACGAGGAGATCGGCAGGCGTTACCGCGAGGAAAACGGCGCAGCTCCGCGAGCGACGCTGACTGACGTTGCCGACCACATAGAACATGTTGCCGACGTGGCTGGAGTCGACCATGTCGGTATCGGCAGTGACTTCTACGGCGCCTCGGGCGACGAATTGATCGAGGGAATCGGAGACGTCTCCGGATATCCGAACCTGATCGCCGAGCTGGCGCACCGCGGCTGGAGCGATGAAGATCTCGGCAAACTCGCGGGAAATAATCTCCTGCGCGCATTTGCCGAAGTCGAGGCGGTTGCAGCGCGGCTGCAGCGACAACGAACGCCATCGCTGAAGACTATCGAGGAACTCGACGGGCCTCGCGCCGGCAATTGACCTCAGACGCGATGCAACAATCTCCGCGGATCGTCGATGCTCTGACGTTAAGACAGAACATCGATCATGTGCTGGCAAATGCTGCGGTCGACATAGACGTCGAACGCGTCGTCACCCCTGCACTGCAGTAGCACGCGGGATTCGTGTAAAGCTGTCCATGCGACTCTGCCGTTGCAAAACGATTGCCTGCGCAGATCGACCGGGCAGGATTTCGATAACCAGCCACGTGCGGAATCGCCGCGGACTTCGAGCCGCATTTGCGCGTCGCCGATCTCGGTAATGGCGATGCCGGCAAGAGAGGCGGCTCGCAATTTGCCCGCGTCGCTGACCAGCCACCATCGACGCGGTGCCATCCATATCAATTGCGGATCCTCACCCGCGGCACAGCCCGGTTCCGGCGACAAAGTTATTGCAAATGCACGCAGGATGTCCGCGAGTGCCGAATCAGGGTTACCGCGACAGGCGATCTCCAGCACACTGCCGCAGGGCCTCACGTCGACACTTGAACCGCAGGTGGTCTGGAACTGTGCCGGTTTGAACCCGCTCATCCCCGCAGCCTCTTGTTCCCGGGATCGTAGAATAGCGGCAAGGTGACGCGCGCGGAGCCGGAAGTGCGCGCTCCGCGCATCGGGTCTGTTACGTTGACGTTGCCGTCGATTCGATTGCGGCCGTTGCGCAACAAGGCCAGCGCAATGGAGCGCTGCATCGTCGGACTGAACGCTGCGGACGTTACGTGCCCGACAATCGTGCCGAAGCCCCGTTCATCCGCTTGATTGATCAGTTGCGCCCCCTCGTTGAGACGGAACGACGAATCCTCCGCGACCAGCCCGACAAGCTCGAGCCGATCTCCGGCCCTTTCATGGAGCCTCTTCAAACCGTCGTGTCCTATGAATTTCTCGTTGCGCCTGATGCCCGACGGCAATCCGAGGTCCAGCGGCGACGTGCGTCCGTCCGCTTCGGCGCCGACACCGATATAGCCTTTCTCGATTCGAAGCGCATCCATCGCGTCGAGCCCGTACGGGGTGGCGCCGAGCTCGCGCAGTTGACGCCACAAGCGCGCGCCGTTACTCGCCGGCACGTAGATTTCGCACGCCCACTCGCCGGAAAAACTCACTCGCATGATTCGCGCCTGCACCTCCATGATCGTTGCCGGTGCGAAAGACATGTGCTGCAGATCGGCTGCCGACGGAGACATGCCGGCTTCTTGCAGGAGCGCCTGCGCTTCCGGGCCAGCTACAGCGACAGCAGCCCAGTAATCCGTCACCCGCGTCAGGTTGACGTCGAGCTCCGGCCACCAGGCATCGAGCAGGTACTCCAGGTGTTCGTGGACATGACTCTCGTGCGATGTCGATGTCGTCAGGAAATAGTGATTCGGCGCCATACATGTCAGCGTCCCGTCATCGAACACGGCACCGTCCTCGCGAAGCATGATGGCGTAACGGCTCCGCCCGGGCACAAGTGTCGCCATCGAATTCGCATACACGCGCTCGATGAAGACGGCACCATCCTCCCCCTGGATTTCGAATTTGCCGAGTGTCGATACGTCCGCGATGCCGGCGCTGTTCCGCACTGCAATCGTTTCACGAACGACCGAGTCGGTGACGCTCTCATTTTCTCCGCGATAACATTTCGGCCGCTTCCACAAACCGTTGTCGTCGAAGTCGGCGCCATCGGCAACGTGCTCGTCGTGGATCGGCGAGCGCCGAACGGGCATCAGTCTCGCCCCGATCTCCGGACCGGCAACGGTACCCATCGTGACGGGCGTGTACGGTGGCCGAAACGTCGTCGTGCCAACCTGGAGTATCGACTCTGCGCGATGACTCGCAAGCAACGCGATGCCGCTGACATTGGAGGTCTTACCCTGGTCGGTGCCCATTCCCAGGGTCGTGTAACGTTTGAGATGTTCGATCGAACGGTACCCTTCGCAATGCGCCTGTGAAATATCGGCGACGGTGACGTCGTCCTGCAGATCGACGAATGACTTGCCACCGATGTAGTCGGGCATCTGCCACAGCGACGCGTTGACTCCGGCGTCGCAGTCGAGCGAAGCCTGCAGACGTTCCCCGGCAACGCTCTTTTCGAACCCGGCCTCACGAGCTGCTGCAGAACCGGCGTCGTAACCGTCGGCGAGGCAGTCCGGCAGCCGCGAAGTCCCCCGCACACTGCCGGCGTGAAGTGACGCCTGCTTGCTGTCGGTCGGCAATATCGCTTGCGCTTCCTCGTCGAAAGCTGAGCGTCCGCCCGATTGCGCGTGCAAATGAATCGCCGGACTCCAGCCTCCGGATACCGCGAGCAGATCGCAGTTGATTTTTCGAGCCGCACCTCCGGCAACATTGCGAACGAGTGCCGCTCGCAACTCACCGCCGCCTTGTGCCCTGATAACAAAATGATTCTCAAGGACTTCGATTCCACGCGATGTCGCAACCGACAAAACGTCGTCGTCGACCGACGAACGGCAATCGACGATAGCGGCAACCCGGATGCCCGCATCGTGCAGATCGGCAACCGTTCGATACGCGCTGTCGTTCGTTGTGAACACCAGCGCACATTTTCCGGCTTTCACGCCATATTGATTGGCATAGGCGCGCGCTGCGCCCGCCAGCATGACGCCCGGCAGGTCGTTACCGGCAAAGACGAGCGATCGCTCTATCGCGCCCGTGGCGAGAACGACCCGCGAAGCACGCAGCCGCCACAGACGTTGCGTCACGTCCGCTGGGTCGTCCATCGGCAAATGCTCGGCGAGCGCGACGAGGTTGTGATCGTAATAGCCGAACGCCGTCGTCCTCGTCTTCACTGTTACATTTGGCATTCGCCTGAGGGAAGCGACCGTTTCACCGGCCCAGCCTGCGCCCGCATCGCCCTCGACGCTCGCACGCTCACGATTCAGCCAGCCACCGGCCGACGCATTTTCATCGATGAGCCAGACATCAGCGCCTCGCTCGGCGGCTGCCTGCGCGGCCCGCAGCCCTGCCGGGCCGGCACCGATAACGAGGACATCGCAATGCGCGAAACACTGTTCGTAGCGCGCCGCATCCGGGGCGCGTGGTGCGCGTCCGATTCCGGCCGCACGGCGAAGGATTCGCTCATACTTCATCCACCAGCCGTGCGGGCGTATGAACGTTTTGTAGTAGAAGCCCGGCCCGAACACCGGTGCCAGGAAACCGGTGAGCGCCTGCACATCGAATGCCAATGAGGGCCAGTGGTTCTGGCTGAACGCCTGCATCCCTTCAGCCAGGTCAACCATCGTTGCGCGCGTATTGGGTTCTGCGGTTTCATCGTCGCCGATTTGTACGAGCGCGTTCGGTTCCTCGCTGCCAATCGCAAACACGCCTCGTTTTCTGTGATATTTGAAACTGCGCCCGACGACACGAATGCCATTCGCAAGCAACGCGGATGCAAGGGTGTCACCGGCGAAGCCGTGCATCGCTTTCCCGTTGAACGAGAAGCCGATCGGCCTCGACCGATCGACCTGGCCACCACCGTCCGTGCGGTACAGAGCGCTCAAGTGTTTTCGCTCCCGTCACGCTGCTTGGAGAAGCGCACCGAACGAATATCGTGAGTCACGTTGTGCCGCTTGACGACCAGCCAGCTGCGGCAGCCGTGCACATGCTGCCAGAGCTCCTTGTGATAGCCGATCTCATTCGATCGAATCAACATCCGGTGATGTTGTTGTTGGACTGTTTCGTTTTCCCAATCGGTCGGAACGGCTGCCTGGTCACATCGATAGTGAAACTCGATCTGCGCGCGCGGACCACACCATGGACAATTGATCAGATGCACACTGCGTCCTAGTGAAGATGAGGTATGGGGCCGGTACCGACTTCGTCGAGGTAACGGCCGCTGTCGAAGCGTTCGAGGCTGAACGGCTCGAGAATGTCGTGCGGTCTTCCGTTGGCGAGCGTATCGGCAAACAGGTAACCCGACCCGGTCGTGGACTTGAAACCGCCATAGCACCAGCCGCCATTGATGAACAGGCCCTGCACCGGCGTGATGCCAATGATCGGCGAACCATCCATCGTCATGTCGTTGATGCCGGCCCAGCAACGCATCATCCGCAGTCGCTTGAACGAAGGAAAAAGCGTCAGCGTGTAACGGGCGATGTCCTCGATTCGCGGCAGGTTGCCGCGCTGGCTGTAGCTCGGATACATATCCAGCTCCGCACCCATCACGATTTCGCCCTTGTCCGTCTGGCTGACGTAGCCGTCGTAGGCACCGGCAATCATCACGGTATTCAATACGGGCTTGACCGGCTCTGTTACAAACGCCTGCAACAGGTGCGATTCTATCGGTAACTCGATGCCGGCCATCGCGGCAACCTGGCTCGTGTGTCCTGCGACGACGATCGCAACGTTGCCCGCATCGATGCGGCCACGATTCGTGTCGACCCCGGTCACGCGGCCGTTTGTCGTCCGGATTCCTGTCACCTCGCAGTTCTGCACGATATCCACGCCGAGGCGGTCGGCTGCGCGCGCATAGCCCCAGGCGACAGCATCGTGACGCACCGTGCCACCCCTTCGCTGCAGCAGCCCCCCCGCGACGGGCCAGCGCGTGTTGGCCGAACAATCGAGTGCCGGCTCGATTTCCCTGATCTGTGGCGGTGTGAGCAACTCGGCGGCGATTCCGCGCTGCGACATCGCGTTACCGAGCGCCGCCATCTGGCAGAGTTGCGCGTCGTTGTGAGCGAGGCGAAAAACGCCGCGCGGGCTGTACATGACGTTGAAATTGAGTTCCTCGCTCAGGCCCTCCCATAATTTCAGAGAGAACTCGTACAGGCGCGAATTTTCCTCGAGGAGATAATCGGACCTGACGATCGTCGTGTTGCGGCCGGTGTTGCCGCCACCGAGCCAGCCCTTTTCGAGTACGGCGACACGATTGATGCCGTGATTTCTCGCGAGGTAGTAGGCTGTAGCCAGTCCGTGACCGCCACCGCCGATAACGATCACGTCGTACGTGCGCTTCGGTTCGACGTCCTGCCAGGCAGGGGACCAGTTCCGATTGCGTGTCAGCGCGTTCTGTAAAAGAGAGAATGCCGAGTACGTTTTCATTTCACCGGACTGGTCAACCGCGCATCTTTTTGCCGGCCGGATCGTACGGCGGTTTCGGCAAGATTCGCGCATCTCTTTTCTCGCCGACCACGTGTACCGAGACCTGCGCCGACAATTCCACAACGTCACGATCGACATAGGCCAACGCGAGGCTCATGCCGACGTGATGACCGTAGCCGCCCGAAGTGACAAATCCTACGCGGCGATCGGCCACCCAAACCGGTTCGAAGCCGAATGCGTCCGCATCGGTTGCTTCGACCTCGAGCAGCACGAGACGCTGCGCCGGTCCGGAATCCTGCTCGCGCAACGCTGCATCGCGACCAATGAAGTCACCTTTGTCGAATGCAATAAAGCGATCCAGGCCGGACATGGCGGGCGTGTACGACTGTGCGAATTCTGTCAACCATGACCCGTAAGCTTTTTCGAATCGCAGGCTGTCCAGCGCACGTACGCCGATCTGTCGCATGCCGAACGATTCGCCGGCAGCATTCAATGCTGTCCATAACGCACGTTGCTGAATTGCAGGCACCGAGATTTCGTAACCGAGTTCACCGGTCAACGAGATGCGCGCAACGATCGCTTGTGACAGACCAACGCCGATTGCCTGGCAGGAGAGGAATTTTACCGCGGCGTTCGACACGTCTTCGTCCGTCAACGCGGCCAGGATGTCCCTGGACCGGGGTCCGGACAGCGAGAAACCGAGCCAGCTTTCCGACAGGTTTTCGATGTTGACGCCGTTCTTCGGCAACTGTTCGCGGAACCAGCGCAGATGCCAGTCCTGCAGGACATAGGACCCGACCAGCCAGAAACGGTCGTCGGCAAGACGGCTGACCGTAAGGTCGCCCATCAGTTTGCCCGAAGGACTCAACATCGGCGCAAGTCGCACGCGCCCTGTGCCTGGCAACCTGGATGCCAGCAGGTGATCGAGCCATTGTTCGGCACCCGGTCCTGTCACCTCGTAACGGGCATAAATACCGGTTTCGAAGAGTCCCGCGGCCGAGCGCGTCGCAGCAACTTCTTTGCCGACGATGGCGTGCGCGTTCGAACGGCGCAGCGTCGGTACTTCGGCAAAGTCACGTTCATCGGGTACAAAGTAAAGCGGCGTCTCCATTCCCCAGACCTGGCCGAAATGCGCACCTTTTTCTTTCAGCCCGTCGTAACAGGGTGATGTTTTTAACGGCCTCCCGGCCGGCAGTTCCTCGTTGGGATAGGTCATCGCGAACCGGCGAGCGTAAAACTGCCGCGTTGTCTCAGCCAGGTATCTGTCGTTGCAGGCGAACTTGCCGAAGCGCGCGACATCCATGCCGAACACGTCGAAGCCCGGATCGCCCTCGACCATCCAGTTTGCCAGCGCCAGGCCGATGGCACCGCCCTGGGAGAAGCCGGCCATGCAGCCACAGGCAGCCCAGTAGTTTTTCAGTCCGGGTACGGGACCGACGAGGGGATTGCCGTCCGGCGTAAAGGTGAACGCACCGTTGACCCAGCGCTTGATACCGGCCTCCTGCAATGGCGGGAATCGCTCGAAGCCGACCAGTAATTCCGACTCGATTCGCTCGACGTCCTCGGGCAGGAGATCCATGCCGAAGTCCCAGGCTGCGCCCTCCGGACACCAGAGGCGCGGATTCTGTTCGTAAACGCCGAGCAGCACGCCTTTGCCTTCCTGCTGCAGATAGGTGAAGCCATCCATGTCCGTAACGGCCGGCATTTCCGCATCGAGTGCAACGAGCTCGGGAATGCTTTCCGTTACCAGGTAGTGATGCTCCAGCGGTACGAGCGGCAGGTCGACGCCAACCATTCGTCCCACCCGCCGGGCCCACAACCCGGCTGCATTCACAACGTGTAGCGCGGTGATCTCGCCTTTCTCGGTCGAGATGCGCCAACTGTGATCCGGCTGGGGCGTCAGTGCGGTAACGCGGCTTCGCAGGATCACCTTCGCGCCGAGTTTTTTCGCTGCACCGACATAAGCATGCGTGGTGCCATGCGGATCCATGTGTCCCTCACGGGGATCGAAGAGGCCTCCCTCAACGCCATCGAGACTGACGATGGGAATCATGTCGCCGATCTCGTCGGGCGTCATCAGCCGTCCTTCCATGTCCAGTGTCTGGAACAGCGCCCATTCGGCTTTCAGAAATTCCCAGCGCTCGGGCGTGCTTGCCAGCTCGATGCCGCCGGCCATATGCATGCCAACACTCTGGCCGCTCTCTTTCTCTATTTGCTGATAGAGCTCGATCGTGTAGCCCTGCAGTGCGGCAATATTGGGATCGGCGTTGATGGCATGAAAGCCGGCAGCCGCATGCCAGGTCGAACCCGATGTCAGCTCCGAGCGTTCGACCAGTGCAATGTCAGTCCACCCGGCACGCGCGAGGTGGTACAGAACGCTGGCGCCTACTATTCCACCGCCAACGATGACAACGCGGTAATGCTGACTCAATACCTTCCCCCCAAATGCTGCAAACTGCAGGACGGCACCACTCGTTGATGATATCGGCAAACCCGACTGACAGGTCACTCCGCCTTAATGACTTTGCCGTTTTCGAGCGATTGTCCATGGCGCTGTTTTTGAGGACAACTGCCTGTGCATATTGTGATGAGTCGGTGCCGGGCCAGGCCGGATTGAAGTCCTGGCGGCTGCCGGCGAACTGGGCGGCGCGGCAGAGCGGAGCGTCCGTCGTTGCGATCAGTGCAGGTCCAGCAAATGCGGCAGCACGAGTTGTTTGCAAACACTCAGGGCCAGCACGCC
>Ga0055480_10000237_pt1 | contig 19972 bp, 18 predicted proteins | sample Muzzi_PWB_D2_FD_57935 | JGI IMG/M metagenome (GOLD analysis project Ga0055480, IMG submission 57935) | Wetland microbial communities from San Francisco Bay, California, USA, that impact long-term carbon sequestration - Muzzi_PWB_D2 | ecosystem: Environmental > Aquatic > Marine > Wetlands ... | reverse complement strand
GGGACGGCTGCCGGTGGCCGAGGTTCTGCTGGCCGGACCGCGTTTTCAGCAAGCGGTCGAGGAGCGGAAGGGGTGGGCGACCCTGACCCGCTTGGCCGTGCAAGGGGGTATGCGGCCGATGCACGAGGTGGCTCTCGACTGGGTGAAGGAGGCCAAGACCACGCTCGTTGAGGTGGAACGCGTGCTCGGCCAGACGGTCGAGGACGAGCCGGAGTACCGTCCCGCCGGTCCAGCCCGGATTCTCTTGGTGGATGACAACGGCGAGGACGTCCGTTCCGCCAGGTCCGTCCTGGAGAAGGAGGGGTACGAGGTCGTCGAGGCGAACACCGGAGATGACGCCCTGGACATCCTCAAGGCCGATCCCAACTACTCCCTTTGCATCCTCGCGCTGGAGCTCCCGGGCATGCAGGGGGCCGAGGTCCTACGCCGAATCCGTGACGCGGTCGATACGGCGGCGCTACCGATCATGATCCGCACCGGGATGGGCAACGATCAACTCGAGGCCCAACTACTGGAGTCGGGGGCCGACGAGTACGTGGAGAAGTCGGTAGATCCGGCTCGCTTCGCTGCCCGCGTCAAGGCCGTGCTCCGACGCACCCTCGTCTGAGCGTCGCCGATCCAGGATTTGTCACCACGACGTAACACAGCGACCATCAGGTCGTAACAAGTAACGGTTTTGTCACGTTGTGGCGTTGAGGTCGCCCCCCGCTCCGCGTAGGATTCGGCCGTCCCGAATACCCGCTATCTCCTGGAGACGTCCGTGATTCTGCGCCTTGCCTCCGTATCGCTCGCCGTTCTCGCGCTGGGCGTGATCTCGACGAACCTCTCTGCCCAGGAGGTGAGCACCGGCGTCGGCGATGTAACGGTCGGAGGGCGCCTCCACGTGCAGTACGCGACGTCGTCGGTCGAAGACGCCGTCGAAGACGTGTCGATACGCCGGGCCAGGGTGCGTGTGGACATCCGCGTGAACGAGCTCCTCGATGCGAGGATCCAGCCCGACTTCGCGGGAGGTGGCGCGGCCCTCCAGGATGCGTACGTGCGCCTCTCGCTGGATCCTGGATTCCGTGTGTCACTCGGTCAGTTCAAGCGGGCCTTCTCCGCCTTCGAGCTCGCGAGCTCGACGGACCTGCCCACCATCGAGAGGGATGGCCGTATCGAGGGTGTCGGGGGATGTCCCGGAGTGGGAGGGTTGTGTTCCTTCAGCAGGCTGACCGAGAAGCTCGCCTTCGACGGGCGCGATACGGGGGTCAGGCTCGACGGGGGGTTGGGCGGAGGATTCTCGTACATGGCGACGATCACGAGTGGTGAGGGGATCAACACCTCCGACGTGAATGACGGCAAATCGTTTTCTGGAAGACTCACGTACGGAACGGAGGACTTCACCGTCGGTGGCTCGCTGGCCGTGCACGACTACCTGACGATCACCGGCGACGAGACGCGGGAAACCGAGTACTCGGACGCGGTCTCTTTGGACGTGGAGGTGGGGACGTGGCGAGAGGGTTTCCATCTCCTCGCGGCATTCGCCCGGGGTGACAATTGGGAGGTGGGGCCCGACGCGTCGTTCACGACACTACAGGGGCTGGCGAGTGTGTACCTCCCTCTTCAGTCGACCCGTTTGGCGGGTCTCGAGCCGATGCTCCGAGTGGGCTGGTCGGACGCCGAGGGTAGGGCGGAGGACGGCGGTGGAGTGCTCTTCACTCCGGGCGTGACCCTCTACGTCAGCGGGAAGAACGGGTTGGCCGCCAACGTCGACGTCTTTTCTCCCTCGGGAGACGGGGACACCGAATGGTCCTTCAAGCTCATGACCCTGTTCTTCTTCTGACTTCCCCGGGAGCGCGGACGTCCCAGACGGCCTGCCCACAGGGTCCGACCACGATCAGGCCACCCTGGAGACTCGTTGACATCGCGTGCCGGCGTCCCCCACCTTGGTGGGCTACCGTCCCCGACGGGCGGGGCCGAGGCGCCCGGTTCGACCCTCAGTGGAGCGTGCCCATCCCATGGTAAAGTCGCTGCGTGGTCGCCTGATCACGATCGTCATCGTGATTCTGGCTGCGACATGGCAGCTCTACAGCACCTACCAAGAGTATGGATCCCCGGTGAAGTTGGGGCTCGATCTCCAGGGGGGCATGCATCTCGTCCTCGGGATCGACGACCCCGAGGGAACGCTCACGCCCGAAGCGAGGGCGGATGCGATCGACCAGGCCGAGCGTGTCGTCCGGAGCCGGATCGACGAGTTGGGGGTCGAGGAGCCGCTGATCCAGCAACAGGGTGACGAGCGCCTCATCGTCGAGCTGGCCGGGATCAGCGATCAGGCTCAGGCTCGGGGGATCGTCTCTCAGGCCGCCTTTCTCGAGTTCAAGCTCGTCGAGCCCGCCACAGGGCTGTTCGAGCTGCTCCCCCGAATCGACCGGGCGATCGTGGCGGCAGTGGGTGAGGAGCGGCTCCGGGAGATGGGTCGTGCCATGGAAGCGCCGGCCACGGAGATGGAGACCCTCATCTTCCAGGGTTCGGGCGAGCCTGATGCGGGGGACAGCGTCTCCGAAGCGGACAGCACCGAGGTGACCGACGACACCGCCCCCGTCCAGGCGCCGGCCACGGAGCTGCGACCGTTGTCGTCCCTCCTCTCCCAGGGGAACGTCATCCTGGATGATGGGAGCTACGGGAATTTCCTGGTCCTCGTGGAGGACGTGGAAGCCGCGGACGAGTTCCTCGCCCTCCCCGAGGTTCAGCGTGCTTTGCCCCGGGATATCCAGCTCGCCTGGGGGGAGGAGCCGGCGGCCTTCGGCGCGAGGACCTATCGGTCGCTCTACGTTCTCGCCGAAGACGCTTTCATGACGGGTTCCGAGCTCGAAGACGCGCAAGCTCAGCGTGACCCTCAGTTCAACCAGGCCGTGGTCAAGTTTCAGCTTTCGAGGGCCGGCGGTCGGATGTTCCAGCAGTTCACCACGCAGCACGTGGGGGATTTCCTCGCGATCCTTCTCGATGGTGAGGTGATCAGCGCGCCCGTGATCCGCGAGCCGATCGGGGCGAGTGGCCAGATCGACATGGGAAGCTCACCCCTGGAGGAGGCGGCCGACCTCGCGCTCGTGCTCCGCGCCGGCGCGCTGCCCGCTCCCCTCCGTATCATGGAGGAGCGCACCGTGGGCCCGTCCCTCGGCCAGGACTCGATCGACCAGGGTGAGGTGGCTGGGATCGTGGGTATCCTCGCGGTCGTGGGTGTGATGCTTCTCTACTACCGCATCGCTGGCGCCCTGGCCATCGGCGCGCTGGCGGTGTACGTGCTGCTCGTGATGGGAGGCTTGGCCGGGCTGGGAGCGGCCCTTACGCTTCCCGGCATCGCCGGACTCATCCTCTCCGTGGGGATGGCGGTCGACGCGAACGTTCTGATCTTCGAACGAATACGTGAGGAGTTGGCTGCGGGCCGAGCCACTCGGACCGCGGTCGACGAGGGCTTCGCCCACGCCCTGTCGGCCATCGTCGACGCGAACATCACGACGCTGCTGACGGCGCTCATCCTCTTCCAGTTCGGGACCGGGCCGGTACGGGGCTTCGCCGTGACCCTCTCCATCGGGATCGTCGCATCCTTCTTCAGTGCCCTCTATGTGACCCGGACCTTCTTCCTTCTCTACCTGGAGAGGAAGAAGGCGTCGGACCCCATCAGCATCTGACCGGCGCAAACGAATGAGATTTTTCGGAGAGGCCCACTACGCCTTCATCGAGAGGCGGAAGGCGGCGTACCTGATCTCCTCCATTGCGATTGCCGTGGGGATCGTCGCGATGGTGTTCAATCTGCTCGACCCGAACCTCCGCAACTGGCAGAGATACGGGGTGGATTTCACCGGTGGGACGCTCGTCCAGGTGGATCTCGACGTGGATGGGATCACGACGGCTCAGGTGCGTGAGGCCCTGGGGGGGGCTTCGGGACCGGAAGTTCAACGTTTCGCGGAGGGGAGCGACTTCGTGATTCGGGCTCCGCTCGACGCGGAGTCGGACGTGGAGGCCACGAGGGAGGCGATCGAGGGACAGCTCGGGGCGGCGTTCGGAGAGGAAGCCGTGACGATCTCGCTCACCGAGTTGGTAGGACCGAGGATCGGCGAGGAGCTGCAGCAGAAGGCGGCGTTGGCGATCCTTTTCAGCTTTGTCCTCACGTTGATCTACCTCGCCATCCGGTTCGAATTCCGTTTCGGCGTGGCGGCGGTGATCGCGACGGTCCACGACATTCTTATCACGCTCGGGTTCCTGGCCCTCTTCCGGGTGGAGATCGCGCTTCCCACGGTGGCGGCGATCCTCACGATCGTCGGCTATTCGCTGAACGATACGATCGTGGTGTTCGACCGCATTCGGGAGAACTTCGGCAAGAAGGGCGCGCGTAAGGAAGAGCAGATCGACCTGATCAACCGGTCGATCAACGAGACGCTCCCGAGGACCGTCCTGACATCGCTCACGACGCTCGTCGTGCTCCTGGCTCTGCTCGTCGTGGGGCCCGCGCTCATCCGCGACTTCGCGGTGGTGCTCATCCTGGGCGTCGTCATCGGAACGTACTCGTCGATCTTCGTCGCTTCTCCTGCCTTGGTCGAGATCCGTCGGAGGTTCGGGGAGGGGAAGGGCCAGGACCGGAAACGGCGTCCGGAGCCGGCCAGAGCCTGATCCGGCTCGACCGTCGTGTCGCATGCTCTTCGATAGCCACTGCCATTTGACCGACGCCGCGTTCCGAGAGGACCTCGATGAGGTTCTGGAACGGGCACGCTCGGCAGGGGTGGGCGGCATCGTCTCCATCGCGTCGTCCCCGGAGGATACAAAGGCCGGGCTGAATCTGTCTGGCCGGCCCGAGTCGATCTGGACGACCGCGGGGATTCATCCGCACGAGGCGGACGCGGGCACCCGTGAAGCCCTGGCCGAAGTTCGGGACCTCCTCGGCCGCGATGGGGTCGTCGCCGTCGGTGAGTGCGGCCTCGACTACCACTACGACCACGCACCGAGGGCGGACCAGAGGAAGGTCTTCCTGGCCCAGGTGAGGTTCGCGGCCGACTCCGGGCTGCCCCTCGTCATCCACTCCCGCTCGTGCGACGACGACATGCTCGGGGCGATCGCCGACTTTCCCGTGGATGTCGGCGCCGTGCTGCACTGCTTCACGGGGTCGGACCGACTCCTGGAAGCCGCGCTCGAGCGCGATTTCCACATCTCCTTCACCGGGATGGTCACGTTCCGCAACTTCGCGGCCCCTCATCAGGTGGCGGCGGTGCCTTCCGACCGGATCATGGTCGAGACGGACGCCCCCTACCTGGCACCCGTCCCGCACCGGGGAAGCCGGAACGAACCCGCCTACGTCCTGCGCGTAGCGGAGGCGGTCGCGGAGCTCCGAGGGGAAACGCTCGACGAGGTCTCCGTCTCGACGAGCCGGAATGCGCAGAAGTTCTACGGTGTGGAGCTCCCCATTGAACGGGTGGGCTAGACCATGGCCCGTCGAATCCAGGTTCTTCCTGATGCGGTGGCCAACCAGATCGCTGCGGGGGAGGTCGTCGAACGACCGGCTTCGGTGGTCAAGGAGCTGATCGAGAACGCGCTCGACGCAAGGGCGACCCGGGTGGAAGTGCGCCTCGAACGTGGAGGAAAGCGGCGAATCAGGATCTCCGACGACGGGGTCGGCATGGGGCGGGAGGACGCGCTCCTCTCCCTCGACCGGCACGCAACGAGCAAGATCCGAGCGCCTGACGATCTGACTCGGGTACGTACGTTGGGGTTCCGGGGGGAGGCCCTTCCGTCGATCGCGGCCGTGAGCCGTCTGAGGATCGAGACGAGGGAGGCCGACGACGAGGTCGGCACGGCCATTCGCGTCAGGGGCGGGGCGATCATGGGTGTCGAAGACTGCGCCCGGCAGAGGGGCACGACGGTCGATGTCGAGCGGATGTTCTTCAACGCCCCGGTGAGAGCCCGCTTCCTTAAGAGCGTGAGTGCGGAGAGCCGGGCCGTGTCGGAGGTGGTGATCACGCTCGCACTTGCCCACCCCGGGGTGGCGTTTCTACTCGAGTCGGATGGGGGGAGCAGCCTCGAGCTTCCCGCCGGGCGTGACGTGGCGGGGCGAATCGCCGAGGTCTGGGGGGATGAGGCCGCGTCCACGCTGATCCCCGTCTCGGCCGACGCGGGGGGGGTGGAAGTGCGGGGGCTGGTTCAGCGTCCGGACGCGGCCCACTCGGGATCGCGCCGCGTGCACATGTTCGTGAACGGTCGCCCGTTTCGTGACCCGTCCTTGGTGAAGGCTGCGGACCGGGGATACCGAACGACCGTTCCGGGGAAGGCCCGGCCGTGGCTCTTTCTTTACCTCGACGTGCCGGGCGGAGCCGTGGACGTGAACGTCCATCCCGCGAAGACGGAGGTGCGTTTCCAGGACCCGGGGGCCGTCGAGGAGGTGGTCGAGACGGCGGTCCGCGTGGCTCTCGGGGGGGAGGAGAGCGCGGCGAGCTTGGACGCCCAGCTCCGAACGCCGCGTCTTGCGGTGAGGGAGACCGCGGACCGACCGCTGAATCGAGAGGACGACGACGATCGGGATGCATCGCAGATGGCCCTCTTCCTCTCCAGCGAGGGGGCTCCGTCGGAGCCGGAGGCGAAGGGATCCGGGGAGGCCACGCCCAGACCCACTCGCCTCTGGCAGGCGCTCTCGATGTACGTGATCGCCGAGACGAGAGAGGGGCTCCTCATCATCGATCAGCACTCCGCGCACGAACGTGTCCTCTTCGAGCGGCTGATGAGGGCGTTCGAGAGTGAGGGGGAGGAGAGCCAACGCCTCCTCTTCCCACTCACGGTGCGCCTGACCCGACAGGAGGTCGAGCAAGTGGAGGCGCTGCAGGGCATCCTGAGACGAGCCGGCTTCGACGTCGAGGGCTTCGGCGGGGACACCGTGATCGTACGTGCGGTGCCCAACCCGCACCCGTGGTTCGACGCGGAGCGCTGTTTCCGGGAGATGATCGACGAGCTCACCCACGGTTCCGAGCTCGTTCGCTCGGCCGGGAATCAACACGAGCGCATCGCCATGACGTTCGCCTGCAAGGGCGCGATCAAGGCCGGGCAGAAGCTCGGAGAGGAAGAAATGAGGGAGCTCTTCGACCGTCTCTTCGCCACGCCGCTCCCGTTCCACGACGTCCATGGACGTCCGACCGCGATCCGGCTGTCGGCGGACGAGTTGGAGCGGAGGTTCGGCCGGCACTGAACGTGACCCCTCCCGCGTTTCTGGCCATCGTCGGACCCACGGCATCGGGGAAGACCGCCCTTTCGCTTCCTGTTGCGGAGGCGCTGGGTGGCGAGATCGTCTCCGTGGACTCCCGGCAGGTCTATCGAGGCATGGACGTGGGCACGGCGAAGGCGACGAAGGCCGAACGGTTGCGGGTTCCGCACCATGGGCTCGATCTCGTGGATCCCGGGGAGTCCTTCAGTGCGGGGAGGTTCTCTCGCCTCGCGCGGAGATGGATCGAGGAGATCACGGGGCGTGGACGCGTGCCCATCCTCGTGGGTGGCACCGGCTTCTTTCTCAGGGCACTGACGAACCCGATCTTCCGCGAGCCCCCGATGGACCCGTCCAAGGTCCGGGCGCTCCGACACCACTTGTCGGCGTACCCGAGCGCGGTGCTCGAGCGGTGGGTCCGCGCGCTCGATCCCCACCGGGCGGAGGTGGCCGTGGGGGGAGGGGTCCGCCGGATGGTTCGCACGCTCGAGGTGACGCTTCTTACCGGGCGGCCGCTTTCCTGGTGGCATCGCGAAGCTCCCGCCGACCAGGACGCCCTGGAGGGACCCATCGTGGTTCTCGATCTCCCGAAGGAGGAGCTTGACCGCCGGATCGACGAGCGTGCGCGCAGAATGATCGCGGAGGGACGCCTCGTCGACGAGGTGGCGGCCCTACTCGCTGCGGGGTACCGCTCCGATGCCCCAGGTCTCACGGCCGTGGGATATCGGGAGGTGGTGAGACACTTGCGAGGGGAGGGGTCGCTCGAGGAGGCCCAAGAGGCGCTTAGGCGGGGAACCCGCCGCTATGCGCGTCGACAGCTCACGTGGTTTCGGAACCAGCTCCCGGCGGATGGGGTCCATCGTCTGGACGCGACGCGGCCAATGGAGGATCTGGTGGACTCGGTCGTGTCCACGTGGGAGCGCGCCTACGCACGGGACGGGAAGGGAGGATCGAGTTCGTGAGGATCGGAATCACGTGTTACCCCACCTATGGTGGTTCGGGGACGGTCGCCACCGAGCTGGGCATTCAGCTGGCCGAGCGAGGCCACGAGGTCCATTTCGTATCCTATGCCCAGCCCTTTCGACTCGGGCGTTTCCGAGAGCGAGTGTACTTCCATGAGGTCGAGATGGAGCAGTACCCGCTCTTCGAGCATCCTCCATACTCCATGGCTCTTGCCGTAGCCCTCCACGAGACCGCTCGCAGGGAGGATCTCGACCTCCTGCACGTGCACTATGCGATTCCCCACGCCACGTCCGCCTGGATCGCCCGCCAGATGCTCCAGGAGCAACGGGACCTTCCCGTCGTCACGACGCTCCATGGTACGGACATCACCCTGGTGGGGCTCCACCCGTCCTTCCATTCCCTCACGCGCTTCTCGATCCTCGGGTCACAGGGCATCACCGCCGTCTCGAACTACCTACGTGAAGAGACGGTCCGGAACTTCGGCGTTCCGAGGGAGCGGATCGAGGTGATTCCGAACTTCGTCGACCTGGAGCTCTTCCGGCCCGGGAAGGAGCCGTGCCATCGGGCTACGTTGGCCCCGGCGGGCGAGAAGATCCTGATGCACGTCTCGAATTTCCGGTCCGTGAAGCGGGTGGTCGATGTGGTGGAGATCTTCTACCGGGTCCAGCAGCGGATCGACTGTCGCCTGGTGTTCGTCGGAGATGGGCCCGATCGACCGCGAGCGGCCGAACGGGTCGAGGAGCTCGGAGTGACCGATCGGGTGACCTTCCTCGGGAAGCACGCTTCCGTGGACGAGTTGGTGGCCTGCTGTGATCTCTTCCTGCTCCCGAGTCAGAACGAGTCGTTCGGGTTGGCCGCGCTCGAAGCCATGGCCACGGGCGCACCCGTGATCGCGTGCCGGGTGGGAGGGCTTCCGGAGGTCGTCCCCGAAGGGAAGGCCGGCTTTCTCTTCCCGCCGGGTGAGGTCGATGCGATGGCTGAGGCGGCGGTGAACCTTCTCAAGAACGAGGCTCGGTTGGAAGCGTTCCGTGAGGCCGCGCGGGCCCACGCAGAGGCGAACTTCTCGGCGGATCGGATCGTGCCCATGTACGAGGCCTACTACGAAAGGGTTCTGGCCCGCAACGGGAGGGCAGGCCACCCGTGAGCTTGCTCGAGGGGTTGATCCTGGGTGTCATCCAGGGCCTGACCGAGTTTCTTCCGGTGTCCAGCTCGGGTCATCTCGTCATCGGACAGGCCGTGCTCGGGATCTCGGTCCCGGGGGTCGTCTTCGAGGTCGCCCTGCACGTCGCCACGCTCGTGTCCGTCCTGATCGTCTATCGCGGCCGGATCGGTCGTCTGGCCGGTGGCGCGGTCAGGGGAGACGGGTTCTCGTGGCGGTACCTGGGTCTCCTCGTTTTGGCCACCGTCCCGGCGGCCGTGGTGGGGCTTCTCTTCGGGACCCAGGTCGAAGCCTTGTTCGAACGTCCGTCCACGGTGGGGTTCGCGCTTCTCGTGACGGGAGGATTGTTGTGGAGCACGCGGGCCGCGCGGCGCTACCGAGGGGTCGGACAGGAGACCGGGGAGGAGCCGCGGGAGGTGGCGCCGACCGTGGCGGTCGCCCTCCTCATGGGGTTCGCGCAGGCCTTCGCGTTGGTCCCGGGGATCTCGCGATCGGGAGCCACGGTGGTCGCTGGGCTCTGGGCCGGGGTGGACGTTCGGGAGGCTGCGGCGTTCTCGTTCTTGATGGCGGTTCCGGCCATCGCAGGCGCGGCGGTGCTCAAGCTTCCGGATCTTGTGGGAGCAGGCTCGGTCCCGGGTGGAAGCGGATTGGTCGCAGGCGCGATCGTGGCCGCGGTCACCGGGATTGGGGCTATTCGGATCTTCGTCTCCATGTTGAGGAGTGGGTCGTTCCACCGGTTCGGCGTGTACTGCTGGGTCGTGGGGGCTGGCTTTCTCCTCTTTCTGGGTCTCCGCTGAGTCGGCCGCCGCTTCCGGAGCTATGATCGAGACGCCGCCGGATCCGTTGAGCACGCTCGTACGGATGGCTCTCGCCGAGGACGTGGGGGACGGAGATTGGACGACGCGGTGGACCGTCCCCGCCGAGTCGAGGTCCGTCGCCCACGTGGTGGCCAAGGGGGACCTCGTGGTCGCGGGGACCGATGCGTTCCGCGCCGTCTACGAGGCTCTCGATCCCTCGCTGTCGGTGGACATCCAGAAGCCCGATGGATCGCCCGCCGGCCCAGGAGACCTCGTGATCGAGCTCGAGGGGACCACGAGGACGCTCCTGACCGGGGAACGAACCGCGCTCAACTTCCTCGGGCGTCTGAGTGGAATCGCTACGCTGACCCGCCGTTTCGTGAACGCCGTGGAAGGCACCCATGTGCGGATCTCGGATACGCGGAAGACGACACCGGGGTGGCGCGTGTTGGAGAAGGCCGCCGTGCGGGCGGGCGGCGGGATCAACCATCGCCTGGGGCTTCACGACATGGTTCTCATCAAGGAGAACCACGTGGGTGCGGCCGGGGGACTCGCCGAGGCCGTCGGGCGCGTCGGGGAAGCGAACGAGAAGGGTCTGGAGGTCGAGGTCGAGGTCCGCACCATCGACGAGCTCGAGGAAGCGCTCACGCAGAAGGTCGACCGGGTGCTCCTCGACAACATGACCCCCGCCCAGTTGGTCGCGGCCGTCACTCGGGCTCGTCGCCGAGGTGGGCGGGTCCCCGAGCTGGAGGCGTCGGGCAACGTGGATCTCTCGAGTGTGCGGACCGTCGCCGAGACCGGCGTCGACATCATCAGTGTCGGAGCCCTGACCCATTCGGCGCCCACGGGGGACTTCACGCTCCTCCTGCGGCGATGACGGGGTCGGTGGGGAAGCCCGCGTTGCCGAGCGCTTCTCCCGAGCAGGGCTTGAGCCACTGGGAGGGAGAGCCCCTGGTGGTGTGGGAATCGCTCTGGGGCGTACCGCGGTTCGAGGCGTACCTGAGGGTACGGTCGACCAACGACCGGATCCGAGAGCTCGCCTCGGAGGGGGCGCCGAGCTTCACCGTCGTCACGGCCGAGGAACAGACCGCGGGTCGCGGCCGCAACGGGCGGCGGTGGGCCTCGGCGGCGTCGAAGGGTCTCTGGATCTCGGTGCTACTCCGCGTTCCGAAGAGCGAGGAACGGGCAGCGGTCCCGATTCTGGTGGGTCTCGCCGCTTGCCGGGCGGTCGAGCGCGTCGCCCCGGGGCTGGCCCCCCGGATCAAGTGGCCCAACGATGTGATGCTGGGTGACCGGAAACTCTGTGGCGTCCTCTGCGAGGCAGGGCGCGCCGAGGATCTCGTCGTGGGGGTGGGCCTCAACGTCCGCCACGGACCGATGGACTTCCCGGAGGAGGTCCGCGGGGCGGCGGTGTCCCTTTCGATGGCGACCGGGGGGATGGTATCGAGGGCCGCGCTCGCGGGAGACCTCCTCAGGAACCTCCGGGGCCTCCTGTCCGTCGGTCCGCGTATCGAAGAGGACGTGGTACGGGAGATCGAGGGTCGGGACGCGTTGCGTGGCCGACGGATACGGGTCTCCCATGGACCCATGGGGGTGGCCGCGGGCATCGACGCACGGGGACGACTTCGCCTCCGCTTGGCATCGGGCGAGGTGGTGGACGTCGTGACCGGGAGCGTATCCATCGTGGACGGATAGGAGCGAGCCATGCAGCTGGTCGTCGATGTGGGGAATACCGAGACCGTGGTGGGCGTCGTCTCGGAAGGGCCGACGGTGCGGTCCCACTGGCGCCTGAGCACCGGTGTTGCACGGACCGCGGACGAGTACACGCATCTCCTCGGGTCCCTCTTTCGGGAAGCGGGCCACCACAAGGCCGATCTCCGTCGTGCCGTGATCGGGTCGGTGGTTCCCTCGGCCTCGGAGGTTCTCGCCGAGGTACTCGGTCGCGTGTGCGGAGGGCCCGTCTACACGGTCGGGCCGGACTCGGAGCTGCCAATCACGTTGGCGGTTGAAGAACCGCGAACGGTGGGGGCCGATCGCATCGTCAACACGCTCGCCGCAGCCCGGCTCTACGGTCGGGACACGGTGACAGTGGACCTCGGCACGGCCACGACGTTCGACGTCATCACCGCGGACGGCGTCTTCCAGGGGGGCGTGATCGCGCCGGGAGTGTCGGCGGGGCTCGAGTGGCTCGGCCGGAGGACGGCGAAACTCCCCACGGTTCGCTTGATCCCTCCGGGACGGGTCGTGGGCCGTCGCACGGAGACGTGCATCCAATCCGGCATCTTCTATTCGGTCGTGGACGGCGTGGACGGCGTCGTGCGCAGGATCCTGGAAGAGTGGAAACGGCCCGACGCCCATGTGGTCGCCACGGGTGGATTCGCCTCGGTTGTGGCACCCCACTGCCGCACCGTTCAGACGGTGGAGCCGTTCCTGACCCTCTATGGCCTCGCGATGGCCGGGGACTGGCTGGACGAAGCGGCCGGGAGACCCCCGGGCGACGGTGCCTTCTGACGTCTCGGAAACACCTCCTCATCCGCGTCCGGACGTCGCCCGATCCCCGTTGACACCTCGAGCGCAACGGACCATCTTCATCGTACGACAATTGGCACTCACCTCAGGAGAGTGCTAACAAAACGGTGCGCCGGAGAGTCGGCGCTGAACCCCATTCAACAGGAGGAAACGGCGCATGGCCAGTTCTGCCGTGACCAAGATTCAGCCACTCGCCGATCGAGTGGTCGTCAAGGCCCTCGAGGAGACCGAGCAGATGCGCGGTGGCCTCTACATCCCAGACACGGCGAAGGAAAAGCCCCAGCAGGGCGAGATCGTGGCGGTGGGCCCGGGCAAGGTCGGCGACGATGGCGTACGGATCGAGCCCGAGGTCGAGGTGGGCAACAAGGTTCTGTACGGGAAGTACAGCGGGACCGAGGTGAGCGTGGATGGAAAGGAATACCTGATCCTCCGTGAATCAGACGTCCTCGCGATCATCAAGTAGGGACGCCGGGACGGCCGACGATTCCTAGAGGCAACCGACATCCATCTGGAGACACGAGTTATGGCATCGAAGGAGCTAGATTTCGACATCGAGGCGCGGAGTCGCCTGAAGGCTGGCGTGGACAAGCTTGCCCGCGCCGTGAAAGTGACGCTCGGTCCGAAGGGCCGGAACGTCGTGCTGGATCGAAAGTTCGGTTCGCCCACGGTGACCAAGGACGGCGTCAGCGTGGCGAAGGAAATCGAGCTGGAGGACCCCGTCGAGAACATGGGGGCCCAGATGGTGAAGGAGGTGGCCACCAAGACCTCCGACGTCGCCGGAGACGGCACCACGACGGCGACCGTCCTCGCCCAGGCCATTTTCGGCGAGGGCCTCAAGAACGTCACCGCCGGCACCAATCCGATGGGCATCCGGAGGGGCATTGAGAAGGCGGTCGAGAAGGTCGTCAGTGAGCTCAGGGAGCTTTCGGTTGACACGAAGGGCCGAAAGGAGATCGCCCAGGTCGGAGCGATCAGCGCGAACAACGACTCCGAGATCGGCGAGCTCATCGCGGATGCGATGGAGAAGGTCGGGAAGGATGGGGTCATCACGGTCGAGGAGGCGCGGGGCCTCGAAACCGAGCTCGAGACGGTCGAGGGGATGCAGTTCGACCGTGGCTACCTGTCTCCCTACTTCGTGACGGATCCGGAGCGGATGGAGGCGATCCTCGAGGATCCGATGATCCTCGTGCACGACAAGAAGATCTCTTCGATGAAGGATCTTCTCCCGATCCTCGAGAAGGTCGCCCAGATGGGCAAGCCGCTCTTGATCATCGCGGAGGACGTGGAGGGCGAAGCCCTCGCCACGCTCGTGGTGAACAAGCTTCGGGGCACGCTCAAGGTCTGCAGCGTGAAGGCGCCGGGCTTCGGTGATCGGCGGAAGGCCATGCTCCAGGACATCGCGGTCCTCACCGGGGGCCAGGTGATCTCGGAGGAGGTCGGCTTCAAGCTCGAGAACGCGGTGGTGAGCGATCTCGGATCCGCCAAGCGAATCGTCATCGACAAGGACAACACGACGATCGTGGACGGTGCCGGAGAGACCCAGAAGATCCAGGGTCGGATCGAGGAGATCAAAGTCTCCATCGACAAGAGCACGTCCGACTACGATCGCGAGAAGCTCCAGGAGCGGCTGGCGAAGCTCGCCGGCGGTGTCGCGGTGATCAACGTTGGGGCCGCGACCGAGACGGAGATGAAGGAGAAGAAGGCCCTCGTCGAGGATGCCCTGCACGCGACCCGTGCGGCGGTGGAAGAGGGAATCGTGCCGGGCGGAGGCGTGGCCCTTCTCCGGGCTCAGAAGGCGCTCGGAGAGTTCACGCTCGAGCGTCAGGACGAGCAGATCGGCGTGGACATTCTCAGGAGGGCGCTCGAAGCTCCTCTCCGCCAGATTGCCCACAACGCCGGCAAGGAAGGCTCCATCGTCGTGGAGCGGGTGCGTGAGTCGAAGGAGAGGAACTTCGGATACAACGCACAGACCGATGTGTACGAGGATCTGGTGGAGGCGGGCGTGATCGACCCGACCAAGGTCGTCCGGTCGGCGCTGCAGAATGCATCGTCGATCGCCGGCCTTCTCCTCACCACGGAAGCCGTCGTGGTAGAGAGGCCCGATGAGGACAAGGGTGCCGGCGGCATGCCGGGTGGACCGGGCGGAATGGGCGGCATGTACTGAGCTCGTATATCGGCCAAAGGGACGAGGGGTCCGCGCATCGGGCGCGGGCCCCTCGTTGCGTTCCAGGGGCTCGCGCAAGAAATACTTCAACATGAGAATGAAATTCCGAAGGACAACCAACGGCGCTCAAAACGCTGCCAGGGAGATCCGATGACCGAGCGGAAGACAATTGCGGTGGTAGGTGCGACAGGTGCACAGGGAGGTGGTCTGGCCCGGGCGATCCTCTCCGACGCCGACGGAGGCTTCTCCGTCCGTGCGTTGACTCGTCGACCCGAGTCCGAGCCCGCCATGGCCTTGGCCGAGAAGGGCGCGAAGATCGTACCGGCGGACTTGGACGATGTGGAGAGCCTCCGCCAGGCCTTCGATGGGTGCTGGGGCGCCTTCTGTGTTACCAACTTCTGGGAGCACTTCTCGCCCGATAAGGAGCAGGCCCAGGCCCGGAATCAGGCACGGGCGGCGTCCGATGCAGGTCTCCACCACGTCATCTGGTCGACCCTCGAGGATACCCGCGACTTCATCCCACTCGATGACGACCGGATGCCCACGCTGATGGGCCGCTACAAGGTGCCCCACTTCGACGCTAAAGGTGAGGTCGACCAGGCGTTCCGGGAACTGGTTCTACCCGTGACTTTCCTGAGAGCCGCTTTCTACTGGGAGAACCTCATCTATTTCGGATCGGGTCCGAAGCGGGGGGAGGACGGGGTCCTGGATCTCGTGCTACCGTTGGGCGACGCGAAGATGCCAGGAATCGCGGCCGGGGACATCGGGCGCTGCGCCTACGGCATCTTCGTAGACGGAGCGGCACGGGTAGGGCAGACCATCGGCGTCGCTGGCGAGCACCTCAGCGGTATGGAGATGGCTACCGAAATGGAACGCGCCCTCGGCGAGCCGGTCCGCTATGTGCCGATCGATCCGGCAGCCTATCGTGCCCTGGGATTTCCGGGTGCCGAGGACCTGGGCAACATGTTCCAGTTCTATCGGGACTGTGAGACGGTGCACCGGGGGTTGAGGTCGGTCGAGCTCAGCAGGGAGCTCAACCCATCACTACAGAGCTTCTCCGAATGGCTCGAGGAGAACGCCGGGAAGATCCCGCTGGAGTAGCGCCGATTCACTGGTTGACCCTCTTTCCAGCCTCCATTATCCTGCGAACTCGGGCGCGGTCTTCCCCCCTGGGAGGCCGCGCTTTTCGCTTCACGATGGACTCTTTCTAGATCGCGGGTTGAGACATGGCAGACGCGCCGATTCGAGTGAGCCTACCCGACGGGACCGTGCTCGATGTCCCACACGGCTCGACGGTGGGTGAGGTCGCGGCCCAAATCGGCCCGGGCCTGGCCAAGGCCGCAGTTGCCGGTGTCGTCGACGGCGAGACCCGGGACCTCATGTTCCGTATCGATCGGGACGTGAAGGTTCGCATTCTGACGGCCCGTGACCCCGAGGCATTGCCCGTGATGCGCCACTCGGCGGCCCACGTCCTGGCGACGGCGGTCCGACTCGAGCGTCCCGGGGCCGGGATCGGGTTCGGACCCGCGATCGAGGACGGCTTCTACTACGACTTCGAGGTGGATGAGCCCTTCACGCCGGACGACCTCGCTCGGTTCGAGAAGCGGATCGAGGAGATCGTGAACGAGGATCAGGCCTTCGAGCGTAGAGTGGTCGGGCAGCAGGAGGCTCGGGAGCTCTTCGCCGACGATCCGCTCAAGCTCGAGCGGCTGGAGGAGTTCCCGGACGACGAGGTCATCACGGTCTACCGGAATGGCGCGTTCCTGGACCTCTGTCGGGGACCGCATGTCCCGAGTACCGGGAGGCTCGGTCCTGTGAAGCTCCTCTCGACGGCCGGCGCCTATTGGCGGGGCGACGAACGACGTCAGATGCTCCAGCGCATCTACGGCACTTCCTTCTTCAAGCAGGCCGAGCTGGACCAGTATCTCGAGCGCCTCGAGGAGGCCAAGAAGCGAGACCATCGGGTGCTCGGTCGCGAGTTGGGGCTCTTCCTCTTCCACCCGTGGTCCCCCGGTGCGCCGTACTGGACGGACAAGGGCACGTCCGTCTACCAGGAGCTGGTCGATTGGATGCGCGGGGTGCTGAAGGCTAGTGGCTATCAGTTGGTCAAGACGCCCCTCCTCTACAACAAGGCTCTCTGGGAGAAGTCGGGGCACTGGGGCAAGTATAAGGAGAACATGTTTCTGGTACTGGACGAGGAGTCGGGGGAGCACGAGTTCGGGCTCAAGCCCATGAACTGCCCCTCCCACCACCTCCTCTACGACGCCCGGCACCACAGCTACCGTGATCTGCCGTTGCGGTATGCGACCCAGGATGTCCTGCACCGCAACGAGGTCAGCGGTGCCCTCGGCGGGCTCACGCGGGTCCGGCAGTTCCAGCAGGATGACGCCCACGTCTATCTGGCAGAGGACCAGGTGCCGGCCGAGGTCCAGAGAATGGTGGAGCTCGTGGACCACTTCTATGGTGTCCTCGGCCTGCAATACCGGGCGAAGTTCGCCACACGCCCCGAGCAGCGCATCGGCTCCGACGCGATGTGGGCAGAGGCGGAGCACTCCCTCCGAGCGGCGCTGGAGGCCACGGGCCTCGAGTATGAGCTCAAGGAGGGGGATGGGGCTTTCTACGGCCCCAAGATCGATTTCGACGTCGTGGACGCGCTGGGACGGGAGTGGCAGCTCGGCACGATCCAGCTGGACCACGCCGCACCGGAGCGGTTCGACCTCACCTATACGGGAGAGGACAACGCGCCCCACCGCCCCGTGGTCATCCACCGGGCGATCTTCGGCTCCTTCGAGCGCTTCATCGGCATCCTGATCGAACACTTCGCCGGCGCCTTCCCGGTCTGGCTCGCCCCGGAGCAGGTCCGGATCCTCCCGGTGTCCGAGCTATGGGTGGAAAGCGCCTCCGATCTCGTGGAGGCCCTGAAGGCCGTCGGGATCCGGGCCGAGCTCCACGACCGTGAGACGCTGAGCCACCGGATTCGTGATGCCGAGTTGCAGAAGGTGCCCTACATGGGTGTGGTGGGTGAGCGCGAGGCTGAGGCCGGGACGGTCGCGGTCCGCCGCCGCGGCGCGGATCGGAAGCAGGTCACGGTGGAGCGACCGGACTTCATCCGGCGTGTCCGCGAAGAGATCGCGACCCGCGCTCTGGACCCGGGCTGATAGGCAACTGGGGCACCGACCGTTGATTTTGGCGTGCTCCCCCGCAATCTTCCTTCGACGGATGCGGGCGGACGAGAGACCGACGCGTCCAACGGACAAATTCGAAAGTGGGCCGCAGGACCCGCGGCTCCACCCTTCGACCCCGCGAAGCGGAGGTCGCCGGGTTCCAGGAGTTTCCCTTCCGGCGGAACGCGCCCGGCGGGATCCGCTTGGTCAACCCGGCTCGGTCCGGGTTTTTTATTGTCGGGTGGTCATGTCGAACGCGTTCGGAGGTAGCGGCCATCAGCGAGAAGCAGGCCCGGGTGAACGACCAGATCCGGATAAGTCCGATCCGGCTGATCGAGTCCGATGGTGCTCAGGTCGGCATCGTCTCTCTGGAGGAGGCGAGGGAAAGGGCGGCGGATCAGGGTCTCGACCTCGTGGAGGTGGCGCCCGAGGCGCGACCTCCCGTGGTGAAGATCATGGACTACGGCAAGTACAAGTACGAGGAGGCGAGGGCTGCGCGCGAGGCCAGAAAGAAGCAGCACCACGTCCATGTGAAAGAGGTGAAGTTCCGGCCAGGTATCGAGGATCACGACTATCAGTTCAAGATCCGACACGCCCGGCGGTTCCTCGAAGAGGGGAACAAGGTGAAGCTGACCATGATGTTCCGCGGACGTCAGGTGACGCATCCCGAGATCGGGGTGGAGATCCTGGAACGAGTGACCGAAGACCTCGCGGAGGTCGGCAACGTCGAGTCACGACCGAGCTTCGAGGGCCGAATCATGTCGATGGTGCTGGCCCCCAACAAATAGGACCGGAGGGAAAGATGCCGAAGATCAAGACGAATCGCGGCGCGGCGAAGCGGCTCAAGCGGACCGCATCGGGACGCCTCGTGCGCCGGAAGGCGAACAAGAGCCACATCCTGACGAAGAAGAGCCAGAAGCGGAAGCGTCGTTTGCGGAAGGCCGATCTGGTTTCTCCGTCGGACGAGAAGCGCATGAATCGCCTCCTGCCCAACCACTGAAAGCGCTCGAACGCAAAGGGAGGAATCCATGCCTCGGTCGACGGCCTCCGGAGCTCGAAATAAGAGAAAGAAGAAGATCTTCAAGGCCGCCAAGGGGTACTTTGGCGGCCGGAAGAACCTTTACCGCGTTGCGAAGGACGCGGTGGAGAAGGGGTGGGAACACGCCTATCGCGACCGGAAGAAGAAGAAGCGGAACTTCCGCCGCCTTTGGATCAGCCGGATCAATGCCGCGGCTCGGGAGCACGACCTCTCCTATTCACGATTCATGAACGGCTTGACCCGCTCCGGGATCGAGCTCGACCGCAAGGCCCTGGCCGACCTGGCGGTGAGGGATCCACAGGCGTTCGCCGCCCTCGTGGACAGGGCGAGGCAGGCGCTGGCCAGCGCGGGCTGAACGATCGGGCCGGACGAGAAGACGGGCCCCGCGGCGGAGTCGCGGGGCCTTTCTCGTTGAAGGGCCACTCCATGGGGTTCCGATCCCCTCGTTTCTCGGCCCCCCTCGACGTAGCTTTGCCTGTCGTAGACGAACCCACGAAGGAGCACCATGTCGGGAGGTACCCATCTGGTAGAGGATCTCAAGGCCCTCGAGATGGAGGCGATGGAGGCGGTCGAGGAGGCTCAGGACGAGGCCGGACTCGACGATGTGAGGATCCGGTTCCTCGGAAGGAAGCAAGGACGCGTATCCGCGGTCCTGCGGCGTCTCGGGGAGCTTCCGGCGAGTGAACGACCCTCCGTCGGGGCTGAAGCCAACCGGGTCAAGATGGCCGTCGAGGACGCTCTCGACCGGCGTGCGCACGCGCTCGATAGCGGAGAGGCGACCGATTCCGGTTCGGCGGGAGTCGACGGTGGTCCGGCCGATCTGACCTTGCCGGGTCGCCCGGTGTGGCGCGGCGGACGCCATCCGGTCACGCTGGTGATGGACGAGATCCTCGGAATCTTCCGGGATCTGGGATTCACACGGGCGCGGGGTCCTGAGGCGG
>Ga0055480_10000236_pt1 | contig 20023 bp, 16 predicted proteins | sample Muzzi_PWB_D2_FD_57935 | JGI IMG/M metagenome (GOLD analysis project Ga0055480, IMG submission 57935) | Wetland microbial communities from San Francisco Bay, California, USA, that impact long-term carbon sequestration - Muzzi_PWB_D2 | ecosystem: Environmental > Aquatic > Marine > Wetlands ... | reverse complement strand
ATATCGAACTTTTTCCAGAGTCCATCCAGGCAACTCCGGTGACTTTTTACGAGACTATCATGGATGACAACGATTATTTTTCTCTGAAAACCCGATTTATTCCAAGCTTCAGAACCGATGCATCGGCATCCTTTCCGGCCTGCTGGTTTATTTTTCAAGGCGAAAAACTGCTGGTGCAGCTTACGGATGGTGACACGGATGGAATCTGCACCCGCTCGCCTGAACAACTGGGGTTAGAACCGGTCTACAGCCAGTTTCTCGGCCGCTATGGCACTACCGACTGTTATGTCGCTGAAATCAAGGATACCTCGCCGCCACCGCCTTCGACCCAATTCAAAGGACTCAGAGCCCTTTTCGGGGCAGTGGATGACGACCTGTTTACCCTCGCGGGACGTGCGGTGCAGGTCCTCCACTGGCAGAAAGAACATCGCTTCTGCGGTAAGTGCGGCACTGCCATGAAAAACCGCGACTCCGAGCTGGCCAGGATCTGCCCGGCCTGTGGTTTCGTAAGCTTTCCAAGGCTTTCACCGGCGGTAATCATGTCGGTCACCCGGGAAGATCAGATTCTCCTGGCCCGTGCACCCCGCTTTCCAGCCGGAATGTACAGCACCCTTGCCGGTTTTGTCGAACCGGGTGAGACCCTTGAGGAGGCTGTCAAAAGGGAAGTCCGGGAAGAGACGAATATCCGCATCGGCAATATCAGCTATGTTGCCAGCCAGCCCTGGCCCTTTCCCCATTCGATCATGATCGGCTTTGCAGCCAGTTATGTCGATGGAGAGATTAAAATAGATGAAAACGAGATAGAAGATGCCAGATGGTTTTCCGTGCGGGATCTCCCAATCCTGCCTTCAAAAATAACCATAGCCCGTCTGCTGATTGATAAATTTAAATCTGTTTTTGACGAAACAGTTGGGTGATTTTCAGATACAAGGTATAAGGAATTGAAGATTGACGTAATTGCTCCCTGCCAAAACAAAATGGATTTGGAGAACTCTTTGCAGCAAGTTTTCCAACAAACACATATGGAACACGATGTAATAGCAGACGGCCCGGTCAATCAGGAGTACTATGGCACAATTCTCCTGTCCGACGACTATTCAGTCCCCCTGAAGCGCCGCCTGACAGAGTGTATCAAATGCTACCGGGCTTTCGAGAATACCGGCAGCCCGGCTATGCTGTATATCGCCGCCTGGAAAGGGAATGATAAAAAGATCTGGTATGAATACGCCGGCAGGCATTTTATTGCTCTTTTGGGCTGTGCGCAGCATGAGATTGCCGAAGTTTTTCGCAAGAGTGTCGTCGATCGCCGGATTTACCAGGATCCGGATATGGATACAGACGTTGAACGACAGGTCAAATCCAGGAACGAGCTCAGCAACGGCTGGGAAGAATTACGGGAAGAAGGGGTTAAATCCGGGGCAACTGAGGCCATCTATAAAATAACCAATGGCCAAGGCAATAAGATCTGGCTCAAGGACCAGGCGACCATAGAAACATACAATCAGGACAATATCTGTCTGTCCATGGGGATTCTGACCATCGTTTCCAAAGAGATAGAAGCGGAAGACAAGTTAAAACAACATCATGACCTTCTGGAAAATATTATCTTCGAACGCACTGCTGAACTGCGAAGGTTAAACCGGCAACTGCAGCATGAAGTTGATGAACATATACAGACCCAAAAAAAACTCAGCCACAGTTATCTGCAATTACAGCAGAGTCTTGACGAAATAGTCAATGCCATGTCCCTCACTCTGGAAGAACGCGATCCCTATACGGCAGGCCATCAGAGACGGACGACGGACCTTTCTCTGGCCATTGCCAGAGAAATGGGCCTATCCGAGCATCAGATAAAAGGACTGCAAATGGCAGGGCTCATCCACGATATGGGAAAAATTTCCGTGCCCGGTGAGATTTTAAGTAAACCCGGACGGCTCAATGAGGCGGAGCTGCAGTTGATAAAACGGCATCCCCAGGTCGCCTATGATATTCTGAATCAGATAGATTTCCCCTGGGCGGTGGATAAGATCGTCCTGCAGCACCACGAAAAACTGGACGGCTCAGGTTACCCTCAGGGACTATCGGGGGACGAAATCCTCCTCGAATCGAGAATCCTCTGTGTTGCAGATGTCGTGGAAACCATGGAAACCCACCGTCCGTACCGGCCAAGCCTGGGCCGGGCCGCCGCCCTGGAGGAAATCAGCAAAAACAGAGGAGTGTTGTACGATCCGGCGGTCGTCGATGCCTGCCTCAGACTGTTTCGTGAAACAGGCTTTCAATATTCGACAGGCTCAGAAATCAAATAATACATGCCTCAGCAACCAGCAGACACACAGCCGTTTACCGGGGCACTTCCGGCCCCGGTAACCCGCAGCACACTGATCAGTGAAGAGCTGGTCCGCCAGGCGATCGAACAGTCAAGAATCAGTCCGAGGAAAAGAATTATCCTGCCGTTCCATAAGGATGCGGAGTCACCCCTGCACAGGATGCTTAACGCCCTGCAGCCATACAGCTATATCAGACCCCACCGTCACCTGCATCCGCCGAAGGCGGAGTCGGTGGTCGTTCTGCGCGGCAGCGTACTCTGCTTCCTGTTCAGTCCCGCCGGCCGGGTGGAAGAGGTCCATACCCTGGCCGCAGGCTCGGCTAATTTTGGCATAGACAGCGAACCAGGCGTCTACCACACCTTTCTGGCCCTGGCCCGGGATACCGTTCTCTTCGAGGCCAAACCGGGCCCCTACCTGCAAAGTTCAGATAAGGATTTCGCCGCCTGGGCCCCCGCAGAGGGCAGTCCGGAGGCACAGACCTACATGGACTATCTCTACGGGCTGGCAGATACCGCCTGAAAGCCGTCAACCATTCGGATCAGCTGGAAATTATTCAAGAAAGCAGTTCGCACTACAGCCACATGATTATACTTGGCCCTGGACAGGCTGGTGATCGCATCGAGCAGATCGGATTCCCGCTGCAGTCCTTCCTTATATTTCAACTCAGTAATGCGCAGATTTTCTTCCGCCTGCTCGATGGAACGTTTGGCGACCTCGACATTTTCCAGGCTTACCTGAAAATCGATATGCAGATTGTTTAACTCGGTGGTCAGATCGTTTTTCAGCTCGTCCAGCTCATACTGCACGGACCTTGTTTCGAGCTTTGCCCTGGCCACCGTTGCCTCGGTGGTAAAACCCTGAAAAAGATTCATCGACAGGACCAGTTGGGCCCGCAGTTCGTCGTCATCTACCGAACCATTGCCGTTGATCAGATTATCATCATACCTGCGATAGCTGCCGATCACATCAACCCTCGGATAGTAGTCACTCAAGGCGGCCTTCGATTGGGCCTGGTCTGCGGCAATCACCGCCTCAAGGGCCTTGATTTCGCTTCGATTGTTGAGCATTGTGCCGAGGTAGTCGTCTTTATCCATCAGCGGCGGCAGGGTCTTGAAGTCGGCGAAATCAAGTTGAGCCAGCTCTATCTCACTGCCCACCTGCCGGGACAGGCCGTTGACACTCTTTTTCAGATCGGCCTCGGCAGCCTTCCGGGTAATATCGGCATTGTCGTAATCGACACGAAACTTCAACAGCTCGTTCTTGCCGATGAGTCCGACATTATACCTGCTCTCGCCGTCCCGGTAGACCTTTTCCAGGGTTTGATAGGCCGCCTCGGCCACATCGCGATTGGCCCGCCGCTCGGACACGCTCAGATAAGCAAGAGCCACGTTCAACTGGATATCCTGTTGGATGCCCTGCAGACGATACACCTCGAACTCCCGCTGTTTTTTCGCTGACAGCAGGGTGTATTTGTCTCGAAACCCGGCGAAAATATTCCAGCTTACCTTGCCGACGGCCACGGAATTGCGCCTGTCTTCGAGCAGGTTACCCTCATCGAGGGAGTTGCCGGTGTAGGCGATATCAACCGACGGGTAATAACCGCCTCTTGCCCGGATAATATCCTGTTCACTCTGCGCAAGGATAGTCATATACTGACGGACCACCTGCCTGTTGTTGAGAGCCAGAGACTGCATCTCGGCAAGATCAATCGCATGAGCGGCCCCAACGCCAAACAGCAGTGCAAGAATACAGACCTGACAAATTACTTTCGCCAAACCAACCGTCTTGCTTCCCCTGATACGGAAAAATGCCCCTTGCCGCGGGCTATGACTAAAAAGCTTCATCTATTCGGTTCCTTGTAGATCGGTCTTGGACAAAGTGTAAGGCATCGCTGATTTTAAGGTTTTTACGAGTTCATCAAATTTGCCAGCTTAACGGATACTTAGGGGTAAATAGCCGTTTATGGATGATCACTGATTAACGAGGCAACAATTTACGCGTTGTCTATCTTCCTGTCAAGAAATGGTCATAATGACAAAACCTGTATAAGCAGAGATGGACACCGGCTGGAAGAAGTACTACTGTAAACTGCGAAAATAAAAAACAATGCTATTACAAGAACAACAAAGTAAGGAGGAACCATGCGACACCTAGCCCGAGTGACCCTACTCCTTTTCAGCCTTTTCCTGCTCAGCGGCTGCGGGTACAACTCTCTGCAGGTCCAGGAGGAAGGCGTTTTCAAGGCCTGGGCCGATGTCGAGGCTACCCTGCAGCGGCGGGCCGACCTCATCCCGAACCTGGTCGAAACGGTAAAGGGCTACGCCAGCCATGAAGCGGAAACCCTGGAAGCGGTCATCAACGCCCGGTCGAAAGCCACCTCGGTACAGCTCTCCCCGGACCAGTTGAGCAATCCTGCGGCCATGGCTGGATTCCAGCAGGCCCAGGGCGGTTTATCCTCGGCGCTTGGCAGACTTATGCTGGTGGTCGAACGTTATCCGGACCTGAAGGCCAACCAGAATTTTCTTGATCTCCAGAATCAATTGGAAGGTACCGAAAACAGGATCAACGTTGCGCGTCAGCGTTACAACCAGGCGGTCGCAGACTTCAATGGCTCACTGCGAAAGTTCCCGGCCAGCCTGACCAACAGCCTACTGCTTCACCTGGAGAAGAAGGAATACTTCAAGGCAGACGAGGGAGCAAAAGCCGCCCCCAAAGTTAAATTCTAAACCGTGATGCCCATGACAACGACCAAGGACAGAATTCTGGAGAAATTACTGTTGCCCGGGCTCATGCTTCTGCTGCTGTGGACCGGATTGGCCACCGCTATGGAGGTTCCGGAGCTGACTGCAAGAGTCAACGACTATGCGGCCATGCTCTCCCCCGCCACCAGGCAGCAGCTTGAAAGCGTGCTCGCCACCCTGGAAAAAGAGGACTCGACCCAATTGGCGGTGCTGACCATCAACTCCCTGGAAGGTGAAAATCTTGAGGGATTTTCCCTGCGAGTTGCCGAGAAATGGCGTCTCGGACAGAAGGGGCGCGACAACGGCGCGCTGCTGCTCATTGCCAAAAATGATCGAAAACTGCGTATCGAGGTCGGTTACGGTCTTGAAGGCACGCTGACCGATTTGACCTGCGGACGTATCATCCGGGATATTATCACGCCGCAGTTTCGCAACGGTAATTTCGATCAGGGAGTGATCAACGGCGTTTCGGCAATGGTCGCGGCGGTACGTGGACAATTCAGCGGTGAAGAGACTGCCACCTCAGGAAAACAAGCAAAAAACGACATCGGCGGCTTTGCGATTTTCATTCTCTTTATTTTATTTAATCTCGGCCGGATGCTGAACCGTCACAAAGGGATGGCGGCGGCCATCGGGGCAGTTACCGCTCCGGTCATCGGCAGTCTCTTTCTTGGCTTCAACTGGCTGTTGCTGTTGATGCTTTTTCCTGCCGGCGCACTTGCAGGCTTTCTGGCCAGTCTTTTTTTCGGCAATCTTGCCAGTTCATCCGGAAGAATGGGCGGTTATTATAGCGGCCACTCATCCGGCGGTTTCGGCGGTGGCGGTGGCTTCGGTGGTGGATTCAGCGGCGGTGGTGGCGGCTTTGGCGGCGGCGGCTCCTCGGGAGGTTGGTAATATGCAGAAGTCCAAAACTCTGGCTGAGACATTTCTCTCAGCTACCGAACAGCAAAAAGTAACCGAAGCGGTTCAGGAGGCCGAACGCCTCACCTCCGGTGAAATTGTCCCGATGATCGTCTCCCGCAGCCATGACTATCCAACGGCGGCGATCACCTGCTCTGTCACCCTGATCCTGCCGTTGGCACTGCTGCTGACCAACCTCGTCGGCAAACAGTTTTGGATTGGAGCGCAGAACATGTGGCTCTTTCTCGCCCTCTTTGCTGTCGGCTATCTCCTGTTTTTACCACTGGCAATGCGCTCTGACCGGCTGAAGCATTTTTTCCTGAGCCGCCGGCAGGTCGAGCAGGAAGTGAAGAAAGGGGCGCTGTCCGCTTTTTATGCAGAACAACTCCATAAGACGCGGGATGCCAATGGCATTCTGCTCTATATCTCGGTAATGGAACAAAAGGTCTGGATACTCGGTGACAGTAATATCAATGCCAAAATAGACCAACAGCAATGGGATGCCACAGTAGCCGACCTCACCGCCGGTATCAAAGCAGGAAACCAGTCGGAAGCCATCTGTACTGCGGTGCGTCGGGTTGGTGAAATTCTACAGTCCCATTTCCCCTACCGGAAAGACGATACGGATGAACTGCATAATCTTATCATCCGGTGACATGCACAAAGGGCGAGCCGGAACGGTCCGACATTAAGACAAAGATCCGGCTCGCATCACACTACTCCCCGCCTTCTCCTTCCAGGATATCCCGGCACCATGAGATAGCCGCCATGGCCTGTGGAAAACCGACGGTTGTTATGAGCAGCAGCAGGGTATGATAAATTTCATCTCGGCTGGCTCCGGCCTTCTGGGCTCGTCGGGTATGCGAATGGACCGAACCTTCCGACTTGGCGGCAGCAGCTGCGGCAAGCTGAATGAGATGGCTGGTTTTATCATCAAGGGGACCAATTCCCCGCACAGTGGTTCCTAAATTTTCCAGTGCGGCAATAATATCAGGGTAGCGCTTGGAGATATCGTGGTAGGTTCTACTTGGGGTATCTTGCTTTGTCATGATGCATCCTGTTGTCTTTCAATTGGTAAATCCCGAATCCTCAGTTAAATGAAGAGGGACGGGCCGGCAAACCTCACTTATTTCACTACATCATACTGCGCCAAAAAAGAAAACCTCTTTATTTTTTTTTGTCTTAATTGACCGGGAGTTGCCCAGAAAAACCTCGAGTTCAATCGACAAGGCCTGTCAACTTTATGTTTTGTTAAATATGTTTTTATTATATTTGGATTTTCCGCAAATCATGATGTATTTTATTATTGAATCACAAATCATGACAGGCAGTTCATCATAAGATCCCCAACAGGGTGAGCGAGTTTATGGACGTAGATGAGACCAATATTGAAATACTTCGCCATCTGAAGGACGGCAGGAAATCGTACAAACTGATCGCCGATGCCCTGTCTCTGACTGAAAATACTATCCGAAACCGAGTCAATAAGCTTATCGAGGAAGGCATACTGAAGTTCTCCGGCAGTGTGCAGATCGACGCCCTTCCCGGACATAACCTGCTCTACCTTGGCATTAAACTGAAAACCATGGAACTCCAGCTGAAAGCCCTGGAATTCAGCAGATTAAAAGGTGTGGTGTCGACGGGGATCGTCACCGGCAGGTATGACATTATTCTCCAGGTCCTGCTCGGCCGTGATTACAGCCTGCTCGAATTCATCACCGAACAGGTAGCCAGGATCGGTGACGTGCAGACGATAGAGAGCTTCATTGTCTACAAAGGATACAACCTTAAGGTGCCGTATATACTCTGACACATCAGCTTTTCCCACTTTGTCCCGATCTCGGACCTCTCCTCCCTGGGTGACGGGCAGAGCGGGAAACCAAATGCACCCCATTGCGGGGCGATAGGGCCTCAACACAGGAGAACATCATGATCGTCGGAATTCTGAAAGAAATAAAAATTGCCGAAAACAGAGTATCCATGACCCCCGAAGGTGTTGAGGTCATGATCCATAATAACCATCAGGTTCTGGTCGAAAAAAATGGTGGTCAAGGCAGCGGCTTTCCCGATGCCGATTATGTGGCGGCGGGGGCCGTCATCGTGGATACCGCCACGGAAATATTTGCCAAGGCCGACATGGTCATGCATGTCAAGGAACCGCAACCACAGGAATACGATCTTATCCGCGAGGGCCAGATAGTCTTCACCTACCTGCATCTCGCAGCCGACGAACAACAGACCAGAGCCCTCATGAAGGCCGGCTCGGTCAATATCGCCTACGAAACAATCCAGAAGAAAGACGGTTCCCTGCCACTGCTTACCCCGATGAGCGAGGTCGCCGGCAGAATGGCAACCCAGGTTGGCGCTGAGTATCTGCAGATGACCAGGGGCGGCCGTGGCATTCTCCTTGGCGGTGTTCCAGGGGTTGAGCCGGGAACAGTTGTGATTATCGGCGGCGGCGTGGTAGGTATCAATGCCGCTCTCATGGCCTGCGGTCTCGGTGGCAAGGTCTATCTGCTCGACAGCAATCTCGATCGCCTACGCTACCTGCGGGAAATCATGCCCAGTAACTGTTTCCCGGTTATGAGCAGCAAACCGAAACTGCGTGAACTGCTGCGGATCGCCGATCTGGTCATCGGTGCTGTGCTTATTCCAGGGGCCAAGGCGCCTAAACTGGTCACCAGAGACATGCTGAAAGGCATGCAGGAGGGAGCTGTTATGGTGGATGTGGCTATCGACCAGGGCGGTTGTTTCGAGACCTCAAGAGCGACCAGCCACGACGACCCGGTCTTTACCGTCGACGGCGTGGTCCACTACTGTGTGGCCAATATGCCTGGGGCGGTGGCCAAGACCTCCACCCTGGCCCTGACCAACGCGACTCTCCCCTATGCTGTCCAGATCGCCAACAAAGGCTGGAAACAGAGTTGTCTGGATAACGGAGAAATCGCACTCGGCCTGAATATCGTTGACGGCAAGATTACCTATAAAGCGGTCGCCGAGGCCTTCAGCCTGGATCATACTCCTGTGGCGAATGTCCTGAAATAAGCCGACAACCGGCTGGGACCAATAAACGAAGACCGATTCACCTGGAATCGACCTTCTTTTTATCTCAGCGGATCAGACAATTTCACCTGTTCCATCCGGTCCGCACACCGAATATCGACACCCAGGCCTTACTTGCCTAACAGCAAATAGGCCTTGATAAATGGGTCGAGATTGCCGTCCAGCACCGCATCGACATTACCCGTTTCATGCTCGGTCCGATGATCTTTGATCAGCCGATAGGGTTGCAGAACATAGGAACGTATCTGGCTCCCCCAGGAGATCCCTTTTTTGTCTCCGGACAGGCCTTCGTGTTGTTCCGCCTGTTTCTGTCTCTCCTGTTCGTAGAGTTGGGCGGCCAGCATCTTCATCGCCGTATCTTTGTTGCGATGCTGGGAACGCTCGTTCTGACACTGGACGACAATCCCCGTCGGCAGATGGGTTATCCGGATGGCTGAATCCGTTTTGTTGACATGCTGTCCTCCCGCCCCGCTGGAACGGTAGGTATCAATCCGCAGATCCTTATCGTCTATTTCCACATCGATCGAATCATCCAACTCCGGCATGACCATCACCGAGGCAAAGGAGGTGTGCCTGCGGCCGCTGGCGTCAAAAGGCGAAATGCGCACCAACCGGTGAATCCCCAGTTCGGAACGCAGATAGCCATAGCAGTTTCTGCCTTTGAACATGATGGTAACACTTTTGGTACCGGCCTCATCACCGGCCAGATAGTCGAGGATATCCGTTTTGAATCCTCGAATCTCCGCCCAGCGCAGATACATCCGCATGAGAATATCCACCCAGTCCTGTGCCTCGGTACCCCCGGCACCGGCGTGGATGGACATGATAGCGTTGCTGTGGTCGTGCTCCCCGTTGAACATGCACTCCAGTTCGGCGAGTGCCAGGCCTTTTTCCATGACGATGATCTTTTCGGCTATCTCCTGCTCGAGTTCAGGGTCCTTTTCCTCCATGACCATCTCCAGGAACATCTCGGTATCTTCAAGCTCCTTCCACCGGCTATTCCAGTCGTTGATCACTTCCTGCAACTGACCATGCTCTTTCTGAATGACCGTGGCCATCTCGGCATCATTCCAGAAGCCGGGGGCGAGAGTCTGTCGCTCCAGCTCCTCAAGCCGTTCTTTTTTGGCGGCTAAGTCAAAGATGCTCCTTGAGGGTAAGCAAGCGAACCTTTAAATCTACAAGTTTCTGTTTGGATACTGCCGCTCCGGTCTCTATAGCCATAATTCCTACCTTAACACTTTAATTTTAAATCTTGTTTAATTCTTTACGACGTCCCAATTTTCTGGGCTGGGACAAGAAACAAACCGATCAATGCCCCCGTTTTGTCAGCCGGCCGGCCAGTACCCCGCCAAGCCCTATGACCAGGCAAATCGGAGCAAAAAGATAGCCATAACGCACCCAGACCGTCACCCGGTCACAGAGCTCGACTTCCCCTGCCGCTGCCCAGGGGACAAACAACCCGGACTGGCTGGTAATAGTCCCTGCCGGGGTGACAAAGGCGGAGATTCCGGTATTCGCCGATCTGATCAGACTACGCCTGGTTTCCACCGCCCGCAGTACCGACATAGCCAGGCTTTGGTACGGGGCACTTGATTTACCATACCAGGCATCATTCGTCAAATTAACCAATACATTCGCTCCTGCCAACACCCACTGGCGAGATAGTTCCGGAAAAACCGACTCAAAGCAGATGAGAATACCGATTTTTGCGTTCTGCCAGACCGGAGGTTGAGCAATGGTGCCGAAGCTGAAGTCGCCCACCGCCTCAACCAGCGGGGCCAGAAAAGGTAAAACCTTTCTCAGGGGGACATATTCACCAAAAGGAACAAGATGCGTTTTGAAATATTTGCCACCATACTGCCCACCGGGCGTCAGCAGCAAAGCACTGTTATAAAAATTGACCTTTTTCGCTTTCCGGTCGATAACCTCATACCAGGGGGCTCCGGTCAAAAGGGCAAAATCGTCGGCTGCAACGAGCTGCCTGACCGGCTGCAGCTGATCGTCGCCGGGCAGATAGAAGGGTAGAGCGGTCTCCGGCCAGACAACCAGGGTGGGGCGGCCGGCAACAAAGAGCGACCTGGTCTGCGACAGGTAGGTTTCCACCGTGCTGTGCTGCTCGGAGGCGGACCACTTGACACTTTGATCAATATTACCCTGGACAATACCGACGGGAAGACTGGGAGCATCCGGGGCTGCCATTGTCCGCTCAATCTCATCAAGACGCGAAATTGAGTAATACCCCACCCCGCCGAGCAGACAGAGAGCTGGAACCAGTAATAGGAGAGAGCCGGCGATGGTATTGTTTCTGATAAACAGCAACATCAGACAACAATTGACAAAAACAACCAGAAAAGTCACGCCGTGGTGACCGACGAGGTCGGCAAGCTGGATGAGTGCAGGGGTCTTGTATAAGGCATAGCCAAGGTCCATCCATGGGAACCCGGTCAGTAAAACGCCGCGGAGCCAGTCGAGACCGACCCAGAGAGCGGGCAGAAGCCAGAGACAGACTGCAGCTGGAAATTTTTGCAGAAGATGTCGCGCCAGGAGAGCGAAGAGCATCAGATAAAGACTCATATACAGGGCCAGCAGGAGCAAAGCCGGGACGGCAATGAACCAGGGCAGCCCGCCGTACCGGCCAAGGACAATGACGATCCAATAGAGCAGTAGGGTAAAATGTACCAGCCCGCATAGAAGTCCAAGAAAAGCGCTCCCCCGGACACTTGCTCCGTGTACCGCCAAGAGCAGGGGAACCAGAGCCACGAAGAGCAGCGGCCAGAACTCCCCGCCTCCGGGAAAAGAAGCCCAGAGCAGCAGGCTGGTCAGAACAGGTAAAAAGAAAGAGGTACGATGACCAGACATCACGATGGTTGTTCGCTGTCGATGATCTTTCTGACCCGTATCATCTTGATCTGTCTGGCATTGGCACTTTGCACATCGAACCGGTATCCGGCAATGTCGACGCTGTCCCCGGCGACCGCCAACCGGCCGAGCTGATTGATCACCAGGCCGCCGACCGACTCATAGGGCCCCTCAGGCAACTCGATATCAAAATGCTCCTCGATTTTTTCTATATCCACCCAGGCGTGGACCTGAATGGTCGATTCATCAATCATTTCGAGGGTATGCTCTTCCTCATCGTACTCATCATCGATCTCCCCGACAATCTCCTCGAGAATATCCTCAAGGGTAATCAGGCCGCGAACCGCGCCAAACTCATCGGTAACCATGGCCATGTGCAGTTTGCGTTTCTGAAATTCCCTCAGGAGATCGACAATCGGTTTTTTTTCTGAAATGAAGTAGACGGGCCGCAGATAACCGGCGAGGATTGCCGGTTCCGCCCCAGGCCGGACACAGAGCCTGAGAAGATCCTTGGCATGAATAGCGCCGATGACCCTGTCGGGGTTTTCCCGGTATACCGGGATCCGGGTAAAACCGCTGTCGATGACTATTTCAACGAGTTCCGCCATCGACCCGGACTCATCAAAAGAGACCACCTCCGCCGCCGGAGTCATGATCTCTGAGGCATATGTTTCCCGAAACTCAAGGATAGAATTAATCATCCTCTCCTCGAGCGGCGAGATCAAACCATGTTCCTCCCCCTCTTCGAGAAGTTCCTGGATGTCGTGCTCCAGGTCTTCTTTTGTACCTGGTTTTCTAAAATTAATCGCCGATAGTAATTTTTTTACAAAACTCTGTTCCTGGTCCGAGTCCTGTTCTTCAGATGTGGTATCGTTATCCATCGTGTAGAGAAGTTGGTCACCGTATTGACGGCTGTCAATTGTTATGGCGAGGACTTTTCAATAAAAGAGTTCCTCTGTTTTGAGAAAATCGGTTTCTTCCTAGATAAATAACATCACCGGCAAAAAAATCAATCTTCTGTTTACAAATCTTCAGAATCATTACCGTTCAACGGGAAATGGCAGTGCTCGTCAAAAAAGTTGGGGCTTGACCGATGCGGCCTTGTCCAGTACAAAACCCGTTCGGAATGCATAATTTTTCTTTTCTATTCGACACTGCATGACTATAGTAGCGTCGATTTCAATAGCCCCTGGCAATACTGTACATTAGTCCCTTGCAAAATACTTTATTGTTTATTGTCAAAGAAGATATCCTGTCAAAAGGTATGTATCCCCCTCTAAGCATGGGGACTAAAGTGAGTACCCCCTTGTGGGGTGTGAGCAAGAAACCCCAGAAAAACAACAGATAAACCATCATCTTTAGACTCTACGAGGAACAGTTTGGAAGGAAAGGTTCTCATAGCCAATCGTGGTGAAATAGCCATCCGGATCATGAATGCCTGCAAGGATCTGGATCTTGACTACGTCGTGGTTTACACCGAAGCGGACAAGGACTCGGAGCATGTCCGTCGAAATATCACCAGCGGTCCGGACCAAAATGCATGGCGAATAACCAGTTATACCGAACCCAATGACATCTTTGCCGTGGCCGATCATACCGGCTGTACCGCCATCCATCCCGGATACGGTTTTTTCTCGGAGGATTTCCGTTTTGCCAGGCGGGCAACCATCCGTGACCGGGCTCTGACCTTCATCGGCCCGAACTGGGAAGTGATAAGGGATCTTGGCGATAAGATCAATACCAAGAGAATCGCCAATAAACTGGGGATTCCGACAATCCCGGGAACGGATGCCCCGATCTATAACGAGATGGAGGCGGAGGAGATTGCCGCGGGGCTGCTGGACGATCAGCGGCAGGCCGGCATCGAAAACCCTTCCATCCTGGTCAAGGCAGCCGCCGGCGGCGGTGGGATGGGCATCGAAGAGGTGACGGAGATCGAGCAGTTCCGCAGAATTTACCGACAGTTGCAGAACTACGCCAAGCGGCAGTTCGGTGACGGCGGAGTACTCATTGAGCAATGCCTGCGCGACTACAACCATCTTGAGGTGCAGCTCGTCTGCTCCAAATATGGCGAGCGCATCCATTTCAGCTCAAGAAATTGTACGATCCAGTCCACCGGCCGGCAAAAGCGCGTCGAGGCGGCACCCGGTTTTCATAAATCATGCTTCGAATACGATTTTGACGAGCAGAAGGTTCTTGATCAGATTGTCAAATACTCCCTCAAGCTTGCCGACTATGTTAAATACGACAATGTCGGCACCTGGGAATGGATAGTCAGCAGATCCGGGCAACCCTACCTCCTGGAAGTCAACACCCGTATTCAGGTGGAAAACGATATTTCGGCCAGAATAAGCTATATCGGTGGAGAACAGCCAAATCTCATCCGCGAACAACTCCGCCTCGGACTCGGTAACCGGCTCGGCTACAAACAGGGTGCGGTGAAATTCAAAGGTGCTGCCATTGAGCTGCGCATCGTCGCCGAGGACACCCGCCGCGGTTTCGCACCTTGGATCGGAACAATTACCGACTTTGCGTTTCCCGACCACCCCTGGTCCGTGGTCTATTCCCATGTTCCCAACGACAGGCCCTACCCTATTCCCAGCGATTTTGATCCAAACCTCGCCCTGGCGCTGGTCTGGGGGGAGTCAATGGATGATGCCAAGGCAAAAGCCGCCCGTTTTATCGATGAAACCGTTATCCGCGGCAAAGATTCGAACGACGAACCGATTATTACCAATCTTGACTACCTTAAAAACAATTTGGATCGCCTGCTGGCTTTTTAGTACCTTACTCCTGAAAGCCTGCTATAAAAGACTAGAAATTCGGAGATTCATCTCACATAGCTTATTTAAAGATACCGCCAAGGTACTTATACCCCTTTGTGGGGTGTTAGTGACGAACAGACAGACATAGTTGCAAAATGAAAGAATTACTCAAACAGCTTCTGAAGATCGAAGAACGGATCAACTACCTCCTTCAGGTAAAGGATTACTCCAACTGGGGCAACCTGGACGGGTTCAAGAAGAACTGCGACCAGCTCAAACAATCCGTCTACGATCATACCGAGGAAAGCCTTTCAGCAGAAATCCGCAAGCTCAATGAATCGGTCAGTTTTCTCGAAGAAAGGGCTGAAGAACACCTGACACCGATGGAGAGGGTTCGGATCGTCCGTTCAGCTCAACGGTTCAGTCTGAAAGACATTCTGGAAAATGTCTATGAGGATTATACCGAGCTCGGCGGCGAAGGCGATGCCAATGTCGACCCGGCGATGATCTGCGCCAAGGCGACCGTCACCAGACGGATCAAGAACCGGCCCTTTACCGCCTCGGTAATGGTCATCGGTCAGGAAACCGGCCATGGTGAGGAATTCCGCAACGGTGGTTCCTGCAAGCCCCAGGGCAATGAAAAGGCCCTGCGGTATATGAAGGTTGCCGAGACCGAGGGCATCCCCATTCATTTCTATATCTTCACTCCCGGTTCCTACCCCGTCGAGGAGGGCTCGGGTGCCGCCCAGCAGATTGCCAGAAATATCTACGCCATGACCAAGCTCAGGGTGCCGATGATCTCCATGATCTCCGAGGGGGGCTCGGGAGGCGCCGAAGCCATAGGCCTTTCCGACTACCGGATAATGGCCTCCCACGGCTATTACTCGGTAATATCCCCCGAGGGAGCAGCGGCCATTGAAGGCAAGATCCGGGAAGGTTCCAAGGTGCCCAAGGAACTGATCGAGGTCTGTGCCGACAGGCTCAAGCTCACCGCGAAGGACAATCTCGAAAGAAGAACCATCGACCGGATTATCTATGAACCCCTGCTCGGCGCACGTAGAGACGACTTTGCCTTTTTCGCCAAGATCCGCGCCGAGATGCTCCGGGCAACCGACAAGGTGGTGCTGTCCACTAAAAGTTTCAGCGCCTGGCGAACCTGGGAAATACGACGAAAAAAGCATAAACCTGCCCAGGAAGAGGAACTGCAGCTCGAGGTGATGTGGGATTTGAACAAGGAGGAAGTCAAACGACTTCTCGCCTCTCGTTCCAGGAAATATCTGGCGATGGGTAAAAACGGATTCATGGGCCAGGCCGAAGCGGAAGAAGGCATCTACAACCTGGCCAAGGTGAAAACCGAAAAAGTTTATTACACCTTGCGCTACGATATCATGAAGAATCATAAGCGCCAGGTGAGAAAGGTATTACGGGACGTTTCGGGGGAGGGATCGGTGATGCTCAAACGGATCACCGAACCGATAACTGCCTTCATCGATATCTTTGGCAGGAAGAAGCCCGAGCGACCGCAGCGCCTGCTGACGTATACCGGTGGAGGGGGGCAGCAGGATACCCAGGCACGCAGGGTTGATCCGCTGGAATTGACCGATACCTATACCAGCCCACTTGCCAATGCAGACCGTACGGTGAGCTGTCCCAATGCCGATAAGTACGGCTGTAAGGATCTCTGGATACCGGATCTTTATGGTGAATTTGCCGGGGTCTGCGAGACCTGCGGCCATCATTTCCCGCTGGAACACCAGTGGTATATGCAAAATATTTTCGACCCCAATTCAATACGGCAATTCAATACCGAAATAGCCTCCGGCAATCCGCTCAACTACACGGGTTTTACCGAAAGACTGCAGCGGGCAAAAGACAAGACCGGGCGGCGCTCGGGCAATATGACCTTCCATGCCAGGATAAACGGCATCCAGATCATAGTCACCATGCTCTATTCCGACTTCCGTAACGGGACGGTGGGCTCGGCAGAAGGCGAAAAGTTCGCCCAGGCCTGTGCCCTGGCAAAACGCAAGAAACGCCCTTTGCTCGCCTACGTCCACACCACCGGCGGTATCCGTATCCAGGAAGGGACCTTGGGGGTCACCCAAATGCCCAAATGCACCATGGCGGTGCGTGAATATATCGATGCCGGCGGCCTGTACCTGGTGGTTTACGACAACAACTCCTATGCCGGGCCGGTTGCATCTTTCCTTGGCTGTTCGCCCTACCAGTTCGCCATCAGATCAAGCCGGGTCGGCTTTGCCGGGCCCCGGGTCATCCGGGAAACCACCAGCTCAGACATCCCGCCCGATTACCACTCGGCGCGAAATGCTTTGAGACGCGGGCATATCCAGGGCATCTGGGATCGACGGGATTTCAGGCGAAATCTGCACAAAGCACTTCTCACCATGGGCAGTCCAAGCCTCTACTACCGCTAGCCATTGCCGAAATCGGTGCCTCTGCCGCCTCAGGCAGTGGCACCGGCTATGTGCATACTTATTAGACCTTGATCCCGATGTCGTATTCTTCCCCACTGCGGCATTCAATAATTTCCGCCACCCCGGCATGACCCAGCACCTGATGGGCAAGACGGATATGACCAATATCCTGCCAATTCCTGCCGAGTAGCGAGGCGCCGTAACTGTCCAGGGCTACCGGATCCCATCCGGCGACAAGACGACCGACCGGTGGCTCGCAATGCCTGCCATAGAGATGGTTATCGGCCATGCCCACGGTTGCGTCAAGCAGGGTAAAATCCGGTGTACGATACCGGTTCAGATCGAAAATGGCTGCATCTATCTGACGGTGAAAAGCTGACTTCCCCCAGTTGTTCCCCGTTTGATAATGGGCCGGCGGGACACAGCCCATCATATTCTTCATGGTGAGGGTGACGCCGGCCAGACTATGAACCTTGAGGACCGGGACAGACAACAAAAAAGCGCTGTCGAGTATTTCCGGCAGAAACAGTTCCGGCCAACGGGCGCAGCCTGGGTCACTTTTTCTTACCAGCGGCGCCACATTCAGATCGATCAAATCAATCTTTCTGTCCGTCGCCATTCTGGTATAGCCGAGAGTTCTAAAGCAGTGGAAGGTATCATATTCAATGGACCCTGTTCCTTCTCCGACCACAATCTTTAAATGGGGGGCTCTTCCCTGAAGATAGCCGATCAGTGCGTCGACCAGTGCCACCGGAGTGGTGACCGGCGGCTGCAGCGCTTCGACCAGATTTGGTTTGATAATAACCAGAGAGAGACGAGCCAGCTTTGCAGGCAAGCCGGCAGCATCCAGCAGGCAACGCACGGATTCTTGCCAGTTATCCTTGCGGATTGTAAACACACCTCGTTTCACATCTATACTCTTTCCGGGAAAGCTGACAGGCGAACTCCTGTAAAAAGCTGTTACAGCTCCGTTCGTTCTGCGGTTTCAGGAGTCATCGTCTTGACGAGCAAGGACTCCACCTCTTTCTTCGCACCTTTCTTACTTTTGCTGCTCCTGACCAAGGCGAGAACACTATTGCCTTTTTTATCCCTTGCGGTTACATCGGCGCCACTGTTTAACAGGAGTTTTACTGTGTCCAGTCGCGCATACTGAGCTGCCCACATGAGCGAGGTCCGGCCGTTATGATCCTTCTTTTCTATGTCCGAACCCCGGTCCAGGAGTAACTGCACCGTGCCGGTGCGTCCCATCATCGCAGCGGACATAAGGGCGGTCATGCCTCTTTCTGCTTCAACCGCTTCAAGGGTCGCCCCGCTGTCCAGCAAGAGTTTAACCGTCTCAACTTTACCGTTGTTAGCTGCCCACATCAAGGGAGTCCGGGCTTCATTGTCCCTCACATCCACAGCCGCACCCTTCTCGAGGAGGAACCGGACAGTCCTGGTATTACCCTTTATCGCTGCGGAATGAAGGGCTGACAAGCCGTTGTAGGTCTCTCTTGCCTTCAGGTCGGCGCCTTTTTCCAGCAGCAGCCCGACAATTTCCGTCTTGCCGTTCAGGGCCGCCCAGATAAGAGGAGAACCTCCAAATTTACTATCCCTGCCATTTACATCTGCACCATTGGCAAGGAGAAGAGTAACGATTTCTTTTTTGTTCTGCCTGGCGGCTTCGATAAGGGCAGTCTCCCCATTGCTGTTTCTGGCATCCGCTGCCATCCCTTCCTTTAAGGCAGACCTCACCGCCTCAACATCCCCCTCCCCCGCCTTCTGAACAAACAAATTGGCGTTTGAAGGTGTCGGTACAGCTTTAGCTCCCATTTCAGCCTGGGCAATGCCCAGGCTGTATGAGATAAGAATAAGAAACAGCAGCGTAAATGTAAAATAATCTACAAGTTTTATTGTCATAATTATCGCTTTTTTCCTTATCTTACATCGTCTTGGAACGTTCTTGCAGGGTAGATTGCCGGCAGCCGCATCAAAGTGATTATCATCACCATCCGACAGGCAGGAAACGTGCTTTGCAATTACCGGTTTTTTCTTCTGGAGAGTTCTCCTTTCTCCATGCAATTGCTGATGGCTCCCCCGCGTACTGCGCCGCGGGGAAGCCGTCAGAGCTCCTCCAGGTCAATTACCTGCACCTCCTTCCACCCCGATTGGTAAAAAGTTGGCCCAATCGCAGTAAATCACGGAAGTTTTCCTTCCCATCGGCATTGAGGTCATAGTTATTGCCATGGTGAAAAATATCCCTGATGAGAATCAAGGCATCCTTAAAATCAACACAGCTATTCTGATCCAGATCCGGCACCACAGCGTAAGGCCGCATCATCTCATTGTCTTCATGATCGATGATATGACAGTGCCAGACGTAGAGCCCGGCAGTATCAAACCGAGCCTTTATGCGGGTGACCTGGCCGGGATAGGCGACGACCGTGTCTTTCCATCCGGTCTCCCAGAGCTCCGGCCCCGATGGGTTGCCGGCCAAGTCAAAAGCCGTCATAGCTGCATCGGTTGCCGCCAGATCTTCTCGACCAACTACCTGGAATTCAATCAGATGCAGATGTATCGGGTGGGCATCCGCCGTGAAATTCCAGATTTCCCATTCCTCGGTCTCGTTAATATTCGGCATTTCGGTAACAGGTACCATGACCGAGGAACCGTTCAGTTTGGTGAATACCTTGACCATGGTGCTGGTACCGGTCGTGTCGGTCCAATTCAGCGGAATTCCGACAAACCCGCCCGAGCCATTGGGATCATCCGTTACAATCCCGACCTTGGCCTCCGTGGGGCCGAAGGGAACGCACATATCACCCTCGACCTCCGGAGAAAAATTACCTGGATCGCACTCACTTACGTTGCCGGCAATATCGAAAACAAAATTATCGCCGTTAACAACCACAAAGACCGATTCCGACTCCAGCTCGTTGAGGCTGACCCTTCGG
>Ga0055480_10000235_pt1 | contig 20025 bp, 17 predicted proteins | sample Muzzi_PWB_D2_FD_57935 | JGI IMG/M metagenome (GOLD analysis project Ga0055480, IMG submission 57935) | Wetland microbial communities from San Francisco Bay, California, USA, that impact long-term carbon sequestration - Muzzi_PWB_D2 | ecosystem: Environmental > Aquatic > Marine > Wetlands ... | reverse complement strand
ATGGCTAAGTAGATAAGCGCAGACTTCGAAAAACTTCAGAAGGTGAAGATTTCTATGCCCATTGGGTAGTTTTTACGACGCCATCACTCTTGATGATAGAGGAAAAGTACTTTAAATTCAACAGCAGGGAAGCTGCAAAGATCAGAAAATAACAATCAACCTCCCGAGGACAGGATCATGAAAGCCGTTTTTCTGGACACCGAAGGCCTCCACACCTTTGATTTTACCGACCTTGAGAAAGAATGCAGTTCTCTGCAACTCTATCGCACCACCACCCAGGAACAGGTAAAGGAGAGGCTTGCCGGCGCGGAGCTTGTTATCCTCAACAAGGTGAGAATATCACGGCAACAGCTGGCAGATGCTCCCACCATCCGCCTGATCTGCGTGGTCGCTACCGGCACCGATGTCATCGATCTGCAGGGCGCAGCCGAGCTGGGCATAACTGTATGCAACTGTCAGGCATACGGCACCGATTCGGTGGTGCAGCATGTCTTTTCGATGATGCTCGCCCTGCATACCAATCTGCTCCCCTACCATGCAGCGGTTCAGGCCGGGCGCTGGCAGACCGCAAGCCAGTTCTGCTTCCTCGATTACCCGATCGTCGAAATGAAAGGGCGCACGCTGGGGATAGTCGGCTACGGCACACTCGGACGGGGGATTGCCAAAATGGCCGGAGCTTTCGGTATGCAGGTTGTGGTCGCCAGAAGACCCGGCAATCCGCCTGATGACCGGCCGCTGCTGGTCGAGATGCTGCCTGAAATTGATGTTCTGACCCTGCATTGTCCGCTGACCGAGCAGACCAGAAACCTGATCGATGCCGAGGCTCTCACCCTGATGAAGCCGACCGCCTTTGTGATCAACTGTGCCCGCGGCGGCATTGTCGACGAACCGGCTCTGGTGGAGGCCCTGCAGACAAGAAAAATCGCCGGGGCCGCAGTCGATGTGCTGAGTGTCGAACCGCCGCGGGATGGCAATCCGCTCCTTGCGGCAAAATTGCCCAACCTGCTCATTACCCCCCATGTCGCCTGGGCCAGCAGAGAAGCAAGGCAGCGGATCATCGACCAGACGGTGGAAAATATCCGGGCCTTTAAGGCGGGCAAACCGATTCGGACGGTCTAGCTCGCAACCGTCCCACGGATGGCATGAGGGCAATCGTTATCGGTCAATTAATAATAGTACCAGATAGTCTCATAATCCTTCACCTGTTCGCCATCTTTTCTCAACCGTTTCAGGTAATCGTAGATCGAGACATCGGTATAGACATAGGTATCAACCAGGGCCAGTTTCTTTTCCCATGGATGAAACTCATAAACTCGCCGTCCATCGGGAAGGATTGCGATAAGATCGCGGTTCTGAGCGGCCCGCAGATAGTTTTTCCCAAGTCGCGGGACATTGAAAACGATTTCATCGGTACGCACTGTGCCCGGCAGCAGCCTTGCCTCTTCCTGCTGTTCCTGCAGGAGGCGGGCAATGGGAACCCGGTAGCTGTCGGTCTCCTGTTTTCCTTTGGTGTTGAAGGTATAGTAGGGAGAAACTCCGATCAATCGCAGCTTCTGCCGCAGGGCAGCTGTCTCGAACCGGCGGGAATTATAATAGGTAAAGACCAGCTGGTTATAAACGCCGATACCGAACAGGCGGAATTTTTGTACTGCATTCATCGCCACCGGGGTTATCTCGGTGGAATGTTCGAAGTGGGTAACAACAACGATCTCCCGGCGGCCGGGTTCCTGGAAGCGGGTAATGGTCCGGACCAGGGCGTCGGTTATGCGCTGAGGCAGGGTTACCGGGGTGCGGGTCCCAAGGCGGATGCGGATGATATGGTCCATCCTGGCCAGACGGGCCAGGATGGAATCAAGCTGTTCATCGGCGAGTAAGAGCGGGTCCCCACCGGTAATGAGAACCTCGTTAATCTCAGGAGTTTCTTCAATCCAGCGCAGAGCACGATCAAGCTTGTGTTGCCCCATCGCCGCATGTTCCGAGTAAACGTCCTCTATCTGCCAATTGCGCTGACAGTAAACACATATCTGCGGACAGGTGAGAAGCGGCTTCAAAATGACGATATTCGGGTATCGCCTGGTAATGCCTTCGATAGGTGAAGTATCGTGTTCGATCATGAAATCCATCGAACAATCCTCGTTGCGCCGATGCTCGATCATCAAGTCGACATAGTCAGGGGGCGGAATAACCTGCGCCCTCAGCGCCTGGTCCCATGTTTTGCCGTTGTCGGGATCCATGAGCGATAGATAGTAGGGGGTTATGCCGAAGGGAATCCGATTTTTCCTGGCCTTGTCGATGGCTCCTGTTTCCTCCGGAGAAAGCTTGATGAGCTGGCCTAATCGTTTTGCATCACGAATAATATTTCTGGTATGCCACCGCCAGTCGTTCCACTCCAGATCAGTAATCCCAAAATAATTTTGAATGGCCTGCTTATTCAGGCTTTGTTGTCTTCTCAGCTCCTTATCCAGTCCCGAGGGATAGCGATTCATGAATTTTGCCGATTTTTTTGCCATGCGGGAGAGATCGGTGGAACGTAATTTCGCCGCTTTTCGCCCGGAATAACGGAGGAAAGCCGGTGGTTTTTCCTTGTAGATGCCCGACATGCCGTTAGAACCTTTGATCAAATGTTCCAGTTCAGCCAGAAAGGCGGACGATAGCGGTTCAAGACCGGTAGGATCAGGTGCGTTAATCAGAGTATCGAGATACCTGAGCAAAGAAAAACCGGACAATTCCTCACTTCGGGGTGCCAGGATATTGCGTAGTACCCAGATAGCATCCCGGCAGACAATCCATTCAAGGGGGGGGATCTGTCTTGATTCGTCAAAGACGGTCAGCAGCAGATCGGAGAGATAACGCCGCAGCAGAAACCGTTTTTCTTCCAGGGGCTTGGCTGCGGTAAAAATCTGTTCCAACTCCTTATCGATGGAGATAATTCTCCTGAGTTTATTCAGTTTGTCGTTCTTATTCATGGTGTTTACCTTGAAGTAATAGGACCAGCCAGGATTACGGCCGGCAAAATCAATCCAGTGCACAGTACATCGCCGGAAGTACGGCTCGCAGAGATCGGAAAGCTGTACAAGGTTTTGGCAAGGGAATATTTGAACACATTGTTTCGATTCTTGCCAGTATTCGGGTAATTAACCACAAGCTCCAGGCTGTTGCTCGATAAATGTGGGGACGACAGCTTTGCTTTCATATCACCATACTTTTATTATAGCCATTGATTTGCTATCGTTAAACCGGGCAGAGTACCAGGAACATTTCATGTGTAAAGGCTGGCCCTGCTTTTTTTCAGCCACAACGGAGGAGAACAGATGAGTCTCAACAAAGAGGTCAGTCTCAATCTGAATATCCGCGGTCTCACGCAATCCGCTACCATCGCCATCAACGATCGCAGCAAGTTGCTCCACCAGCAGGGCGGGACAGTTTACCGGCTCGGGCTGGGACAATCGCCTTTTCCGGTACCCATACCTGTAGTTGAGGCTTTGCAACTGTATGCCCATGAAAAAGATTATCTTCCGGCTACCGGCCTTCCCGCCCTACGGGAAGCTGTGGCCGGCTTTCACCGGAAAAAGGATGGGATCGAGGCTCGGCCTCAGGATGTCCTTATCGGCCCGGGCTCGAAAGAACTCATGTTTCTTTTGCAGCTGGTCTACTATGGAGAGCTCATAGTCCCTACACCCTGCTGGGTTTCATACATTCCCCAGGCCGACATTCTCGGTCGCAAGGTCAGCCTGATCCATACTCGAATAGAGGACAGATGGAGAATGACAGCCGAATTGCTCGAACGGCACTGTGCCGGTGAGGAGGATGACTACCGGCCGCGTCTCTTGGTCCTCAACTATCCCGGTAACCCGGAGGGTTGCACCTATTCGGCAACCGAACTCAAAGATATCGCCGAGGTGGCCAGGAAATATAAAGTACTGCTGTTGTCCGATGAGATTTACGGCCAGCTGCATCACACCGGGCAACATATCTCCGTGGCCCGGTACTATCCGGAAGGCACCATCATCAGTTCCGGGCTTTCCAAATGGTGCGGAGCCGGTGGCTGGAGACTCGGCACCTTTACCTTTTCCCCGACCCTGGACTGGCTGCTGAAATCCATGGCTGCTGTGGCCAGTGAAACTTTCACTTCGGTCAGTTCTCCCATCCAATATGCGGCGGTATCGGCTTTCCGCGGTGATATCCGCATTGAACGATACCTCTGGCATGCACGCCGTATCCTTGCGGCCCTGGGAATCGAATGCGGAGATATGCTGAGAACAGCAGGAATCCAGGTCCATCCTGCGGAGGGAGCTTTTTATCTTTTCCCGTGTTTTGCACCTCTCGCCGAGACCCTGGCCAGCCGGGGCATCACCACCGGCAGGGAACTCTGCGAAAGACTGCTGGTTGAGACAGGAGTGGCCATACTGCCCGGGGAAGTGTTCGGACGCTCGGCAAATGAACTTACCGCCCGTCTTGCCTATGTTGATTTTGACGGCGCCAAAGCGCTCTCGGCAAGTGAGACTATCCCCCTGGACCAGCCGCTGCCGAAAGATTTCACCAGCCTGTGGTGTTTCAACGTCATCAAGGCCATACAGCTCCTCATCGATTGGGTGAAGCAATAAAGCAGTATAAAAGAGCAGCTTAAACGACCGAGAATCACAGATAAGTTTCACCAGGTATTGAAGGTTTGTACAGATTGCCCTATAACTTGATCAAAGACGGTGAATGCAGGTCGTCGACCGGACAACTGATAGGAGAATAACTTTTCCACCTTCACAGCCAGGGTGAAATAAGTGTCGATTCCGGCAAAATACTCTCGGGAACAATCCATGTTGCGTATCTTTTTTATCTGCACTCTTGCCATGCAGTTGGTCCATGCCGTCCCTGGGCTGGCTTTCGAGCTGGAAAGACCGGAGTGCATTGCCCCGGCCAAGCCCGGAGGCGGCCATGATATCATGTGCCGACTGATAGCGGCCTCCATCGCCGATTCGTTGCAGATAGAAACGTCGATCCGTTATATGCCGGGAGGGATCGGTGCCCTGGCGTATAACTATGCAATAAGTGTCAGAAAAAATGATGCGAACATGGTGATTGCCGTCAGTACCGGTACCGCTCTCAATCTTGCCCTGCATAAGTTCGGCAGATATACCGAAGACGATGTCCGCTGGCTGGGGGCGGTGGGAACCGACTACGGGGTGATCGCCGTGCGGGAAGATGCGCCCTGGCAAACCCTGGCCGGGTTGCTTGATACCCTTCGCCACAAACCTGGCAGCCTGGTCATTGGGGCCGCCGGTTCCATCGGCAGTCAGGACTGGATGAAAATGGCTCTCACCCTTGATAAGGCCGGCATCGACCCTAAGACGATGCGTTATATCTCCTTTGAGGGGGGCGGAGAGGCCTCACAGGCCCTGCTCAAGGGGCAAATTCAGGTTTTCCCGGGCGATTTCACCGAGATCGTCAACCATCTGGAAAGCGGCAGCATCCGGGTACTGGCCGTCTTTTCCGATCAGAGACTGCCGGGAAAGTATGCCGACTTACCAACGGCAAAAGAACAGGGATACGAAGTGACCTGGCCGGTCTGGCGCGGTTTCTATCTGCCGCCGCAGATTTCAAACGATGAATACCACTGGTGGATAAACACCCTCTACCGTCTTGAGGCCACCGGCATCCTGCCCAGGGAAAGGGAGAAACTGCACCTGTTTCCCTTGATGCTGATCGGTGAAGACTTTGATCGCTATGTCAAACATAACGTCCGGCAACTTCGGGGATTCGGGCAAAAATTTGGTCTGATCCGGTGAGTGAGCGATTTTTCCTGGTATTTTTATTTCTTGGCGGCGCGGCCTACCTCTACTTCGGCCTGAAGATTGAGGTCCCCTTTGCCTATGAACCGCTCGGTCCCCGGACTTTTCCCGTGCTGCTCGCCTCATCTCTGCTCATCCTCTGCGTCCTCATCTCGATCCTGCACAGGATGGCAACCCTGCAGCTGAACGGCAGGGTCGGCAAACTTGCTCTATCCGTCCTTTTCTATCTGCTCACTTTCCAGCTCCTCGGCTTTATGCCGGCAACCACTATCACCACCTATACGATAGCCCGTCTCGTCGGCAGCAGCTGGATGCAGGGTCTGCTGACCGGGCTGGTCCTGGCCATCTTTTTCTATGGTGTCTTTCATTTTCTGCTGGGTGTGCCGCTGCCGCTTGGCTCTCTCTTTCGCCTGGGCAGTTAAATGGAATCACTCCACTTCTTCGTGCAGGGACTGGTCACTGCCGCATTACCGGTTAATCTACTGATGCTGGTGATCGGCATCACGCTCGGCATGATCGTCGGGGCCATCCCCGGCATCAGTGCGGCAAACGGCATCGCCCTCATGCTGCCGGTCACCTATACCTTCGGACTTGCGCCGGAAACCGCTCTCATCCTCTATGCGGCGATCTACTACGGCGCCAAATACGGCGGTAGAATTTCAGCCATCCTCGCCGATGTACCGGGCGATATCAGCTCGTTCGCCACCAGGTTGGAAGGCTATCCCATCGCCTGCGCAGGCTCTGCGGGCAAGGCTCTTGCAGTCACGGCGATCAGTTCCTTTGTCGGCGGAACGGTATCCATCCTGGCCCTGACCCTCAGCGCCGGCCTTTTTGCCAAAATCGGCGACTCCTTCGGCCCACCGGAATATGCCGTACTCATCGCCTTTGTCTTCGTGCTCATTCTTACCCTTTCCTCAACACTTTTTCTCAAGAATCTGATCTCCCTGTTTCTTGGCCTGATGATGTCGGTGGTCGGATTGGACTGGGGCACCGGGGCCTTTCGTTACACCTCGACTCTTCCCGAGCTGTTTGACGGCATTGATTTTATCATCGTGGTTATCGGTGTCTTCGCGCTCAGCGAAGCTTTTCTGCTGATGGAAAAACCCACTGGGGGCAGGAGGTCACTGGCGATCACCGATAGGCTGCAGAGACTCATCCCCGAGAGTTGGTCTGTCAAGTGGTCCTGCCTGCGCGCCTCGATGATCGGCCTGCTGATCGGGATCCTGCCTGGGGCCGGCACCTATGTGGCCAATCTTGCCGCCTACCGGTTTGAGAAGAGGCTGGCAAAAAAAACGCAGATCACTTTTGGCAAAGGCAATCTCCATGGACTGATCGCCCCCGAAGCGGCTAACAGTGCCTGTGCCCTCGCCGCTTTCATCCCTCTCATGGCCCTTGGCATTCCGGGCAGCGCCACCACGGCGGTTCTGCACGGGGCCCTGCTGCAGATGAATATCGATCCGGGTCCCACTCTCTGCCGAGTCCATCCGGAAATCATCTGGGCCATGATCGCCTCCATGTACTTCGGCAATCTTCTTCTGCTCCTGGTCAATATCAAAATGATCCGCTATTTCCCAAGACTCCTGGCCATTCCCGGCTGGGTGATCATGCCGATGATTGTCGTGGTCTCCTTTGTCAGTGTCTATGCCGTAAATCAGAGCCTCGTTTCCCTTTTGATCATGGTGCTGATCGGCATGGTTTCCTACGGGCTCAGGAAGTTCGACTACCCGCTTGCCCCGCTTATCCTCGGCTATGTACTCGGCAAACCATTTGAAGACAATCTGCGTCTGGCTCTGGCCATCAGTGACGGAAATTACGGTAAGTTTATCGAGACGCCGACAACAGTAGTTCTCTGGGGTTGTATCCTCTTCTCCATCCTGATGAAGGGGGTGATTCAATGGCGGAGCCGTCCCGCTCCCTAGGCGCAGCAAGGCTTATCTATCAGCGGCCTTATTGTCCAGCAGATATTTTCGTTCCGGCCGTCCCTTGGTCCCGTAATCGAGATGTATGGTCAGCAGCCCTTCTGAAATGAGGTATTCGAGATATTTTCTGGCCGTCGTCCTGCTGACCCCGATGGCAAGACCCATCTCCGAAGCACTCATTACCCGGTTGCCCTCCTCTTCGAAGACGGCGAGTATCGATTTCAGGGTTACCACATCAATGCCTTTCGGCACGTCGCTGCCGTCAAGAGCCACCGCCGGCGCCGACTTGCGAAACAGCCGATCGGCCTCCTCCTGAGTCAGGGATCCTGCCGTCGCCATCTGCTGCTTGTAGTTCCGGTAATTATTGAGGGATTCCTGGAATCTCTCCAGGAAGACCGGTTTGATCATATAGTCGAAGGCGCCGCCCTGCAGGGCGCTGTGCAGCATTTCCACCTCACGGGCAGCGGTGATGAGGATAACATCGGTGCTGTGGTGGCTGGCCCGCAGTTCTTTTAAGAATTCGATGCCGTTTGATTCCGGGAAATAGATGTCGAGAAGGATGAGGTCCGGTTCCAGGGTCTCAAGCAGCAGCCGTGCCTCAGCGATGGTGTTGGCGATCCCGGTTACCTCAAAGCCGCCAACCTTTTCGACGAAGGCCTGATGGGTTCTGGATACCTTCTTGTTATCCTCGACGATTACTACCTCAAGAGTGGTCATGATCTGCACCTTTTTTTGCCAATGATGATTTCAAAGCGGGTCCCGCCGGCGTCGCCCGGTTCGACTTCGATGGTGCCGCCCAGGGTTTCAATGGCCTTTTTCGCCAGATAGAGTCCGTAGCCCCGCTGGTCGCCGGCCTTGGTCGACACACCTCTGTCAAAGATCCGCCCGCGTACTTCTTCGGCAATGCCTTTGCCGGAATCCTCGATTTCAAAGATCAGATCGTTGCCGAAATCGGACATGAAAAGACTCACCCTGGGTGGCGCGTCGCCGGCAACCGCCGCGTCTATTCCATTGTCGATAATATTGCCGAGAACCGTGGTCAGGGTATGGCGGTCGAGCTCGTCGGGCAGATCGATCATCCGGCTTTCCGGATCGATCACCAGCTCGACCTTCTGTTCACTGGCATGCATGCATTTACCGACAATCATCGAGGCAAGGAAACGGTCCGGCAGATTTTCGGCAAGAAACCGGATCAGTTTTCTCTGCCCGCGGGTTTCATCGGCGATGAACTCGAGAGCGTCGTCATAGGCCTCGATCTGCAGCAGGCCGACGATGGTGTGCAGGGAATTGGAATATTCATGGGTCTGGGCACGCAGCATCTCGGAAAAGGTCTGTACCTGGGAAAGTTCGCGGGCGATGATATCGATATCCTCTTTTTTCCTGAAGGTTACCACCAGACCATGCTGCTCGCCAACCGGTTCGGCGTTGACGATAATGGGAATGCCGCCGAGGATGAACTCTTTATCGGATACCGGCTCACCAGTGGCAAGGATACGGCTTACATCCAGATCAGGGAAGAAGCTGTTTAACGGGTGGTCCTCCAATTCGTTTCTGTCCCGCAGTTTGAGGGTTTTCAGTGCCGCCTCGTTAACCAGGTTTATCTTGCCGGCGGCATCGGTTGAGATAATCCCTTCGCGGATTGACTCGAGGAGCGCCGTTCTCTCCTGGAACATATAGGCTATTTCCGCCGGCTCCAGGCCGAAGATGACCCATTTCACGCCCTTGGCGATAAAAATCGCCGCCACCAGGCCTAGGGTTATAAAGACGAAGATAAAGAAAACGATTTTTTCGAGGTAGGCGTCGGAGACCTTGCGCATCGACTCGACCGGGTAGCCCGCCGATACCATGCCGACGATCGAGTACCGGCGGTCGAGGACCGGGACCGTCCCACGGATGAAATGGCGGCCGTTTTCCACGGTCCGCTGGGAGTAGTCAATACCGTATTTCAAGGCTCTGATGGCCAGTGGATCAACTGTTTTTGTGCCAACCATTACCGGATTGGGGTGACTGAGGATCATCCCGTCCTTATCGGTGACGATGATGTATTCCACATCGGTCTGCATCTCGATGGTGGCGCTGAGAACCTCCATGGCGCGAAGGTCGTGCGGCCGGTCAATGAAATCCTGGCTTTCAAGGAGCACAGCAATCTGCTTGGCTGTCTGGATGGCCCTCCGCTGGGTCTGTTTGTCGACGATCTCGAAAGTCAGCTGCGAGAAGATCCCGCCGACAGCCACCAGCAGAGCCACGACCAGAACCATGATGATAATGGTTACCGAATCAAGCAGCCGCTTGGGCCGGACCGATTGGTAGAGGTTGACGACGGCAGTCTTCATAACCTGGAAGTATAGAGAGAATATCCGTTTTTGAAAATCCTTATGTTTGATGGCGTCGTAAAAAGTCACCGGAGTTGCCTGGATGGACTCTGGAAAAAGTGCGATATACTGGGCGTAGATCGGGCTTTTTGCGAGTCCATCATTTTTTTTGCCGTATTTATCTGCCGACACAAGTTGCAAAAGCCACCGAAAGACACAAAAACACGTAAAAAAACCTTATGTTGACCTAGAGCGACTGGCCCATCATAGTGTGCAAAGAAAGAACTCAAACTCAAAGTGAGGGGAACAAGGGACCTGATCCCGGATTACGGTTTTCATTTACAACCAACAAGCATTTCAACAGAAGGAGCACACTATGAAATTGATGAAACTGGCAGCAGCAGCTCTACTTGGTACCACTCTTGTAGCTGGTTCGGCCTTTGGCGCCATGATCGAAAAACCCGAGTGCATCGCCCCGGCCAAACCTGGCGGCGGCTTTGATCTGACCTGTCGTATTGCCATGCTGGGCTTAAAAAGTGAACTGCCGGACCTGATGCAGGTGACCTTCATGCCCGGTGGGATCGGAGCGGTGGCGATCAATTTGTTCAACTCCACCAGGACCGACGATCCCAATGCCATTGTCGCTTTCTCCTCCGGTTCTCTTTTAAATATCGCCACCGGGAAATATGGTCAATGGACGGAAAACGATGTCCGCTGGCTCGCCACAGCAGGAGCCGATTTCGGCGCAGTGGTCGTGCGGGATGACTCCAAGTTCAAGAGTCTTGATGATTTGATGGCAAAATTTAAAAAAGGCGAGAACAGTGTGGTCGTCGGGGCAGGCGGCTCAGTAGGGTCCCAGGACTGGATGAAGGCCGCCCTGCTTATCAAATCGGTTGACAAGGATCCGAAGAAGATGCGCTACGTCGCTTATGACGGCGGCGGCGATGCCATTGCCGGGTTGCTTGGCGGCAGCATCGAAGTCTATATGGGCGATGTCGGCGAGATGGCCTCGCATATGGACGGCAGCCTGCGGATTCTCGCAGTCATGTCACCAGAGCGTCTGCCGGAGCCTTTTGCCAAATATCCGACCGCCAAAGAACTTGGCTACGATGCCGAATGGACTATCATGCGAGGCTACTATATGGGCAAGAACGTTTCCGATGAAGCCTACAACGCCTGGGTAGATGCCTTCAAAGCAGCCTATACCACCCCGGAATTCGCCAAGGTACAAAAAGAAAAGGGTCTGCTCCCGCTGAATATGGCCGGCAGGGAATTTGATACCGATGTTAAAAAACGTGTCGATCGAATGCGCGGTATTGCAAGAGAAGCCGGGCTGATCAAATAATCACGGGCAGCACGACGCCCCGGCCTCAGGTTCAGGTCGGGGCATAGGCATTTGGAGGAAAAAATGGCGGATAGAATTTTCGGTTGTATCGCCCTGGTCATCGCTATCGGCTACGGTTATATCGCCTTTACCATTATCGAAGCGCCTTTTCAATATGATCCCCTGGGCCCGGAAACATGGCCGCAGATTCTCTCGGTCGCTGCCGCGCTCTGCTGTCTCTATATCATCATCCGGCCCGACGGGGACGGCTTCAAAGTCCTTAGCAAAACCCTGGTGCGTATAGGAGTGCTGATCGTCCTGTTATCAGCCTATGCCTATCTCTATGAGCCTTTGGGCTTTATTCTGTCAACCGCTCTCTTTTGCCTCGTACTGTCGAGAATCCTCGGGGCAAGCATCCTGCAGGCTGTCCTCTTCGGGGCGGCCTCGGGCGGTATCGGTTACCTGCTCTGTGCCGTCCTACTCGATCTCAATCTGCCGCAGGGAGTAATTATAAAACTTTTGCGAGGGCTGTCATGAACGAGGTACTTTCCGGACTCTATCAAGGATTTGGTGTTGCCCTTGATCCGATGAACCTGATCTATGTCATCTTCGGCTGCTTCTCCGGCACGCTGATCGGCGCCCTGCCTGGCATTGGACCGATAAACGGTGTGGCGATTCTGCTGCCCATCGCCTACAGCCTAGGCCTGCCGCCCGAATCAGCTCTCATCCTCCTGGCCGGGATCTATTACGGGGCGGAGTATGGCGGCCGGGTTTCCTCCATCCTGCTCAACGTTCCAGGCGATGCCGGGGCGGTCTTTACCACTCTCGACGGCAATCCGATGGCCAAGAAAGGCGAGGCGGGGCGGGCACTGTCCCTGTCGGCCATCGCTTCTTTTGTTGGCGGGACCATCGCCGTCATCCTCATGTCCCTGTTCGGGCCCCTGCTTGCCTCGGTGGCGATTCATTTCAATCCTTCGGATTATGTTGCGCTGATGGTCTTCGCCTTTACCTGCCTTGCCTCGCTGGTCGGCAAGAATCCGGTGAAGACCCTGCTTGGCGCCATAATCGGCCTGATGATCGCCTCCATCGGCATCGATGCCAATACCGGTGTAGCGAGATTCACCTTCGGTATCCCCGATATCCTGGCCGGAATAGATTTCCTGGTTATCGTCATCGGCCTGTTCGGCATGGGCGAGCTGATAACCCTGGTGGAGCATCAGATAACCGGACGTTTGAAAGCCCTGCCTGTCGGCAAGAGCTTTGTGTCGATGAAGGATCTGGCTGTTGTCAAATGGACCATTCTTCGCTGTTCGATGATCGGATTTTTCATCGGCGTCCTGCCGGGGACCGGTGCCTCCGTTGCCTCGGCAGTGGCCTATGGCACAGAAAAACGGATCGCCGGCAAGAGCGGGGCTACCTTCGGCACCGGGGATATTCGCGGCCTGGCCGCGCCGGAGGCAGCCAATAACAGTTCGGCCGGCGGCGCCATGGTGCCCATGCTGACCCTGGGTATACCCGGCTCCGGCACCACTGCCATCCTGCTCGGCGCCCTGCTGCTTTTCAATGTCACCCCCGGTCCGCTGATGTTTCAGCAACGCCCGGAAATAGCCTGGGGCCTGATCGCCTCGATGTATATCGGCAATCTGGCGCTGCTGGTCATCAACCTGCCGCTGGTCGGATTTTTCGCCCGGCTTTTGACCATCCCGCAGAAATACCTGACCCCGCTGATCGCCGTCCTGGCCTTTATGGGGGTCTACTCGGTGGTAAGCAATCCCTTCGATCTGTATATGGTCATCGGGTTGGGGTTCTTCGGCTGGCTGCTGCGCAAGATGGGCTTTTCCCTTGCCCCGGTCATTCTCGGGGTGGTACTCGGCGGGCTTTTCGAGGATAATCTGCGCCGGGCCCTGTCCATTTCCGGTGGAGACTGGATGGTGCTGCTCGAATCCGGAAGGAGTATTGTCATCTATATACTCACCGTACTGATCCTGGTGCTGCCACCTCTTTACAGCAGGATCAAGAGCCGTAAAGCCGCAAAAGATACTGTGCCCGCAGAGTAGAAAAGCCTGGCTTGCGGATTTCTGTCATGACGGAAAAATCAATGAAGGCTGCCCTGCAGACAAATGTACTGCTCCAGGTCATGGCAACCCTGTTTATCGGTATCTGCGGAGCGATGGTGGCGCGGCTGGCAGCTCTCCCGGCCGCTGCCCTGATCGGTTCCACCGTGGCGGTATCCATCGTCTCCTTTTGCCGGCTACCGACCTCGGTGCCGATATGGCTGCGTAATGTGGCCTTTGCCGCCATCGGCTGCTCACTCGGCTCCGGCGTCAGCACCGATTTCCTCGAGATGGCGGTCAAGTGGCCCCTTAGCCTGGGCGGCCTGATCCTGGTGATGGGGGTGATCCTCTTTGTCAGTAGCTGGATGCTGACCGCCTGCTTCGCTCAATCGAGAACCACGGCAATCCTCGCCGCCTCGCCGGGTGCCCTCACCTACTCTCTGGCCATTGCCGCCACAGGGGTAGGCGATGCACGGGCAATCATCGTTATTCAAAGTATCAGACTGCTGTCGATCACCACCTGCCTCCCCCTGGTCCTCGATCTGCTCAATCTCGAGCACGGCAGCGGCACAGGTGTTCTGCAGAACAGTATTCCCCTGGTGGCTACCGCCGTCCTGTTCATGCTCAGCCTGCTGTCCGGCTTTGTACTGAACAGGTGGAAGCTGCCCGCTGCGTATTTGATAGCAGGAGTGTTGGTCAGCGGTATCCTCCATTACCTCGGCCTTGTTGCCGGCAGGCCGCAGACCGGTTTCTTATGGACGGGTTTTGTCATCACCGGCTCGGTCATCGGCGCCAGATTTACGTCGATCCCTCTAGTCGATATCAAGCGGCTGATTGGCGGGGCTCTGGCGGTGGTAGTTGTTTCCAGCGCTATCGCCGCACTCTTTGCTGCTCTTTGTGCAAAGGTTCTCAACCTGCCTTTCGGCCAGGTATGGGTCTCCTATGCACCCGGCGGAGTGGAGGCTATGGCAGCGATGGCCCTTGCCCTCGGCTATGACTCAGCCTTTGTCGCCACCCATCACCTTTTTCGGATCATTTTGCTGCTCTTTATGCTGCCCGTCCTGCTGCGTTTTTTCAAGAGGACAGAAGGTGAGGTCTCCGGCAATGGATAGTGCCGAAGGGTGAAATTGATAATGATCAGGTGCAGGAAAATGTTTTCCCATTCTTCTAAATAACCGAGGGATGATTTTTATAACAGGAGGAATCAAGAAGAACAATGGCTCGAAAAAAGCTGAAAAATCATGCAATCAACCGCGACTGGTGCAAAGGCTGCGGCATCTGTGTTACCTTTTGTCCAACGCAGGTATTGGAATTGGACATGAAGGACCGGGTAACGGCAGCACGCCCTGAGGACTGTATCTGCTGCATGTTGTGCGAGATACGCTGTCCGGATCTGGCCATCGAGATCATCCTCGATAAGGGAGAGGACAATGAATGACAATATTTGTTTTGTGCAGGGCAATGAGGCCTGTGTCGAAGGTGCCCTCTACGCCGGGGTTGATTTTTTTGCCGGTTATCCGATCACTCCGTCGACCGAGATAGCCGAGCTTCTCTCCGCACGGCTCCCCCAAAAAGGCGGCAAGTTCATCCAGATGGAAGATGAGATCGCCTCAATGTGTGCGATCATCGGTGCCTCGCTGACCGGCAACAAGGTGATGACCGCCACCAGCGGACCGGGCTTTTCTCTCAAGCAAGAGGCCATCGGCTACGCCTGTATGGCGGAGATCCCCTGCGTTATCGCCAATGTGCAGCGGGGCGGGCCATCCACCGGCAACCCCACCCATGTCAGCCAGGGCGATATCAACCAGGCCCGCTGGGGCACCCATGGCGATCACAGCATCATTGCCCTTACCGCCTCCAATCATCAGGACATCTTTGCCATCACCGTCGAAGCCTTCAACCTCGCCGAGACCTACCGCACGCCGGTCATCCTGCTCCTTGACGAAGCGGTCGGCCACATGCGGGAAAAACTGGTGATCCCCGAGACGGGTGCCCTGCCTATTGTCGACAGGCTGCGCACCTCACTTGGCAAGGATGTCGATTACCATCCTTACCTGCCGCGCGAGGACGGCCGCTTGCCCATGTCCGATTTCGGCGCAGAGCATCGCTATAACGTTACCGGCCTCTACCACGACATGTGGGGCTTTCCCTCCAATAATCCAACGGTGGTCAACCAGCTGCTCCGCCATCTGGTCGACAAGATTGACAACAACGTTCATGCCATAACCCGGTACAAGGAACACTATCTGGAGGATGCCAGATATGTCCTCGTCTCCTACGGCTCTTCGGCAAGATCGGCCATTCATCTGGCCGAGGAACGCCGGGAAAAGGGCGAGCGCATCGGGGTACTCGAGCTGCAGAGTCTCTGGCCCTTCCCCACGGAAATCGTCCGGCAGAAATGTGCCCGGGCAAGGGCAATCCTGGTAGTCGAGATGAATTTGGGTCAGGTTATGGCCCAGGTCAGGGCGGCCGTCGAAAAACCCCGCCGGGTATTTCTGGCCAACCGGATCGACGGCAAGCTGATCACCCCCCAGGATATTAAAAAATTACTCAGAGTTATTCAGGGAAGAGGAGTCTGATATGGCTGTGAAAGATTATTTACGGGAACGCTTTTTCCCGCACATGTGGTGCCCCGGCTGCGGCCATGGCACTATCTTGAACTCTCTGCTGCGCGCAGTCGAGGAACTGGCACTGGACAAGAACAACATCGTCATGACCTCGGGCATCGGCTGCTCCGCCCGGATCTCCGGTTATGTCGATTTTCATTCCCTGCATACCCTGCACGGCCGGGCTCTGGCTTTTGCCACCGGGGTAAAGCTCTCCAAACCGAAGTTGAACATAATCGTCCCCATGGGTGACGGCGACGCCCTGGCCATCGGCGGCAACCACTTCATCCATGCGGCAAGAAGAAATATCGACATTACCGCCATCGTCATGAACAACCGGATCTACGGCATGACCGGCGGGCAGTTTTCTCCCCTGTCCGGGCCCGGCATTAAAGCGACCACGGCACCCTATCTGACCATCGACAGCGGGTTTGACGTAGTCGAGCTGGCCACCGCCGCAGGGGCCTCCTTTGTCGCCAGATCCACCGCCTATCATGTGCAGGAGTCCAAAGAGATCCTCAAGAAAGCCATTTTGCATAAGGGCTTTTCCGTAGTGGAAATACTCTCTCAGTGTCCGACCCATTACGGCAGGAAGAACAAGGAAGGCGATGCCGCGGCCATGCTGGAGCTGCACAAGACCAATACCGCAAAATTGGGTTCCAAGACCCTTGCCGACAACCCCGGTCTCATTGCCCGGGGCATTTTTGTCGACCGGGAAAAACCGGAGTATTGCAGCGAGTATGATAAAATTATCCATCAGGCGATGGCGAGGTAAAGATGATGAAAATGACACGATTGGTTTTCTCCGGCTCCGGCGGTCAGGGGGTTATCACCGCAGCGATCATCCTGGCCGAGGCCGCGGTGATGTACAGCGGGAAAAACGCCACCCAGACCCAGGCCTATGGTGCTGCTGCACGCGGCGGTGCGACCCGCACCGATATCATTATCTCCGACGGAAAAATCAACTATCCCGAGGTGATTCAACCCAATATTTTATTGACATTGACCCAAGATGCCTATAATAGTTTTGCGGACTTGGTGCGGCCCGGCGGCCTGTTGCTCAGCGATCCCCGTTTTGTGCAAACCGCGAGGAAGACCGACGCCAAGAGGCTGGAACTGCCGATGTACGAGCTGGTTATGGAAAAGATCGGCAAACCTATTGTCTATAATATCTGTACCCTCGGCACCCTGCTCGGCATAACGGAACTGATTGATCCCAAGGCGGTGTTCAAAGTACTTACCAAGAGAATTCCCAAGGATTTTCTGGACATCAACAACCGGGCACTCGATATCGGGCTGGCCCTGGGTTCGCAATATCAGCATAAAATATTTACCTGATTTTTTTTATCTTTTAAAAAGACAGGAGATCAACATCAAAGTAAGGAAGGAGAAATGAGCAAGATTAAAGTTATAAACCCCATCGTAGAAATGGACGGAGATGAAATGACCAGAATTATCTGGGATTTCATCAAGGAAAAATTGATCCTTTCCTATCTTGATGTGGACCTTAAATATTACGATCTCAGTGTCGAGAAGCGGGACGAGACCAATGATAAAATTACCGTCGAGGCGGCTCATGCCGTCAAGAAATACGGGGTCGGGGTCAAGTGCGCGACCATTACTCCCGATGAGGCGAGGGTCAATGAATTCGGTCTGAAAGAGATGTGGAAGTCCCCCAACGGGACGATCAGAAATATCATCGGCGGGACCGTCTTCCGCCAGCCCATCATCTGCAATAATATCCCACGGCTGGTACCCGGCTGGAAAAAACCCATCGTGATCGGGCGTCACGCCTTCGGCGACCAGTACCGGGCCACCGATTTTCTTGTTCCCGGCCCGGGCAAACTGACCATGAAATTCACTCCGGATGACGGTGGTCCCCCCATCGAGCACGAAGTATTCGACTTTCCGGGCAGCGGTTGTGCCATGGGCATGTACAATCTCGACGACTCGATCAGGGGTTTTGCCCGGTCGTGCATGAATTTTGCGCTGGATCTCGGCTGGCCGGTCTACCTGTCCTCCAAGAACACTATCCTCAAAAAATACGATGGCCGTTTCAAGGATATCTTCCAGGAGGTCTATGAAGCTGAGTATGCCGAAAGATTTACTGCTGCCGGTATTTTCTACGAACATCGGCTGATCGACGATATGGTGGCCGCCGCCCTGAAATGGGATGGCGGCTTTGTCTGGGCCTGCAAAAACTATGACGGTGACGTGCAGTCGGACATCGTCGCCCAGGGCTTTGGTTCGCTGGGTCTCATGACTTCGGTGCTGATAACCGAAGACGGCAAAACAGTCGAGGCCGAGGCGGCCCACGGTACGGTCACCCGCCATTACCGTGAGCACCAGAAAGGCCGGCAAACCTCGACCAACCCCATTGCCTCGATCTTCGCCTGGACCAGGGGACTGGCCTACCGGGGGAAGTTCGATGGTACCCCGGAGGTAGTCAAATTCGCCGAGACCCTTGAGCGGGTCTGTGTCGAGACTGTCGAATCAGGTTTTATGACCAAGGACCTGGCTATTCTGGTGGGAGGGAACCAGGGATATCTGAGCACCGATGGTTTCCTGGCAAAACTGGATGAAAATCTGCAAAAAGCCATGCAGGCCGATCGCTGAGTAAAAGAGAACAAACGGACAGCCTGGGGGGATTACCCCAGGTTGCCCGTCAATATGATTCGCCATTGTAGCCAAAAGAGCTGTGGCAAAGAAGATTTCCCACCTGTAGCTTGCCGCTGTTTACATGCAGGCCGATCTCTTTATATTATCTGCTTAGATTTACGATATACGGCTTTTGGGGATAAAAAAGCTTCTACCAAATGCGATATCGCAAGCCGTACAATCCCTCCCGTATCGTTGAATCGTGGTTGTCATACCATCTTGCATTCTTTTTCTAATCCGGTACTTTTTGCCTGTCTTTTATAATTTGAATGACCTCTCTGTTAAACGCACATTCACACATTGCGCTGCATCGATCCAGTTGATCTTTTTCAAGGCAATATCCCGGACAATCATCTTGACCGGTTCTACGTTTTATAAACTTTTTTTCTGAGCATAAATCGAGGAATTTACCGGCCTCTATCGCCAATGTTGATAAACAACCTTCCTTAGAGTGGGTGAAATAAAAAAGGCTCCATTCCAGTTTTTCAAAGTCCGCACCGTAGCCATTAATATGGAGTGACTTATCACGAAGAAAATCATCTCGAGTCTCCCACACAGTTGAACACATAGGGCAAATTTTAAAAATTTCTTTTGTAACCACGTTGCTATCCCGTAAATGATATTTTTTGGTCACCAGTATAAAAAGTGTATCAGATGAGAGTAAAGTTTTTCAATTCTGCTAACAGGTTTGACACCGCCAGCCTGAGTTGCCGCATCATTTCGCGGACATCCGCAGCGATTCGTTACACAGATTTCAAGAGTACTTTTTGTTCTTTTGTTTCCTTAAACCCAAGAGATTCATAAAATTTGTGAGAAGCGGTTCTTGTTACATTGGCCCGTACTCTAATTTTATTAACGTATTTTTTTGACCACAATTCTGCCTGATTAACGAGCTGCGTCCCAATGCCTTTTCCTCTATGCTTTTTTGTAACAACAAGACTGACAATTTCTGCATATACTCCTTCAGCTAAACGTGCATCAATGATCGAACAAATACTTCCGACAATGTCTTCATTTACTTCTGCTACGAAGATTGCACCACCTCGCGAAGATATCTCATGAATATTTTTCCCAAGCTCATGAGGTGTAACATTGTAACCTAGTTCCAGGATGAGACCTTGAAGGCTCTCAAGATCAGTAATTTGATAATGTCTGCAAGTGCATTTCATCATTTTTACATATGTAACAAATAATTCAGCGAAAAATGCTAAGCCCACAATTTGCAGAATCCGCAGAATGATGGGTCTTTGACTGATATAGTATAGACTCGTGCTCTGCTCATCGTTGATGATGTAATAAAATATAATACCTGGAGTTTAGAGTTTGAGCCCGTCAGTGCCGGATCTCCGACAGGGCGACAGGCACGCAT
>Ga0055480_10000231_pt1 | contig 20123 bp, 17 predicted proteins | sample Muzzi_PWB_D2_FD_57935 | JGI IMG/M metagenome (GOLD analysis project Ga0055480, IMG submission 57935) | Wetland microbial communities from San Francisco Bay, California, USA, that impact long-term carbon sequestration - Muzzi_PWB_D2 | ecosystem: Environmental > Aquatic > Marine > Wetlands ... | reverse complement strand
CAGACGCCCTCCGCGGAGGCCAGGGTCTCGAGGAGCGGTCCGGCCGGCGGTGGCCCCACCCCCACGACGCGTTGGCCCGGGAGGATTGACCGGACCGCCTCCCCAATCCACTGCGGGTCCGCCCCCACGCCCTCCCCCAGCCCCACGGCCCGCAGGCTCCTTCGCTTGAGGGGAATCGTGGGCCCGTGGAGAACGCTCATCCGAATGCCATCCCCCGGCACGAAGCCCATCGGCGGATTCACGACCACGATATGGACCCCGTCGAGCACGGTCGCGAGCGGGCCGGCGAGCCGGGCGAGGCTGCCCACCAGCGCCAGGTAGCCGCCGGGCCCGGTGATGCCGAGGAGTGCGGCGAGGCCCTCGCCGGTGAGGTCGAGGGCGTTGGGCGGGACGGAAGGCGCGGTGCCGAAGCGCGCGACCCCATCGACGATCGGATAATCACGACCACACACGGGGCACCCGAGCCGCCCCTCCCGGACGTCGCGCTTCGTGACGGTATCCGGAAGCAGCACCAGGAACTGCTCCTCATGGTCCGCCGGACAGCGGAGCTGGTCGGTGAGCTCGATGAACAGCGGTCCGGCTCCTCAGGGACGGAAGTTGACCCAGCTCAACCGCCCCGGATAAACCGTGACGGTCCGATAGATGCGCTGGCCGTTGATCTCCACGCCGAGCACGTATGTCCCCGGCGGAACGTCGCTGACGGCAAAGTCCTCATCGTAGGCCGGATGTCCGTGGGCGCGGTCCCCGTATGTCTCCGCAAACGAATACGGTGTCTCCACCGGATCGAACTTCACGAGGCCGTAGATCCGCGCTTGGGGGATGGGCCGGCCCAGGTCGTCCCGCACCACCCCCGCCACCACCCCCGTGCCGGGAATCGGCTCGATCCACAGCTCGGGATTCGTCGTATAGCGCGGGTAGCGTTCCAGCGAGTCGACGATGAGGTGCACGTCGTCCGTGGCAGCCGCGTGTACCTCGAGGTGGAGGTGATCATTGGTCGCCCGCCCGGTGTTCCCCACGCGGGAGATCTGGGTCCCCTCGGCGACGCGTTGCCCGAGGTGCACCATGAGCGCGCTATTGTGGTAGTAGACGGAGTAGATGCGGAGGCGCTGGCCTGCCGCCCGAAGGGTTGAATCGTGCTTGATCGCCACTGTCAGGGCTCCCGCCTCGGCCGGCCCCGCATAGACCACCGTGCCCGCCCCGATCGCCCGCACCGCGGTCCCATCCGGATTGTTGAACTCGACCCCCTGATGCTGTTGGAAGTTGCCCCCCATCGTCGAGCCGTACCGGTAGGTCTGGTCGATGAACGGATTGTCCTCGAAGCCGATGGGCCGGCGAAACCAGGTCGTCTTGAGCGGAAGGGAGTCCTGCGCAGGCCGGGTGGACCCATGAAGGCAGGGGGTCGTATCGGTGCTGACCCGGAAGCCGCAGTTGCTCCCGCGAATGAGGGACCCGCCGAGGACCAGCCCGGCCGTCGGCGGGAAGGGAGCGTACGTCATGCTGCGGTGGTCCCAAGACCCGTCGGGGCCGCGCCGGTACAGCTCCGGGCCGCGGAGGCTTTGCACCAGGATCCCGCGACGGTTGAGCGCCAGCCGGCGGATGTACTCATTGGTGAGGACGGGGAGCGCCGTATCGGCCGGACCCGGCACCGCCGGGCCCACCGTGTCCACCAGGGCCGTCCAGTGGCGCCCGTCGTCCACGGTTTCCTGGATCCCGTCGGCGGTGGCAATCCAGGTGGTATCCCCCCGCGTGGCGATCCCCGACGGGGCGACATACTGCCAATTGGGGCCGAGGTCACTGTAGGTCCAGTTCCGCCAGGTGGCCCCGCCATCGAGTGAGAGGCCCCAGCCATTGCCGATGGTGCCATACCAGACTTGGCCCCGCGGCCCGAAGGCGATGGCGTGAACGAAATCCCACGAGATCGACGTCCCGCTCGTGTCGCGGCGGATGGGGCGCCAGCCATCCGCACCCGCGTCGAGCACGTACATCCCCTCCCCGTAGGTGCCGACCCAGACCGCCCCCCGGGGATCACGCGCGATGGTGAGGACGTGGACCCCCCATCCCGCCGAATCCGGCAACGGTGGCAGTGGGATCTGGGCGGCGAGGGGGCGCGCAAGACAACACATGGCGCCGAGGAAGAGGAAGCGGGGAAGAGTCATGGGCCTCATTCGGGTACCGGGCTCAGGCCGGTTCCAGCCGGAGCCAGTCGATGTCGACGTGGGATGGGCGGGTAGCCACCCAAACGACGGCGTCCGCCACGTCCGCGGGACGCAGCATGGTGTCGCGCCTGGGGAGATCCGCACTCCGGTCCGGGGCGATCGAGTCCCAGAGCCGGGTATCGGTCGGCCCGGGGGACAGGAGCGTGCAGCGCACGCCCGTGCCGCGATACTCCGCCCGCAGCGTCTCATGCAGCCCCCGGACCCCCCACTTCGACGCCGCATACGCAGCGTTCCCGGGGAACGCCCGGTGGTCCGCCACGCTCCCCATGGTAATCAGCCGTCCCGAGCCACGCAGGCGCATCTCGGGGAGGAAGTGTCGCGCCACAAAGAACGCTGAGTGGAGGTTCCCTTCGAGCTGGCCGGTGAAGTCGGCGGGCGTCGTCTCCTCGAAGGGACGGAGGAGGAATACGCCGGCATTGTTGACGAGGAGATCGGGGACGCCCCAGGCGTCCCGGATCTCCTCGGCCGCCCGGCCGACGCCGTCGGGGTCCGTCAGGTCGCACGCGAGGCACCAGCGGGTGTCATTCCGCTCCGGGGTATGCGAGCGGGCCAACCCCGCCACCCGGGCGCCGGCGGCCTCGAGGGCGGCGGCGGCGGCGGCGCCGATACCGCGGGACGCGCCGGTCACGACCGCGGTCCTCCCGGCGAGCGGCGTCACTCGTCGGAGCGGCCCCGGTGGACGAGCCGGAGGAACTCGTCACGGGTCTTCAGGTCATCGCGGAACACGCCGCGCACGGCGCTGGTAATCGTCTTGGAGTTCTGCTTTTCCACGCCCCGCATCATCATACAGAGGTGGGCGGCCTCGATCACGACACCGACGCCGCGTGGGTCCAGAATCTCCATGATCGCGTCGGCGATCTGGTCGGTCAGCCGCTCCTGCAGCTGCAGCCGGCGGGCGAACATGTCGACGATCCGCGGCAGCTTGGAGAGGCCCAGGATCCGGCCGTTCGGGATATAGGCGACGTGGGCTCGGCCGTAGAACGGGAGGAGATGGTGTTCGCAGAGCGAATACAGCTCGATGTCGCCCACCATGATCATGCTCTCATGGCGCTCGCGGAAGACGGCATGCCCGACCACATCCTCCAGGGAAGTCTGGTAGCCCTGGGTCAAGAACCGAAGCGCGGTCTCGACGCGCTCGGGTGTCCGGCGGAGGCCTTCCCGGGTGGGGTCCTCCCCGAGGTCCGTGAGGATGGCGCGTACGGCCTCGTGCATCGGCGTGGCGGGTGGGGGCGAGGGGCGAGGGCCCTCAGGGGCCTTGGTAGTCGACATAGTTGCGCGGGGTCTCCCAAAGGCGCAGGTGACTGAGGCGTCCGGCCGGAATATGGGGGGCCAGGGCCTCCCAGCAAAACTGGGCGATGCGCTCCGCGGTGGGGACATGCCGTGCGAACCAGGGGACGTCGAGATTGAGGTTCTTGTGGTCGAGGACCGCGATCACGTGGGTATCAATGACACGCTGTAGCAGGGCGAGGTCCACGACGAACCCGGTATCGGGATCGATCTCGCCCTCAACCGTGACGTCCAACTCGTAGTTGTGCCCGTGGTAGTTGGGGTTGTTGCACACCCCGTAGGTCGCCCGATTCCACTCCACGGAAAACGCCTCGTTGTGGAGCCGGTGCGCCGCATTGAAATGAACCCGCCTGGTGACGAGCGTTTGAGGCATGTCGCATCCCGTAGGGGAGAGCCTGGAGCATCCACCGGATAGGAAGACAAAGCGCCGACCTTTCGGAAAGATCGGCGCGATGTTCCAGAACGGCAATGGAGAGTATTATTGAAGCCCGATATGCAAGCTTGGCACCCTCACCGCAACGTCTGCCTTCCCCCGAGGGGCATGGCATCGGCCACCGTATGTGGGCCCATTACCGGACCTGTTGGCTCAATAATGTGGCTCCCCATCACCGTCTGCGAAGATAAGATACGAATCGGCCCGCGGGCCGTCAATCACCCTCCCGCCGGAAGAACGCTCTATGCCGCCGCGCCCCGTCCTCCTGACCATCGTCATCCTCAGCGCGCTCGCCTGGATCCTCTGGGGTTTCGTCTACCCCATCGGCGTCGGGGTGATCCACGCGCTTCTCGCCGTCGCCGCCGTCGGTTTCGTCCGCTGGTGGGCCTTGACGCACTGAGCCGCGTTCAGATCTCCCAGTTGCTGAACACGATCCCGCCGGCCGTGGCGGACTCGGGATAGCCGTCGAGTGTCATCCGCAGGTCGGTCCAGTGCACCTGAAACCCTCGCCGGACGAGGACCCGGTAGACTTCAGGGTACCGCGCCTGGTACCGGACGGCCAGGCGGCGGAGCCCGAGTCCGTGGCCGGCCGCGAGCATGGCGTCGAGGAGCCGCTCGAATACGCTAACGTCGCGCGCGACCACCTTCAAGACCCTGAGCTCTTCGGCGGCCCGCCCGGCGGCGAGGGAGGCGCTGTGCCAGAGAGCAAACCCGTGAACCTCCCCGTCGCGTTCCACCAGCGACGTATCGCCCAGCCCCAGCTCGCGGGTCAGCAGCAACTCCCGGCTATAGTCAACGCCGGGCACCAGCGCCTCGGTCGCGGCCCGGCAGGCTTGGACCACCGCGTCCGCCCGGGGCCCAGCTCCGGAGAGGAGGGGCCCGGGGGTGCCGCTCCCCATGGCAAGCCCCCGCGTCAGCGTGATGGTGAGCGGGCCGGGGAGAAACCCCTGCCGGCTGTAGAACCCGATGTTGTCCACCGTCCGCGGCATCGTCTCGAGGCCGATCGTCGCCACCCCCTCCGCCTGCAGCCAGGCGATGCCGGCGCGGACCACCGCCTTCCCCACCCCTTCCTGTTGGCGGTCGGGCCGCACGGCGAGCGGTCCCATCCACCCTTCCCGCCCCGACCGGTGGACCATGTTGAACGCGATGAGATCGCCGGCCTCGTCCCGCCACACCATCGCGCCGCCGTCGGCGTCCTCGATGGCATAGCGCCAGACCAGGGGGTTGAGGTGGGGGACCCGCACACCCACCAGCCCGTCCCGCCGGTAGCGATCAGTGAAGGCCTCGGAGAACACCCGGTTGAGGCCGGGGATGTCCCGTACGGTCGCCCGCTCCGGGCCCGCGGCGGCGACCCTAGGCAGCGGCACCGGGATCCTCGGTCTGGCGGTCATCCCGGGCCACGGCCACCCCGCGGTCCCGGTCCACGGAGACGCGAATGACCCGGTCGAACCCCTCACGGACCGTTTCGATATGGGTGATGAGGATGACCTGCGGGAATCGATCCGCCAGACCCCGGAGGAGTTCCAGGACCGCCCCGCGCCGCTCCTCGTCGAGCGACCCGAAGATCTCGTCGAGGACCAGGAGGGACAACGGCTGTCCGGCCCGTTCCGCAATCATCTGACTGATCGCCAACCGCAGTGCCAGATTGGCGATGTCCTCCTCCCCACCGGACACCACCGGCTTCGGTTGCCCGTCTTCCATCAGAATCGCGAGATAGTCCTCGTCCAGCTCGAGATCGCTGTAGCGGTCGTTGGTCAACTCCCGGACAAAGGTCGACGCCAGGTCGGAGAGCTCGGGCCGCAGCGCGGCATTCAAGTCGGTCCGGAGATCGGTGAAGGCGCGATCCAACTCCTGATGCAGGCGGAGATCGCGGGTCGTGCTCTGAATCCGCCTTTCCATCTCCTCCCGCTCCTTCCGTCGCCGGGCCACGGTGGCCAGCGCGTCGTCCGCCGAGTGCACCTCCGCCTGGGCCGCGACGAGTCGCTTGTCGCATTCGTGCCGCTCACGCTCCACCGCCTCGGCTGCGTCTCGTGCCGCTCGATAGGCCTCCTCGTCGTAGCCCAGGTCGGTCATCGCGGCGCGAAGCTGAGTGGCCGTGGCCTCCGCTTCGGAGAGGGCCTTTTCCGCATTCTCCGCCTCCACCACCAGCCCCTCCGCCTGATCCGCCAGCGCCCGAAAGCGCTCGGCGAGCCGGGCGGTCTCGTCCAGCGTCTCGATCTCCCGGCGAACGGCCTGATGGCGCGCCTGATCATAGGGCGTCTCGGAGGACTTGAGCTGGGCCTCGACCTCCTCCAGGCGGCGCTGGAGCTCGTCCCGTTCGGCGGTCAGTGTGGGCCGCTGAGCCGCCTGCTCCTCCAGGCGCCGGGCCTCCATCTCCGCCTCGTTGGCCGCCCGTTCCCGCTCCCGCTGTTCGCGGTCCGCGAAGCGGAGCTCCTCGGGCTCGACTTTGAGCTGATCGATTCGGCCCTTGTAGAAACGGCCGTTCTGGCGCACGTCCTCCATCTGCTGGTCGAGCAGTTCGAGCACCGATGCAAAGTCGTCCCCCAACGGACGGCCGCAGGTGGGACAGTTGCCGTCCGCGCCCGCTTCGACCAGCCGCTCCCGCTGCCCGGTAAGATCCTGGTACTGGTCGAGGAGCGTCCGGCGCATCGCTGAGGCCGCCTCGGTCTCGCGCACCCAGGAGGTCCGAGCGGCCTCGGCTGCCTTCTCCGCCTTCCCCAGCGCCTTCTTCTCCCGGGCGGCGCGCTTGCGTGTGGCGACGGCCGCCTCCGGCGTTGGTAGCTGGCCCAGGCGTTCGGTAACGGCCCCGAGGGCTCGGCGGAGCTCGTCGGCCAGCTCAAGATGTCCCTTCTTGGCGGCATGCACCTCGGCGAGTCGCTCGAGGCCGTCACGCTCCTCACGGAGCGCCGCTAGCGGTGCCAGCGCGGTTTCCAACACCAAAACCTTGCTGCGCGCGTCCAGCGCCTCCACCAGGCGCCGGTCGAGCGCCGTGAACGACTCGCGGCGATTGGAAACGCGGTGGTCCGCGACGCGAAGCTCCCCCTCGAGCGAGAGGGCGCGCTCCCGGCGCTGCTGCTGTTCGGTCCAGAGCGGCCGCACCCGGGCCACCTCCGCCTCGGCCGCCGAGAGCGCGGTGCGGCCCTCCGCCTCACGCCTGCGGGCCGCCTCGGCCCGCTCGCGGGCGCTCGCTTCCTCCCGATCCAGCTCCTCACGGGCCAGGAGGCTCCCTTCCAACGTCTCGAGGGCGGACTTGAGCCGGGTCCGGCGTTCCTTCAAGCGATCCTGCACTTGGCGGAGCCGCTCGTAGCCCAACACCCGCGAGAGAAAACGGGCCCGCTCGGGCGCGGTCATCGCCGCCATCACCGCCAGTTCTTTTTGACCGGTGAAGTAGGTGTTGAAGAACTCCTCGCGAGTCATCCCGAGGAGGCGCGTGACTTTCTCGGTGACGGCGCCGAGGCTGTTGGCGATCGGCGATGGGTCGCCGTCGAGGTAGAGCTCGGCCTGGTTGAGGCTGCGGACCACGCGGTACCCGTGCGGCCCCAAGCCGAACTCCAGCTCGACCCGGACCGGTGACCGCGGCGGGGCGCCCCGCCGCCGGATCGAGTCGCGCGTCCCCCGCGCCGCCGGGGTGCCGTAAATGGCATACGCAATGGCCTCGAGGAGGGTCGTCTTCCCCGCCCCGTTGGGGCCGACAATCCCTGTCAGGCCCGCGCCCAGCACCAGCTCGGTGTCCTCATGCTGGCGGAAGTTCACGAGGCGGAGGCGGCGGATCTGCATCTACTCGACCACTTCCTCGCGCGCGACCTGGGCCAGGAGCTCAGTACCGAGGCCGACGAACGCCGCCCGGTCGACTTCCTCGGGGAGCGGCCGGCGACCCAGGTATTCCTCGACAATTTCCGGGAGGGTCTGCCGCCGCCCGGGGCCGCCCACGCCGATGGTGCGATGCGACCGCGGTCGCCGCATGTCTAGATGGAAGTGGAGGGCCTGCGACTTGAACGCCCGAATGGCCGCGTGATCCATCTCCCGGCTGATGTGGCGCGGGACGTCGTAGATCACCAGGCGAACGATCTGGTCGTCGATGCCGTCGCTCAGAGCGTGCACCCGGTCGCCAATCAGGCGATCGAGCTCGGCGGCGGAGAGGTCGGCGCCCTCGATCGGCGGCAGATCCATGAGCCGCCGTGCTGCGGGAACCGGACGCCGGGCCACTTCACCGCTGTCCAGGTCGACGAGGAGCCACCCCTTCCCGGTGAATCCACGTTCATCCTCGTCGCGGAGCTCGCCCCAGGGGTTGGTGCTGACATACTCGAGCGCGCCGGCATACCAGGCATTCGGCGCCACGCGATGCTGCACGTGGTAATGGCCCAGCGCCACGAAGGTCCACTCCGCAGGGTCATAGTCCGAGGGGCGGACGAGGGCGCCACCATACTCCACCGCGTCGCGGTCCGAAGGGAAGGTCCCCTCGATCTCCGCGTGCATGGTCAGGACCTGGTAACGCGCGTCGCTGTGGGGCCGGAGCTCGGGGCGCTCCGGCCCGACAAGGGCCGGGTGGGGCACGGCCAGCACGGCGAGGTCCAGGTCCGGGTAGACGAGGCGCCGGGGCGCGACATCGACGACTTCGACACCCACTTCGCGGAACAGCGTCAGGATCGAGCCGGTCTCGACGGAGCGCGGCGTATCGTGATTCCCCGCCAGCAGGATCACGGGAGCGTCGGGGCATCCATGAACCAGCCGCTGCAGCTGCTGGAAGGCAAAGACGATCGCCTGGTTGGTGGGGCGTACCGAATGGAAGAAGTCGCCCGCCAAGATGATGAGGTCGGGACGCGCGGTCAGCACGCCGTCCACCGCCCCGCGGAAGGCGTTGGCGACGTCCGCCTCGCGTTGGTTGATGCCGGCCGCCGTGTGGCGATGATACTGGCGGAAGCCGAGGTGAATATCGGCGAGGAGTGCGAGTTTCACGGCTGGAGAATGGGAGCCCGGCCCCGTCGACGCAACCGGTTACGCGTAGGGATCATCGTGCCGGGTGAGGGACGGAACGCCGCGCCGACGTGGGGGGACCTCGGCTGGGACCGCAGCACCGAGGCACGACCGGAACATCGCCCAGGCGTCGTCGGGCCGGGAGCGCCGCGTCGCGTTGAGGGCCTGGCGCACATCCGTCTCCCGGCGGCCCTCGATTCGCTCCGCCACGGTATCGTCCTCCACCGCCGCACCGAGGGCGCGAAGCTGCCGGGCCACCGCCTGCCCGAAGGGGAGGTCGGGGACGGGCGGGAAGCGCTCCACGCCATCCCGGCCGGCCAGGACCGGGGGGCGGGGGAAGCGTACGAAGATCGGTTGGGTAAAGTGGGGATGACGCACCATCAGCTCCCCCTTCGGGAGGGTAGCCAGCTTGATCTTGGTAGCGGGCGACAGCGTGCCGTATCCTGGTGTCGCCAGCTCGTCCATGTCCATCCGGCCGAAGAGCCCGGTCCCGGCGTTGCCGACGACGCGGCGGTGCACCTGGGAGCGGAACTGCTGGGCCGAGAAGAGCACGAGCCCGAGGTAGCGGCCTCGCTCGGAGAGGTCGAGGAGCATCTTCCGCACGTAGCTCTCGGGGCCGTCCGCCGGGGCGTACTTGTTGAGCTCGTCGACGAACACCACCACGTGGTCGACCCCCAGGTCGCGCCGCTCGAGGTGCTCCCGCAGCTTGGAAACGATCCGGGCAAAGACGAGATCCTGCGCCAACGGATCGAGGCCGGCGACATCCACCACCTGGACCGACCGGTCCTCGAAGTGCCCCCAGGGAAGGTCGCTGACCGCGCCGTCGTCAGTGACCAACCCCTTGCTCCGGGTACTGATGTTCCCCAACCGGTTCCTGATCTTCCGGATGGTGGCCAGATGGTGGGTCTTCCAGATCTCGCCCCCCCGGCCCAGCGCTTCCATGAAGTCGAAGATGGCCCGGAAGAAGACCTCGAGATCGGCAAACGACTGCACCCGGAAGGGAGCGTCCCGTAGGTTGGGGTCAAGATACTCCCGCCCCACGACCCGCTCGCCGAGAAAGTCGATGAAGGCGTCGGCCTTGGCGTCGATGTCATCACGGTTGAGGAGGACCTCCGCAAAGTCGAGCACTTCCCGGAGTCCCCACACCAGGGGCTCGGTCCTCCCCGCCAGGTCCGGATGGGTGCGGAGCGTATTGAGGTTGACGCCGTCCGCCTTGAACGGCGCAAAGTAGCGCACATTGTCGAACGGCGCGGCTACCAACCCGAGCCGCTCGTACAACCGCAGGTCCTCGTCGCTCAGCTCGCCGGCCTGATCCAGGAAGCAGAGATCGGGGCCCTTCACGTTGAAACACACCGCGGCGACCGACCCCTTGTGCCGCGGGAAGCGCTGGAAGATGCTCGTGAGCAGGAACTCCACCGCGCTCGTCTTGGTGGCCAGCCCCGACACACCGGTGATACCGAGGTGGGCAGCCTCCGGCCCGAGGAGAAAGTCGGCGTCGAGATAGACCGGTGCCGCCAAGCCACCGGCGCCGTATACGCCGATCGGGACCGCCGTGGCGCGCTCGCCTTCGGTGTATGCGTCCATCCGGAGGGCAGCCACGACGTCCTCGTCGTCGGCGAGGAACACCGCGGCCAGGGGGACGGGTTGGAGCGGCTCCTCCGGGACCTGCCGGAGGACTGCGGCCAGGAACAGCCGGATCTCGGCTCGCTCGGTCGGTGCCTCGGCGGCCAGCCGGGGATCGCCCTCCGCGCCGATGACATCGTGCAGCGGGCTCAGCAGGTCGGCATAGGCAAACGCGTCGGTTACGACACCGTAGACCGTTCGCTCCGGGGTGTCCACCCGGACGATCGCCCCGATCCCGACCGGCGCATCACGCGCCGTCCAGAAGTAGAACTGATGCGGCGTCGAGGGCTTGAGCTCCGTCGCCACGACCCGCCCGATCGGCACCGGTGCCTCCCGGATCACGAGGCCCGCGGCTGCGATGCAGCCAAGTAAACCTCCACGTCACGCACACCGTACAGCAGGCGATCCCACCGCGGGTCGGGAGCGCTGATGGGGGCCCGCTCGGCGAGAAGCCAACGGCTCACATCCGGCGCGAGCCGGACAGTTTCGTCGGTGGCGGCCATCTCCACGCGAACCAGCCCGTAGAAGAGGTCGCGCCCCTCCCATGGCCACAGGCGCAGCGCCCACGAGTGGACCGGCGCCAACGAGCGCGTCTGCGGGGCGAAGACGGACGTGCGGTGCCCAGCAGGCGTCCGGAGGTAGCGGACCTGCTCCTCCCCACCGAAGGGCAGCGTACTGTGGCTCTTTGAGATGCCGATCATGCGCGGGTCCAACGACCACTCGATCCCCTCCGACAGCGCCCCGTCCACGACCAGCCACCCGCGCGACTCGCGCCGATAGGCGGCGGCCACCAGGCGCTCGAGTCGCGCCCGCTGGTGCTCCACCTCGCGCCGGGCCGCCTGCGCCTGCCGGACCGGGTGGTCGAGAACATCGGCGGGGAGTGGAACTGGACAGATGGGGCCCAGCAGACCGGCCACGGACTCGAGGAGGTCAGGAGCGCCGATGGCGATGGCCCTGCGCTCCACCACCGCGGTATGGAGCCGGCGCTCGCGCCGCTCGCGAACCGCCGCGGCGACGTTGGCGACGAACAGCGGCGACGCTCCGAGGTAGCTGACGATGGCATAACGCTGGATGCCGTCGAGAAACGCGACCGTCTCCGGCCACGCAGTGGGAGCCCCGACCGGATGGTGGGACAGCACGGTGTCCTCCACGAGCGCCGCTGGCTTGACCGTGGCTTCTTGGGCGCGGCCCTCGCTCGCGTCGGGAATCCACGTGGCCGACGTGTGCCCCCGCTCCCGGAGGGCCCGGCGAAGCCGGGTAATCGAGAGGGACGTGACCGGCGCCGGGACGGAGGCCTCCGCGGCTAGCGCCCGGCCCCGGCGGCAACGCCCCGGGCTTCGCGAGCTTTAATGAAAGGAATGAGACGGTCGAGGGCCCGGCCGAGCTCGGCCTCGGAGACGGCGTAGCTCAGCCGTACCCAACGATTGTCCTCGAAGGCCGAGCCGGGGACCAGAGTGACGCCGGTCTCCGCCATGAGTTCGCGACAGAAGCCCTCACTCCCCCCCTCTTCCACCAGAGAATCGACCCGGAAGAAGAAATAGAACGCGCCGTGCGGCTCGACAAACTCGATGCCCGGGACTTCCGTCCGGAAGCGCCGCACGATGACGTCGCGCCGGCCGTGAAAGGCCTGGACCATCCGGGTGAGGTCGGCCTCGACCGCAGGATTCTTGAAGGCCTCCGCCGCGGCCCATTGGGCCGGGTGGTTGGCGCCGCTGGTAGTGTGCGACTGAAGCGCGGCCATCGCCTTGATGACCGGCGCCGGCGCCAGGGCGGCTCCGATGCGCCAGCCGGTCATCGCGTACGCCTTGCTGGCGCCGTAGATCACCACCACGCGTTCCAGCAGCTCGTCCTCGAGATCCAAAACGGAGGGGGCCGGACCGGAGCCGAATGAAATACGACGGTAGATCTCGTCGGCAATCAACCAGATATCATTGGCCCGCGTCCACTCGACCAGGCTTCGGAGCTCCGTCGCGGTATAGACCGAGCCGGTGGGGTTGCAGGGAGAATTGAGGATGAGCCCCCGGGTGAGCTTGTCCGTCCGCCGTTCGAGATCCCGGACGCTGACCTTGAGGCCCCACTCCGGGTCTCCCGGGACCAGAACGGGCTCCGCCCGGGCCAGCCGGACGATCTGTGTGTAGGACACCCACGCCGGGGTGGGTATCAGCACCTTGTCCTTGGGTCCGAACAAGGCAAAGCAGGCGTTGAAGACCGATTGCTTGGCGCCGGTGGAGATCAGGACGTTGTCCGGGTTGATGGCCCGCCCTCCGCTCAGCCGCGACAGATGGCTCGCCACCGCGGTCTTGAGCTCGGGGATCCCGGCGTTGGGAGGGTAGCGGGTCTTTCCCCGGGAGATCGCGTCGATGCCCGCCTTGGCAACGACCGCGGGCGTGTCGAAGTCAGGCTCTCCCACCCCAAGGTCGATGACGTCATCCCCAGCCGCCTGCCGCCGTTTGGCCTCGCCGGAGATGGCCACGGTCTGAGAGGGCCGGAGGTAGGCCAGATTTTGGGAGAGTCCGTCGGCCATGGCTCGTTCCTGCACGGTGGAGGACGGGGAGGGGCGAATCGACCGCCGGAAAGCTCCCAAGGTGGCCGGCGGGTGTCAACTCCGGATCGCCTGAGTGACGCGGGCCGCGGACGCCGCTAGATTTCTCCCGGCGGTGGGAGTCGTTCATGAGCTATTTGACAATCGGGGTGTGACGGTGCAATCGATCGATATGAGTGCGCCGGCGGGCGACGCCCCGGCCGGTGCCGAGGGCTTCCGGCCGGAAGACATGGCGCCGACCGTGGCCCGAGGACGCAACATCATCGCGGTGACGCCGCCCGCCCCCTGGGCCCTGGCCGAGACGCTGGAAGGGCTCCTCCGACGAGACCTTCCCGACCAGTTGGCCGTGATCATTCTCGCCGGCGAGGGAATGCTGGCGGAGATCGTGGCGGACACCGTCGCCGTCGTGGGCGACCGGGCCCGCGTCGTGGCGGGAGGAGTCCCCGAGCGCGCCGCCCGGCTCCTGGCCGAACCAGGGCGGGCAATCCTGGTGACGACCCCGGCCGTGGCCGTAGCCCTCCGGGCCCGCTCCTCCCTCCCCATCGAAGCCGTCACCGCAATCATCCTCGCCTGGCCGGAGACGTGGCCCGACGAGGTCGAGGTGGCGGCCGCAATGGCGGACGCCCCGAAGGACAACCAGCGCATCCTCCACACCTACGACCGTGCGGCCACCGCGGCGCTGGCCGAGCGCTATCTGCGAAAGCCCGTCGTGTTCGGAGAGGATCCCGTTGGGGAGGCCGGGGAGGGATTCCCGGTCGTCCTGGTCGCCACCACGCCGTGGGTCGGTCGTGCGGGGGCGATCGCGCGTGCCCTCGCCCACCTCAACCCGACGGATCCTCAGGTGTGGACCGCCACGCCCGAGCGCGCCGCCGAGCTGTCGGACGCCTTGGCACGGCTGGGAGAGCGGGTGGCTGTCGTGTCAGGGGATGCCGGTGTCGGCACGGTCCTGGCAGCGGACCTGCCCAGCGGCCCCCTGCTACGACGATTGGCCGCCTCGAGCCGGGCGCTGGTGCTCTTCCCGACGCCGGACGCGCTCCCCTACTTGACTCGAATCACCTCCGAGCAGCGACCAGTGCTCCTGTCCACCGCAGTCGAGCGGACCCGCGCGGCGGCAGCGCGACGGCGCGCCGCCATCGGAACGATTCTCGAGGGGAAGGACGGGGCCGGCGCGGTGACGGGGGAGCTTCACGTGTTGGCGCCTCTGTTCGAGCGGCACGACCCGGCGGCCGTGGCCGCGGCGCTCTATCGGCTCTGGACGGAGGCAGGCACCCGTGCGCTACCGGAGGCCTCAGCCCCTCGGGAGGCCCCCGCCAGCGCCAAGGTGTTCGTCAACGTCGGCCGGCGTGACGGCGCCACCCCGGCGGATTTCGTGGCCGTGCTCACCAAGGAGTTGGGGGTGGATGGGAGGCGAATCGGGCGGGTGGAGATCCGCGACGGGCACTCCCTGATCGACGTCCCGGCCCTCGAGGCGCCCGGGATCGCCCAGCGACTCACCGGCCGGACGATCCGGCGCCGGAAGGTGGCGGCCCGGTTGGATCGGGGGCCGCAACGCTAACGGGCCGCCCAGCGGGGCGGCCCGTATCGCACAGAGTGCGTCATGCGGTCCTTACACGCTACTTCTTCTTGTTGACGAGATCCTTGAGCGCCTTGCCGGCCCGGAACGCGGGCACGGTGGAGGCCTTGATGTTGATGGTCTTGCCGGTCTGGGGGTTGCGGCCCTGGCGCGCCGCCCGCTTGCGGGTCTCGAAGTTCCCGAATCCGGTGATCTGGACCTTGCCCCCCTTCTTGAGGGTCGAGGCGATCACGCCATCGGTCGCGAACATGGCGTCCACGACATCGCCGGCGAAGGCCTTGGACGTGTCCAGTCGCTTTGAAACTGCTTCCACCAGCTCTTGCTTGTTCACTCTGGGCTCCTTGGTTGGTTGTAGAGAGAGTCCGACGTGGCGGCCCCAATATCATGGGAGAGCCCGGAAAACCGCAAGAGACGGGGCTTTTCCCGGCTTGACCCCCTTGACCCCCGGCGCTATCCTGACGCGCGTGCAGACGAGAGGACGGCAACGCGCATGTACCACGGCCGGCAATCCGGGTGGATCGAAGTCATCAGCGGCGTCATGTTTGCCGGGAAGAGCGAAGAATTGATCCGACGCGTCCGACGCGCGATCATCGCGCATCGCAAGGTCCAGGTCTTCAAGTCGCACCTCGACTCGCGTTACGTCGGGCTCTATAGCATCTCCTCCCACGACGGTGGGGCGCTGGAAGCCATCCCGGTGGACACCTCGGCCGAAATCGTCCGTCAGGTCCGCCCCGACAGCGAGTTGATCGCAATCGATGAGGTCCAGTTTCTCGATCCTGGTATTCTCGAGGTGGCCACCACACTCGCCAAGCGGGGGATGCGCGTGGTCGCGGCGGGGACGGACACCGACTTCCGCGGGGAACCGTTCGGGGCCATGGGCCCCCTCATGGCGATCGCCGAGAAGGTTGACAAGCTGCATGCCATCTGCGTCGTCTGCGGCGACCTGGCCTGCCGCAACCAACGTCTCATCGACGGGCGGCCTGCGCGCTACGATTCCCCGACCATCATGGTCGGCGGCACCGAGACCTACGAGGCGCGCTGCCGCCATTGCCACCGGGTCCCCTTGAAGGACGAAGACCAGACCGCCTTCCTCTAAGCCGCGCGTCGGCCCATCGGAGCCACCCCTGCCCCGCCCCCTGCACATCGCCCTCACCGGAAACGCCGCGGCCGGGAAATCCACGGTCGCCGAATGGTTGCGTCGATGGGGCGCTACCGTCATCGACGCCGACGCCATCGTCCGCGAGCTGCAGGCGCCGGGCGGCCCGGTGGTCGCGGCGATGGCCGCTGCTCTGGGCGACGGGATCCTCCTCCCCGACGGGTCGCTCGATCGCGCCGCCGTCAGGCACCGCATCTTGGCGGACCCGGCCGCCAGGAGCGCCATCGAAGGGATCATCCATCCCGCGGTGGCGCGGCGGCGCGAGGCCCTCGTCGACGCCGCCGCCGCCCGGGGCGTCGCGGTCATCGTGAGCGATATCCCGCTCCTCTTCGAGGCGGCCGACCCCGAGGCGTTCGATGCCGTGATCCTCGTGGACGCGCCCGCCCCCCTCCGCCTGGCCCGACTGCGCGACCGGGGGCTCGGCGCGGAGGAGGCCGAGCGCCTCATGGCCGCCCAGCAGCCCGCCGACGCCAAGCGGGCTAGGAGCGACTTTGTGATCGAGAACGCCGGGACGCCGGCGGAGTTACAGGCCCGGACCCGGGCCGTTTGGGAGTCGCTCCAGGCGCGTGCAAGGCCCGGCTCGCCTTGATTTCGGCCAGTTCTCCGGATATTCTCACCCCGCGCGATTGGCCACCATCTTCCCGGAGCGCCCGTGTCCGACGTCCCTGCCGATCTCCGCTACACCGGCGAGCACGAGTACCTGAAGCGGACGGATGACCCCGCAATCGTGACCGTCGGGATCACCGACTACGCCCAGGGGGAGCTCGGCGACGTCGTGTTCGTCAGCCTCCCAACGGTTGGGGAGTCCGTCCAGGCAGGGGCAGCCTTCGGCACGATCGAAGCCGTCAAGGCGGTGTCCGACCTCTACGCGCCGGCCGCGGGAGAGATCGTGGGGATCAATGATGCCTTGGACGCCGACCCGGCCGCGATCAACCGCGATCCGTACCACGACGGATGGATGATCCGGCTCAAGCTGGCTACTCCGGGCGATGTCGACGGCCTCATGGATGCCGAAGCCTACCGGAAGCACATCGGCGAGGGCTGATCCCCGGGTGCGGCGGCGCCGTTGACGACAGATCGCCCCGGGGTCGGTTGCCACGGGGCGTTTGACCTTTCAGGAGTTCGAGGAGACCGATGACGAGCAGCCTCGCTACACGCCCGGCCGACCCCGGTTTCGTCGCCCGCCACAACGGGCCCCGCGAGGCGGAGGTCGGCGTGATGCTCGATGCCCTGGGTTACGACTCGCTGGATGCCCTCATCGATGCAGTGGTCCCGGACAATATCCGCCTGCGGTCCCCCCTGGCCCTCCCGGCTGCCCGGTCCGAAGACCGGGTCCTGGAGGATCTGCGTCGCATGGCCGATCACAACCGCGTGTATCGCTCGTACCTCGGCATGGGCTACGCCGACACGATCACCCCGCCCGTGATCCTGCGGAACATCCTGGAGAACCCCGGCTGGTACACCGCCTACACACCCTATCAGGCGGAGATTGCCCAGGGCCGCCTCGAGGCGCTTCTCAATTTCCAGACCGTCATCGCGGATCTGACCGGCCTCCCCTGCGCCAACGCGTCGCTCCTCGACGAGGCGACGGCGGCCGCCGAGGCGATGCACATGACGGAGGCCGTCAGCAAGGCATCGGGACCACATACGTATCTCGTGGACGACGCCTGCCACCCGCAGACCATCGCCGTGGTGCGGACCCGGGCCGAGGCGCGCGGCGTCAGGGTGATCGTGGCCGATCCGGAGACGTTTGACTTCGACGGCTCCGTCATCGGCGCACTGGTCCAATACCCCGCAACCGATGGCGAGGTCCGCGGTTTCCGCGGGGTGTGCGACCGGGCCCATGCCGCCGGCGCCTTGGTGACGGCCGCGTGCGATCTCCTCTCCTTGACACTCCTGGCGGCGCCGGCCGAATGGGGCGCGGACATCGCGGTGGGCAACTCCCAGCGCTTCGGCGTCCCTCTCGGCTACGGCGGCCCACACGCGGCGTTCTTCGCCACCCATGACACGTACCGTCGCCAACTCCCCGGCCGCATCATCGGCGTGTCGAAAGACGCCAAGGGCCGCCCGGCGCTCCGGATGGCCCTGCAGACTCGCGAGCAGCACATCCGCCGCGACAAGGCCACGAGCAACATCTGCACGGCGCAGGTGCTGCTGGCGGTGGTCGCCGGGATGTACGCCGTCTATCACGGCCCGGAGGGCCTTGTCGCAATCGCCGAGCGGGTGCACGACCTGACCGGTCGTTTGGCCGCCGGCCTGACGCGCCTGGGCCTACGCGTCCGCCACAGAGCGTTCTTCGATACGGTTTCGGTCGAGCTCCCAACAGGGAAGGCCGATGAAGTCGTGGCCGGGGCCGAACGGCGCGGGATCAATGTCCGCCGCATTGCCACCGATCGGATCGGTGTCGCCCTCGACGAACGGACCTCGACCGAGGATGTCGCGGAGCTACTCGCGGTGTTCGCCGGCAGCGATCGACTGCCGTTCACTGTCGCAGATCTAGAGCCGGTCCCGGCGATTCCCACGGCCCTGGCGCGCACGAGTGAGTTTCTCACGCATCCGGTGTTCCACGCGCATCGCTCCGAGACGGAGATGCTCCGGTACCTCAAGCGCCTCGAAGACCGGGACCTCTCGCTGACCTCGGCGATGATCCCGCTCGGCTCGTGCACCATGAAGCTCAACGCCACGACGGAGATGATCCCGATCACATGGCCCGAGTTCGGGCGGATCCATCCCTTCGCGCCCCGCGCCCAGGTCGAGGGCTATCGCGAGCTCATCGAGGAGCTGGAGCGCTGGCTGGCCGAGATCACCGGCTTCGCGGCGGTCTCGCTCCAGCCCAATGCCGGCTCCCAAGGGGAGTTCACCGGCCTCCTGGTGATCGGCGCCTATCACCACGCCCGCGGTGAGGGGGGGCGGACCAGCTGCCTGATACCGATGTCCGCTCACGGGACCAATCCGGCCAGCGCGGTGATGGCGGGGATGACCGTGGTCCCCGTCAAGAGTGACGCCAGGGGCAACATCGACGTGGCCGATCTCCGTGCCAAGGCGGAGGCCCACGCGGATACCCTCGGCGCGCTGATGGTCACCTACCCGTCGACGCACGGCGTGTTCGAGGCGAGTATCAAGGAGATCTGTGATATCGTCCACCGCTACGGCGGCCAGGTCTATATGGACGGGGCTAACCTCAACGCCCAGGTGGGGCTGACACGCCCGGCCGACATCGGAGCGGACGTGTGCCACCTGAACCTCCACAAGACATTCTGCATTCCCCACGGCGGGGGCGGCCCCGGGATGGGGCCGATCGCCGTGGCCGAACATCTGCGCGCCCATCTCCCCGATCATCCGGTCGTCCCCCTCGGCATTCCGGAGCCGTGTGGTACCGTGTCGGCTGCGCCGTGGGGCAGCCCGTCGATCCTCCCGATCTCGTATGCGTACATCGCTTTGATGGGACCCGACGGACTGACCGAGGCGAGCAGGATCGCCATCCTCAACGCCAACTATATCGCCCATCGGCTCAAGGACCACTTTCCGCTCCTCTACGCGGGCGCCAACGGGCTCGTGGCGCACGAGTGCATCCTCGATGTCCGGCCCTTCAAGGCGACGGCCGGCATCGAAGTCGAGGACGTGGCCAAGCGGATCATCGACTACGGCTTCCATCCCCCGACGATCTCCTTCCCGGTGCCGGGGACCATGATGGTAGAACCGACCGAGAGCGAGCCCAAGGCAGAGCTCGACCGATTCTGCGAGGCCCTGATCGCCATCCGGGAGGAGATCGCGGAGATCGAGAGGGGCGAGGCAGACCGTGAGGACACCCTTCTCAAGCCCGCCCCCCACCCGCTGGCCGACGTCGCAGCCGACGATTGGGCCCATCCGTACTCGCGTGAGCGAGCCGGCCTTCCGACGCCGCAGACGCGGGAGCACAAGGTCTGGCCCGCGGTCGGTCGCGTGGACGGCGCGTACGGTGACCGCAACCTGGTCTGCGTCTGCCCACCGATGGAGGCGTACGAGGGATAGGCGTCCCATGGCGGAGCCGACCGCACCCACAACCCTCGTGTGGTATTTCCTCCCACCCGAGGCCCCTGCCCCCGGCTGGCGCCAGATGGCGGCAGACGAGGCGATGCTGGCGTACGCCGGACGCCACGGCGTCGGAGTGGTGCGGCTGTACCGGTGGGCCCCGCCCTGCCTGTCCTTTGGTCGCCATGAGCCCGCCGCCCGGCGCTATGACCGCGCCGTAATCGAAGCGCGGGGCCTCGATGTCGTCCGCCGCCCAACCGGGGGGCGCGCCGTGTGGCACGACGGCGAGCTGACCTACGCCGTGGCCG
>Ga0055480_10000228_pt1 | contig 20163 bp, 14 predicted proteins | sample Muzzi_PWB_D2_FD_57935 | JGI IMG/M metagenome (GOLD analysis project Ga0055480, IMG submission 57935) | Wetland microbial communities from San Francisco Bay, California, USA, that impact long-term carbon sequestration - Muzzi_PWB_D2 | ecosystem: Environmental > Aquatic > Marine > Wetlands ... | reverse complement strand
ATTCCTGAAAATCACGGACAGCCAGGAAGAGATCAGTCGAGTATGTGAGAGCTGGCAGGAAAGAATCTAACCCGGCTCTAAACCGAGATGGCCGCTGAAATCTTTTTGGCCAGTTCAACCAGCAGGGTGGCGTACTGTTTTTCAAAGGCTTCCATGGTAAAACGGGCGGTGGAGGAATCAAAGCTGACACCGCCGACAACTTTGCCGCTATGCCTGTTAAATATCGGGGCACCGATGGCTATCAGGCCGGGCAGGAAGGTTTCCCTGTTAAGGGAATAGCCTCTGGTCTTGATTTCCCGCAATTCCTGCTCAAGGGTCTGGCGGTTTACCGCTGCACGCCCTGGCTGATTGGGCAGCTCCGCCCGCTCCTGAAACCCTGCCAGCTGTTCTTCATCCATAAAAGCCATGGCCGCCTTGCCGGTGGCCAGATTATAGAGATCACCCGCCGCAGTGAAATGGAGAAAGGCCAGGGTGTCCTTGGACTCGCGCCGATAGACCAGATAGATATTGTTGTTCTGGATAAGACCGACATCGATATGGAGATCATGCAGTTTGTGGATTTCATCGACATACGGTTTGATATTCCGGACCACGTCTGCCTTCTGGAGAAAGGAATGGGCCAGAGGAATGGTCCGGATACCAAGGGAATACGCCCGCCCTTTGTCATCTTTTTGCAGATAACCATGGTCGCAGAGGGTGTTGACGAACCGAAACACCGAGGTTTTGTTGATCCCGAGAAGACGTGAAATTTCACCAAGGCTATAGCTTGCTCTATCTCCGCAATAAAGATTGAGTATTTTCAACCCCTTATCGAGTGTTTCCGAGATGTTTCCTTTATTTTTTTTAATCATGCTCACTATGGTGCTGCCTGTCTTCTGATCACAATGCCGAAGCACGGGAGATTGAGGCCGACTGATTCAGTTACCTTCCGACATCTGTTATACCTGACGGTGGGCCGGCAAGGAGAAACAACTCCTTTTGCATATCAGGAATATCTCAAAATGCGCCCCCGTCTTCGCTTCTAGGACAGCCCTGAAAAGTTTTGGCCGGCCATTGTTCTTCTCCAATTCAGATGCATCCTAGCCGATCAATGCCAGACAAGCAATACTTTCCACCTATCCGCCGCGTCTGCCGTACCGCGATCAGATCATCATCCCTTCATTTGAACAACAGGGTTGAAGATGGACTTGAATATTGCCTTTTACATCGACTGACCGAATCTCGGCAACCACTTGCCGGCTCAATTGGAAAATCCGGATGGACCGGTGTACGGCAGCGGCAGTTTTTTCAACACAGCATCTTGAATCATGTGAATATCGTCTGCATGCCCTTGCCCCCTTTTATAATGGTTTTGAATCCATGCGGCAACTTCTCTGACACTGGGGACCGGGGATGCTGATCCGGAGGAATTTTTTAGCCAAAAAGTACCTTTTGCGGCTAAAAACATGACCATTTCTACGATCGATAGAATTGAGATGGAAACCGGAGTATTCCGGAGTGCTGCATCCTGCACCGCGGCGTAACTTCTAATGTGTGGCGAGCTCCCTAAGAAGATACACTGCCTCCTCAATACCTATCCGATTATCCTGATTGATATCGATAATTGCAGCAGCAGCCGGATCCACCGGTAATCCCGCGCAAACTCTCAAAGCGGTCAGTACCTTGGCAAGAGCGGAGGCAGAATTTTCTGCCGTCTCGAAGACAAAGAGGTTGATACTGCCGGGCGGCAATCCCCCTTCCTCCCCGCCGGTGGTCGCATCAATGACAAAATCCTCTAAAAAATTGGCCGGGTCAATTTCCTGCGAACCGATAACCACTTGCAGATCGCTGCGGTTATTGAGCCGTGGATCGACGGGTGAACCATCCGGGCTTTCCAGTCGATATCTGGTAATGGCGGTAACTGAGGAAAAGGGCAAATGGAGGGTGACCGGTGTATAGCCGTCACCGAAATCAACCCCGTCATGACTGCCGTCGAGTTTACGAGAGAGAACGAATAAGGAATAGGAATGCTCCCCCTTTATGGCGTAGGAGGAAATCAGCGGAATATCTTCTCCGTCGGACGCCAGAGTCGGCTGGGAATTGTGGATGGTTTGTAACATGACCGACCCCGGGGCATAGCGATTACGCATTTTCATGGCCAGCCAGCCCGGATGGGGTCGAAAACCGCCCGCTTCAGGCGGAGTGTGCGAGGACCACCACTTACCTGCTGCAAAACCGAGATACTCCTGATAGGCATAACCATGCAGACTCGAATAGAGCCAGGCATCGAGGGCTGCGAGCCCCATAGCCTCAGACTTGCCGTACAGCTCGTCAATTTCCGGATTGTCCTGATTAGTCCAGTAGCCGCTGGGACCGCCTTCGTAGGCAATCACTTTATACTGCGTGCCGGCGTCGGTGTTCAACTGATCACGGATGGTGGCGACATTCTCAATCAGGCTCTTCATCCTGGTATGAAGGCCAAGCAGGGTCATCTGTACCCCGTGGTCGGTGAACGTTGCGGTACCCGGATCATTTGTCTCCCATTTTGGTCCCACATAGTTGGCATGGCCCGCATAGGCTATCGAAGCACCTTGCTGAACTGCCGCTTCAACATAGGAACTCGTGGCGGCACTGTAATTGCCGCCGAGGACGAACTTGATCTTATCGCCAAGCGAATTGTGGTTCCAGGCCTCCGTCTGCATCACCTGTTCGTTGAACATATACCTGGCAAACAGGCCGTATTCAACTCCGCCGTGATGCACATATCCCGGCCGGCCCCAGCCGTGCCATCCATAGCCCCCGGCTCCGTTATGCCAGGTTTCGTTGCCGTATTCGACCAGAATCTCGCGAAATTCTTCGGTCCATGGCGTCCCGTTATTGTTGCGATATTTATATCTGAGATAGGCATAGGGTTTGGTTTGCGGGCTATCAACCGCCGGGTCGTACGGTACACCGAGATATTCAATGAGCGCCTTCCACTCATCCTCGGTGTATTCCTCGTTACACGTCAAATAGGGCACCATACGATTCTCCGGGCTGTCACCGGTCTTATAGGCCCAGTAAAGAGCCTGGGCGATAGTAGTGGCAGGGGCGTTGCCGACCCCGGCGTTCCAGGAGACATTGTATCCGGCATTGCCGTAATTGGTGAACATCGCCTCGATAGTCGAGGCATGAAAAATGGTGCCGTAGAATCGCATGGCGGGTTTGTGGCCGGTTGCTGGAACCGTGGCAAGCATTTCATCAATACTGTTTTGCTGAGGAGTAAAAGGCCGGTACTCATGTTTGGCATCGTTTTCATACAAGACGAAATTGTCCATCCATACCGTACCCGGTCCGGTAAACTCCAGGCTGGGCGCGATATGATATCCACTGATCGGGTAGTCAGGAGCGATAAAATCATATGTAAACTGTTGCCAGTCACCGGTCACTTTCCAGGAATCGCTTTGGCTGAGCGAACTGTATGCCTGGGTAAAGACAAAACGGACATGCCCGCTGTCGGCCAGCCCCTGTTGACGTAACCAGACCGAAACCCGATAGTGTGTCCCCGGATGGAGCTGGCTGTACCACTGGCCTTCTCCTTCATCGTAAGGATGAAATATATATTGACCGAGCCGTACGGTTCCCGTTTCCGGAAAGGTCACTTTGAGACAGGTTTCGCCCGGCTCCGAAAATTCGGCGGGCAGCGGTAATGGGTGGGGAACGAGTTCCGGCTCCCATGTCCCGGATGTCGCACCAAAATAGCCTTTGAGTCCACGGAAAGACTGACGCAAATCCGGCGGGCTGGTCTCGGAACCGATACGAGTTGATTTCAGTTTGATATAGGCATAGTCCCCGAAGCGTAGTCCAAGACCGTTATCTGTGAGATAGACACGCTCCATATCGTTGCCTGTATCACCGTCCCGATCATCGTTGGCGATAAAACCCCCGTCGGGCAAGGAGCCTCCCGGCATGGGAATCGAGGACTCTCCCAGGAAGATAACATGATCGGCACCATCGATCCGGTTCATATCAGTGCCATTATTGTAATCGAGGGGCTGGCCGTCTACATCGACAATGCGGTAAAAGCGGATATCAGCGCCATTGAACAGACCGGTCCAGGCCAGGTTCCAATAGCCCGGGCCGCCTTCCTGGTCCCACTCGAACCAATTATCGCCTGCTCTATCTATACGGATGAATTTTCTGATGACGAACGGCTCGAAGCCGCTATTCCAGATATAATTGTTAATAGCGAAGTTGGTACCACCGGTGATGGTCGTAAGATTTGCTCCTATCGGTTCCACATCCGTCGCTGCCACCATCTCCGTAACACGAATGTCCGCCGGAGCGTGCGGTTCGGCCGCCAACGCCCCCGTCACAAGACCCATTCCAAGTTGAATAAAAACACAATATACTGCCGCACAAATCCCTAAAATTCTCGACACTGCTGCAATTGACATCCGGGTGCGCGTCTCTGCGATGTTTCTTTCAGGATTTATCATTGCCATAGAGTTTTTCTGTTTGTGTACTATAATCGAATTGGTACTAAGGTAGTCCCTAGAGTTTGGTTCTGCCGGCAAATAATGCACTGCAGACAGCTCCGATGCCGATATTCTCTGGTGAGATACACGCTGCCACAGGCACTTTTCTTGCCGGTTGGCAAAAAAGGCCGGGTTGAAAAACAGGCCAAACCTTTCAAGCTTGCTGTTCATCGGAGCAATGCCTGCCCATGGTTCTGGCCGGCTGATATCCAATTACTCGGCGGTAAGGGGAATCAATGGGGTTTCAGGTACAACAGGAGGAATATCAGGATTCAAATTAGGGGGAGGAACATTCTGGTTTGCTGTGAAATCCCGTTCTGCCTCATTAAATTCGGCGCCATAGCTGCCAATTCCGGATAAAATATCGACGGCGGTGTTTTGCGGTGCATTGCTGCGCTGGTGTTCTTTTAGTGTATTGCCTCCTCCGAAATAATAACGAATTCCTGCAAACCACTGCTCGTAGTCATGGGCTCCGGTCATTCCCGATCCGTAGATGCTCAGCCCATTAATGATTGGCAGCTGGTATTCCACTTCCATGTTAAAGGAGGTGTTGTTAAAACGATTTTCAACTCTTGCGGCTATAAGCAGGTTATCTATTGGATAGACATTGATATAAAAATTTCCAAACAAACCATTTTTATCCGTATCTATGAAGGGAGCCTCGTCGTCATATTCGATCGATGCACTGCCGCCTTTGGTCCCCAGGGTCAGGAGAGGAAGATAATACTCAGCCTGGATACTGGCTTCATACGAGTCAACGGAATCCCCGAATACTCCGCCGAAGTTAACCGCCACCAAAGCCTTCCTGTTATCCTGCCAAAACAAGCGGCCCACTGCACCCTTGTAATCGGTATCTCCAGCATCCGAGTACAAACCGTCAACCTGGATATTAAATTTGTTTTTTACAGGTACAGTAACACTTCCTTTGAAATTTGTCGTATCCTGTGAATCCATGTTGCCTGTCGAAACACTGCCCTTGGCTTTGATTTTCGCTATCGCTGGATGGCTGAAGAAGATAGCTGCAATGAAGACGAGTATTGCTGCAATTTTGAAGTGTTTCATCATTCTTCCTATTTTGAATGGGGGGTGAATGTTTACTATATATTGTATATTCGACCTATTATAGAGGATCAAAATTGATCTGTACATACTTTGATTTTTCTTGGAGATAACAATTTACGACGTATTTTGATATCTGCTTCTAACTAATTAATTGCTATTTGTAAATACTGAAAAACCCGTAAAAACCTTAAAATCAGTGTTGGCTAAGTAGATAAGCCCAGACTTCGAAAAACTTCAGAAGGTGAAGATTTCTATGCCCATTAGGTAGTTTTTACGACGCCATCAGTACTGAAAATGAAAGAGCCGATGCCGGGACCAGGAATGGGAACAGGGGTACGCGGATTTAGAGATACTGCCACCGCAATTTCCAAAAACGCATCAATCACAACAACTGATAGACAGAGTCGTTCTAAAATCAATTTTGATCATGCGATCCGTTTTGGCAAAAGAGTTGCCACTATTGCATAGAAGGGCTGATGGAAAAGGTTACCTCAAGCGATAGTATGGTTCCATTCCGTCCGGAATCATAGCAGCGCCAGGCTAATAGATGGTTCTTGCCATCATCTTGTGATGGATAGACGAACGGAAAAGGTGCTGCCTTTGCCGGGTGAGGAATCCACGGGCAGTACACCGCTATGTTTATCTCTTATTATGTGGTAGACAACAGCCAGCCCCTGTCCTGAACCCTTCCCATCTGCCTTGGTTGTATGGAAGGGATCAAAATATTTTCGTTGCAATTCCGGTTGGAAGCCGCAGCCAGAGTCCTCCACAACAATCTCAGCCCAATTTTTCTCCAAGACACGAATCAGGAGTCGGATACGTCCCAGCCCGTGTTTCTCTGCTGTCCTATCTCCGCAATTGCATCTGCTGCATTCTTGATGAGGTTGAGCATTACCTGTCCGAGCTCATCCTTCAGGCCTTCCACTATCAGCGGGGCTTCGGCTGGTCAAAAATGGCTTTCAGATCTTTTCGCAGATCATCTATTCCGGTGGCGTCATCGGACAACTGAGCGGCCTGCTGACATGACTGCATCCCCCCAGCGGCTCTCATTCTTTCGTTCTTGACCGGTTTTGACATCAGAGGCGTCTGCAGCCCAAAGGCCGCATGCATTGGACTATCCGTCGCTGCCTGCCTTCAACCGGGCCACGAAAACAGAGAGACTGAATCAATGTAGGTATTCATACCTCCAAAGCTTCCAGCCACTTGGAAAATCTTTCTTCTCCTGCGGGGTGCAAACCAAACTCATCCCCTGATTCGAGGATAGCCCGGACGATACTTTGCGCATATCCCCTGCTGCAGCTGAGCAAAATACCTCCCGAAGCCCCGGCACCTTTATGCAGGGTCACTATCTGGCATGGCACGTGGCAGACAGGTCCCTGATAGAGGAAAGGAGCAATTATTCCCGGGGCCTGAAAATCAAGAGCAGTCAGTTTTTCCGTGATAGAAAAAACCCTGGGACCAAACAGGGTAAGAAAAACCGTCGCCTCGGATACATCAGTATAGGCATGGTCAAGTACCAAATCGGGATGTTCATTGCCGAGCAGATAGATCGAAGCCTGGGTTCTGTTCATCCGGTTGACCAGAACCTTGTTGGTATAAACGCTCTTGCCCGGGCTCTCCGGCACCGCAACTCCGGCGACCATACGTGTGTCAATGTTGCTGTCCTGCAGGTCCAACCGTACCTTGTGGGCCAGATCCACCAGCCATGGTCCCGATCCCTCCTGTTCGTATTGCAACACAACCGGCCAATTGTCCCTGATCTCAGTTCTTGCCGCACGAGCAGTAAACTCAACGGCGGATTGTCGCAGAATATTTTCCATTGCAGCTCCTTACATTCTCATCCGTTTGCCTTGCGGATCATAAAACGGCGTGGGAACGACCGTAGCATTCAATAGTTTTCCCCTGCACTCGTCTTCGAAGATCTGTAGCCTGGTCCCTTTCGCTGCGAGCTGGGACTCGACCAGGGCCATACCAACAGCCTCACCCGTTGCCAGGCTTTTACGGGCCGTCGCCACATATCCCCGTACCCTATCATCGACAATGAGGGATCCGTCGCGAGCCGCCCGGCTGTTATCATCCATGCGAATGCCGACCAGCTTTAATCGTCCTTCATCATGCTCGGCCTGCCTGAGGGCGACACTGCCGACTGTTTTCGCCTCTTTCTTGCCGCGGTCCCAGAGAAAACCGAGTCCGACATCGAGTAGATTGGTTCGCTGCTCGGATTCCTGGCCGAGAATAATATGGCATTTTTCCATGCGCAGGACGTTTTGTGCCTCTACCCCGAAATTTTTAATGGCGAATTCCGCCCCGGCCGTCTTGAGCATTTCCCAGACCGCCTGCATAAAGGATGAAGGCACATGCAGTTCGTAGGAGAGTTCCCCTACAAAACCAAGACGCATGGTCCTTGCATTGATAATGCCGGCCAGGTTGTATTCTCGGTAGCCGGAAAAAGGCAAAACCTCATTTGTGATATCGTCGTCAACTATCTTCTCAAGTACTTTTCGGGCATTCGGCCCGGAGATATTGATCACTCCCAGCGCATCGGTCAGATTGACCAGATGGAAATCCCAGTTGTCAAAGCGGGTATGGAAACGAATCCATTCAATGGTCTGTCCTGCCCGCCCGGTCGAGGTGGTAAAATAGTAGTCGTTTTCGTCCTGCTTCACCACCACCCCGTCATCCATGACACAGCCGTCCTCGTTGCACATGGCGGAGTATTTTATACGTCCTTTTTTCAACCTGCTCATATCCGAGACATACACCCTCTGCAGGGCCTTGAGTGCATCGGGACCGAAAATCCTGAACTTGCCCAGGGTGGAGGCGTCGAGCAGGCCGACATTGTTGCGGACATTGTCGATCTCGTCCCGGCAGCTGTAGTCGCTGGAAAAATACCTGGCCCTCTTCCACACCCCGATGTTGCGGAAAATCCCGCCATCCTTCTTCTGCTGGTGGTGGAGAGGGGTATATTTAAACATTTGACGATGCGCTCCCGCATAGGTGGCCAGGAAGGTCGGCACCAGGGGCGGACGAACCGTTGTCGGTTTTGGTGTTTCAGCCCGACCGGTTCTCCAGGCGACAAAAAGCGGGAGGTTATGCCCCGGGATGCCCCCCTGTCCCGGCCCGGTACCGGCGGAAGTAAACCGCTTGATCAGTTCCGGAACATCGAAACCCATCTGCAGCGCCTGCTTGATATTCTTTATGGTGGTATCCTCATCAAAGCAGATAAAGCTTTTGCGCCCTTCAACCGGGGCCATAACCAGGGTACAGCCCTCCTCGGGTCCCGGCAGGCCTGACGCTATTTGTTGCGCTTCGGCAAGATTTTTCTCAAGTGGCGCCCCACAGGCAACTGCCGCCTGCGATCCGGCAACACGTCCCGATGCTTCTATGGCGGCAGGATTGTTCACCCCGGTGACGCTGCCCGCCTGAAACATCTTTTCCGGCAGCTTTTTAGCCAGGAAATAGCCGGTATGACTGTCATAGGCCATTTCTGTTTCGACAAGTGTCATTGGCCCGGTTACCGGCGTAAGCCCAGCCGAGGCAACCAGTAGATCGCAGGCAATCTCTCTCTCTCGGCCGCCGCTAAGCGCCGCAAGAGTGACATTATTCACTGCTTTTTTGCCGTGTGCTTCAGTTGCAACCCATCCCCTGAGAAACGCAATGTTGCGTTTCTCAAGAGCCTCGATAAGCTTTGGCGACTGGCCATGTGTGCGGATATCGGCAACACAGTTTACGAGAAGACCGAGGTCGTGAAGATCTGCAGCTGCCTCAAGGCCACGATCGTGACCGACACTGAACACCGCCTTCCTACCTGGGAGCAATCCATAGGTGCGGGCCAGCCGATGGGCGCAGGCCACCTGCATAACACCGGGTCGTTCGTTGTGTTCGAAGATGAGAGGCCGCTCGATGCATCCTGTCGCTACGACAACTGCGTCTGAGCGAATTTCTATATAACGCTCGGTAAAGACATCTTTTTTCGAGCCTACCTGGAAGGCGGTTATCAGATTATTGGTGTAGGCCCCGATCATCGATGTATGCCTGAAGACCCTAATGTTCTTTATATTATCAATCTGTTCGGCTAATTCTCTCGCCCGCAGATAAAGCGGGATACCTGCATCATTTTCGATCACCCGATAGTCAAAGCTGCCTCCCAGATACGGGCGGGACTCCAGCAGGATGACCCTGAGGCCCGACTCAGCCGCAGCCAGAGCTGCGGACATGCCGGCCGGTCCGCCGCCGATTATGGTAATCTCAGCCCTGGGGTATATCTCATCGTAACTGCCTTCCATCTTATAATCGGGTGCGATCACCCCCATACCCGCCGCTTTCCTGATCTGCTTCATGGCAATCGGCCAGATGGAAGCCGGCTTGTGCATAGTCTTGTAATAGAAGCCGGCCGGCATGAAACGATCTATCCGGTCGATGACGGCAAGTTTGTCATTGTCCAGGGAGCCAACAACATTTTGCGGCCTGACCGCCATGCCATCCTGTAACAGGGTGTTCTCAGTACGTACATTCGGCACCCCGTCTACCTCCATGCAGGCGTTACTGCATTCGCCATCGAGGCTGTAGAGCCCTCGCGGCCGATGATATTTCAGACTGCGGCCGAAGAGCCGTACCCCCCCGGCAAATAACGCGGTTGCAATCGTGTCACCTTCATAACCCTGATAGGTCTTCCCTGCAAAAGTCAGCGACTTCTTCTCACTGAGATTGAGGCGAAGAGTAGGTAGATTCTCCAGTCTTTTCATGTGCAGTCCTCCGGCGAGTCCACTTCTATATTTCTTGCGGTATTGCGGTGGGCAATAAACCATGATCCGCACCCGTCTCTGTGAAACCACCACTCCCGCACCACCCCAACCTTGCAGGTGTTCATGTGGGCATATTCGCACCAGGCCCTCTTATCCAGCCCATCTTCCTCGGGACGCGGACCCTTATCTTCACCGCCATAACGAAATTCATAGCCGTTTCGCTTGCCGCAAATTGGGCATGTAAGTGTTAATGCCATGTGTCGGTCTCCTTCCTGGTAATAGGCTTGCCTTCCGAGGTGTACTCGCCCGAGCAGGCACTCTTTTCCCGCGCTGTTGTTAATTATCCGGCGTATAACTGACCAGCGCCGCCGTCTCGCCCATGAGCTGATGATTTTCATATCGCCGCAGTTTAAACGGCCGGATCATTTTCGGGCAGGTTCCGGTGGCCATGAACTCGGCCATGTATTTTCCCGCTGCCGAAAACGACTTGAACCCGAAATATCCCCAACCGCAATTCATATACAATCCTTCATACGGGTCGTTGCCCTCGAGAATCGGCGCCATGTCCGGGGTCATATCGGCCAGCCCCCCCCAGATGCGCATGAACTTCACGCCCCTGAGACACGGCAGCCAATCGGAGAGAGCCTCGGCCTGGTGCTTGATGTAATGGGCGGTATTCTGGGTCGTGTAGTTCGGCCAGGGATCCATATGAGCCCCGGTCGCTATCTCTCCTTTCAATGTCTGGTTGGCATAACAATGGTAGGCACCGGAGGAGACAACGTGATTGAGGAGCGGTTTCAGCGGTTGGGTGACCATGGCCTGGATGGTGAGCACACTGATAGGCATCTTGATTTTCAACATGTTGTACAGGATCCCGGCACTGTAGCCGCCCGCAGTGACCAGCAGTTGCCTGGTATTTATTTTTCCCCGATTAGTGGTGACGCCGGAAATTTTTCCGTCTTTGACATGAATCGCCGTGGCTTCCGTCTGCTGGTGAAGGTGCACATTATATCCGGCACACCCTTTGGCCATCCCCCAGACAACGGCATCATGGCGAACGACTCCGCCGGGAGGGTGATACATCGCCCCATGTATGGGATGGGTAATATCCTCGGAAATGTTCAGCGCAGGAACCATCTCTTTCGCCTGTCTGGCATCGAGAAGATGACTCTCAACTCCGTGGAACTGCGCGGTGGAGATTGTCATCCGGGCCGCCTTCATGGCGGCTTCGCTGTGCATGAGATTGAGATTGCCGCAATTGTTGAACATCAGGTTGAAATCCAACTCGCGGGTCAGCACCGGCCAGAGATCCAGTGCCTCTTTGTAGAGGGGAACGTTGTACTGGGTTCGCTGGTTGGCCCGGACAATGGCTGTATTTCTTCCGGCACCGCCAAAGCCTATAAACCGTTTTTCGAGAATAGCAACATCGGTAATGCCGTGTTCCTTTGCCAAATAGTAGGCCGTTGCCAGCGCGTGAAGCCCTCCACCGATTATGACGACATCATAGCTTGACTTAAACCGAGGTTTTTCTCCCCAGAGGGGTTTGCATTCCAGATACATGAATTCTCCTCTTGTTCCTAAAAAGGCATTATCCCGGCGTTTGTTGCATCACCTGCCGACCCCTGTCTGTCACTATTGCGCAAAACACTGCACCCTATATTCGCAATATACCAGTGTAACAAATCATGTCAAATAAAAATGTATTTTTTGAAACATTTCTCTTCATTGCTGCATCAAGATATCTTTCCCTCTATCGAATAAAGGTTAACAGGATGAACAGAGAGGCCAGCAAGCAAAGCCTTATCTTACTGTTACGAATGGAGATATTAAAAAAAAATAAAAAAGCCGGTATTGCCGATATCTCAAATAAGCATTGCTGTGTTTTTCTGACTCCAATAACCGGAATCCTGTCGACAAGTTATCATTTTATTTGCATGTTCTACCATGTAAGACTGGCAGTGCAATTGACCAGGTGAAGCAAGAACAGCTTCTGATTGACCAATGCCTGCGCCTGAGGCGCGTTGATGGCTCTAGCTGGAATAGTACATCGAGGTGGTAACTATGTTGAGGAGTACCGGCATAATGTAATCGGAATACGCGCAAACCTCACCATTTTTCCCTTGTAATCCGGGAAGATAAATAATTTCACTGAGCGGGTACTTTTTCAGGGTTGCAAGCCTGGAATCAGCGGCAAATGGTTGCTGGGCGAGCACCACCAGACGTGCATATCGGCTGCCGAAGGTCGCCAACTCATCAAGGGCAACATCAAAGTGAATTTCACTCGTCGCATCAATGATTACCAGACAGTCGTTATTGACATCATAATCCGGTCTCAAAACCGGAAGATACCATATATCCCCATACATAAAAGGTTCCACCGTGGTCAATGGCGACAAGGCCGTCGCCCCCTCAAGAAAACGATCAACGTTTTCTCCATTGAGGTATCTCATTTCCCACATTCTCACCTGTTTTTCCGAGTAACGGGTGACCAGTCTTACCCTGCTCTCCAGGGCGACATATTTGTTCTTTACAACCGGATCGACCAGAACCAGATGTGAATACACACTTACACCGAAGGTTTCTCCTTCTAACTGTGCGCCTCCCTGCAGATGAAAAAGCTGCCTGATAAAAGAACAGGTGCCCCTCGAACCGGTTATAAATATTCGTTTACGGTAGGACCTGTTCTCCTGCATCACCCTCTCAAGGTTGAATCGAACTCGTTCATCCGAGAGCAGTGTCTTCACAGCCGGCAGGAACAAGGTAAAATGCTCCGCCAACAGCTCCGTCAGTTGCTGCGATTTGTACGCAATTACCTGGGCAAAGAAAAGTGAAAGCCCAAAATAAACCGCCTCATGACCGCTGGCTTCCCCTGCCCCTTTAAAAAAATAGCAGCTGCCCGGCTCAGCCGGAAGCAATTGTGCAGCCCCGTCGCACTCAGGTCCAAGCCAGACGACACTTTGCCGCTTGAATTGGCGCATGGATTCAAGATAGGCGACATCAGGAGGGCTCGAGGCAACGACTACGAGAATACTGTTTTCCGTACTCACCCCCTGAAGTTTTTCCGGAAATTCCAGCTGCATGGGTAGAGAGAAAAAACGGCTCCAGATGCGGGTAAAGTTTCGGCATCCCCCCTCCGCCTTCTTATCCAAAGGCACGAAAATCAACACCCCATCCTCTGCCAGCTGACCATGGATGCGCTCGGACAGTTTGACAATACCTCCCAGAGACGGTTCATGAAAAAATTCGCCAAAAGGGTCCTCGGTATAAAAATATGAGCACAGCTGGATAAGCTGCCGGTAATATTCTTTTTCCTGCTCATGCCGTCCTTCTTGTATCCATCCCGGCAACTCGGCAGACGCTGGTGGCAGGTCGGCAAACAACCGTGCCGTCGCATTTTGTTTCTCAAGTGTTGCGTACAAATCCGACAGATCTATCTGCCTTTTGTCCCGCGCCCTGCCGGCCGTCACCGACTTAGCCAGATTTCTGGGCAGCTCGCTGGCAAGTCTCCCCCGAGCCAAGCCATAGTACAGTCCGAATAAAAACATAAAAGGAAGATCGATAAACGGCTGAAGATGATCGAGTACCTTGGGCAGCAGGACCGTTCCTGCTGCGTAGCCTTCGATTTCCAGCTTCTCTCTGTTTTTGTACGTAATACAGTAAAAGCGTACCCCTTCCCGGGACAATGATGACATCAACTGAATGCTTTGTTTGAGTCTGGTCCTATTGGTCGCGTTTACCAAAACAAGGTCACCCGCCCGAAAGCAATCCCAGTCCCCCCCCTCCAGCTCCGAAAAATCAAGAGACACCCCCATGGATGTCCATGAATTTATTTCCAGATTCATCGATGCCGCCCTTTCAGATCCGACATCGTGGAGACAGCCAATGAGATAGTGAAACTTCCCTTGCTGATTTTCGGCAGCGGTCTCACGGCAGAATTGCACCACTTTTTCGTTATCCAATAGCTTTCGTATCAGATCGGGAAGCTGCCGCATGGCCTTTATGTCGGCAACCAACCCGTCTCTGTTCGACCTCTGCAGACTACTGAGATAGAGGCAAAAGAGATACATGGTAAACAACATGCATACCGCGCTTTTGGTCGCGACCACTGTAACCTCTTCACCGCTGTAAACTGGAATTATTCCACAGCTTTTTCTCGCGATTAAAGCAAGGTCCGAAAAGGGTTTTTCAGTTATGCCCACCATCAGGATCTTTTTCTTCAGCAAACGGGTGGCAAAATCCACAACCTCGAAAGTCGAACCCGACCAGGAGATGACAATCACCAGGTCGCGATCAGGGTTGAGGTCGATATCGATATTGTCAAACTCGTGGGTTTTTGCCTCTAAGATATTGACACCGGTAAAAAACCTCTCCATGTTCTTCTCGATTATCTCGGCCAGAAAATGACTCGTGCCGGTGCCGACCAGAATAATCCTGTTTAAAGAAGACAGATCTGCACCAAACCGCCTCTGCAGGAGACGGGTTTTTATCTCGAATCGGGGGGCGTTAGTCTCCTCGACAGTGCAGCGGGCAAGTATCTCTTCGAGTAAGGTTGGAATTTCCAGCAAATGTTCTTCATAATAGGTCCGGCCAAATTCCTTTTTGTAGGCAACGGGACTGAGAAGTGACTGTTCAGGCTGGATATCCCGGCGAATTTTTCCTGAAAAATCTGATATCTCCAGTTCACGAACAATGTTGTCCGTACCAACCTTTGTCTTTACCCGGGCAAAGACACGCTCCATATCCAATGCGAAGATTTCCACTCTGAAGGGTTCCAGCAGAGCCATTTTTTCCCTTTTAAACCACGCTTCCCGACTGTCCGACCGGTCATCGAAAAAATCCGTCTCGACAATCAGTGATCTTTTTGAATACTCGTCCATCAACCGGGACAGCTCCTGGCTCGCCGGCTGAATCAGACTTTGCGGGAAAAGACCAATAGCAGCGTTCACATCTGAAACCACCATGTAATCAGAGTTATCGGGCCGCCGGACGATATAGACGGGACGCTTATGGGTGGCGATAAACAGCCTGTCCGGTGAAACCAGCGATATTCCGGCTACGGCAAACTGCCCTCCGCCTTTTAACATCACCTCACAGGCATGTTTGAATGCCATTTCATCCAGTTCATGTACCGTTTTGGTACGCAAGGTATTGAAAATACCGTAATCGACGGACAAACTCCCTACGGCAAAATCCTCAAGGCCCAGACCAATTTGCTCTTCAATAACCTTATAACGATATCCGGCATTGAAAAATGTCTCAAAATAGTAGCCCCAAAGAAGAGAGAAGAGCTCCGTCGAGTTTGTGCTTCTCAGCTTTATACCGGCGGCTTTAGTGAGATATTCGGCGAGTCGGGATTCGATATCCGAACTGAACATACCATTCAGCACAACCGCACGAAACTTCTTCTCGTCCATGAACGGATGGCTGTTTCTGACCGAAATCGCCGATTGAATAGCCCACCGTCCCTGGCCGATCACCGGCTGAATCATGCTTTTCAAGAGAAGAGGGTGCGTTCTCCCGGGTATATGCCCCGGTGGGAGTTTGCCGACATCCCTGTTTGCCAGCATTTGTTTCATATAAATTTCAGTCTGGAAGAAGGTCAATGCAGCGGCAGCGGCGATACCATAAACATTGTACAGCTTCTCGGAACGATACAATGAGCGCCAATGGACAGGGGGCGACGTCTTGTTTTCACTCCAGAAGTTTTCGAATATCTTCTGGACAGCATCATCGATTTCTGGATAGGGAACAGTGAGCGCCAATACCGAACTGTCTATGCTGCGAAAGAGATTGGCGATTCCATCGGTGGTAAAATCTGCGGGCAGCATTACAACAACATTTTTCAAATAGAGCCAGACATACTTTCTCACCTGGGGATTTCGCAGGCCCGCACGGTCACCTGTTTTAATATTTTGCAATGGTTTGGTCCGGGCATAACGATAGACAATGGACTTCAGCTCGTCCAGCAGATGTTCCGTGGTTATCGATTCGGGTCGTTGCAGATCCCGAGCCTTCAACTGCTCTTCAAATCCCCGGCAGATGAGTTTCTCGACGAGCCCCATGGGCAGATCGTAGTCAAGAAGCAGTTTTCCTACTATTTGCTTGAGAGAGGCTGCCGAATCGATAGTGAAATATTCCTGAATATCGGAACTGCCGGCTGTCCCCGGCGCCACCTCATTCACCTGGGCAGTATTAAAGAGTTCCGACCATCGGGGATAGGCCGTTCGAGCTCCGGCGGACTGCTCGGCGGACAGGGAGAACCCTTCGTACTTGAGCAGTTTGTTCTGGTTCTCGACAATGAAGTTGGAGTAGTTCTGGTAATTATCATCGAGAACCGAGACTATACGAAGCTCCCCTTCATCAAAAACTGGACAATCTATCAACCGGTCGATAAGCGGTTCGAATGACCCCATCTCGCGCCGTATCTTTAAAGGTTCCAGGTCACTGCCTATCAATCCCAGGCCGGTACTGTCCGGAGCTCGGTAGACTATGCCCCACATCCCATTCAATAACCGGCTTATCCTGTTTTCGGCATCACCGTAATAGACGATAATTCCACACATAGACCGCTTCCCCTTGGCTAACCGATCATGCCCCCCTGTCTGAAACTGCAGGCTGGTTTATCTTTCCCCCCTCCGGCCATATTGCGGCAGATCATCACCAATCTCATAATAATCCCCCTTCTGCTCAACCCAGATATGGCCAATGGTGGCAAGTCCGGTCGGCATATCAAGGGCTCCGGCTGCCACCGAGATGTTCTCCTCGCCCTTGGGATGCCAGAAAAGTGAAGAACCGCAGGTAGAACAAAACCCCCTGTACACATCCTCCGTTTCATCCGTTGTCGACCGGTACCATTTGAGGCCGCTCCCTTTGACAAAAACAAGTCCTTCCAGGGCGGTCATTGTGTAAGAACCATAATTGCCATGAAATTTTCGGCACTTAGAGCAATGACAATTGACAATATCCCGTATCGGCGAAGTAATTTCAAAGCGGACATCGCCACAGAGACAGCCACCCGTTACGCGGATCTGGTCATCTTTCATAACATCTCCATTTTTCACATGGGTCTGATGCTGCCGGAGTAAAATCGGCAGTTAGCATTGCGGAAAATTCTTCTCCCAGGATTCAGATGGCGACCGACTAGCCCACCAGCGCCTTTGCACACTTCGCCGCCGAACCCGCATCGGCGGCAAAGGCATCAGCACCGATCTGCTCGGCATACGACTGGGTGACAGGAGCGCCGCCGACCATTATCTTCACCCCGTCCCGCAGTCCGCTGTCCCTGAACGCTTCGATGGTCTGCTTCATCATCGGCATGGTAGTGGTAAGCAGCGCTGACAAACAGAGAAGATCCGCATCATACTTTTCAACTTGAGCCACAAATTCATCCGGAGCGATATCCACACCCAGGTTGTGCACGGTCAGGCCTGAACTCTCCATCATCATAGCCACAAGATTCTTGCCTATATCGTGCAAATCCCCTTTTACCGTTCCGATCACCACGCATCCTTTCGATACCGAGGCTTCATCCGCCAGCAGCGGCTTGAGTATTGCAACCCCCTGGCTCATAATCTGGGCCGCCATGAGGACCTCGGGGATGAACATTTCCTCGCTTTCCATCTTCTCACCAACCATATCCATGCCGGCGATGAGTCCCTCACTCAAAATTTCATCCGCCGGCAGCCCCTCTTGAAGGGCCTCCCTTACCAGCGTGAGAAAAGCTTGCTCATCGAGCTGTACAAGAGATTCTTTAATTTTCGTTGTGTCAGCCATTTTCCCTGCACCTCTGCTGGTGAGTATTGAACGTTTGGAAATCATTTTATACCAATATCTTAAACCTCTTTCGGATTTCCGCATCCACCTCCATCGAAATATACCCCGGATTCGGCTGAGCCAGGAGTTTTCCAGCTATTTCCAGGGCCCGGGTTCGGGAATCCCTGCTCCCATCCTGCTCCCAGTGATTTCTGCTCTTGCGATCAGTTACGCCATTTCCGTCATAATATTCGCTACGCATATGTTTCATGGTATGGGCCGTTGCCATGTAATTGCCGCCGGGTCCCACACTGTCGATAACCTCCAGCGCAAGATGCTCGGCATCAACATCGATACCCTTAAGCACCCTGCCGCAATTGCCGATAATCTCGTCGTCTATGACGTACTGCTCATGGGCGATTGTCAGCATGGACTCGAGCATGCCGGCACTATGATGGATATAGTTGGACCCTCCCATGGCCGCCAGCAGACTGGTGAAGGCTTTTTCATAGCCCGCCTGGACATCCGGCAGTTTTGAGTCGGACAGTCCCGAAGAGTTGTAGTTCGGCACTCCAATATGACGAGCAAGCTGGTGGATGGCAGCATTCATCATGCCGCATTCTACCGCCCCGCCCAGGTACCCCATGGTTCGCAGATTGGCCAGCCCCGGGATGCCGCCATAAAGAAGAGGCGCACCCCCATTGGTCGCCTGGCAGATTGCAATACCGGCAAGCTGCTCTGCATGGATCTGAGCAAGGGATCCGGCCATAGTCAGCGGAGACGTCGAACCGGCCATGGCCGCGCAGGAGAGTGCTACCGGAATCAAACGCCGATTCGCCTCCTGCATGATCAGCGTTGACTGGGTGCAGAGCTTGAGCGGACTTATGGCAAAAGAAGTTATTATGGAAATAAAAGGCCGTTTAACCAGGTTCTCGACACCTCCGGCGATCAGGGCAGCCATCTCGACGACCTTCGCCAATCCCCGCTCGTCATTTACCCCCGACATAACATGTTTAGTGGTAGCTGAGAGACAGGCATAGAACATGTTTATATCATAATCGTCTTTGTCGATGTCGGTCGGAATACAGGGTCGTACCAGAAAATGAATATTGTCCAGTTGATCAACAAGCCGTGAAACATTATAGAGATCCTGCAGTGTTGTCGAGCGTACCTGACCGGTCTCCGGATCAAGAATCTTTATCGCCGCGCCTCCCGTGCCGAGATGAACCCGATTATCCTTCAGCACCAGGTCATGTTTTTCTGCCCGGCCACAGAGTATGACCTCCTCCGGGGCCTGAGCGACAAGTTGTTCAACCATCTCTGGAGCAAAAAATATTATTCTTTTGCCCCGTTCGACCCTCGCCCCTGCAGCTTCAAGCATGGCAGCAGTTTCTTCAAGGCCCTCTTCATAGGCGACCCCGGTCTGCTGCAGGATTTTCAACGCAGCCCTATGGATCGTCTCGACCTGATCGGATGATAATGGTTGGTACTGGCCTCCCTGCAACCCCATATATCTCATGGCAATCTCCTTTTTTCCGGACAGTACTGGCCGACGATGAGTGATCGAATCCCGGTTCGAGCCGGTTTGCCCTCGTTTTCAGGCACTTTATTAAAAAAATGACACGACTTGTATCATCTGTCAAGAAATATGTAACAAAAACTATCATAATTTTGTATTATTTATTTGACCAAAACCGCATTGTTGTGTTTTGTTACTTATAATGGTTGTTCTCTAATCAGAAGCCAGTTCCTAAAAAGGCTTTGCCGCACAGGGACTTGCTTCATTCCCTCGCTTCAGTGGCTCTCATGAAAGTGCTGGCAGTGAGCGATAAGCCTGAACCGCGGTTTATGATGAGCGGGAAAGGGGTTCCCCACGCACAAGAGATCGAACTTGTTCTTGCCTGCGGGGATCTTCCCGCTTCCTACCTCGAACACCTGGTAACAATCCTGAACGTCCCTCTCTACTACGTTCTCGGCAACCATGACGAACAACTCTACGGTCAGCACCTCTGCGGTTGTACCTGCCTTGATGAAGCAACGGTCATGTTTAAAAACAGGATCTTCGGCGGACTCTCCGGGTCTATCAGGTATAGCGACGGCAGGCTGAC
>Ga0055480_10000227_pt1 | contig 20192 bp, 20 predicted proteins | sample Muzzi_PWB_D2_FD_57935 | JGI IMG/M metagenome (GOLD analysis project Ga0055480, IMG submission 57935) | Wetland microbial communities from San Francisco Bay, California, USA, that impact long-term carbon sequestration - Muzzi_PWB_D2 | ecosystem: Environmental > Aquatic > Marine > Wetlands ... | reverse complement strand
CGTCGCCGGGATCATCCTCCTCGCGGCTCCCTCCCGCCCCCTGCAGGACCTCATCGTCCAGCAGGTCGGCTATCTCGTGGGGCTCGACGGCGACACCACGGAAGCGGAGCGGGCCCGGCTGACGGAGATCCAAAACGCGGTGCACCGCATCGAAGCCCTCACGGCGGCGGACTCCGCCGATACCGCCCTGGTCTTCGGGGCTCCGGCGAGCTACTGGCTCGATCTCCAGGGCTACGACCCGGTGGCCACGGCCGGCGCGCTCCACCGTCCGATGTTGATCCTGAGTGGCGGACGAGACTACCAAGTCACGGCGGAGGACGATCATCGGTGGCGCGCCGCCTTGGAGGGGCGTGACGAGATCACCTTTCTCCGATATCCGACGCTCAACCACCTGTTCATCCCCGGCGAGGGGCCGCCGAACCCGGTCGAGTACGACACGCCCGGCCACGTGGCCCCCACCGTCATCCGGGACATCGCTGCGTGGATCCGGCGGGCATCGCCGAGGTCATGACGCTCACCGGCAATCGCCTCCGCCTGATGTTGGTGACGGACGAGCGGCTCGTCGGCGAGCGGGACTGGGTCGCCGTGTGCCAGGCGGCGGTGCGGGGTGGCGTGACGGCCGTTCAGGTCCGGCACAAAACGGCGTCCGGACGCGCATTGGCGGACCTGGTCCGGCGCCTCCGCGAGGCTCTCGCGTGCCCCATCGTGGTGAACGACCGATTGGATGTCGCATTGGCGGCCGGGGCAAACGGCGTGCACCTCGGCGCCGACGACGTTTCGCCTTCAGTGGCGGCGGCGCTCCGGCCACCGGGGTTTCTGGTCGGGGCGTCCGTGGGTACGGATGCCGAGATTGGGGATGGGTCGGTGGCGGATTACTGGGGCGTCGGGCCATTTCGTTCGAGCGGAACCAAGCCCGACGCTGGCGCGGCGCTCGGCCCGGAGGGCCTCGGCCGGATCGTGGCTCGTGCGGGCGGTCGTCCCTGTCTCGCCATCGGTGGAGTGCGGCCGGAGGATGTCGCCGCGGCGATCGAGGCCGGAGCGATGGGGGTCGCCGTGGTCGCCGGCATCCTCGAGGAGGAGGACGTCGAGGCAGCCGCGCGCCGGTACGCCCAGGCGCTCGCCGCCGCCAGCACTACCGGCGGCGGCGGTTGATCGCGTTCAGGTGCTCCCGGTAGCTGGCGCTGAACTTGTGCCACCCTCCCGTATCCGCCACGAAATACAGGTAGGGGACGTCGGCGGGCATGAGGGCGGCCAGGAGGCTGGCCCGCCCCGGCGAGTCGATCGGGCCGGGGGGGAGCCCGTCGATGAGGTAGGTATTGTAGGGTGAGTCGAACTGGTAGTCCTTCAGGAAGAGCCGGGACTTGCGCTTCCCGGTGGCCAACTGGATTCCGTATTGGACGGTCGGGTCCGCCTGCAGCCGCATCCCGCGTTGGAGACGATTGAGATAGACACCTGCGATGACCGGGCGCTCTTCGTCGTGCCGCGCCTCGCCCTCCACGATCGAGGCCAGCGTGACGAGCTGGTCCCGCGTCAGCCGGAGCTCGGCCAGGCGGGTATCCCAGGCCGGCTCCCAGTGGTGTTCGAACGCCTCGGCCATCGTCCGGACGAGGGCCCGAGGGCGGATGGAGGCTCGGACGGTGTAGGTCTCCGGATAGAGATACCCTTCGAGGGAGGCCCCGCTCGGGGAGACGGTCCGCACCAGCGTGGTGTCGAAGGCCGCGGCGATGATCGACTCGGGGGCGATATCCAGTCGCTCGCTGATCAGGTCGGCGACCTCGCCGACGGTTAGGCCCTCCGGGATGGTGAGCCGGGTCATGGCCTCGGCGCCCGAGGTCAACATACCCAGGATATGGCCCGCCGAGGCGCCGTGTGGGATATCGTAGATCCCGGCCTGGACGTCCCGGTCGTCCCCGCGGACCCGCGCGACCAACGTGAACCAACGCGGGTGATCGAGGAGTTCGTGCGCGACGAGGGTGTCTCGGACCGCGGCAAAGGTCGCGTGCTCGGGGATGGTGATTCGAGCGACCGGCGCGTTGGGTGGTGGCCCGCCGCAGGCGGCTCCGACCAGCAGTGTGGGAATCCACGTCCGTCTCATGCGCCGGCCGCCCGACTATCGAGGTAGTGCTGCAGGAGCACGGCTGCGGACAGGGCGTCGACATCTTCCCGGCGGCCGCGTACGGATCCACCCTGTTCGCGGATCGCCCGGAGGGCCCGCGCGGTGCTCAGGCGTTCATCCCAAAATTCGAGCGGCACAGAGAGAAGGGGACGCAGGCGCTCTGCGACCTCGCGAACGGCCTCGGTGCTCGGCGTCTCCTCTCCCTCGGGGCCAAGCGGGAGGCCTAAGAGGACCCCGACGGGGTGGTGTGCCTCGACTACGTCGAGGAGGCGGCGCATCGGGAAGCGTTTGCCGGGTCGGCGGGTGAGGGTGTCGAGAGGGCTGGCGAGGGTCTGGGTCTCATCGGTGAGGGCCAGCCCGGTGCGGATGCGGCCCCAGTCGATTGCGAGCAGTCGGCCGGGGGTGGGGAGGGGCATGGCCTATTGGGCCATGGTGGCAAAGAACTCTTTGTTGGTCTTCGTCCGCTTCATCCGCTCGAGGAGGAACTCGAGGGCCTCGACCGGCGGCATGTCGGCTAGGAAGTTCCGCAGGAGGTAGACGCGATTGAGCTCGTCCTGCGACATCAGGAGCTCCTCCTTCCGCGTACTGGTCCGCTGAATGTCGATGGCCGGGTAGACGCGGCGGTCGGCGAGGCGCCGATCCAACACGAGCTCCATGTTTCCGGTGCCTTTGAACTCCTCGAAGATGACTTCGTCCATCCGGCTTCCCGTATCGATCAGGGCCGTGGCGATGATGGTTAGGCTTCCCCCGCTGTCGATATTGCGGGCGGCCCCGAAGAACCGCTTGGGCTTCTGTAAGGCGTTGGCGTCCACGCCACCCGACAGGATCTTGCCGGAATGCGGCACCACGACGTTGTGGGCTCGCGCCAACCGGGTAATGGAATCCAGGAGGATCACTACGTCCCGGCCGTGCTCGACGAGCCGTTTGGATTTCTCGATGACCATGTCCGCGACCTGGACGTGGCGGTCGGCTGGCTCGTCAAAGGTCGAGGAGATGACTTCGGCCCGGACGTTTTCCTGCATGTCGGTGACTTCCTCGGGCCGCTCGTCGATCAAGAGGACGATGAGGACGATCTCCGGGTGGTTTTCGCTGATGGCGTTGGCGAGCTTCTGGAGGAGGATCGTCTTCCCGGCCTTCGGCGGCGCGACGATCAGGCCGCGCTGCCCCTTCCCGATGGGCGAGAGGAGGTCGACCACCCGCATCGACAGGTCGCCGCTCGTGGTTTCCAACGGGATCCGCTCGTCGGGGTAGCGGGGGCGGAGGTTGTCGAATGCGATGCGATGCTTGGTGCTCTCCGGGTCCTCGTAGTTGACTTGTTCGACCTTGAGGAGTGCCAGGTATCGCTCGCCTTCTTTCGGCGGCCGGACCTGCCCCATGACCGTGTCTCCCGTGCGGAGATCGAACCGTTTGATCTGGCTCGGAGAGACGTAGATGTCGTCCGGTCCATAGAGGTAATTCCAATCCTGGCTCCGGAGAAAGCCGTACCCCTCCGGGAGGATCTCTAACACGCCCTCGCCGCGGATCACGGTGTCGGCGTCCAGGAGGGTTTGCTCGATGCGGAAGATGAGGTCCTGCTTCCGAAGGCCGGAGTAGTTACTGATGTTCAGCTCTTGGGCCAGCGCGTGCAGCTCGGCGACCGATTTCTGCTTGAGTTCTGCGATATCCACGGGTTCTAACTCCACGGGCACGCGCCCGGCCAAATAGGGGGGCTACCGTTCGGATGGGCCGACGGGACCAGGCGGATCTGTTAGGGCTGTATTCGAAAGCAGCTTCCGGGCGAGCCCGGGCGGGGTAAGTCTCGACGTGCTTGGGGAGCGCTCTGAAAATTCGAGGTTACCCAAGGTACCGCGCGTTCGTGGCCCCGTCAAGGCCGATGCCGGTGCCCCCACCAGGGATGGCATCTCCGCGTTTGACAGGCACTTACGGCGCTAGAACGGGTGCCGTCTCCTATTGCATCGCCCCCCCCAAGCCCCCTATCTTAGGCAAACCCTGACTGGTGGGAGCGCCGTCCGCCCTCCCGCCACGGAGGACGGAGATGCCCGTGCAGTCCGTCAGAAGCTTCTCCCGCGATCCCCAAGAACCTGTCGTCCACGAACTCGATCCCCTCCGGCTCGAAGGCAAGGAGGTTCCCGTTCGAGTGATCATTCGCCGGGCCGAGGACGGCCTCTGGCGTGGCCGCATGGCCTTCGGGGACCCGGAGGACGCGGCCCGCGAGACGGCCGAGATCTTTTGCGGGGCCTCGGAGCAGGAGTTGTGGGAGTCGATCGGCCACCTTCGCGAGCATCACCTGCGCGATCTCTTCAGATCTCTCGGCACATGAACACCACGACAGACGCTGAACGGCTCCAGAAGCTGCGGCACGACCTCTCCAATCCCCTCTCGGCACTCCTGGCCGAAGCGCAACTCCTCCTCCTCAACGAGGGGAGCGTCGATCCTGAGACGCTGTCCAGCGTTCGGGAGATCGAAGCGCTCGCCGTTCGCATGCGCACGATCCTCCGCGAGCTCTAGCCCGGCACTCGAGTCACGGGCCGGTCCGCCCGTCCGGCCCGGCCGTTCACGAGATACAGCACCAGGAACACGACACTCGCGCCACTGATGGCGGCGCGGTACGTCAGGTCCTGCTCTCCGGCGGATAAGAGCCCCTCGATGAGCCCCGCGACCACGAGGCACACCGTGGCTGCGCCAACCAGCCGGATGGCGAGGCGGCCGCTCTGCACCAGGGCGTCGGACCGGCGGAGGCGTCCTGGCGCCAGGATCGACTTTCCCAGAAGGAAGCCTGCCGCCCCCGCGAGCCAGATGGCGAACAACTCGAGGACGCCATGGCCGATGATGAACTCGAGGAGATAGCGGAACAAGCCCTGGTTGGCGAAGTGGCCGGCAAAGGCCCCGAGGGCCAGGCCGTTGTACGCCAGCAAGACCAGCGAGCCGACCCCGACGAAGATTCCGCCCGCAAAACACGCCACGGCGACCCGGACGTTGTTGACGATGATGTAGGTGGCCACCACCGGTCGCTCCCCCGCCGAGGCCTGGAAATACTTCCTCCCCTCCGCCTGGCGCTGCGCACCGGCGGCTGCGCGTCGCAGGATCGCCTCTGGAAGGAGCGTCTCCGCGCGCTCCGGGGCCTCGCGGAGGATGCGAAAGCCGACCGCCGCCGGTACCGCGAAGACCAAGAACGCGACCACCACCGCTGGCCACGCCTCCAGAACCGCCGCTGGCCAACTGCGAAACACGACACCCCAAAGCTGCCGGAGTGGTCGGCGAGGCTCTCGGTAGAGGGCGTTGTGCCCCGCCGATACCAGGCGTTCCAGGCGGAGAATGACGTCGTCGCTGACGCCGTAGGTGCGGGCACGGGCCAGGTCCGACGCCAACTCGCGATAGCGGGCCGCGAATGCCGGGAGCTCCTCGGCCCGAAAGGCGTCGAGACCGGCGCGAGAGGCCCGGTCGGCCAAAGCAGCGAAGGCGTCCCATCGCGGTCGCTGTCGGGCCACGAAGCGCTCGGCCGTCGAGCCTCCCTTGGCGGGGCCCCGGCCTTGGCCGCGCACGGCCAGCGCCCCCTCTCGCCGGGCGGTCTCCTGGAGGAACAGCTCACGCAGGAAGGGTTGGGGCTCGACCTGGCGACCTTCGGCGTAGCCGGCCAGCCGCGTTGCGAGTTGGCCCGCCAGGCGTTCTCGGACCGTGGGGGCGAGGTCCCCCTGGCGGTCCTGGTACTGGCGCAACAGATGGTACTCGGCGTCCTCCAGTTCGGGAAACTCCAGGACCGCCGGGACCTCGTCGAGGGTGAGTTCGGGGAGGCCCTCGGTCGCTGGCCGGTCGCGGACGACGATCGTCCCGGCGGCCAGGTCGCCGAGGCGTTGCCCCCGCGATTGAAACACCACCATCACCCCCCCGAGAAGGTATGTTGGAGGTGGGAGGATGTCGGCGAGCCGGAGGACGTTCCTGATGACTGCCGCGCCAAAGGTCACCGAATGACCGGTGTCACCGACGACCCGGATGCCAAGGCGGCGCTTCCCGGGGGTTTGCCCGTTGCGGAGGCCTTCATACAGGATGAAGTATCCGGCGTAGGAGAGCGAAAGCACGACGACCAGGAATATGCCGACCACGGAGCCACCGACACCGAGGCCTCCCAGGACCGCGGCGGTGAGGATGACGAGGAGGGTCCACGCGGCCAGGAGGATCGCGTCGAGGATGGCCGCCAACACGCGCGACCCGACGCCGGCGAGCTCGAAGTCGATCGTGACATGCTCCGGCGTTTCGACGGCGTGGCGTCTTCGGAGATCCAGCCTCGGCGTGCCCCCCTCGAATTGAGGTTCCATCGTTCGATAGTAGCTTAATGAAGACGCGCTCCCAAGGACCGGGGTCGTCGCGTCGCCCCTCCCCCCGCGAGGAGCCCATGCCCGTGCCGGAACTGCGTCCCTTGTCGGCCGGTGAGATTCTGGATCACGCCTTCGGCCTGTATCGCCACCACTTCGGGACGCTGGCGGTCATCGTGATTATCGTCTCGGCGGTCCCGACCATCCTCGGCATCTATGTGGAGGCCGCGGGGGGATTCTGGGCCAATCCGGTACTCTACCTCCTCGTCCTGTTGCTGAACGTCATGCTCGGTGCAATCGGCACCGCCGCAGCGGTCTTCGTCCTCTCCTCCAGCTATCTGGGCGAACCGATCTCGGCCGGCGAAGCCCTCCGCCGCGCCGTCCCGTTTCTCGGGAACGTTATCGTCCTGTCGATCCTCAGCTCGTTTCTGATCGGCTTGGGCTTCTTGTTGATTATCCCTGGCTTCATCTTCCTCGCCGCCCTGATGCTATCGACCCAGGCCCTCGTCCTCGAGCGGGGCAGCACCCCCCTCAAGGCAATGGGGCGGTCGTGGCAATTGACTAAGGGGTTCCGATGGAAAGTACTGGCATTGGTTGTGGCCACCATGGCGATCATCTTCATCCCGACGTTCGCCGCCGGCGCTATCACCGCAGTGATCGGGGCCCAGGGGGGCATCCAGGAGGGCCTTCCCATCCTCTGGTACCTCGCCATGGTCGTGGGGAGCCTCCTCCAGCTCCTCCTCAACCCGCTGCTATATAGCGTCACGACAGTCGCGTATTACGACCTGCGCGTCCGGAAGGAAGGCTTTGACCTGGAAGTGCTTGCCAGCGCCATGGAGCTCACGTAGGCGCCATGCAGGCCCCCGTCTCCCCGGATTCGCTCAGGGCCGTGCTGGATTCGGTCTTCACCCAGCCGGCGTACGCCTGGTTGGAGACGCCGGCTCCTCTGCTCTGGCTTCGGCGGGCCTGGCGCTGGCTCACGGAGGCTCTGGACACCTTTCAAGCGGACAATCCGGGGCTCTTCAAGTGGTTCGTGGTGCTCCTGATCCTCCTCCTCGCCCTCATCATGGTGCACGCCGGATGGGTGCTCCTCAAGACCGCCCGAGCCACCGAGGACGAGGCGCCGCGGGGACCGGGCGAAGTGGCGGCTCCGCCAAGGACCGCGGCGTGGTACCGCGCCGAGGCGGAGCGGCTCGGTGGAGTGGGGCACTACCGGGAGGCCTTGGCGGCGGCGTTCCACGCTCTGGTCCTCGACCTCGACGGGCGCGGGATCCTCAGGTACCACCCGAGCAAGACACCCCGCGAGTACCTCCACGACGGAACGCTCGCCACAGAGGATCGCTCCCGGCTCGCCGCCTTGGTCCAGGGTCTCTACGGCTATCGCTTCGGTCAGCGTCCCTGCGGCCCGGAGGAGTACCGGGCGTGGGTAGACGCGGCCTCGGCACGGTGGCATGCGGCTCCGATATAGTCTCCTCGCCTGGGTCATCGCCTTGGCACTGTTGGGTGTCCTGGCGGCGGTGCTCGGCTCACGCCGGGCGCGCCCTGCGGATACCGACCCCCGTCGCTCCACCACGCTCTCGGGCCCGGCCGGCGCCCGCGGCCTGGCCGACGCCCTCCAGCGGCTTGGCGTGACGGTGGAACGGTTCCGTGATCGTCCGGGACAACTGGCGGGCGACGTGGAGGGGATCGATTCGACGCTGGTTCTCGAGCTTGATCCCTCCCAACCCCTGTCCTTGTGGGAGGCGGCCGAGGTCCAGGACGTCGTGGGACCGGCGACCCACCTCTTGGCGGCGGGGGACGGCGCCGGCTGGCTGTTCCGCTGTTTCGGCTACCAGTTCGAGCCGGTCGCACCTCCGACACCGGCGACGCGGCCCGGCGCGGCCGCCGGGCCGCGCGACCCGGCCGTCACCGTGGTGCTGCGGCCCACTGAGGGGATGGCGGAGGTCGACTCCTCGCGCATGGGCGACGCCACCGTGGCCGCGTGTGACGTACCCCCGGTGGTGAGGGTCGACACCGTCCTCGCGACGCCGGAGGGGGAGGCTGTGATCCTCCGGCTGACGTTGCGAAATCGCGGCCGCGTGATTCTCGTGGCGGATGGGTCATTGGTCGAGAACAAGAGTCTGCGCGAGACGGCGGCGGGTGAGATCGTGCTGGGACTGATCGTGGGACGCTATCGCCGGGTCGTCGTGGACGAGTATCATCACGGGTTCCAGGCCGTCGGTTCTCTGAGCACCGTGGCCTGGCAGTGGCTCTGGGCGTCGCCATGGGGGTGGGGGCTCTGGCAGCTGGGCCTGGTAGGCGTAGTCGCGCTCGCGGTTGCCGGGCTGCGGCTGGGGCCCCCCCTCCGTCTCTCGCGGGGCCAGCGACGCTCGTCTACGGAACACGTCGATGCGTTGGCGGCCGCGTTGGCCGCCGCGCGGGGCCACGACGTCGCCGTCCGGCTGATGGTCCAGGGTCTTCGGCGACGCCTTTCGCGCACCGGTACGCCGATGCGGACGGCGGTGGAGCCATGGCTCGCCCACTTGGCGGCCACGACGCAAACGGCCGCGACGCTGGAGGCGGTCCATTCCCTGCAAGCACTCACCAGCGGTCCGGTCTCCGGTGACGGAGTCCTGCGGGCCGCGAATGCCGTGGAGGACGTGTGGCAGGACTTGAGCAGATGAACAGTGAGGAGATCGCGCGGGAGGCGGACGTCGCCGGCGCCATCCTCGAGCGTCTTGGGACGGTGGTGTTGGGGCAGGAGGCCGCCATCCGGGAGACCCTCGCGGCGGTCCTCGCCCAAGGACACGTCCTCATCGAGGGGGTGCCGGGCACCGCCAAGACGCTCCTGGTTCGGGCATTGAGCCTGGTGCTCGAGCTGGAATTCCGGCGCATTCAATTCACCCCCGACCTCATGCCGTCCGACATCACCGGCATCAGCCTCCTCGGGCAGGCCGGCGTCTTTACCTTCCGGCCCGGACCACTCTTCGGCGACCTCATCCTGGCGGACGAGATCAACCGCGCCCCGGCCAAGACGCAGGCAGCGCTCCTCGAGGCGATGCAGGAGCGGAGCGTCACGGTCGACGGGACGACGCACGCCCTCTCCGAGGCCTTCACGGTGTTCGCCACCCAGAACCCCGTCGAGTTCGAGGGTACGTACCCGCTCCCGGAGGCCGAGTTGGATCGGTTCCTGGTCAAGGTGCTCGTCGCGTACCCGGACGCCGACGTAGAACAGGGGCTCCTCCGGCGTGTACTTGGGGGCTTCGAGGCGGACCGTCCCGCCACCTACGGGCTGACGCCCGTGACCGACGGCGCCGGATTGGCGCGGCTCCGGCAGGCGTGTCGCGCGGTCCGGGTCGACGATCGGTTGCTCGGTTACATCACCGCGGTTGTCCGCGCCACCCGGGGCGCGCCCGCGCTCACGCTCGGCGCATCGCCGCGCGCCACCGTCTCGCTCCTCAAGATGTGCCAGGCACAGGCGATGCTCGACCACAGAGATTTTGTCATCCCGGACGACATTAAGGCCTCCGCCTATAGCGTCCTCCGGCATCGTGTGGTGGTCGCCCCGGAGCTCGAGCTGGAAGGCGTCTCCGCCGACGTGGCGCTACGGGCCATTCTCGACAAGGTGGAGGTCCCCGAGTAATGCTCCTGCCGAGCCGCCGGTGGCTCCTGGGCGCCCTCCTCCTGGCCGGAATCGCGCCGCTTGGCCTCCTCTGGCCGCCCGCCGCCGACCTGTTCGTACTGCTCGATGCCGCGTGGCTCATCGCCTGGGGAGTGGACGCCGCGGCCATCCCTGCGCCCGCCTCCCTTGGGGTGACACGTGAGGCCCCGCCCGCCTTCTCGGCGGGTCGGTCCTCGGTGCTCCGCTACCACTGGCACCACGATGCCGCCCGCCCGCTGCGGCTCTTGGTGCATGAGACGTTTCCGGAACCACTCGGCGGGGTGGCCCCGCCTCCCCGGTCCCTCACCCTCGCGCCCGCCGCCGAGACGAACGAGACGGTGGAGGTTACACCCGCCCGTCGTGGCGTGGGGGAAGGTGGGCGGCTGGCGATCCGCATCCTGGGCCGCGCCGGCCTAGCCTGGCGCCAGGGACGAATCGATCGCCCGTGGACCGCCACGGTCTTCCCGACGCTCGCCGCGATTCCCCGGCGCGGCATCGGGGCTCCTCCGCGAAGGCGGGACGCAGGGCTCCGCACCGCCCGCCGTCTGGGAGAAGGCCGGGTATTCGAGGCGCTGCGCGAGTGGGTTCCCGGGGATGATTCGCGTGCCATCGACTGGAAGGCGACGGCCCGCCGCCACAAGCTCATGGCGCGCCAATACGAGGACGAGCGACGCCAGTACGTCCTCCTGGTCATTGACGCGGGGCGCCTCCTCACGGCGGAGGTTGAGGGCGTACCGCGTCTGGAGTCCGTCGTCACTGCCGCGCTCCGCCTCGCCCACGCCGCCGTCGAGCACGACGACAACGTGGGCCTCATGGTGTTTGCGCGGGACGTGGAGGCGTTCATCCCTCCGGCCCGCGGCCGCCGCGCGCTCCGGGCCGTCCTCCGCGGCCTCGCAGCGGTGGAGGGCCGCGTCGTGGAACCGGACTATCCGGCCGCTTTCCGCTATCTCGCCGCGCGCAATCGACGCCGGGCGCTGACGGTCGTATTCACCGACGTGATCGACCGCACAGCGTCGGAGGCCTTGGTGAGCCACGCCGGGGCCCTCCGACCGCGCCACCTCCCCCTGGCCGTGACTCTGCGGGACCCCGGGCTGGAGGTGATGGCGACGCGCCGCCCGGCCAACCCACGCGAGGCCTTTGCCAAGGCGGCGGCCGAGGAGCTGCTCATCGCCCGTGAGGAGGCCCTCGGTGCCATGCGCGCCCGTGGGGTCATCGTGTTGGATGTTCCGCCGTCCCGCGCGGGGGACGCGGTGGTGGAACAGTACGATCAACTCAAGCGTCGAGGGGTCCTCTAGGCCGTGGACCGCGCCGCGATACCCTTGGGAGGGGGTCGATGACGGGAGTGCGCAGCTTTGCGAGCGACAACAATGCCGGCGTCCACCCGCGGATCCTCGAGGCAATTGCCGCCGTCAACGTCGGCCATGAGCGAGCCTACGGGGACGACCCCCACACGGCGCGCGCGGTGACGGCGGTGCGCCGCCTCCTGGGGGCAGACGTCCCGGTGTTTTTCGTCTTCGGCGGGACAGGCGCCAACGTGTTGGGGCTTCGCTCAGCCGCCGAGTCGTATCATGCCGTCATCTGTCCCGATACGGCACACATCCACGTGGACGAGTGCGGCGCCCCCGAGCGGCATGTTGGCTGCAAGCTCCTGGCGGTGCCCACGAGCGACGGGAAGCTCCGTCCCAACGACATCCGGCCGCTCCTCAAGGGGTTCGGCAACCCCCACCATGCGCAGCCCCGGGTCATCGCCGTGTCCCAGGCGACGGAACTCGGGACGGCCTACCGCCCCGATGAGCTGCGCGCGCTCGGCGACCTGGCACGCCGGCACGGCATGGTGCTGCACATGGACGGTGCCCGGATCGGCAACGCCGCGGTCGGGCTTGGGCTCGACGTGGCCGAGCTCACCACACGAGCCGGCGTCGACATCCTGACGTTGGGTGGGACCAAGAACGGCCTCCTCGGGGCCGAGGCGGTGGTGTTCTTCCGGCCCGAGCTGGCGGAGCGGTTCCTCTACCTGCGGAAGCAGGAGATGCAGCTCGCCTCGAAAATGCGGTTTCTGGCCTGCCAGTTCGAGGCTCTGTACGGGACCGACCTCTGGCGCGAAAACGCCGCCCACGCAAACCGGTTGGCGCGCCTCCTGGCAGATCTGGTCGCCGGGGTTCCCGGCGTCGAACTCACCCAGCCGGTAGAGGCGAACGCGGTGTTCGCCCGGATCCCGACCCACGCCGTCGCGCCGCTCCAAGGCCGTTCATTCTTCTACGTGTGGGACGAAGAGACGTCGGTGGTGCGATGGATGGCGTCGTTCGATACGACAGAGGAAGATGTGCGCAGCTTTGCCGCGGCCGTCCGGGAAGTCGTGACCGCCGGGTAGGCATCGCTACCGCTGGAGGATCACGTCGTTGGTCCCGCGACCCATCGCAAGATAGAGATCACGCCCCCGATATCCCGGCGCGCTCACTCGCACCACCTGGACTCGGCAATTGGCGACCAGGGCCACGTCGAACACCAAGCGATACAGACCTCCAGCGCTGCTGAAACCGTGATAGCTCGTGCCGACGATCTGGAGGTGCGCTCCCACCAGCGGCCGCCCGCGAGCGTCGAACACCTGGCCCATGATCGAGTCCAGGACGGGGCCCGCGGTCGTCTCCGACGGTGCCGGCTCCGGAATACACGTCGAGTCCGAGGCCCAGGGGAGCGCGTTGTTCCTCGTGCCGGTCCCCGTGGTCGGGCGGCCGAAGATCCGCCGAGCCTCTTCCTCCATCGTAGCCCCCGGCCGCGCGGCTCCCGCCAGGGCGGGTGTCGGATCCCCGGCCTCGGCGGCCGGATCGGTGGAGAGGGTGTTGCGTTTCTCCGCCTCTCCTTCGGCGGAGTGTTCGGGGGCGTCACGCTCGGCGGGACGCACGGCGTCCGCATTCCGCGTCTCCGCCGCGGGCGCGGGTGACAGAACCTGGTCTCGCTCCTCCCCAGGGGGCGGTAGCTCCTTTTGCGACGGCGACCGTGATGCCTCCTGTTGTGGGGGCGGCGGTGTGGGCTGTGGGGCCGGCGTCGGCGCCGCCGGCGGTGGCCCCGCTGGAGGCGACAGGTAGACCAACGACACCTCGCGATCGGCCTCGCGCGAGTCTGGGGGCCGTTCCTCCGGACGCTCAGCCGAAGCCCGGAGGGTCAAGGAGAGCCCAAGGAACAGCAGGAGATGAGCCAGGGCCGAGGCGAGGATCCCCGGCCACCGACGGACGGTTGACCGGGGGGGGAGGTCGACGCCCGGCCGGGGAGGGCGACCCGGGGGCCGGCCCCGGTTCTGGAGGACCTCCGGCGGGAAGACGCCGAGAGAGCGGGAGCCTAGGGGCATGGGCCCACCGCCCCGGACGCCGCGGGAAACCCTGCGTCTCGGAGGAACGACGCAAGGGACGCTCCCACAGCGATTTCAACCGGCACACACACCATCCTTAAGGGTACGCCTTTCCGGCCCTGAAAGTTGATCGGGGCCACGGCCGCGTCCAAAGGGCGATTCAGGGGACCTTCAAGGCTTCTTCATCCCCCTAGTCGTAAGGTAGAAAGGCGGCGTTCCGCCGCGTTGTCCCCGTCCCGGAGGGAGCCATGAGAGTCACCGACCTGATGACCACCAAACTGGTGTCGATTCGCCGTGATGCGACCATCGGTGATGCGATCGAGTCCCTGGTCGATGCACACGTCTTGGCCCTTCCGGTGATCGACGAGCACGACCAACTCGTCGGCGTCCTCTCGACGACCGACGTTCTCGAGGCGGTCGCCGAGCGCGGTCGCCGGGGTGACGCCGAGACTCTGCTGGACAACACGTTGGTGTCGGAGCTCATGACGATTCGGCCCGTCACGGTGGATGCCCAGGAGGATGTGAAGGTCGCTGCCCAGCAGATGCTGTACGGTGGGATCCATCGCATCTTCGTGGAGGAGGAAGGCCGCCTGGTCGGCGTCATCTCCCAGAGCGACCTGGTCCAGGCGATGGCTACCGGCCACGCCTGAGTTCGGGATGTCCGGCCTTCCCGGGAGGGTTATACTGGGAAGGCCATCGCGGGGCGATCCGTGTCCTTCGGTGGCCATTCGGCTCCGAGACCGGCTCGCCCATGCCTTTCTTTTGCACGCTCCTCGGCCTGCTTGCGCAAGTCGCCGCTCCCGCGCCGGGGTCTGCGGCGGATAGCGCACCCGTCATCGTAGCGAGCGATACCCTCTTCGTCCTGCACGGCGGGTTGGGGCCGTTCAGCGCCGAAGTGCGTGCCGCTGCGCTCATGCGTCAACTGGAACACTACGCACACGATAGTACTACGCGCCGGCCGGATCTTCGCGTCGTCGAGGGTCCGGCGCACGCGACCATCGTGGCCGGCGATCGGGTTCTCCTGTCCGTCCTCGAATCGGACGCCCCCGCCGGTGTGAGCCCTGCGCGGCAGGCGCGGCACTACGCCGACATCCTCCGGAGGGCCGTGGACGGCCGCACTCCGGCCGGCGCGGGACACCTGGCGGCCGTCGCGTTCGCCGCCGCCCTGGCCGGACTCCTGGGCATGGGACTCTGGAGGCTGCGGGAAGGCTCCGATCCGCTGCCCTGATGGCACCGAGGGGCGGTGTGTCCCCCGGTCCCATGGTGATCGTCCTCCCCCCGATGGCCTTGACGAATGGCGTCCTCCTTCCGCCCTCGGGGAATCACCGTGGCCCACATGCCTCCCAGCGTTCCTGTCAGCATGGGGAGTCCTCGGTTCCGAACTGTGGAGGCTGGGCCGTTCTTGGTCACCGAGGCCTGGTTTCCGGGGGACCTCTTCCTCGAACCGCATACCCACGACCGAACCTGTGTCGCCGTCATCCTCGACGGGGCCTTCGACATCGCCTTCGGTTCCCGCCGGGACGCATGCCGCCCGGAGTCGATCCTCACCGAACCCGCGGGCGAAAAGCACAGCAATCGATTCGCGGCGGCGGGCGGCCGCGTCGTGGTGGTCCAACCCGATCCGACGGCCGAGGTGCTCCGGCCGTGTCGGTCCCTTCTTGAAACCGTCACGCTCCGGAGCCACGCCGGGATCGCATCGTTGGCACGCCGCATGGCCGGCGAGATCCGCTCGCCGGATACCGCCACCCCGCTCGCGCTCGAGGCAGGCGCGCTCGACATGTTGGCCTCGGCTACCCGGCTTCGGGTCGTGGAGGAACGGCACCGACGGCCGGGGTGGCTGGCACGCGTCTATGAGGCCATCCACGATCGCTTCCTCGAACGCCTCACCGTCACCGCGCTTGCGGCGGAAGCCGGGGTGCACCCCGTCCACCTGGGGCGGGTCTTCCGGCGACATCATGCGATGTCGGTCGGCGCCTACGTTCGGCGCCTCCGACTGGATTGGGCCGCCGACCGCTTGGCCCGGTCCAACGACGGCCTGGCGGCAATTGCCCTGGCCGCCGGCTTCTCCGACCAACCCCACTTCACCCGTGCCTTCAAGGCCGATGTCGGCCTGACGCCCGACGCCTACCGCCGCCTCAAGGCCCGCTAGTCTCCTCGGTCCCCGGGAGGATTGCCGAGGAGGCCGATGGGCGGTAGCTTGGCGGCACCACCCCGAAGCAGCGGTGTTCGATCGTACGAGGGAGGACGAAATGCGCCAGCGGCCCTGGCCAGACGTCCCGCCACATCACGACCCACCGAGAACCGCGCGGGAGCTCCTGGACAGCTACGCCGACGGGGAATGGCTTTTCCGGTCGGCAGAGCTTGCGACCGCCGACCTTCGGGGGGCGGTTCTGAGTCAAGGGGACTTCCGTGGCGCCAACCTCGCCGGCGCCGATCTCCGAGGCGCCGTCCTCGTCGGTGCGGACCTCCGTGAGGCCAACCTCGCCGGGGTCGACGCGCGCGCCACCGATTTCACCGGCGCCAATCTCCTTGGGGCCGACTGCGACGGAGCCAACCTAGTTGGGGCTCGTCTCATTCGGGCCGCCGTCGCCCGGGACACGCTCGCGGGTGCGCATCTCGGTGGGGTCATTCTCCTGTGTGCTGCGGGACGGGTCGAACGGCAGATCGATCTCTGCGGCAATCCCTCGACGACCTTCTATGAGGCGCTCTTCCCCTCACGGCGGGCGGCCGGCTTCTCCGATGCCGGCCTCTGGGCCTACCAGTCGCGGTTTTCCCGGCTCCGCTAACCTCCGCCTCCCAACCCGACAGCGGGAACCAGCAGCAGCGTCACCAGCACGATCAAGGCCGTCATGACGAGGTTGAGCCCGAGGCCGGCGCGTGCCATGGCGCCAGCGCTCAGGCGCTCGCTGCCATAGACGATGGCGTTGGGGGGCGTGGCGACCGGGAGCATGAACGCGCAACTCGCGCTCAAGGCGGCGGGGACGACCAGGAGCATCGGGGCAATTCCAAGCCCGTCGGCCAAAGATGCGACGATGGGGATGAACGTGGCCGCCGTGGCCGTGTTGCTGGTGATTTCCGTGAGGAACACGATCAAGAGCGTGATCACCGCCACGGTGACTGGGAGGGGGGCCGAACCGACGACCGCCAGGCGATCGCCGATCCAATCGGCCAGCCCGGACCCCTGAATGGCCTCCGCCAGGGAGAGGCCGCCGCCGAAGAGCAGGAGGATCGACCAGGGCACCCGCGCCGCCTCCCGCCATGTCAGTGGGAAGCGTCCTTCCCGCCAGGAGACGGGAATCACAAAGAGGAGGAGGGCACCTCCGATCGCGATCCCCGTGTCGCTCAGGCCGTGGATGACCCGCCCGAGCAGTGGGCGTGTCATCCACGCGAGGGCGGTGAGGGCCGTCACCCCACCGACGACCACCTCGGTGCGGGAGAGAGGCCCAAGGACGCTCCTCGCCTGGGCCAGGAAGGCTGTACCTCCCGCCGTATCCAACGCGTCCACGCGGTACAACACCCGGGCCAGGAGAAACCAGCATATCGGGAGGGCGACCGTCACGAGCGGAACGCCGACGAGCATCCACTCCGCAAAGCCGATGGTGGTCCCGTATTGCTGGCTCATGAAGCCGGCGAGGAGGGCGTTCGGTGGCGTGCCGATCAGGGTCCCGAGCCCGCCGATGCTGGCAGCGTACGCCACCCCCAGGAGCAACGCCGTGCTGAACCCGCTCCGGGCCGCATCGCTGCCCGCCCCGTCCCGCGCGACCAGAGCGGTGATCGACAGCGCCATCGGTAGCATCATCATGACGGTGGCGGTGTTGCTGACCCACATGCTGATGAGTGCCGTCGCCAGCATGAATCCCGCCAGGAGGCGGCTGGGGCGGCTGCCGACCACGCCGAGGACGCTTAGGGCGAGCCGCCGATGGAGGCCGCAGTGTTCCACGGCGGCCGCGATAAGGAATCCGCCGAGGAAGAGGAAGATGACCGGATTGGCGTATGGGTGGGCCGCGTCCTGGATCGAGCCGATGCCGAGGAGCGGGGTCAGGACGAGCGGGAGGAGAGCGGTCGCGGCGAGGGGGATGGCCTCGGTGATCCACCACACCGCCATGAGGAGCCCCAACGCCGTCGTGCGCCACCCGGCGGGGGCGAGGCCGGCCGGCGCCGGGAGGAGGAGCAGGAGGGCGAACACGGCCGGCCCTGCCACGAGACCGAGGCGGTGGCGCAGCGGGGCGTGCGCCGTTCCCGAGCCCGGAGCCGGCACGTCGGCCTCGGTCACACGGGAGGGAGCACGATCCGAACGTCGATGCGCCGATTCCGTGCCCGCCCGTCGGCGGACTCGTTGCTGGCAATTGGTTGCGACTCTCCATACCCCACCGCCGAGACGCGGGCCGCCGGGAGTGCCATGTTCGCGACCAGATAGTCGCGCACCGACTCGGCTCGCCGCTCGCTCAGCGCGAGATTCACGTCGTCGTTTCCGCGCGCGTCCGTATGCCCGCCGATTTCGACTGGGACGTCGGGGAATTCCCGAATGGCGCGCTGCAGTTTGGTGAGGAGAGAAAAGTTCTCGGGTCGGATCTGCGCCGATCCGACGGGGAACTGGATCCCGTACAGCCGGATAACGAGGTCATTCCCGGCAACGACGACCTCCGCTTCGTTGGAAGCAAAGAGGTTGATCACCGACCGGATCCGGTTCTCCCGTTCCTGGCGCGCGCGCAATTGCGTGGTGAGGCGACGCTGCTCGGCTTGTTGCCGCGCCAGCTGGGCATCGAGCGAGTCGGTCTGCAGCGCCTGCCGCGTCGTGACCGAATCCAACTCCCGTTGCAGCCGAGCGACGGCAGCCTCCTGCTCTGTGACCTCGCTCCGGAGCGCGTCCCGGTCCTCCCGGAGGCCGGTGATGGCGTCGGTCAGCTGGGTGGACACGGCCTGGGCTCCCTCGCTGAAGTCCGCCTCGAAGTTGAGCGCGGCTGCCGCCGAGGAGAGGTAGCTCTCGTAGTCCAGCACCAACTTCTCCACCGCGGCGTTGCGGTTGTGGCTCACGGCATCTACCACCAGCGCGATCCGCGAGGCGCGCCGGTACCCGTCGGCAGCCGCCTTGGCATGGGCGATCGCCTCGCTCCGATCCTTGCGGTTCTCTCGGAGCGCCCGCTCGGCCGCCGCCAGCTCGGCGTCGGCCCGGAGGTACGTCGCCGATGCCTTCTTGTCCGCCCCTCGATCCTTGGCGGCCTCACGCAACGCCTCGGCCCCACCGACCAGGTCCTGACGCAGCGCCTTGAATTCGGCCTCACGGTAGGCCGTCAACGCCTTGGCGGCCTCATCCTTGGCTCCTCCCTGATTGCCGTCCTCGATTCGCTTTCCGGCATTCTCGAGGGCTCGCTCTCCGTCCCGCCAATCGCGCTCGGCGATCGTCGGTGCGTTGGCGACGAGGGCGTCCGTCCGGGCCTGGATGGCATCCCCGAGGATCACCATCCCCAGGTCCCGCAGGCTCTCCGCCCGGCTGAGGGCGACGAGCGCCTCGTCGAGCTTCCGCCGGAGCTCGGTGGGGTTGGCGCCCCGTTGCTGGATCGATTCCGCCTCCGCCAGGCGCTGCCGAGCACGGGCGAATGTCTCGGGCGCGATGAGGTTGAGCTTGGCCGCGCTGGCGGCCTGGAGGCGGTTGCGGACCCGGGCGAGGTCCGTGGGCCCACCCTGGGCCTCTGCCGATGCGGCAGCGACCGACCAAGTGACGGCCAGCGTCAGCACGGCGAGCGGCAACTTCATGGCCGGCTCCTCCGGTAGCTTCGGGAAGGGAATGACGGGGTGTCCCCGGAAATATAGCACCCCTCCGGAGGCCGGCTACGCGGGAGCGTCCTCGTCGGAAAGCGGATCCAAATGGAGCTGGAGCCGGTCTCGGGCCGAGTGCAGCGCCGCCGTCACCGAGGCGGCGTTCGGCCCGCGAGCAAAGATGAACCCGACGTAGCGTGCTTCGTCGGGGAGCGGCCGAAGCCGCTGGCCCACCGGCACAGTGATGATGACGCGTTCGATTCCCGGGACGGCGCGCGCCTCCTCGAGCCCGGTCACGCCGGTGAACCGTCCCTTCCGGGGCACGGGGAGCATCGCCACGCCCGCCGCCACCGGCTCCCGCTCGGCTGGGAGGTTCACTCCCACCGCTCGCGCCAGGTGGAGCTGTTCTAGCGAGACCTCGCCGGCCGCACCGAAGCGCAGGACCTCGCCGCACTTCCCGCCGATCGGTCGGGCCGCCAGCTCGATTAGCCAGGCGCCCTCCGCATTATGGCGGACCTCCGCGTGGATCGGCCCGGCGTGGAGTCCGAGGGCGCGACAGGCGGCCGCAGCGCACCGCACCACAGTTGCCTGGACGGGGCCGGGCGCCAGCGACGGGGCGACGTAGAGAGTCTCCGCGAACGTCGGCCCTTCGAGCGGCTCCGGCTTGTCGAAGAGGGCGAGCACCCGGAGCTCTCCGTCATCGAGGAGGCCCTCCAAGGCGTACTCGTCTCCCGGGACATAGTGCTCGCCCAGGAATGCGTGGCCCGCGGGACCCGGCACCCCCTCCGCCTCGTCCAGGATGACTGCTAGACGTCGCACTGCCGCCCGGGCTTCTTGAGGGCTGTCGACGCGCATGACACCACGGCTGGCGGCGAGACGAAGAGGCTTGATCACCGCCGGAAACGCGAGACTCGCGACTAGGGGTTCGAGGGGGTCCCCCGTGTGACAGAGGCGGAACGGGGGGATGGCGACTCCCCCTTCGGCAAGACGAAGACGTTGATGGTGCTTGTTCGCGGCCGCCTC
>Ga0055480_10000224_pt1 | contig 20296 bp, 13 predicted proteins | sample Muzzi_PWB_D2_FD_57935 | JGI IMG/M metagenome (GOLD analysis project Ga0055480, IMG submission 57935) | Wetland microbial communities from San Francisco Bay, California, USA, that impact long-term carbon sequestration - Muzzi_PWB_D2 | ecosystem: Environmental > Aquatic > Marine > Wetlands ... | reverse complement strand
GATGGAAGACGAAATGTGGAACCTGGCCGGCGACACGGATCGCAAGAGCAGGGAAACTCTCAAAGAAAACGGCATGATCATCAATCCAGTCAAAAAGCCTTTTCGCAAAGAACTGGATGCCATCGGCGTGCAGTTGCGCAAGGAGTGGGTCTCAAAAGCCGGCAAGGATGCCCAGCAGATCCTGGATGAATACTACCGTATCACAGGCAACCAGTAATTGTGTCGAATACGATCCAATCCTGCTTGCGAATAATCTGTCATCAAGTTTGCAGGGCGGCGATAGACGCCGCCCTGCAAGAGAAAGAGCGATATGAATCGACTGGCCACCTTCATCGAATCCGTCAGTGACTGGTCGGCGCGCGTCTCGGCGGCCATCCTGGGGTTGATGACAATTCTGATCCTGTTGGAAATTCTGCTGTGGAACACACTGGAGAAGACTACCCTGATCGCTGATGAATACTCCGCTTACGGGTTAGCCACGATCATCTTTCTGGGTGCCGGCTTTTGTCTCAAAGAGCGCGGCCATATCCGCATCACCCTAGTGCTGGGATTTCTGCCCCCGCGTGCGGCGCGCATCATCACCTGTATGGCTACCGCCGCCACAACGCTGTTCATGGGATACCTGTGGTGGTACTTGCTGAAAATGGTGCAGGCCACCGTTCGATACCACTCCACATCCGGCACCTTGACCAATACGCCGCTGTGGATCCCCCAGACCATGATGCTTATCGGTGCCGCCGGCTTTTTACTGCAGCTGTTCGGAACGACCCTGCGAACCTTCCAGGCCATCGGCAGCAAAGAGGACGTCGTCTAATGGAACCCAACATGCTATTGATGACCATCGTGGTCTTCGGTCTGCTCTTCATCCTGCTGGCGGCCGGCGTCTGGGTGGGCTTTGCGCTTTTTATGATCGGTTTTGCCGGCATGGTGCTGTTCAGCAGCCTGCCGGCCGGCAACAACATGGCCTCTTCGGTATGGTCCACCATCGAAAAATGGGAGTATGTGGCCCTGCCCATGTTTATCCTCATGGGAGAAATTCTCTTCCGCTCGGGAATATCCGAAAAACTGTTTCGGGCCCTGGTGCCCTGGCTCTATCGGCTGCCCGGCGGATTGCTTCTGATGAATATTATTTCCTGCACGCTCTTCGCCGCCGTGTCCGGCTCCAGCGCCGCCACCACGGCCACCGTGGGACGCATCACCCTGGCTGAACTGGATAAATTAGGCTACGACCGCAAAATCGCCATGGGATCCCTGGCCGGTGCCGGAACCCTGGGTTTTCTGATCCCCCCATCGCTGATCATGATCATCTACGCCATCCTGGCCGGGGTCTCCATCGGCAAAATGTTTGCGGCCGGTATTCTTCCGGGGCTTCTTCTGTCCGGGATCTATTCAGCCTATATCATCTACCGCGGCATCCGCACGCCCGAGATTGCCCCTAAAACCCAGGACCGCTACAGTTGGTCCGAAAGATTCAAATCCCTCAAAGACCTGGCGCCCACCATCATCTTGATTCTGATGGTGCTGGGCAGCATCTATGCTGGCCTGGCCACCCCCACGGAGGCGGCGGCTCTGGGTGTATTGGGGGCCACAGTATTTGCCTTTCTCAACCGCCAGATGAACCCGAAGATCATGTTGGAGTGCCTGGTCAATGCCGTCAAAACCAATACCATGATCATGATTATCGTCGTCGGGGCCGGCTTTCTATCCCGGGTAATGGGTTTTCTGGGCATTCCGGCAGCCATTACCCAGGCCATCACCCAAATGCACCTGTCGCCTTATACGCTGATGCTCCTGCTGGGCCTGGTCTATATTGTCCTGGGATGCCTGCTGGACGGCTTTTCCATCGTGGTGATGACGCTGCCCATCGCCCTGCCTATGGTTACGGCAGTCGGATTCGACCCCATCTGGTTCGGCATCTACCTGATCCTGATGGTGGAAGTCAGCCAGATCACTCCCCCGGTGGGATTCAATCTATTCGTGATTCAAGGGCTTACCCAGGAGCCGATCACCCGGATTGCGGTCTATGCTCTGCCCTTTTTCTTTCTCATGCTGCTGACCACGGCCATCGTGACCCTGTTTCCGGATATCGCGCTATTTTTACCCAATTTGATGGCAGCCAAATGACAGTGAGGAAAAAAATAAAACGCTATGACAGACATGCATAAATTTCGCTTTTCCGTCGACCGCGGCGGCACCTTTACCGATATCTATGCGGAAGTGCCCGGCAAGCCGGGCTTTCGGGTCATCAAACTGCTTTCCGAAGATCCCCAGAACTATACCGACGCGCCCCGGGAAGGCATTCGCCGCATCCTGGAAGAAGTTACCGGCCAAACTTATCCACCCGAAGGCGTTGATGCTTCCCCCATCGAGTGGATCCGAATGGGCACTACCGTGGGCACCAATGCCCTGCTGGAACGCAAGGGTGCCCGCTGCGCCCTGGTGGTGACCCGCGGGTTCGCCGATATTCTGCAAATCGGCAACCAGAACCGGCCCGATATCTTCGATTTAAGAATCAACAAACCTGAACTGCTCTATGAGCGCGTGGTGGAAGTGGACGAGCGCCTGCGCATTCTCAAGGGGGACGAGCCCGGTGGCGGCGGCCGGGTGGTCACGGGCATCACCGGCGACCGGCTGGAAGTCCGGACGTCTTTGGATCTGGAATCCCTGCGCCCCCAATTGCAAAGCATCCTCGATCAAGGCATTCGCAGCCTGGCTGTGGCGCTGATGCACGCCTATGCCTGGCCGGACCCTGAACTGGCCATCGGACGCCTGGCGCAAGAGATGGGCTTTACCCAAATCTCGCTCTCGTGTCGCGTCATGCCGCGGGTCAAGCTAGTGGCCCGGGGCGATACCACCATGGTGGACGCCTATCTCAACCCCCACATTCGGAACTACCTCACCAGTTTCCGGCAAGGATTCAGGGACAATCTGACCCATACCGGCCTGCTCTTCATGCAATCCGATGGCGGCCTGGCGCCGGCTGACGGATTCAGCGGCAGCCGGGCCATTCTCTCCGGACCGGCCGGTGGCGTGGTGGGCTACGCCATGACCACCTACCAACAGGAGACCGGTCAGCCGGTGATTGGCTTCGACATGGGCGGTACCTCCACGGATGTCTCCCGTTACGGCGGCCGGTACGAACTGGTCTTCGAGACCGAAACCGCGGGTGTCCGTATCCAGGCACCCCAGCTGCATATCAAAACCGTGGCCGCCGGCGGCGGCAGCCGCCTCTTTTTTGAGAACGGCATGTTCATGGTGGGCCCGGAGTCGGCCGGAGCCCATCCCGGTCCGGTCTGCTATCGCAAAGGCGGCCATCTGGCAGTAACTGACGCTAATCTCATCCTGGGGCGCATTCAGCCCCAATATTTTCCGCACATCTTCGGTGCCAGCGAAGATCAACCCCTGGATCGCGACGACAGTCGCGCGGCCCTGATGCAGCTCACCAAACGGATCAATGCCCACTACACGGCCAAGGGCCTGCCATCATTGACGGTGGAACAAGTGGCCCTGGGATTCATTCAGGTGGCCAACGAGAGCATGGTACGCCCCATCCGGGAGATCTCGGTGTTGCGCGGGTTCGACAGCAAAGAGCACATTTTAGCCACCTTCGGTGGTGCCGGCCCCCAGCACGCTTGCGCCATTGCCCGATCCCTGGGCATCACCGAGATCTTCGTACACCGTTTTTCAGGCATCCTGTCCGCTTACGGCATCGGCATGGCCGATGTGGTGGTCGACCGCCAGAAACCCTCTTCCCTGGTTTACGGCCCCCAGACCTTACCAGCGATTAAAAAGGAGATTGCCGAACTTACCCGCCAGACTTTCGATGAATTGGCCCGCCAGGGATTCGATCCTCCCAGCATGGATGCCACCGCCTACCTGAACCTGCGCTATGAGGGTACGGATACGGCCATGATGATCCTCTCTCCCACTGATGACGACTTCGCCCGCGGGTTAAGCGACACCTACCGCCGCGAATTCGGCTTCGACCTGTCGGGCCGCGCCATCATGGTGGATGACATCCGCGTTCGCGCCCGGGGCAGGACCGCCAACCTGCGCCGACTGACCATCCCAGCGGCCGACGGCAGTGTGCCGCAGCCGCTGGAGACCGTACCCTGCTATTTCGAACAAGGGTGGCTTGACACGGCTGTATTCGACCTGGAACAGCTTAAGGCCGGCCACCGCATCCAAGGCCCGGCCGTCATCATTCACGACACCTCCACCATCCTGGTGGAAGCCGATTGCCGGGCCCAGGTCACCGCCCATGGCGATGTGCGCATTCAGGTGGGCGCCGACGGCATTAAGCAGGTGGACTCCCGGGTGGACCCCATTCAGCTATCGATCTTCAGTAACCTGTTCATCTCCATTGCCGAGCAGATGGGACGCATGCTGCAAAAAACGGCGATCTCCACCAATATCAAGGAGCGCCTGGATTTTTCATGCGCCCTGTTCGGCCCTACCGGCAACCTGGTAGCCAATGCCCCCCATATTCCGGTGCACCTGGGCGCCATGAGCGAAGCGGTCAAAGCCCAGATCACCCAATGGCAGGACCAGCTTGAACCCGGAGATGTGATCGTCTCCAATCATCCCGTGGCCGGCGGCAGTCACCTGCCCGACATCACAGTGATAACGCCCGTCTTTCGCCAAGGGGATATCATCTTCTGGGTGGCAGCCCGGGGGCATCATGCCGACATCGGCGGTATTTCACCGGGTTCCATGCCACCGACTTCCAGACGCATCGAAGAAGAAGGGGCCTGCATTCTCTCGTTCAAACTGGTTAAAAACGGCACCTTTCAGGAAGAAGGCATCAGCGACCTGCTCCAGGCCCCCGGCCGCATACCCCCTACACCCGGACGGCCGGCCATTTTTGGCACACGCCAGCTGGCAGACAACATCTCCGATCTAAAAGCCCAGGTGGCCGCCAATCAGAAGGGCACCGAACTGCTTCTGGAGATGGTGACACATTACGGATTGGATGTGGTTCAGGCCTATATGGGGCATGTTCAGAACGCCGCCGAAGAGGCCGTCCGCAACCGCCTGCGAGAGCTTTCCTTGAGCAAAGGTCTGGCGGAAAAAGGTACAGTGTGCGCCGTGGACTACCTGGACGACGGCAGCCCCATCGCCCTGGCCCTGACCATCGACCGTTCCGGCGGTACTGCCGTTTTCGATTTCACCGGCACGGGTCCCGAGATCTGGGGCAACTGCAATGCCCCCAGAGCCGTCACCATGTCCGCAATTCTCTATTGCCTGCGGTGTTTGATCGAGAAAGACCTGCCCTTGAACAACGGCTGCCTTATCCCGATCGAGATCCGCATTCCCGAAGGCTCCCTGCTGGCGCCCTCCCCCCAGGCCGCGGTAGTGGGCGGCAATGTGCTCACCTCCCAGCGCGTGGTGGATGTGGTCCTTAAAGCGTTCGGTGTGGCTGCCGCGTCCCAGGGATGCATGAACAATTTTACTTTCGGCAACGAACGCTTCGGCTACTACGAAACCATCGGCGGCGGGGCCGGCGCCGGCCCGGACTGGCATGGCCAAAGCGGCGTGCATACCCACATGACCAACACACGCATCACCGACCCGGAAATCCTTGAGCGCCGCTTTCCGGTCCTCTTGCGGGAATTCTCCATCCGCAAAAATTCCGGCGGCCGGGGCGCCCATAACGGCGGCAACGGCCTGGTCCGGGAAGTAGAGTTCCTGGAACCCTTGAATGTCGCCATCCTCTCCGAGCGGCGGGTCTTTGCCCCTTACGGTCTGGAAGGCGGTGAACCGGGCCGACGGGGCGAAAACCTGTTTATCCGCAAGGACGGCCGCCGTATGAACCTGGGCGCCAAAAACGAAATTCAGGCGCAATCCGGCGACCGCATCCGCATCGAAACCCCCGGCGGCGGCGGCTTCGGAGCACCTTCCTATAAAAAATAGACTCATATTCAAGCGATCGGCAGATCATTCGGTTCAGCCCACCATCAGTACAGGAAAAAGCTCCCGCGAAGGTCTAAAAGATACGTTATTTTCTCCAGTCGATCCTCTATTGTGGACCAAAGGGTGTTCAGAATACCAGGCCGCTTTGCCCTCTTGTAAAATGTCAGGGACTTTTTAAATAAAATTAGTTGACATGCCAACCTTTTTTTATTAATTAGTTGACTATCCAACTAATTGAAGGAGAGGCGCTATGCATACTGACATTCATTTTACACTCACCAGGTTCATTTCCCTCATTGGCCGATGCAGTCAAAAATACTTCGACCGGGAATTGAGCCCGATCAACATCAGAGCTGGACAAATACGCATATTAAGAGCACTGGATGTCAAGGACGGTATCAATCAGGAGTACATTAGGCTTCGCTCCCACCTGGACAAAGCTACTATCGCCAAGGCTATTAAACCACTTATTCGTGAAGGCTATATCCAGCGGACCAAAGACCAGAACGATAAACGCGCATACAAAATAATTTTGACCGATAAAGGCCGGAAAATCATGCCGGTGTTAAAACAAACCATCCGCAAATGGACGGATATCCTAACCGCCGGTTTTACAGAGAAAGAGAAACATTTAGCCGATGAACTTCTGGCCCGCATGGCGGAAAACGCTTGCAACCATCTGTTTGATCAAGGGTCGACCCAAAAGGAAGGCGCTTCCGAATGAAACGGATCAAATGGCTGGCAGGAACCGGGGCCATCCTGCTTCTCTTAGGGGCTGTCCTCCTGCTGCGGACCGGAAGCCATACAGATCAGGGTGTCTATCGCACGGTTGCCGTGCGCAGAGGGGATCTCAAGGCCACGGTGGCCTCCACAGGTCGGCTGGCCCCGGTTAATACAGTGGAAGTCGGCAGCCAGGTTTCTGGTAATATCCGCAGCATCTTCGTGGATTATAACACGGAAGTCAAAAGGGATCAGGTATTGGCACGCATCGATTCGGCCCTGTACGCCGGTCAAGTCGATCAAGCCGAGGCACAACTGGAAAAAGCCAAGGCCGAAGAAATTGAAATCAACCATACTATTGCAATAGCCCACGGTACTCTTCACAGCGCGGAAGCCCAACTTTTCGCCTCGCGGGCCGCCTTTGAGGATGCCGAACGGATCTACACTCGTCTTAATACGCTCGTTGCACGCCGCATCGCCGCCGGCGCGGAAAAAGATACCGCCCTTGCCCGACGGGATCAAACCGCCGGCGGCGTCCGTATGGCCGAAGCACAGATTGAAACCGCCAAGGCCCAATTGAAGCGGGCGCTGGCGCAGAAGCAAAACGCGTCGGCCAATGTGACTGAAAAGAAGGCCAGCCTTGAATTGGCCAAAATCAAGTTGGATTACTGCACGATTAAATCGCCCATTGACGGTGCTGTCATCCTGCGCAACGCGGACCAGGGCCAGACCGTTGCGGCCACGTTGCAATCCCCAGTCTTATTTACAATCGCCGAAAATCTCAAACGCATGCAGGTCGAAGTGAACGTCAGCGAGGCCGATGTTGGCCGAATTGAAGCCGGGCAGACGATCGAATTCAATGTGGACGCCTATCAGGAGAAGACCTTCACCGCCATTGTTCGGCAGATCCGCAACTCAGCCACCAACATAAATAACGTGATCACATATAAGGTCGTCGCCGACGTGGATAACAGCCAACTGCTGCTAAAGCCCGGCATGACCGCCAATGCAGCCATCCTGGTGTCAACCGTAGAGAAAGCCTTGCTGGTACCTAATGCCGCTCTGCGATTCAAACCGGCGGCTGGTGACATTGGTGCGCCGAACACTGCAGCGCAACGATCGGCAAAGGAAGGAGAGCTGTATAAAAAAACAGTGGCTGCCCTGGACCTCAAACCAGACCAATCGGATGAACTGGCCAGGATCATCGAACGTGCCCGTCAGAAGTTGAGAAAAGCATATGCTGTGCCCGAGGAAGGCAGGGACTTGCGATTGGCATGGCACACTTTTTTCAACCAGATCCTGAAAGAACTCGCCCAAGTCCTCGATCAAAGCCAACTGGTCAAGTTCAAGATCTTCCGAGAGCGGCTGATCGATTCAGTAAAAAAACACACCTCCGACAAACAGCGCCGTGCACGCGTCTATCTGCTTCGGGACCGAACTCCCGAACCTGCTGATGTATTGGTCGGCATAACCGATGATACCGAAACCCAGCTCATCGGGAACGACCTGGCCGAAGGTGACCTGGTAATCGTTGGCAAAGCACTTGCACAAGCCGAGCGTAGTAAAACTTCTTTTTTTTCCAGGCTAAAACCGTAAGGGCCATTGACCATGGGCGTTCCTGTTATCCAACTGAGGGAAATAAAAAAAAGCTACCACATGGAGGCCGAAACAGTAATGGCCCTCAAGGGTGTGAACCTGCAGATCGATGCCGGCGGGTTCACCGCCATCATGGGATCCTCTGGCTCCGGCAAGTCGACCCTTATGCATATTGCCGGTCTGTTGGACTACCTGAGCGAAGGCCGTTACCTCTTTGAAGGCAATGAGGTATCGTCGTTGACCGAGAATCAGATGGCTGAAATCAGAAATCAACGCATCGGTTTCGTGTTTCAAAGCTTCAATTTGCTGCCCCGTTGCAGTGCCGTGGAAAACGTGGCCTTGCCCATGCTTTACCGCAGGCCGCCGATTGCCGGCCACCGAAGCAAAGCCATGTCCTGCCTGGAAATGGTAGGCATGGCGCATCGGGCCGACCATCTGCCGCGCCAACTGTCCGGCGGCCAGCAGCAGCGGGTCGCAATCGCCAGGGCGTTGGTTAATGATCCAGGTCTGATCCTGGCTGATGAACCGACCGGCAACCTGGACACGGCAACCGGAAAAGGGATTTTGAACTTGTTGCATGCACTGAACAAAAAAAACATGACCATCGTCCTGGTTACCCATGACGCTGAGGTGGCAAGGACGGCCCGGCATCGAATCATCTTGCGCGACGGACGAATTGAAAGCGAGGATAAAGGATAAGATGCGGATAATAATGACCGTCTTTCATTTGGCGGTTCGTGGGCTGATCGCCTATAAGACCCGAAGCCTGCTGACCATGCTGGGCATCATCATCGGCATCGGCGCAGTGATTATCATGATCAATGTCGGCCGCGGCGCCAGTGCCGGTATCCAGCAGCAAATTCAGAATTTGGGCGCCAACATGCTAATGGTCTACCCCGGGTCGAGTCAAAAAGGCGGTGTTCGGGCCGGCTTTGGTAGCAAAGCCACCCTACGGGTTCAGGACGCCCAGGCCATCATGAAGGAGTGCCCGTCGGTCCTGAGGACGACGCACATAACTACCCGGACCGCTCAGTTGGTGGCCGGAGACAACAACTGGAACACAAATGTTTCCGGCACTACCGCCGACTATCCCCTGATTCGTGACTGGCCGGTGCAGGAAGGGGAATTTCTTACACCGCACCATATCCGCACGTCAGCAAATGTGACCGTGCTGGGTAACTCAGTCAGGGAAAATCTCTTTGGGTTGGACACCCAGGTAATCGGGCGCACGATTCGAATTAACAATGCGCCTTTTCGCGTGATCGGCACGCTGGCCGCCAAGGGTAGCGACCCGCGCGGAAGGGACCAGGACGACACTGTTTTTGTCCCCCACACGACATTTGCGCGCAAGCTGCATGGCAGCCAACTGCCGGGGCTGGTCCATATCATATGCCTCTCAGCGATATCCAAAGAACAGATCGAAGAAGCTAAGTCGGAAGTCGAAGCCTTGCTTCGGCAGAGGCATCGTATCAAATTCGGGGACGAAGACGATTTTTCGGTGAGATCATTGGACGAATATTCCCAGATGGCGGACAAAACCATGGGTATCATGACGGCTTTGCTGACCGCAATCGCCTCTGTCAGCCTGATCGTTGGCGGTATCGGGATCATGAACATCATGCTGGTGTCGGTGACGGAACGCACCCGCGAAATAGGGATACGATTGGCTGTGGGCGCGAGAAAAACCGATGTATTGATACAGTTTCTGGTTGAATCGGTCACGCTCAGCATCGTGGGCGGCATATTCGGAATTTTGTTTGGCATCGGTACATCCCGGCTGATTGCCCTCTTTACCGGCTGGCCAATCCCCGTTCAGATGGATGCCATCTTGCTGGCCACCCTGTTTTCAGCGGCCGTGGGCATCTTCTTTGGCTACTATCCAGCGCACAAAGCATCTGTAATGAACCCGATCGAAGCGCTGCGATATGAGTAAAAGGTTGGGAGAAAAAACTTCAGCCGAGAATACATCCTGAACTGATGGTTGTTTCTGAAGACAACCGAACTGGAAACCACAACCGATGTCGCAACGCTCGGAGAAAACATCATGACCATGTTAAGACTGTACGTCTTCCCGATGCTGATTCTTCTTATCTGGATCATTGATAGCCATGCGGCATGCGCCGATCAAAATAAGGATCTGTACCTGACGCTGGAAAAAAGCATCGAAATCGGTCTTTCCGGAAATATGCAATTGAAGGCGGCACATGCCAGAATTATCCAGGCCGACCAGGTTTGGAAACAAGCGCGTTGCGGTTTTTTACCTAAATTCTATATGACCTACGGATATAAAAAAACCGATGCGCCCGAGACGATCGATTTGCATCTGAGTCGTTCAAGCCCTGTCAGTGTCGATATTTCGACGACCGATAATTTTCAATGGGCCGGCTCAGTAACCCAGCCTTTGTTTAAAGGTTTCGCTATCCTGGGCAATTATCGCTGGGCAGCATTGGCAGTGGACCGCGCGAAAGCCGATGCGGCTCTGGAGAAGATGGATTTGGCGCTCAGGATCAAACAGGCCTATTTCGAAGTCCTGGCAGCCGACAAGTCTGTTCAAGTGGCCCAACAGGCGGTGACAGCGCTGCGCGCGCATGTAAAGACCACCCAAAGCTATTACGAGCTTGAAATGATCGCTGTCAATGACCTCCTGAAAGCCCAGGTTCACCTATCCAACGCGGAATATGAGCTGATCCGGTCGGTCAATGCCGCCCGGCTAGCCCGCGCCGCGTTCAACACCCTGCTTGCCCTGCCCATCGACAGTCCTATTTCCTTGGAAGACAACTTGGTCTATGCCCCCCTGGGAAAGCAATATGATGAAGCTGTTGCCCAGGCCCTTAAACAACGGCCGGAAATCGAATCGATTCAGTTCGGCCTCCGCCAGATCGACCAGCTAATCATCATGGCACGCAGCAAAATGTATCCTGACATCGGCGTGCAATATCGCTACATCAAGGAAGGCGACACGTACGATGTCTCCGGAAGCCGATTTCAAGACGCCGACCGATGGGAAATCTCGGCAGTATTATCCTGGACCATTTGGGAATGGGGCAAAACCAGCTATGCCGTAGCTGAAAAAACCAGCAGACGCAATGAACTGAACCATCTGAAAACCGCCTTGGAAGACACCATCCGCCTGGAAATCAAAAACGCCTTGCTGAAGCTCGAACAAACCGACAAAAACGTACCCAAAGCGATCCAATCGGTCGAACAGGGCAAAGAGAATCTAAGGGTTAGTCAGGAGCGATTTATCGCCCAGGCGGCCGTCTCAATGGAAGTTCTCGATGCCCAGACGCTGCTGACGCAAGCCGAATTAAATTACTACCGGGCCATATACGATCACAACTTGGCCAAAGCGGAGCTCAAAAGGGCCTTGGGAACCTATTAGTTTTCATCTGATATAATTTTCCGAATGACAGTATGCTTGCCGCTAGACACATCCCATACTTGGCTCGCCCTGCCGTGTGCAGCTCCGCCTCAGTTGCAACCACCGATACCAGTGGATATTACAAGCCATCTCAAAATAAGGATGTGGCAATGGCTTCTGATTTCATCAAACCCCCGTTTGACGCGATGGCTCCTACGGGCAACGCAATGGTAAAGGCAGTACCCTGTCCAACCTCAGATGCCGCTGCTATTGTCCCATTGTGTTTTTTTATGATATTATAAGAGACATTCAGCCCCAGACCGGTTCCCTTGCCCACCGGTTTGGTCGTAAAAAAGGGATCGAAGATTTTTTTCAAATCCTCATCCGGTATGCCACAGCCCGTGTCGCTAATGATAATTTCGACGTTTCCATCCACTTGTCGGGTTTGAATCTTTATTTCGCCTTTTTCTTGCAGGGCTTGGGCGGCATTGACCAGCAGGTTCATGAAAACCTGGTTCAATTGCTGCGGATACCCTTCGATATCGGGTATCTGGCCCAAATCCTTGATCACTTCGGCGTTATATTTCAGCTCATTCCATACGATATTTAGAGTAGATTCGATGCATTTATTGATATTTACCATCTGAAGATCCTGCCCGCCGGGATGCGCAAAATCCTTTAGATCGATAACGATTTTTTTGATTCGGTCTGTACCTTCCTGGCTCTCACCAATCAGCTGCGGGCAGTCCTCTAAGATAAAATCCAAGTCCATATCCGTCTCGAACCCCTCGATGGCGCTGATTTTTTGTAAAATTGAACGATCATTATCGCCGTTAAAATGTGTTTTGATGTCTGCCAGGACCTCCTGGTAGCGGACAATGAGTTCTTTGATTTCATGTTGGTACCCGCCCAGCGTATGCAAATTGCTGTTCACAAATCCCACGGGATTGTTGATTTCATGGGCCACCCCAGCAGCCAGTTGCCCGATGGAGGCCATTTTTTCGCTCTGAAAAAGTTGCGATTCCAGGTTGCGCTGTTGGGTGATATCCCGTACAAAAATAAGAACAGCCGGCCTGTCCTCATAGGACAAGCGCACCGCGCTGACTTCCACCCAGCGCACTTCATTCTTTCGATTCAACATTCGAATTGAATACGTATCCGCGAAATGTTCATCGGCTAACCGTTTCTGGTGATTGGAAATGGCCAATTCGCGGTCATCCGGATGCACAAAGTCAATAAACGGCATTCCAAGGACTTCTTTCACGGTGTATCCGGACAAGATTGAAACAAAACTGTTGGCGAATATGATCTTTCCGTCCCTGATCAGGACAATGCCGACAATCGTATTTTCGATCAGTTGGCGGTAGCGCTCTTCAGAATCCCGTAAAGCAACTTCCATTCGAGTACGCTCTTTGATTTCAAATTGCAGTTCCTTGTTGCGGTCACGCAGTTCACGTGTTTGTTTTTCGACCTCGGATTCCAGCTGTTTTTGATGCTTTTCAAGTTCACCTTCAATTCGTTTGCGTTCAATTATCTCAGCCTGCAACTTGCCGTTTATCGATTCCGCACGGTCTTTGGCCTCTCCCAGATACTCCAGCAGGTCTTGCTTTTCAAATCTTAACTTAATGGAAGCTTCCATGACCCGATGGTTGCGTAAACTGGTCGCGCTCATCAGCATCAAAAATAAAATCATCATAACCGGCATGCCCACATGGATTTTATCCTGGAAAGCAAGGGAATTGACAATAATCGGCAACATGGCCGGCAGACTGAAAGCAAAAAAGGTGCACCGAAACGCAGAATATACCGCGGAAGCGCCGGCTACCATGCCGCCAATGGTAAAGGCTGCAAACATTTGATGCGCTTGTGACGATTTGGGGAACAGGAAGATACCTGCCAATCCCCAGGTAATGCCTGATGCCAATATGCCGGCCAGAAACAGCTTACCCCAAAAGTATGTCCGGTCAAAACGCTTGTCCCGGTGATTGAATTGCCACGCCAGCAATAAACGTCCCGATGCGATCAAAACAATAAGACCTAACCATGCATATAAAACGAGATGGTTAATCTGCTCCCATTGGATAGCGATAAGTATGCACGCATTGACCAATGTCCCAATGTAACCAAATTTTTGGCTCCTATGGAGACGATCCAGCTTTTCAGAGAACAACTCGTCGCTACCTTTTGAATTGAGATTCTCGTTGGCGAAAAACACTTGTTTTCCTTTCAATTTGGTATGTGTTGCCCAAGCACCGGAAATGCCCGGCGCACCACCCTTGTGGGGGCTATCACCTATATCGGTCATCTTGCAGATTTATTAACTTTACAACGGCTGATTTTAGGCCCCGATGCTATCTTGCTTGCTACCGGGGTTGAATCTCGGTCTCAGGTTTGGGAGTATTGCGATGGGTGGGGGTGACGGTAGACAGGATCGCCCACCTCAGTGACTGGGTGCGCGCTGGGCGCGGCCGCAGGACTTGCCTGCGGTGAATGCCTTCATTTTATGGTACCAGGTCTCTAACGCCTAGGCCTGAAACCATTAACTAGTGCCCATCCATAAATGGGCAATTTGCCCGATATCGGCGTTGCGCGAAAAATTTAATCCTCGAAATATCAACCCTATGCCTGCGGTTAAATTTTTTGCGCGGTCCCTTAGTTGATGGGCGCGTGATTATCTGGCGTTTTTGTCTGGATATCAAAATGCATATCTTGCCGCGAAAACAGGGTCTCACCCGGCGCCAATACCAGGGCGTGGGGCAGCACCTCGTCCATGTGTTCGACACTGACGATTTCCAACTGCTTGGAGATAGTGGCCGGTATATCCCTGAGATCCTTTTCGTTGTCTTTGGGAATCACGATTTTCTTGATGCCGCCGCGATGGGCCGCCAGGATTTTTTCTTTCAGGCCGCCGATGGGCAGCACACGGCCGCGCAAGGTGATCTCACCAGTCATGGCCACATCTCGCCTGACGGGACGCTTGGTCAGGGCCGACACCAACGACGTGCACATGGCGATGCCGGCCGAAGGTCCGTCCTTGGGGATGGCCCCTTCGGGGATGTGAATGTGCAAATCATATTTGCGATAAAATTTCTGGTCAATACCCAGGGAATCGGCACGTGAACGCACAAAACTGACGGCGGCCTGGGCCGACTCTTTCATAACATCGCCCAGCTTGCCGGTTACCGTAACCATTCCGCGCCCCGGCATGATCAAGGTTTCCACAAAAAGCAGCTCACCGCCGAACTGGGTCCAGGCCATGCCCGTAGACATGCCGATGTGGTCCTTGTCTTCGATTTCGGTGCTTTTAAAACGTGGTGGGCCCAAGTATTTTTGCACGGCTGATTCGGTAACTCGAATGGTTTTCTGATCCGGATTCTTGACCACCTGGCGGGCCACCTTGCGGCAGACGGCCGCAATCTCCCGTTCCAGGTTACGCACCCCGGCTTCCCGGGTGTACCGGTTGATAATGTAATAAACCGCCTTTTTGACCAGCGTAATCTGCTCCGGCGTCAATCCGTTGGCCTTGATCTGTTTGGGGATTAGAAAATCGTGGGCAATGTTGTACTTCTCATGCTCGGTATAACCCGGCAACCGAATGATCTCCATGCGGTCCTGCAGAGGCAGAGGAATATCCGGCAAGGTGTTGGCCGTGGTGATGAACATGATATCCGAGAGATCGTAATCCAGATCCAGGTAGTGGTCGTTAAAGGCGAAATTCTGCTCGGGATCCAGCACCTCCAGCAGCGCAGCGCTGGGGTCGCCGCGAAAATCCATGCTCATCTTGTCCACTTCGTCCAGGCAAAAGACCGGGTTGTTGACCCCGGCTTTTTTCAAGGATTGAATGATTTTGCCGGGTAAGGCACCGATATAGGTTCGCCGGTGGCCGCGGATTTCTGCTTCGTCCCGGACACCGCCCAACGACAGCCGTACGAATCGCCGGCCCGTGGCCCGGGCCACGGAACGGGCCAGAGAGGTCTTGCCCACCCCCGGAGGTCCCACCAGGCAAAGGATAGGACCGCGCAGTTTTTTCACCAGGGCCTGCACCGCCAGGTATTCCACGATGCGCTCCTTGGGTTTGTCCAGGCCGAAATGATCTTCGGCCAGAATACGCTCGGCACCGGCGATGTCGATGCGCGCCCGGCTGCGTTCAAACCAGGGCAGACTAATGATCCATTCGATATAGTTGCGCACCACAGTGGCTTCGGCCGACATGGGCGTCATCAATTTGAGCTTTTTGAACTCCTGGCGTACCTTGGCAGCGGCTTCCTTAGGCAGGCGTTTGCTTTTGATGCGCTTTTCCAGCTCCTGGAGTTCGTCCGCGCCTTCATCATCGCTGCCCATCTCCTTGCGGATGGCCCGCATCTGCTCATTGAGATAATAGTTTTTCTGAGTTTTTTCCATCTGATCTTTGACCCGCCCTTTGATGCGTTGGTCCATCCGATAGACCTCCATCTCCAGGTTGATCAACTCCACGAGCAGTCCCAATCGTTTTTCCAGGGGGGTGGCTTCCAGAAGTTTTTGCTTATCCGGAATCTTGAATGCAAAATGAGAAGCCACGGTGTCGGCCATCTTGGATGGATCGGTAATGCCGTCCACCTTGGCAATCAGATCTTTGGAAATGTTCTTGTTGATTTTGGCGTACGCCTCGAAGTTTTCTTTAACGGACCGTGCCAGGGCTTCGACTTCGGTTTCGGAACCAATCTTGTCGGCGATCGGATCGAGTTCGACCTTAAAGCAGTCGTCGGCTTTAATGAATTGGCGAATACGGGCGCGCGCCTGTCCCTCAACCAGGGCCTTAACTGTGCCATCAGGCAGCCGCAGCAGTTGCAACACCGTACCGACCACTCCCACACGGTAGATGTCCTTTTCCGTGGGATTGTCGATACCCGCTTTGCTCTGGGTTGCCAGAAAAATGCGCTTGTCTTCGGTGTTCATGGCACTGGCAAGGGCGGCCACGGATTTGGCCCGGCCCACAAACAGGGGTGCTACCATATGAGGAAAAATGACGATGTCCCGTAGAGGCAACAGGGGAAGCACCTGGGTCTCCGGTTTACCATCTTCATCTCTGAAAAAACGCGTGATATTTACCATGATCGATCCTATTGGCTGAACAGGATGCGTTCAACCGAATTTTAAGTGTCAGTCCATTGCGCAGCGCAGCCGCTCCCATGGGTGCGTTGCGCCGGGAATCAAGCCTGCTTCTTGGTTTGCTCATAAAGCAATATGGGTTCTTCGCGGTTCAGCACCACATCCTCGCCAATGACACACTCTTTGACATTCTCGATGCTGGGAATCTCATACATGATTTCCAACATGCATGCTTCCATAATCGCCCGCAACCCACGGGCACCCGACTTTCGTTTGACGGCCTGATCGGCGATGGCCGTCAACGCACTGTCGGTCAGGCGCAAATTGACTCCTTCGAGTTCGAATAATTTATGATACTGTTTGACCAAGGCGTTTTTGGGCTCGGTCAAAATACGCACCAACGTCTCGGCGCTCAACTCATCCAGGGTGGCTACCACTGGAAGGCGCCCTAAGAATTCAGGGATCAAGCCGAATTTGATAAGATCTTCGGGCTTTACCTCTTTGAGAGTCTCACCCAGGGTGGCTTCCTTTTCCTTGGCGATCCTAGCGCTAAACCCCAAGGATTTGGATCCCAGGCGACGCTTGATGATCTGTTCCAGTCCGCTGAAGGTGCCACCGCAAATAAACAGGATATTAGAGGTATCCACTTTTACAAAATCCTGCTGGGGATGCTTGCGTCCGCCTTTTGGCGGTACGCTGGCCGTGGTGCCTTCGATAATTTTGAGCAGCGCCTGCTGGACCCCCTCTCCGGATACGTCTCGGGTGATGGAAGGGTTGTCCGATTTGCTGGCGATTTTGTCGATCTCGTCGATATAGACAATGCCGCGCTTGGCCTTCTCCACATCGTAATCGGCATTCTGCAGCAACGACAGAATGATATTTTCCACATCCTCGCCCACATAGCCGGCCTCGGTCAGGCTCGTAGCGTCGGCGATGGTGAAAGGCACGTTCAGGAAACGGGCCAGGGTCTGGGCCAGCAAAGTTTTGCCGCTGCCCGTGGGGCCGATGAGCAAAATGTTGCTTTTTTGAATTTCCACGTCGCCAGCGTTGATGGTCGAGTCCAGGCGTTTGTAATGGTTGTATACGGCCACAGCCAGAATCCTTTTGGCATATTCCTGTTCGATGACATATTCATCCAGGCGGCCTTTGATTTCCTTGGGAACCATCAGGTTGGCCAGTTCACCGGCCTCCTTTTCAGTCTCTTCCTCGATAATCTCGCTGCATAGCTGAATGCATTCATCGCAGATATAGACAGCCGGACCGGCAATCAGCTTTTTGACTTCCTTCTGGTTCTTTCCACAAAAAGAGCAAAACAGGTTGTCGTTGGGATCGTCTTTTTTGGCCATAACGGTTACATCTCCAACTATTCAATTTTATCCAGGTCATCCCGGTTGCTGATGACGTTATCCACTATACCATAATCCTTGGCCTCTTGGCCCGACATAAAATAGTCGCGGTCGGTATCTTTGCTAATTTGTGCAAGATCCTTGCCAGTGTGGCGCTTTAGAATCATGTTAAGGGTCTCTTTCATCCGCAGGATTTCCTTGGCCTGGATCTCGATGTCCGAAGCCTGTCCCTGAAAACCGCCCATGGGTTGATGAATCATGATGCGAGAGCTGGGTAGCGCATAGCGCTTGTTTTCAGCCCCCGCAGCCAGCAACAAGGCGGCCATGCTGGCGGCCTGACCGATGCACAGGGTAGTGATATCGGGCTTGATATATTGCATGGTGTCATAGACTGCCAAACCGGCGGTAACAACGCCGCCGGGTGAATTTATATAAAAGTTGATGTCTTTGTCCGGGTCTTCGGATTCCAAAAACAACAATTGGGCAATGAGCAAGTTGGCCACTTCGTCGTTAATGGGCGTCCCCAAAAATATGATGCGGTCTTTAAGCAATCGGGAATAAATATCATAAGCCCTTTCGCCGCGACTGGTTTGGTCTATGACCATTGGAATGATAGGCACGCTGTGACTCCTTTAGTAAAGGGTTACCAGGTAATTTTGCCAACCGACAAAATTCCTGTAACCGCTGGTCAGTTAGTTGGATTCGATTTGGCTCTCCTCTGCGGCTTCCGATGCCGCGCTCTTTTCTGATGGCTCAACCTCGGTGATTTGGCCATTATCAATGATAATCTTCAATGCCTTTTTTTCAAGCAAAGTGTGTTTAAAAAACTCCAGGCCTTCTTTGTTCTGGCCGTAGTAGCCTTTGACATGCTCGACCGGCTGCTGAAAGCTGTCCGCCATTTCCTGGAAGCCTTGATCCAATTCCTCCTCGGACAAGCTCAATTTTTCCTGCTCCATAATCTTGCTAAGAATCAGATGACGGCGAACCTGCTTTTCTGCCGTGGGGCGATAGGTTTTGGATAGTCCTTCGCGGCTCAATCCTACCTCTTCAAAGGAGCGGTTGCTCTGGGCAAAAGACCGCTCAGCATCGTTGAGAATGTGCTCCAGTTCACCATCGACCAGGGTGTCGGGCACTTCGAATTCCACCTGCTCGATCAATTGCTGAAATATTTGTTCATTGAGTTCCTGCTCCACCCGTTTTTCGTAACCATTGCGCAGGTTTTCCTCAATCTTAGTTTTCAAGATATCCAGTGTTTCGTATTGGTCGCTGATGCTCTTGGCAAACGCATCGTCCAGGTCCGGCAATATTTCCTCGCGGACTTCATTGAGTTTGACCTTGAATACAACCGTTTGTCCCACGAGTTCCGCTTTGAAATAATCATCGGGGAAAGTGACCTCGACCTGCCTTTCTTCACCGGGCTGCATGCCGATCAGCCCATCGTCCAAGTCCTTGACAATCTGCCCGCTGCCCACCTTAATTATAAAATTTTCTGTCTTTTTAGTAGGTTCAAATGGCTGTCCGTTCTTGAAACCCTCATAATCGATGACGGCCACATCTTCTAGCTGCAGGGGACGATCTTCCTTGATCTTTTCCCGCTTGGCCAGATTCTTTTGCAGCATCTTCAGCTGCACATCCACCTCGTCATCGGTGGCCGCATGTTTGGTTTTGGTCAATTTCAACCCTTTGAAATTGACGTCGGCAATCTCGGGATTAACCTCCACTGTGGCATCGAATGCATAGGCCTGCTGCCCATCCAGGTCCGGTGGGTCCACCATGGGGCTGCCCACGATTTTCAACTTGGTTTCTTTGAGGGCTTCGATAAACGCAGACTGGATCAATTTACCGGATACATCGGCTTTAACCTCTTTTGCGTAGAGTCGCTCCAAAACCGAACGCGGGGTCTTGCCGGGACGAAACCCTTTAATTTTGGCCGTCTTTTTGAGTTGGGTGTAAGCGTCGTCCAGTTCACGGACCACATCCTCCTGGGCAACTTCAATGTGCATTACTTTTTTAACCGAGCTTAGATCTTCAACCGAAACTTTCATCTGATATACCTTTCTAATAATAAAGTGCCTCAGAGAAATCAATCTCAAGGCACTTGGAAATATTCCATGCCACCTGTCCAAGGCTCAGCCGCATCACCGGAATAATATACCCCGGCCGAACTTTGCATGGAGAATCGCCAGCAAAACAGTGGCTCGCAGGATGCGTTCTAAAAACAATCACGCTAAAACAGCGCCTTGGATGGGTGGCCAAATTGGTGCGAGAGGGG
>Ga0055480_10000223_pt1 | contig 20310 bp, 15 predicted proteins | sample Muzzi_PWB_D2_FD_57935 | JGI IMG/M metagenome (GOLD analysis project Ga0055480, IMG submission 57935) | Wetland microbial communities from San Francisco Bay, California, USA, that impact long-term carbon sequestration - Muzzi_PWB_D2 | ecosystem: Environmental > Aquatic > Marine > Wetlands ... | reverse complement strand
ATCGTCGCGACGTCATGTACAACGATTTCGTCATTCTCGGTCCTGCCGCCGACCCGGCCGGAATATCGGGCATGAAGGCCGCCGCGCCGGCCATGGGCAAGATTGCTGCGGCTCAAGCCACGTTCGTTTCCCGGGGCGACGATTCCGGAACCCATACCCGGGAAAAGCAGCTCTGGAAGGCCGCCGGCATTAATCCCGAGGGCGACTGGTACCTCGAGGCCGGGCGGGGGATGGGCGAGGTCATCACCATGGCAACCGAGCGCGAAGGCTACACTCTGAGTGATCGCGGCACCTACCTGGCCTTCAAGACCAAGACCGACCTGACGATACTGGTCCAAGGGGATCCCGGGCTGTTCAACCCTTACGGCGCGATCATGGTCAACCCGGTCAAACATCGTCATGTCAGGATCGATCTGGCCAAGAAGTTCCTCGATTTTCTCACTTCGGACCCGGCGCGCCGGCTGATCACCACCTTCCGCGTTGGGGGCGAACAACTCTTTTACGTGGCTGAATGAACTGAGGAGCCCGCTTGGACTACCTGTTTTCCTCACTGGGCACCGCGCTCGGCATGATCATGCACCTGAACGGGGAAGTCCTGAGTGCCGTCGGGACCTCCCTGTACACCTCGGTGACGGCGATTCTGTTTTCGTCTCTGTTCGGGGTTGCGGCGGGCGCCGCCATTGGGCTGGGGAGCTTCCCGGGGCGGGGTCTTGCCATGACCGTGCTTAACACGCTGATGGCGCTGCCGACAGTCGTCGTCGGCCTGGTGTTGTTCGGTCTTTTCAGTCGCCAGGGACCTTTCGGCCCCCTGGGACTGCTGTTCACCCCCTGGGCGATGATTGCCGGGCAAATCGTGCTGGCCACCCCGATTGTCGCCAATTATACGGTGGCGGCCGTGGCCGGCGCCGATCCGCGCATCCTGCCGACCGCCATGACCCTGGGCGCCAGTCGGTTGTCAGGAACCTGGCAGTTGCTCCTAGAAGTGAGGTTCGGCGTCATGGCGGCGGTCGTGGCCGGCTTCGGAAGGGTGATCGCCGAAGTCGGGGTGGCGATGATGCTTGGCGGCAATATCCGCGGTTATACCCGGACCATGACCACCGCCATCGCCCTTGAGACCAGCAAGGGAGAGTTCGCTTTCGGTCTGGCTCTGGGAATAGTCCTAATGACCGTGGCATTGGTCATCAACCTGTTTCTGCATCAGCTGCAGCATCGGTGAATTTTATGGAAAATATCCTGAGGTTGAATGATGTCGAGTTGCTGAGGAAAAGTTTTCGACTGGATATCCCGCAGCTGGATCTGAATGCCGGGCATATTTACCTGGTAGAAGGACCCAACGGGGCCGGAAAGAGTACTCTGCTGCAATTGCTGGCATTGTTGATGACTCCGACCCGCGGGGTTGTCCAGTTTTGCGGAGAAAGGGTCACACAAGAGGCTCAGCGGCAGCGTTTGCGTCGCCACATCACCCTGGTCGAGCAAAATCCCTATCTCTTCGACAAGACCGTCTACCAGAATCTGGCGCTTGGCCTGCGCTTGCGCGACGTTCGCGGCGACCTGCAGCGCCGCCGCATTACCCAGGCCCTCGGGGCAGTCGGTCTGGAAGGATTTGAATCCCGCCGCGCCAAGGCCCTGTCTGGGGGAGAAGCCCGCCGGGTCGCCCTGGCCCGGGCTGTGGTACTGTCTCCAAGGCTGTTGCTTCTTGATGAACCGACCGCGGGCCTTGACCGAGATGTTTTACCCATTTTTGAAAAATGTTTGAGCAACCTGCCCGCACACGGAACGACCGTAGTCATCGCCGGTCACGACCTTGACCAGTCCCGTCGGTTGGGTGGAACAGTATTGAAGCTCGATCGTGGCAAGTTGTTACAGTCGACGAGTGATTCGCTGCCCCTGCGGAAGGAGTCTGCCTGATGGCGATCCGATTTGAAGAGGCCCGTCGTATAATTCTTGATGCGACTCACCTGCTCGATTCCGAACGGGTCCAGCTGCTTGATGCGGCCGGTCGAGCCTTAGCTGAGGATTTTTGTGCGCCCTGGGACATGCCGCGCTGGGACAATTCGGCCATGGACGGATTTGCCGTGCGAGCCGCCGATGCCGCGGCCCAGAAAGAATTGATCATCTCCGGATACATCCCCGCCGGCTCCGCTGCGCCGCAGGCCGTGGAACCCGGCTGTGCGATCAAGATCATGACCGGAGCGCCGATTCCACCGGGATGCGAAGTGGTAGTGCCGTTCGAGGAAACCGTGGAACAAAAGGACCGGGTTCGGCTACTGACAACGCTGCGTTCCAGGGAGCATATCCGCTTCCGCGGGGAAGATGTTTCGGCCGGAGACAAAGTCCTGCCGGCCGGGTCCCTGCTTCGTCCCCCGGAAATCAACCTGTTGGCCAGCTTCGGCCAATCCCTGGTGCCGGTCTACCAACGGCCCAGGGTGGCAATCCTCTCCACCGGGGACGAATTGGTTGAACTCGGAACATCGCCGGGGCCGGGCCAGATCGTCAACAGCAATGCCTTTTCTTTGGCGGCTGCGGTCCGCGAGGCTGGAGGGGATCCGTTTTTGCTCGGAATTGCGCGGGACACCATGGACAGCCATCGGGAAAAACTCGCCATGGGGCTTGCGGCCGACGTGCTGATCACTTCGGCCGGCGTTTCGGCCGGGGACCGGGACCTGGTGCGTGATGTGCTCGCCCAACTCGGCGTGGAACAGAAATTCTGGAAAATCGCCATCAAACCGGGACGACCCACCGCTTTCGGTGTGAAAGGAAAGACCCTGGTTTTCTCTCTGCCGGGCAATCCGGTTTCAACCATGGTCACCTTCGAACTTTTCGTGCGCCCGGCGCTGCGCAAAATGCAGGGGAAAAGCCCGGCGCTGCAACCTTTTGCCAGGGCGATACTGGCGGAACCGGTTCGCAAGCGGCCGGAGCGGGTCCAGTTTCTCAGGGTGCAGGTGCGTTCCGAAGAGGGACGATTGATGGCATCCAGTTCGGGCGACCAGAACACCGGGATTTTACGCACCATGGTGCGTGCCAACGGCATCGTCATGCTGCCCTTCGAGCGTGACCGGTTCGAAGCGGGCGACGAGGTCGACGTGCTGCTGCTCGACTGAGAGGACAGGCATCCTTAAGGGGTTCCATTGCGGTCCACCCAAAATCGACGTTCTTTCCAGACGCATCCGGCACCTGCTACAATGATCCATCTCAAGGGTGCGAGAGGATGGTTGGAAAAGCTGCCGGGTCATTTTGCCGTCCGCAATTTCAATAGGAGTAGAGTGCCATGCCCACCAAGGCCGTTTCGTTCGTTGCCAAGTCGGGAACCGGCAAGACCACCCTGCTGGAAAAGGTCATCGCCGAATTGAAAGAACGCGGGTACCGGGTCGGAGCGATCAAGCACGACGCCCATCGTTTCGACATCGATCATCCGGGCAAAGACAGTTACCGAATGACCGCGGCCGGGGCCGACACCATGCTGATCTCCTCTCCGGCCAAGCTGGCGCTGATCAAACAGCATTCCGCCTCGCCTCCGATCGAGGAGTTGCTGAAAACCTATTTTTCCGATGTCGATATTGTCATAACCGAAGGATTCAAGAAAAGCGGACTGCCGAAGATCGAAGTTCACCGGGCCGAACGGAGCGATACTTTGCTGTGCCGCGGGGAAGAGAGGGATCCGACCCTTCTGGCCGTTGCCTCGGATGCCCGGCTCGAGCTCGATGTTCCGCTGCTCGACCTCAACGACCCAGCCGGCGTTGCTGATTTCGTCGAGAACTATTTCCTTAAGTGAGAGCCGGAACCTAAATACCGGACAGGCCATCGTTTTAAAGATGGTTTCGGTCTCAGAGGAAGCAACGTTGTCGTAACAAGGACGCGTTACGCAATAACCGGGAGCCACGGCATGAAAAAATTCAACAACCTGTACATCGACGGACAATGGAGCCCTTCCGGCGGAACGAAGACGATTGATGTCGTCAACCCGTCGGATGAGCAGGTGGTGGGTCGAATTCCCGCCGGCGTCGCGGAGGATATCGACCGGGCCGTGACGGCGGCACGGAGAGCATTTGACAACTGGGCCTTAACATCGGTTTCTTCCCGAGCCGAAAAGCTTCGGAGGGTTCAGGAGGGGCTGTCGGAACGGGCTGAAGAGATTGCCGAAACCATCTCCCTGGAACTCGGGATGCCCTTGAAGCTTTCCCGAAAAATTCAGGCCGGGTTGCCGCAGATGGTGACGGAAAGTTGCCTCAACCTTCTGTCCGATTACCCCTTTGAAGAGAAGATCGGAAATTCATTGGTCGTGCGGGAGCCGGTGGGCGTGGTGGGTTGCATCACTCCCTGGAATTTCCCTCTGCACCAGGTCATTCTGAAAGTCGTGCCTGCTCTGGCCGCCGGTTGTACCGTCGTCCTCAAGCCAAGTGAGGTGACTCCCCTTACGGCCTTTATCCTGGCCGAAATTGTGGATGCCGCCGGCCTCCCGCCCGGGGTCTTCAACCTCGTGTCCGGTGTCGGGCCGCTGGTTGGCGAGGCTCTGGCAGGTCATCCCGATATGGATATGGTTTCTTTCACCGGGTCGACCAGCGCCGGCAAACGGGTTGCGGAGTTGGCGTCCCGCTCGGTCAAACGGGTTGCCCTTGAACTCGGCGGCAAATCCCCATCCGTTATTCTGGAGGACGCGGATTTGCCGAAAGCCGTCCGCAGCACCGTCAATTCCTGCTTCCTCAATTCCGGCCAGGCCTGCAACGCTTTCACGCGCATGCTGGTCCCGGAGAGCCTCTATCCGGAGGCCGCCCGGATTGCCGTTGAAGTTGCGCAGACCTTTACCCTTGGTGATCCCTTCGACAGCAAGACCAAGCTCGGCCCGCTGGTTTCCGAAGTCCAACGGGAGCGGGTTCGCCAGTTCATTTACAAGGGGATCAAGGAAGGCGCGGAACTGTTGCTGGGAGGGCCCGAGTCACCCCCGGGGCTGGCCGCCGGTTTTTTCGTCAGGCCGACGGTTTTCGGGCGGGTCGCCCCCAAGATGACCATTGCCCGGAAAGAGATATTCGGACCGGTTCTGTCCATTCTTGCCTTCAAAGACGAAGAAGAGGCCGTGCAGATCGCCAACGATACCTCCTACGGGCTGGCTGCCGCTGTCTGGAGCGCCGACAAAGGCCGTGCCTTAACGGTAGCTCGTCGCATTCGGGCCGGACAGGTCGACATCAACGGTGCTCCCTTTAATCTTCTGGCCCCCTTCGGAGGCTTCAAACAATCGGGTTATGGACGGGAGGCTGGAAAATACGGGCTTGAGGAATTTCTTGAGCTAAAATCGATTCAGCTTGCTGGATGAGGCCGTCACCGGAAAAATTTTTCGGGTCGTAAGCGGGTCTGATCGGATAGGGCCGCAAATTTCCGGAAGGAGAAAAGTTTCTTTTCCCGTACGGATATTCCGGGGAACTTTGGGCTAAAAAAGCCCGATTCTGCGCGATTTAAACGAAGGAGATTCTCAGATGAGCCAGAGTCGCATCCCAACGCCGTCCTTCAATCACTTTGACGCGGACGGCCAGGCGGTGATGGTCGATGTCAGCGCCAAAGATCCGACCTTGCGCATTGCCGTGGCCGGCTGCCGGGTTCGGATGCAATTGGAGACCCTGCGGGCCGTCCTTGACCGGACTGTCGCCAAGGGTGATGTCCTTGGGGTCGCCAGGCTGGCCGGCATCAGCGCCGCAAAAAGGACCGACGAACTGATCCCCCTATCCCATCCTCTTGCCCTGCATCACCTGGCCGTCGATTTTCATCCCGCTTCAGAAGACGGGATTCTGGAGATCCGGTCGACGGTAAAAGCCTTCGAGCGGACCGGGGTGGAGATGGAAGCGATGGTGGCCGCGTCGGTCGCGGCCCTGACCGTCTACGACATGTGCAAAGGAGCCGACAAGAGGATTGCCATCGAAAACGTGGTCCTGCTTTACAAGGAGGGTGGCAAGAGCGGGGTGTTCCGGCGGGAGGAGGACAAATGAAAGTCGCTATCCTGACCTTGAGCGACAAGGGCTCGCGGGGCGAACGCGCGGATCTTAGCGGCCCGGCCCTGAGCGATTGGCTGGCCGAAAACGGGGTGACTGTGGCGCGAACCGCAATGATTCCAGACGATAAGAATAAGATCGCGGCGACCCTGCTCAATTGGGTGGAGGAACTCGGCCCCGACCTGATTCTGACCACCGGCGGTACCGGGGTTTCGCCGCGCGACGTCACCCCCGAGGCGACCCGCCGGGTCATCGAGCGCGAACTTCCCGGGTTCGGCGAACTCATGCGACTCCGGAGCCTGGAAAAGACCCCTCATGCCGTTATATCCCGGGCCCTGGCCGGAATCCGCGGCCGCACCCTGATCATCAACCTGCCGGGAAGCCCGAAAGGGGCGGTGGAGAACCTCGAAGCGGTCTGGGCCGCCATTCCCCATGCGGTGGCCAAAATTCAGGGCGATCCCACCGATTGCGTCAATCCGCCGGCCGAATAGAACGGTTTTCAAACCATTTTCTTGGGTCCAATCCAGGGATCAAATTCAGTATTCCGGGGACAAACAATGGAAAAACTCCTCTCGACCAGAGAAGTTGCAGAGCTGCTCGGGGTCAACGAAAAGATGATCTATACGATGATCACCGAGAAGGGACTTCCCGCGACCAAGATCACCGGAAAATGGCTTTTTCCAGGGACTCTCGTCGAACAATGGGTGGCGAGCCGGACCATCAATTACCCCCGGCAACCGGAGTCGGCCGTCGAAGTTCCCAATCTGCTGCTGATTGCCGGGAGCAACGACATCCTCCTCGACCGCGCGTTGGCCCTGTTTCGACGACAAGCTCCCGAATTTGTTACGCTATTCGGAAATCTCGGCAGTCTCGGGGGGCTGCGGGCACTGCGGCAGGGGCTCTGCCACCTGGCCACCAGCCACCTGGCCCAGGAAAACCAGGAGGAATACAATTTCTCGTTCGCGGCCAGCGTATTTGAAGACCTTCCCGCCGTAGTTAACTTCTGCCGTCGCGAACAGGGGTTACTGGTCGCTGCCGGGAATCCCCGCGGGATTCGCAGGGTTGGGGACATCGGCGCCTTGGGGTTGACTATTGCCAACCGGCCCCTTGACGCGAGCACCCGACTGATGCTCGACCATGAACTTCTGAAGGCCGGCCTGGATTGCACCGAAGTCCAAGGATACGACCGTGAATTCCAGAGCCACCTGGAGGTCGGTCTCGAGGTTCTGGCCGGGCGGGCTCACACCGGACCGGGCATCCGGGCGGTGGCGGCTTTACTCGGGTTGGATTTTATTCCACTGCGATGGGAGCGCTTCGATTTACTGATCCCCAAGAATGGCTTTTTTTCCAAAGCGGTTCAGCAGTTCCTGGAGCTGCTTCATGGAATGGCTTTTCAGGAACTCGCGGAAAGCCTTTCGGGTTATGACCTGAGTTTGAGCGGCAAGATGGTTTATCCCCCGGAACCTTAACCTCTTTCATTTCTTCCCTTCTTGCATATCCGGTCTCGTCCCAACTTTCAGGGCGCATTTCGAAATTCACAGTTATTTTTTGTTAATTACAGTTATTTTTGGAACATTAAAGACTGTAAAATTGTTCAAAAAATCACCACTGTATAAAAATTACACGGGTAAGCCCGCCACAAATTCACCTTTTCAATTGATCAACCCCTTTCGTTTTGATCAAAATCCCTCTTTTTTCGTGAATTCGGGTCATTTTCCCTTGGAATGAGGGGCGAACCGGGATGGCATTTGAATTGCTATCTCAGTGAACAGGTTTGTTCTGGTTATTTTTAGACGTACGGCTCCTTTGCCGTCCTCGATGAATCGACCACTCTAACGTTGGGGCAAGGACCTGAATTTTAAAGGATGAATCAGAAATGAAACCTTTGCAATGGGCCGGACTGATCCTAGGGTCAGGGTTTTTCATAATGGTTGCTGCGGGTTCCGCACAGGCCGCGGAAGGAACCGAGGATGCGTATCGGTTGGGAGAGGTTGTCGTGTCGGCCCCCGGCATGGGAGTCGAAGCTGTCAGTACCATCCATGCCGTCACCGCCGCGGAAATCAGGGAGCGCGGAGTACGCACCCTGGATGAGGCACTGACCCTGGTCCCCGGCCTGGTGATCCGTACCGCCAATGACGGGACCCCGCGCATAGACATCCGCGGTCTCAGGACCCGCCACATCATGCTGCTTTTGGACGGCATCCCGATCAATTCCACCTTTGACGGTCAATTCGACCCGAACTCCATTGCCGTGGAGAACATCGCCGAAATCAAGGTGACCACCGGCGGCAGTTCGGTCCTCTACGGCGAGGGGGGGAACGCGGGTGTCATCAATATCATCACCAAGAAAGGCCGGCAGGGTCTGCACGGATCGGTTGGCGGCGAGATCAGCGAAACCGATGCCTACCTGGGCCGCTTCACTCTCGGCGGAGGTACTTCAAACCTGGATGCCTTCGCCAGCGGGAGTTATTACGACCGGGACGATTTTCCCCTGTCCGACAATTTCGACGATACGGATTACGAGAGCAAGCACCAGCGAGAGAACAGCGATCGCAAGCGAAAAAACCTGTTTGGCAACTTCGGCTGGACCCCCACCGAGATGACCCAGGTTGGAGTCAGCCTCCAGTACCGCAAGGATGAATACGGGATCCCCGCAGTGGTCAACTACAGCCCGACCGACCCCTACAGCAAAAAGCCGAAATACGATCGGGTGGACGACCTGGAAGGGTTCGCTGCCCAGCTCGCTTTCGAGCAGCAGTTTTCCGGGCCCTTCAGCGGTCGGGGATGGATTTACTACAACCACATCAAAACACTGGAAAACCGGTACGACGACTCCAGCTTGGACAGCCAGGATGCCAGTGGATCTTCCCGCAGCGACGCAAAGACCGATAACTACGGTCTCAATCTGCAATTCAAGGGGGACTGGCAGATGTACGGCGTCACCACCCTGGCCCTGATCGCCGAAGACAGCAACTGGGACGCCGACGGTTTTCAGAACGTTTCCGCCGGTGGCGGTGGCGGTGGTGGTGGCGGTGGTGGCGCCGTGACCAAGGAATCCTTCGACGAAGATCGCGACCTGCAGGTCTATTCCGCGGTCCTGCAGTACGAACTGCAGGCTTCGCCGAAACTGGGTCTGGTATTGGGGGGCGGCTGGAACTGGCAGCACAGGGATAGCGGCAATACCGAGGACGCCGGCACCTACCTGGCCGGTCTCCATTATGACCTGTTTTCCTCCACCCGGGTGCGGGCCAGTGTCAGCCGGAAAATCCGCTTCCCCTCGATACGCCAGCTCTATGAGGCCAATACCGGCGACCCGGATTTGAAAGCCGAACACACCCTGACTTACGAAGCCGGTGTAGACCAGGCTCTGCCTGCCGCGACCGACCTTTCGCTGACTTGTTTTTGGATCGATGCCAAGGATTTTATCGAAAAAAATGATTTCACGGATCGATTTGAAAATTTCGAGAAGTATCGGTTTACCGGCTTCGAGGTAGCGGCCGAAAACCGGTACGTCGAAAATCTGGTGCTGCGGGCGAGCTACAGTTATCTGCACAACAAAAACCGCTCCGACGGTGTCAGTGTTGATGAACTTCAGTACCGGCCGCGGGACAAAGTCACCCTGGAAGGGCGCTATATTTTTCCTTTTGGCCTGACTGTCGACGCTTCACTCCTGTATGTTGGCCACCAGTATGTATTGGACAAAACCGGAAACGAGAAAAAGAGGCTGAACGACTACACGGTGGTCAGTTCCAAGATTTCCCAGGACCTGTTTGCCAAGCGGTTGAATGTGTATGTCGGGGCCAGCAATCTGTTCGACGAGGATTATGAACAAAGCTACGGCTTGCCGCAGGCGGGGCGGACCCTTTACGCGGGAGCGGACTATCGCTTCTGAGGATGAGGATTGAAATGAGTATCGCAGTACGAATAGAGAACTTCTCCTTTGCCTGGCCGGGCACGCAGGATTGGGCATTGCGAGGAATTTCCCTGGATATTCCACAGGGAGAATGCCATTGCCTGACCGGCGCAACCGGAGCCGGGAAATCCACCCTGTCTCTGGCACTGAAAGACCTTCTGCCTCAGGGAAGACGGGAAGGCCGTCTCCTGTTTCCAAACGGTTCGGGGGGAGAAGGAGTCGCGGTCGGGCTGGTAATGCAGAACCCCGAAACCCAGATTCTGACGGAAACCGTGGGGGCCGAGGTCGCTTTCGGCCTGGAAGGACTGTGCCTGCCTCCGGAAGAGATGCCGGCGCGGGTTGAAAAGGCTCTCGAAAAGGTCGGATTGGGGTTGCCCCTGGACCATCCGACCGGCCGGTTGTCAATGGGTCAAAAATACCGCGTGTTGGTGGCGGCCCAGTTGGTCCTGGAACCAAAGCTTCTCATTCTTGACGAGCCCGGGGGACAGCTCGATCAGGAAGGACTGCGGAACCTGGCTGAAATCATTCACCGCCTTAAAGAACGGGGGACCGCGGTCCTGCTCTGCGAGCATAATCCGGGCCCTTTGGAAAAGGTCATCGACCGGTCGTGGCATTTGACGGCCGGTGGCCCCCTCGGCGCCCATCAGGTCTGCCGTTCGCTCCATGCGACCGGCTCTCGTCCTGCCGGCAAGGTTCGGTCCTTCCCGGCGCCTCCGGTGGTGGAGGTCCGGGATCTCGAGGTTGCCGTGGAAGACGCGACCCCAGCCTGGCGGCAGGCCAGCCTGGTGCTGCGAGAAGGAGAACGGGTTCTGTTGTGCGGCCCGAACGGTGCCGGCAAGACAACCCTGTTTCGATGCCTGGCCGGCCTGCTGAAACCTTTGAGGGGAGAAATTCTCGTTTGCGGTGCGCCACCGACGCCGGAGCATCTTCGGGGACGGGTCGGCTACCTGTTCCAGAACCCGCGGCGCCAACTTTTCGAGACCAATATCTTCGACGAAGTCGCTTTCGGGCTTAAGCGCCTCGGTATTGCGAGGCGGTCCTTGGCCGGGAAAGTGAACCGATCTCTGGAGGTTTGCGGCATAGGCGAGCTGGCGGAATCTTCGCCTCACCGGCTCAGTTACGGGCAGCAGCACCTGGTTGCTTTGGCCTCGGTGCTGGCTTCGGAACCGGACCTGCTGCTGCTCGACGATCCGCTGGCAGGTCTCGATCCGGGCGCCTCGAAAGCGGTGTGCGGAGCACTGGTCAGGGCCAGCGAGGAGTGGGGGACGACGGTATTTTGGACCAGTCACCGGTTGCCGCCGGACCACGGCTGGAACCATCGCATTCTCGGTATTGAAGGAGGCCGCCTTGCGGACTGTGGGTCTGACGCTGCAGCATAACTTTGAACATCGAACAAAACGTCCCGCCCCTATTCCGGAGGGGCTGGCGCTGCTCCTCTGTTTCGGCCTGTCCCTGGCGGCGATCCTGGTCCGCTCTCCAGCCGCCCTGGGTTGGCTCTCTTTGACCAACTTCGGACTGCTGGTCATCTATCGGCCCAACGGCAAAACCCTGCTGCGGATCGGACGGCTCATCCTCTGGCAGGTAGCGGTAATAACAGGGCTTCACCTGCTGCGCTATGGTCCGGCTGCGGGGTTGATGCCGGGACTGCGCACCAGTTGGCAGTTGCTGATGGCCTTTACTCCCGGCCTGATTCTCCTCCACGGGGCCTCGACCGGCAGGCTGGCCCAGGTTTTGAGTCGTATGCTCCCGGCGCGCTCAGCCTTCGTCCTGGCGGCTTCACTGAAATTTTTGCCGCAGCTTCTTGCCGAAGTCAAAATCATCTATGAGGCACAACTCCTGCGCGGGGCACGTATCCTGCCCCGCGACCTGTTGCATCCCCGGCACTGGTCCGATCTGCTGCATTGCCTGATCGCCCCTGCCGTGGTCCAGGCCCTGGAACTGGCCGACAACATTGCCCGCGCCGCTCAGGCACGTGAATTCGGTCGTATGCCCCGACGCACCTGCTGGCCGGGGAACCAGGGGGGGCGGTCATGAAAAAATTGTCTCTGAAAGATTCCCTCTTCCTTGGTTTTTGCGCCGCGCTCCTGGTTATCACCAAGGCCGCATTCCGCTGGCACCTGGGAATTTCCGGCCATGCCATGTTCTTCACCACCTTCTTTCTGTTGTTGTCCCGGGGCTGCGTGCCGTTTCGAGGCGCGGCCAGCGTGACCGGCCTTATGGCCGGGATCGCGGCGGCGGCACTGGGAATGGGGAAGGGCGGGCCGCTGGTGATCGGCAAGTTTTTGCTGCCGGCCCTGGCCGTGGATCTCGGTGTCATGGTCCTGCCGCGGGTGTTGGGGAGTTGTCTGCTCTGCGCCCTGGTCGGGGCGCTGGCGGGCGCGACCAAATTCTTTGGAACGGTGGCGATCGACCTGCTGGTCGGCATGGATCCCGCCATCGCCTGGCGCCATTCGTTCCTTGAGGGATTGGCGGCAATGGCCTTCGGTGCCGCCGGCGGCCTGATCGTGCCACCGGTCCTGCGCCGCCTGCGGGCTTACGGGGTTCTGAACCATCAAATCGGAGAGAAACCATCATGAATATCCTGGTCTGCCTGGACGACACCGACGATCTGGAAAGTCGCGGTACCGGTGAACTGGCCTCGTTACTGGCTGCGCAAATAGTAGAAGAGGGTTGGGGAGAGAGTCAGTTCATTACCCGCCACCAGCTCCTGGTCCATCCCGACATTCCCTATACCTCGCACAATAGCTCCATGTGTTTCGGCGCGATCCTGAATGAGAATTGTCCACCGGCCCGCTTAATCGAACATGCAGGTCGTTTCCTGGAACGGGAGTCCGCCCCCGGGTCCGATCCCGGTTTATGCGTGGCGACTCCGGCCCTTCTCACCGATTCCGACGCACTCCTTGGATTCGGGCGGTCCGCAAAGCAGGAGGTTTTAAGCAAGGAGTCGGCTTATGCCGTGGCCCGTCAGGTTGGTGTCCACCTTTCGGAACATGGCGGCACGGGACAGGGAGTGATCGGGGCATTGGCTGGAGTCGGCCTGCGTCTGGGGGGGAACGACGGCCGGCTGAAGGGACGGCTGCAACTTGGAGCGTCCGGAGATATTCGAACGATTGTCGCCTTGAAAACCCACCCTCTGATCGATACGGTCCGCGCACTCGACGGTGCTTTTCCTGTCGCCAGCGACAAAGTCGAGTTGGGAGAGAAGATCAAGACCGTCCTGCTGGAAGGGAAGTCGGTGCTGTTGCTGGAGCGGACCGGCGATCCGGCCGTTCCCTGGCGGACCTGCTCCAGGCAACAGTTGAGAAACTACTGAAGGAAGTCCCAATGAGCCAATTACCGTCTCCCAGGTCCAATATCCTTAGCCTGGAGGATTGGGGGGCCGCTGCCAAAAAGGCGGTCGGTTGCTCATCCTTCCATCCCGATGTCGAAGAGGAGCAGATCGCCGATGAGGCCGTCTCCTGCTATAACTGCCGGTACCGTCGCTGGGCGCAGAAAGGCATCCTCTGCCTCGCCGATCCGGCCTGACGTCCGTCCGGAAAGAGCAACCGGGAAGAGAAAAAGCGGGCCGCACCAGCCGCTGACGGTCTTCCTCGTCCTTTCCGCTCTGGTCCATGCCGCCCTTTTCGGGCTTTTCTGGAACCCCGCAGTCCGTCGCGGGAACGAATCATTATCCATGGTGGTGAGGCTGGTCGACGCCCAGCCGGCATCGGGGAAGGAAAAAGTGGTGGAAACGCCGAGTCCGGTCCCCACGGCACGGGCTGCCCCTTCGAGACAGCCGGTTGACCGGGTGAAAAAGCAGACTGCTTCCAATCTTAAAGTTGATACCGCGAGGCAACACCGACCGGCCCCCGCCGAAGCCGAAGTTCCCGTTTCACTCGCGGAAACCGTTCAAGCCCCATCTTTGCCGAAGGACAAAACACCACCCGAGACCAGTGAACCTTTTCCGGCCACCGAGGCCGTGGCGATGGCTATCGAATCGGAAATCGTACCCGGTCGGCAGGACGCCGGATCGGAAGGCGGCGCGGCCATCGGCCAATCCGCGCCGATGGAGGCAATTTTCGGGACTGAGAACGGTCCAAAAATCCTGCGGATGGTCCAGCCGATTTATCCCTTACGCGCCCGGCGATTGCGCAAGGAAGGAAGAGTCGTTCTCAGGTTGCACCTTGATTCCATCGGAAATGTCAGAGAGACGGAAGTCGTCGAATCCGCCGGCCTCGGTTTCGACGCGGCCGCTTTGGACGCCATGAAGAAATCCAAATTTCTACCAGCCATTAAGGACGGCCGGCCGGCGGCCTGTCTGGCGCTCCTGCCGGTGCGGTTCGCGCTTCAAGCTTCGCGATGAGCATTTCTCCCCAGATCCATGAGGCTTCGGTTGGCTAAGGACTATTGGCCGGCGGCCTTTTTGGCAACGATGCTCTTGAATTTCCCTTCATTGATCGTAAATCGCTCGTGGGTCCCTTCTCCGATGACGTCCTTCTCATCCCTGGCGACGATCGACCACCGGGTCTTCTGCCCGTTGATTTCCAACAAAGTCACTTCTACCTCCACCCGCATGCCCGGCGGGGTGGCGGCCAGATGGGACACGCAAATGTTGGTCCCCAGGCTGATTTCGCCGTCTTCCATGTGCGGCCGCAGCGCCTCCATGCAGGCCCATTCCATGAGACCGACCATGAAGGCGGTGGCGAACACCGGAGGCATCGCCTGGAAAAGGTCCGACTCCCGGAAGACGTGGGGGACGGTTTTCTCCTCGGGTACCATGTAGCGATGTAGGAATGTCGTGCCGCTCTGCAAGGTTGATTTCATTCTGGACTCCTGATGGTTATTCCATGTTTGGATGGATTTGCTATTCCCAAGACTAACCCGTTTTCCAAGACTATCAATTGATTGCCCTTAGCAATTCCCATCGATTGGACGAGCGGTTTGCCGAGGGCAAATCCGGCGAATTTTTCTGCATTCTACCGCGATGAGACAAGCCGGTGAATTTTTATTAAAGAAAAATAATTTCAAAACTTCTTGACAGGCGAAAGCCTAAAACGTAGTTTTGTAATCGATAAACAATTGCTCATGAGGGGGGAATTGCCGATCAAAATACTTTAGCCCGTTATCGAATCGTCAGGAATTGTTGATTCGCCAACGGGCTTTTTATTTCCAAAACCGAATAGAGCGCCATCGAAAGGGTAAACTCCGGGTAACCGGGGGGCACAAAGCCATCGGTCCGATGCGGCAACAGCATCATCGGACGGCCGGGCTGTCGAAATGGCAGAAGTTTTTGTCAAATTCAACGTGTTCCCCAGCCCGCTTCCCTTTCGGAGGCGGGCTTTCTTATTTCCGGCATTGCCGGATGATTCGCTGGAGGCATCGGAAAGAATGTTTCAACGTCAGGGAAGGGGAACCGGAGCCCAAAAGAAAGGGTTCAAAATCCGCAGGGCTATTTGGAGTCTGATTGTTTTTCAGATTTTGAGTACATCGGCCTGGGCGGCCACCGACCTGACCATTTTCGGGCCCGATCGTTTCGACCGTCTTAAGGGCGCACCCACTGTCTACACTGCAAACTTCGACCGCTGCGAACCGTCCGATCTTGCCCTGCTGAGGATCTGGAACGGCGATGACAAGCAGAGCCGGATCACCGCCGCGGAGGTCTTTGTCAACCAGACGGCGGTTTTTTCCGAACAGGACTTCAAAAAGCAGAACGAATACCTGGAAGCCACCATTCCGGTCCGGCTGGCCAATGAGCTGACGATCGTTCTCAAAAGCGGCGACTTCCTAGTTCCGGCCTTTTTGCGCATCGAGGTTGTCGGCAAGAACTGTGACGACACCCCTCCGGTCATTTCCGGGCCGACCCCCCCTGACGGATCGATCCTTAAAAACTCCAGGCCACGGATCGCCTCCGCCTATTCCGATGAAACCAGGGGTTCTGGGATCGACGAGCAGAGCGTCCGCCTGAACCTCGACGGCCGGGACGTCACCTCTCAGGCCGATATTCAGATCGACGGAGTTAGCTATTTCCCCTCCGGCGCCCTTGCCGAAGGAAGTCATCAGGTCACCCTCTCGGTTTCGGACAGGGCGTTCAACGAGTCGAGTCTCGGCTGGAAATTCACCACCGATACCATCCCTCCGGTTCCCCGCGTCACCTCCCACAGCGACGGCCAATATCTCAACACCCCGGTTGTGTCCCTTGCGGGGACCCTGGATGAACCAATCACTTCGGTCACCATCAACGGTACGACCGCCACGGTCGCCGGCGACACCTTTTCACTCGACGGGGTGACCCTGGGCGAAGGGACCAACAATTTCATGGTGACGGCAGTGGACCTGGCCGGGAATGCCGGGTCGACCAGCCTGGTTCTGAATCTCGACACCGTTCCGCCTGTTCCGCGGATCACCGCGCCTGTCGATTCAATCTACCTGAACACCCCGCAGATCACCGTCGCGGGTTCCGTCGACGAGCCGGTCGTCTCCCTGACGGTGAACGGGTCTCCCGGTTCGGTGACGGGAAACGGTTTTTCAGTGTCCGGGGTCTCCCTGAACGAAGGAGGAAACACCCTGACGGTGGAGGCGGTCGATCGGGCCGGGAACACGGGATCGTCAAGCATTTCAGTCAACCTCGATACGGCTCCTCCGGTTATCACCGTTTCGGCTCCTCAGGCCGGAGCGTTTTTGCACACCCCCCAGATTCCCATCGCCGGGACGGTCGACGAGCCGGTTACCGAGGTCACGGTCAACGGGACCCCTGCATCCAACGGCGGGCAGTCTTTCAACCTGGGCGGCTGGGCCCTGACCGAGGGGAGCAACAGCCTGGTGGTCCGGGCCGTCGACCGGGCGGGGAACGACTCCTCGGTCAACCTGTCAGTCATTCTCGATACGGCGTCCCCCGTCGTCACCCTGACCGCACCCGTCGACGGCCTCCTGACCAAACACCCCCCCGTCGATATCGCCGGGTCGGCCGACGAACCGATTCTGTCCGCCGACATCAACGGCAAGGCCGCCGCAGTCAACGACGCCGACTTCTCCCTGGCCGAATTTCTGCTGACAGAGGGGAGCAACACCCTCACCGCGACGGTCACCGACCGGGCCGGCAACGTCGGCAGCGCGGCCGTCACCGTCACCCTCGACACCATCGCCCCCGCGCCACCGGTGATCGATCAGCCCGGGTCCCCCACCAACATCGGCCAGCTGACCCTCGGCGGTTCGGCGGAACCGTTGTCCACGGTTAAGGTTTTCGCCAAAGGTTCGGCCGATGCCGATCCGGTCCTGCTCGGGCTGGCGCCGGCGGGGGCCGACGGCCGATTCAGCCTGACCGGGGTCGAACTGGCGGAGGGGACCACGGACTTTTCCGCCACCGCCACCGACCCGGTGGGCAACGAAAGCGGGCCGGGCCAAACGGTCAGCGCCGTCCTCGACACCGCCCCTCCGGGGATCGTCGTGTCCGCCCCTGCGGACGGTCTCTTTACCAATCAGGGGACGGTGGAAGTGAACGGAACCGTCGACGAACCGGTCAGTGAAGTTACCGTCAATGGGCGGTCCAGCGTCCTATCGGGACAGGAATTCGCTCTGGCCGATCTGGACCTTGTCGAGGGGAGCAATTCCATCGTCGTCCGGGCCGTCGACCTGGCCGGGAACCCGGCGGTCGTCCAGCTGGCGGTCAATCTGGACACCGTTCCGCCCGACGTCGCCATCACCGCGCCGGTCCACGACCTGTTGACCAACATTGCCCAGGTCGACGTCGCCGGGGTGGTGGACGAACCGGTGGTTTCGGTAACGGTGAACGGCGGCGCGGCGGACTTCACGGACCTGCGGTTCAGCCGCACCGGCGTCTCCCTGAACGAAGGGGCCAACACCCTGACCGCCGAAGCGGTCGACCGGGCCGGCAACGTGGGGCAGGGGAGCGTGACGGTCAACCTGGACAGCATCGCGCCGGAGGCCCCGGCCTTCGATCACCCTGTCAACCCGACCAACGTCGCCTCAATCGTCCTTGCCGGGACGGCCGAAGCCGGGTCCCAGGTGCGGATCGACGCCCTGGTCCCCGCCGGAACGACGGGCACCCTGGGGACGGTCTCCGCTGGTGCCGACGGCAGGTTCACCCTGGCCGGCGTCACCCTGGCCGAGGGGACCACGTCCTTCACCGCCACCGCCACCGACGCGGCCGGGAACGAAAGCGACGCTTCCCAGCCCGCCGTGGTGGTTCTTGACACCGTGGCGCCGCTGATCACCATCGCCGCCCCGGAAAACGGGTCTTTCAGCGACCTGACCGAGATTCACCTGACCGGGACCCTGAGCGAGGAAGGTGTCGTCCTCACCGTGGACGGCGCCCCTATTCCGGTCGCCGGGACGGCCTTCGACGCCGAGATCACCCTCCAGCCCGGCGAGAACAACCTGATCCTGCTCGCCACCGACGCGGCGGGCAATTCCGGCACGGGTGGGGTCACGGTTTACGTCGACAATACGCCGCCCTCGATTGTTCTCACCCAACCGGGCGAGGGGCTTCTGACCAACAACCCGGTTCTCACCCTGTCCGGATCGGTGGATGAAACCAACGTCACCGCCGCCCTGAACGGCCAGCCCCTGACCCTGAACGGACAGAACTTCAGCACCCAAGTCACCCTGGCCGAAGGGGAAAACGACCTGACCGTGACGGCCGTCGACCGCGCCGGCAACACCGGGACGGCCCTCCGAACCGTGACCCTGGACAGCCTGCCCCCCGTCGTGAACCTCCAGGTTCCGGCGGCAGGGGACGCCGGGACGAACGTGGAGATGACGGTCGAGGCCTCCGACGGCGCCGGCCTCTCCCTGGTGGAGGTGATCTCCGGCGGGGTGGCAATCTGGTCGAACACCCCCGAGGGCAATACCAGCGCCGGACGAAGTCTGACCTACACCCTCGCCCCGTCCCTGGCCGCCGGGTCGGTCGTCACCCTCCAGGCGAATGCCGTGGACGCCGCCGGCAACCAGGGGACCGCGTCGGCGGAGATCACCGTGGCCAACGCCGCCCTCGGCCCCGGCTACCTGGGGGGCGAGGTCTATGACGACAAGCGCGGCCTGCGGTCGGCCGGCGCGGCCTACGCGGTCGTCGCCAACGGGTCCGTTGTGGCCTCAGGTACCACCGATGCCGACGGCGGTTATTTCCTGGAACTGGCGACGGGGGATTATCTGCTGCGTCTCTCCGCCGAGGGATACACAGTCGTCGAACGGATGGTCGCAGTTCGCCCCGAACAGCAGAACACCGCCCTCGACGCCCGCCTGACGCCTCTCGACGGAACCGCGCACGTCGTCGGTCCCCTGGGGGGGACGATCGCCGCGGTCCTCGACGGCGGGGCCGGGCCGGAAATCGGTCTCGATATTCCGGCCGACGCCTTGACCGGGGAAACCGACCTGCGGCTGACCCCCCTCAGCAACCAGGGTCCCGCCGGACGGCTCCCCCTCGGCTGGTCCCCCCTGGCGGTGGTCGAACTCCGCGCCCATGACGCCGTGAACGGCGATCCCCTGGCCCAGGGGGTCTCCCTGGCCGTTCCCGCCGCCCTGCGAATTCCCCTCCCCGCGGGGATGGAGACTCCCGCCGCGTCCGGCCTGGTCCTGGCCGGCTACGATTTCGGCTCCCACGCCTGGATGGCGCTGGGGACCGTCGAGGTGGACGCCGAGGACGGAATCGTCACCGCGCCGCTCAAGGGGACAGGACAGTTCGCCCTGCTCCTCGCCGATCTGGCTGCGGGCGGTCCTCCCGCGCCGACCATCGGGCAGGCCCTGGATCCTGCGCCGGTCGCAGCCCTCGACTTCTCCCAGTTCGCCGCATCCGGACAGGTGGTGCCGCCGGCTTCGCCCCCCCTGGCCGGGCTGACCGCGGTGGGGGAGGTGATTCTTAAGGTCTCTTCCGAGGCGGCCGGTGCAACCCTGCCGATCTCCGGCCTGGTCCTCAACGGCCGGGTGACGGAGCGTTTCGATCTCAACTCCGGGGAGACGGTCCAGCCCGCCGATTACGTGCAGGACCTGATCCTCTTCCGCGTTCCGTGCGTTACGAACCCCCGCGCCGGACTCGTCGACCAGGAGGCCGCAGCCGGGAACCTCCGAACCACTTTCCCGGTGACCCCGTCCCGGGAATACAGCATCGCCGATCTGCTCCTCGGCAAGGTCGGGATGGAAATCCGCCCCGGGCGGGAAGACGCCTCCGAGGGGAGCCTGGTCGGGACGGCCGGGGCCCGGCTGATCGAAGAGGACGGAACCATCCTGGATATTCCGGCGGATGCCCTGTCCGCCACCACCTCGGTAACGGTGCGGAGCGCCGAAGGGGCCTCGGCCCTGGTGGGGAGCGACTTCGCCCTGCTGCGCGGCGTGACCATCGACCTTGGCGGGCAGACCCTGCTGAGTTCCGCCGAGCTGTCGGTCCCCGTCACCACCGGTCTCGATCCGGGCCTGCCGCTGATCGTCGCC
>Ga0055480_10000221_pt1 | contig 20412 bp, 18 predicted proteins | sample Muzzi_PWB_D2_FD_57935 | JGI IMG/M metagenome (GOLD analysis project Ga0055480, IMG submission 57935) | Wetland microbial communities from San Francisco Bay, California, USA, that impact long-term carbon sequestration - Muzzi_PWB_D2 | ecosystem: Environmental > Aquatic > Marine > Wetlands ... | reverse complement strand
GGCGGGCACGGATTCCGCCGCACAGACCTGATCGATGAGCGTTTTCCTGGCCGCCTCGTCTTGAAGGATATCGTCAAGCAATTCCTCCAGATAGACGACTTTCACCCCATGACCGCGCATGGTCGCCACAAACGCGTCGTGCTCGTCCTGCATGCGTCGCAGATAGGGCAAGTCTTCGAACAAGAAACGGTGACAGTTTTCAGGCGTCAGCCGCTCGATCTCGCGACCGGGGCGATGGACGAGAACGGCCTCCAGCTTGTCATACTCGTTGTTGATTCTGAGACGCACGGTGTTCCTTAATCGGTTGAAGAATAGTCCTGGCTATTTGCGAGGTATTCGAATTGGCGATGCTAGGTGCCCATTCGTCCGTGGTCAACTGCACGGATCCGTCACCGATCGTGTGGAGCCGATGACACTTTCGGCGCGGCATCGACTTGCCCCGAAGGAGCGAAGGAACAGGGTGCCGCAACAAGACCGAGGAGCCCATGAAACCTCTGCGATTCCTCCTCCGCCCCTCAGGGGCGGTACTGTTTGAACACGACGCTATCCACGGGTTGCGCTGAAGTCCGCCTCGGGGCGGACTTCGCTCCACCCGTGGCTACAGCCCGCGACCCCTCCGGGGTCACAACGGGCCGCCGACTCCGTCACGAACCCGATCGTACAGAGGCATATCGCTTACAAGGTCGCCCCCGCGGCGATCAGGTCACCGTGCTCTTTTCGCCGCTGTACCGGCGGCCAATCGCCTTCGGGGTCGTACCATCGATCGAGTACCGCTGTGAAGTCATCGGGCGTTTTTACTGCGATGAAGGCGTCGCGCACATCTTTCGCAGAGGGATGGTGCTCGGCGTATTTGATCCCGAACTTGCGCATGATTTTCCCGGCGACGCCCTCTCCATATTCGACCACAGCATCCTGCCAGTGCGTGGCAATGGCGTCGCGCTGCCGTTCGATTGAGGGCGGCGGTGGCAGCGGCTCGCCGTTCCAGAGCGCCCGGCATTCCTCGAAGATCCAGGGATTGCCGATACACCCACGCGCCACCGTCACCCCGTCCACGCCGGTTTCGCGAATCATACGTATACAGGCGTCGGCGCTGAAGAGATCGCCGCTACCGAGGATCGTGCGATCGCCGACGTGCCGTTTGACCCTCTCGAGAAACGCCCATCGGCTGGGACCCACGTAGCGCTGCTTGACCGTCCGCCCGTGTACCGTCACGGCGGTGACACCGATTTCAAAGGCGCCGTCCAGAATCTCGAAGAAATTGCGCTCGCTCGCCGGCTCGTCATCCATGCCACGGCGCATCTTGACCGTCACCGGGTGCGTCGCCGCGACGGCGTCGTACACGCGGCGGATGATGTCCAATGCCGCATCCGGCTGGGACAGCAGGAATCCGCCCCGGCAACGCCCCAACACCTTTTTGACCGGGCAGCCGAAGTTGATGTCGATGACGTCGTACCCGGCTTGGGCCATGGCGTGGGCGGCCGGTCCGAATTGCTCAGGGTTCGAGCCCATCAGTTGACCACCGACGGGGTGGTCGTCGTCGGTGACGTGCAGAATCTCCTTGCGCTTCTTGCCCTTCTCAATCACCAGGCGATCGAGCACGACCTCGGCCAGCGTATAAGAAGCACCATAGCGCCGCGCCAACCGGCGCATGGGAAGATCGCTGTAGCCGCTCAGGGCGGCTTGCACGACGGGCACTTGGAGTTCGACGGGGCCGATTTTCAGCATGGCGGCGCTGCACACACCCAAGAAGGAGCCTGGTCGTGTATGTTCACACAAGAACCACAACTACCTGAGCCTGGGGCTTCAGCCCGCGCGGCATCACCGGACTCGATGATCTCCCTGTTGTCGCAGCACCGCGCAAGCTGAAGCTTGCGGCTCGGGAATGGTGTTGATCGTCGTACGACTTTCGAATCAGGATGATAGCTTGAATATCGCATATACACGGTGCCCACAGATGGCACTCAGAATTGTCGTCGCTGGCGGGCGTTGGGGATGTCGAGCTGCTGGCGGTACTTGGCCACGGTCCGGCGCGAAATCTCGATGCCTTCCTTCTTCAGGAACACCGCGATCTGATCGTCGCTGAGCGGGTGTTTGTGATCCTCCGCATCGACAATCTCCCGCACGCGGGTCTTGACGCGGTCCCACCCCATACTCTCGCCATCCTCGGTCTCCGTGCCGCCGGTAAAGAAATAGCGCAACGGAAACATGCCGCGCGGCGTTTGCATGTACTTGTCGGCCACCGTGCGGCTGATGGTGGACGGATCGCAGCTCAACTCCGCCGCCAGGTCGCTCATACGGAAAACCTTCAAGCCCTGCGGCCCGACGTCGAAAAACTCGCGCTGCTTCTCCACGATCGACTGCACGACTTCCAGCAATCGATTCTTGCGAAACACGATGGCATCGATCAACGCAGTCGCCGATTCGATCTGCTTGCGGGCGAATTCCCGCGTCTCTTTCACCCCGTTCTTGGATTTCGCGAGCGCCAACACGTCATCACGTATGCACAGCTCCGGCGTGTTGCCGCGCGTCAGGCGCACGGCTAGTCCGGCGCCGCTGTCGGCGTACTCCACGACAACGTCGGGACGAATCGCCGGCACGGACCGATCGCCCACGAGATAGCCGGGATGAAGCACAAGGCTCGAGCGCATCGCCTCAATGGCCGCGGTGATTTCACCGGTGGAATACCCGGTGGCGCGGGCGACGGCCGGCAGGCGATTGTGCGTAATGTCGCGGAGATGGTGCTGGATGAGCGTTCGCTCCACGTCGTTGTTGCCGGGCAGGCGGTCGAGTTGCAGTAGAAGACACTCGATCGTGTCGCGCGCACCGACGCCCGCAGGCTCCAACCGTTGTATCTCGTCTAGGGCGCTTGTCAGCGACTCCACCGTCACAGGTTCGTTCGTACCCGCGACGATCTCCTCATAGGACATGCGCAGGTAGCCATCCGGGTCGAGGCTGGAGATCAGCAGTTCACCGGCGAGCCGTAGTTCGTCGTTTGCGTCGATCAGCGACCACTGGGCCCGCAGATGATCGTGGAGATTGATCTCACGACCGGGTGTGTTGGCGATGGCCGCCAGCTTCGGATCGCGGTCCGATGACGACGCGGAACGCCGCGTGCGATACGGAGAGCGCTCGCTTGCGTCCATATCGTAGTCACGTGAAAACCTGTCGAGCCGCGCAAAGCCCGGGGCATCTTCGGCCTCCGCGCGGCCGTTCCCGGAGCCGTCAGCATCCGCGGGGCGCTCCGGCTCGGCGACCTCCAGCGCGGCGTTGCTTTCGAGCGCCTCACTGACGCAGGCCTCGAGATCCGCCACCGGCTTTTGCAGAATGGACATGGACTGGATCAACTGTGGCGTAAGCCGTTGCTCCAGCCGCATGCTCTGCGACAGCGATTGTGACATGAATTGTGACATTATCTTGACAGTTCTCTACACCAATCCCGTCGCACCGTTTCCGGGCGCAAGTCGCGAAACTTCTTGATCTCCTCCGAGGCGTTATCGGTCCGTGACCGGTCCCGCCCGAAGTACCGTATTATATCACGTTAACGCACATGGCGTTAATGCCAAAATTCGAGTGCAAAAAAGGGGCGCCTACACCGGGGTGCGACCGCGAATCGCGGATTCCAACATGCCCAGACTGGCGTATTCGATTTGTGATCCCACGGCCAATCCCCGCGCCGGGCGCGTGACCTGCACGCCGAGATCCACCAGCAGACTTTGAATGTGCAGGGCCGTCCCGTCCCCATCCAGTGTGGGATTGAGTGCCAACACGACTTCCCGCACCGATCCCTTCTTGACGCGGTCGATCAGCGCGCCGATCGTAAGGTCGTCCGGCTCGATGCCTTCCAGCGGCGCAATGTGTCCCATCAGCACATGATAGGTCCCTCTGACGAGCGCCGTCGATTCCATGATCAGCACATCCTTGGGTTGTTCGACCACCCAGATCTCGCCCTGGTCGCGCTGCGGATCGGCACAAATACGGCACGGATCACTCTCCGTAAGATTGTAGCAGGTGTGACAGTGGATGATCTTGTCCTTGACGTCGAGCAGCGCCTGGGCGAGCGCCGCCGCGGCGCCGCGCGGTTCCCGCAGGATATGAAATGTCAGCCTTTCGGCACTGCGCGGGCCGATACCGGGAAGCTTCTGAAACTCCGCCTTCAGGCGTGCCAGGGATTCGATGGGCTCGGTACTCATGTGCCGCGTTATCTCCACGCAGTCTACGTAGGACCGCCGCCCATCATGTCCGTCAAGCCGGGGATGTTCATGCCGCCGGTCATGGCCGCGATTTCGTTCTTCATGGCCTCTTGCGACTTGGCGGTCGCAACACCCACTGCGGATTTCACCAGATCCTCGAGCAACTCGACGTCGCCCACGGCGGATGGGTCAATCTTTATGTCCACGAGCGTACTCTTGCCGTCCACGACCGCCTTGACCATGCCGCCGCCGGCGTCACCTTCATAGCGCCGCTCGGCCAATTCTGCCTGCATTTTGGCCATGTTGGCCTGCATCTCTTTCGCCGACTTCAACAAGCCCGTCAGGTTGCCTAATCCACCGAACATAGATCACTCCTTTACGCTTCTGCGTCTGTCTCTGCCCATGCGGCCAGTGCTTCGTCGCGAATGAACTGATGGGTGGCATGGGCAAACTCGTTTGCCCGTGTACCGTTCCCAAAAACCACGGGTAAGCCGGCGCTTACCCGTGCCACCCAACGCAATCCATCGATTGACCGGCAACGAAGCACTGGTACCTTGTTTCATGAGTCCCACAACTACCTGAGCCGCGGGCTTCAACCCGCGCGGCGCCCCAGACTTGTTCGTCGCACGAGTATCGCAGCACTGCGCAAGCTGAAGCATGCGGCTCAGTGCAGGTTGCGATAGTCGCACGACTTATGAAACAGAGCACTAGCCAATCGTATCGTCGTTCTCGCCGTCTTCCGCCGCGCCGGACTCAGGATCACTCGGCATAGGTCGAATGTCGAAAAGCGTGCCGTCGACGGCCGCGCGGACCCGCTCGACGAGTGGGTCCGCCGCCACCGCGTTCCATTCCTTGGACCCCACGGCACGGGGCTTTACCGGCGCTGACGGTCGCGGCATACGCACGTCGCTGTGGTCCGGCGGACCTCCCACCGGTTCGACTTCCTGGCGGGGTCGGGATTGCGGCGCCGCCGCGGCGGGAACGGACGTCACGGGCTGCCCACTACGGTCTTTTTTTTTTGCCGCCGGGTCTCCGCCGGAAGCAAGGCCGGACCCGCCGCCCTCTTCAAGCTTATCGACCAGGGTGCGGATGTCGCTGAAACGCCGGCTCATCGCCAGCCGCACGACGGCCGCATCCGCCAGGGCCCGTGCGGCACCGCTAAACTTCACGCTCCGCTTCAATTCTTCCAGCAGCGTGATCATGTACACATAGGTCGGCGCATCAAAGAGCTTCGATTGCGCCACCAATTCCGGGCGGTCCTGCTCCGACACATCCGCCATGTCCGTATCCTCGCCGCACACCAGCAGCAACATAATCGTTCGAACGTGTTCGATGAGGTTCTCACAAAAGCGTTCGATGGTGCGGCCACTTTGCAGAGCCCGGTCCAATGCCTGCAGCGCGGCGGCGGCATCCTCCCGCCCCACCGCGGCGATCACGGTGGCCGCCAGTTCGTCGTACGGCGGCGGAATCACTTCGTCGCTGATTGCGGACGTCAAATGCTTGGACTCGTAGGAGAGCAGTTTGTCCAACAGCGAAAGCGCATCGCGCATGGAGCCGTTGGCCAGCCGCGAGACACGCCGGATCACGGCGTCATCCGCCTTGATGCCCTCTGTGTCGACGATGCGGCGCAGGTGGGCGGCGATATCGCTGTGGTCGATGGCGCGAAAGTCAAATCGCTGACACCGGCTGTGAATGGTCGCCGGGACCTTTTGCGGATCGGTCGTCGCCAGAATGAACTTGACGTGCGACGGAGGCTCCTCAAGCGTCTTGAGCAACGCGTTGAACGCGTTCGTGCTCAACATATGTACTTCGTCGATGATGTACACCTTGAAGCGGGCACGTGCGGGCCGAAACGCCGCGTTGCTGCGTAGCTCGCGAATGTCGTCGACGCCCGTGTTGCTGGCGGCGTCGATCTCGACCACATCGACATCTTCGCCTTCCGCGACAGCCCGGCATAGTTCGCACTCGCCGCACGGGGTAGTCGTCGGCGCGGAAGCGGACAGGCAGTTGAGAGCCTTGGCCAGAATCCGGGCCATCGACGTCTTGCCCACGCCGCGCGTGCCGGTGAACAGATACCCATGGTGCACGCGGTTTGACTCGATCGCATTCTTCAGGGTGGTGGCCAGAGCCTCCTGACCCACAATCTCGTCAAACGTCTGACTGCGGTAGGTGCGTGCAAGTACGCGATAGGACATCATTCACGATCCTTCGTCGGCGAACACAATTACTGACTCGTCTTTACCCCTCACGGAGTTCCCACCATCCGTTTGCACGAAAGTCGGCGGTCCATGACGACCAGGTTAACCACGGCACCTGAGAGATCCGGATGGGCTGCTCTGTCTCCAGCCTGACCCGTTGCCCGAAACGCCCACTGCATGGGACCTGGCCGTCATGGACCGCCGACTGTTTCATCCAACCGCCGTGTGATACGGCTCATCAATCCGCCCGGCATCATAACGCGCCCCCGCACACATTTGAACCGGGTGCCACGACATTCCGCGCCCTTCGGAGACATTCGGGCTTTAGGAACCGACCCCGCGCGCTACTTCGCCCCCAGCCCGGAGACAACCTGCTCAACGATCTTCCGCTCCCGGTCACCGAGCGGCAGCGCACCGACGTGGCGGCGTGCCTCGGGCGTCATTTTCCGGTAGGTCTGCCCCAAAACCCGCGTCATTTTCTCGTCATCCCACGCGTCGATAAAGCGGCTCAACTTGGATTCCAAAAACACGAGGCAATCCGCATCCTCCAATACCAGGGCCTCCGGGTCGGCGGGCCAGTTGGCTTTCGTGATCAGTGCCCGCACTTGCCTGATCGTGCCAGCGTCGTAGCCGACGTCCTGGAGAATCTTCGCCGCCTCATCGGCATGGAATTCCGCCAATGCGTTTCGCCACTCATGGTAACCGGTTGTCGTCATGGGATACCGGTCGCGGGGGATCATCCACCGGCAAAGGGTGTGGGAGCGCGCGGCAAGGAGCAACGGCTCGGACGGCTCGGGTGCCAATTTCTGGACCCATTCATAAACACTACGTGCAAACAGGAGCTCTCGCGGTTGGGCGGTACCGTCGACTTCGTCCCTGCGCGGGTCGGTCGCGTTCGCCTTGTCGAATCTCTCAATCGCCTGCTGAAATCGTTCGCTTTCGTGCATGGCCACACTCCATCTTGTGGGTCCGCCTTCCATGCACGCTATCGCAAGAACTGGGGCGTGCGCAGCGGCGGAACGTGGCTCAACATAGTATCAACATCCTGCGGGCATGGCGATGAGACATCGCGAGTTGCGTTGGAAAAACCATACGCCGCTGCGCAGGGCTATCGTGCGAGTGCCTTGAGAATATCAGGCAGAAATTCACCGGTTGTCGGTACGCGATTGCCGGCGAGATGTTCCAATGTCACCCAGCTCAACACTTCGCTGATGACCTCGTGGACGCGCTGGATGGGATCCGAGATCTGGCACCGATCCATAATGTCACACGGACTCGACGGGACGTGGGACGATCCACCGCAGCACCTTGTGAGTCGAAACGTGCCTTCGATGGCTCCGATCACGTCTGCCACGCTGATACGGCATGGTTCCTTGTTGAGCGTATAACCGCCCTTTACACCGCGGGAGGCGACCACCAAACCGGCTCGACCCAGCATGTTCAGTACATTGGTCAGCACAGGGAGCGAGAGGCCGAATTGATTGGCGATGTCACGAGCACTTACGGTCGTGGGCGCGCGGCAAGCCAACTCCGTCAACGCCTGCAGCGCATAGTCCGTCTTCCGCGTCAGGGATAACAAGACCCACGACTCCTGGAATTCACACCTCAGCAACCGGCCCGGGCAGACCCCGGAACGCATTTCACTGCAGAATCGGATCGGCGTCCAGGACGGTACGAAGCTTCTCCAACGCCGAGTTTTGAATCTGGCGCACACGCTCCTTACTGAGGCCGAAATCTTCGCCAATTTCCTTTAAAGTACGCCCGTCGCCGCCGTCCAAAGCAAACCTGCGCGCGATGACTGTGGATTCCCGATCCGTTAACTCGCCGGCATTGAGATCCAACGCACGGGACAAACGGTCCACCAGAAGACCCGAATCCTCATCCAAATAGGTGGGCTCCTCGTGGTAGGTTTCCATGTCCACCGAAAAGTGCATGCGATACTTGGTTGACTTCTTCGTCAAATGGACGAACGACCGCATGATCGAATGGCACGCGTAGGTGCTGAACCGGAAGCCACGCCAGGGATTGAATCCCTCGACGGCACGCGTGAGCGCCAGCAGCCCCTCGCTTCGCAATTCCTCCCAGTCGCGGTGATCCGAGTTGAACCGGCTGAGGGTGGAATAGGCCAGGCCCAAATTACGTTCCACCAAATGGTCGCGGACGACCCGCCACCGCCTCAGCCACCGTATCCGCTCCGCCTTCGTCACCCTGCCCGTGCGGGGCTGGCGCGTGGCGCGGAACGCGCAGGTATGGAGGGCGGCGAAGAGTTCGACTTCCGTCCAACTCTCGTCGATCCGCCGGCGTTCGATCCGCTGGGCGATACCCTTGGCACGGGCAGCGGCCTGCTCGGTCCGAATGCGGGGGCTCGACGCGTACCGCAGCCTCAACGGCTGCCCGTTTCCCGGATTGCGTAGGATTTCAGTCGTTCGTGAGACCATCGGTCTTATATCCCCTCATTAGGAGCCACGCCGATTAATAGAGGACGTACCCTATATATCACCAAATCGGTTATGATTCAAGCCCCCGGCGGGAGGCTTTACAATTCCTGACCACCGTCCCGGCGGCCAAAACGGCCATGAGAGCTCCCCAGGGCCTATTTTTGCCCGGATTAGAGAAGCAAGAAAACTTTATTTTCGATGCCAGAGACTGCGCGGATGCAAATAACATGGAGAAAAGGGAGATTTTGCGGCCGCTCAATATTGCATGGCGTCGCTACCGTCGAAGGGGTCGGGGCCGTTGTCCTCGTCTAGCAGATCCATCAGCTCTGCCGCGTCTTCCTGCGAGACAACCGTGGGCTTCTCTGGTTGGGGTGGATCCTGAGGATGTGCCGCCTTTGGTTCGAAATCGAACAGGATTTGCACGAACGCGGGTGAGTCGCTGGTGGCACACCTCCGTAGCCTGGCTTCATACAAAATCGCCTTGTCGCTACTGACGATGTGGAGGCCCGTGGGGTCGCCCGCCGCGTGGATGAGCCGGACGATGATGTCGTCCGCGGTTTCCGGGGCGCTGAACCGAACGTCTATGCGATCCGATTCCATCTGATTGCCGAGCCCGCCGTCAGGCCTTGGACCGTCGAACACCAGCGTCACGTCGCGATCGGAGCGTTCCGCCCATTCCTCGATGAACTTGGCCATCGCCACCCGGCCGATGTGCGGCCCGGGTGCGTGCTCATGCATGGCGAACAGCAGGTTGTTGCCGTCAATAATGACCTGAGAACGCATGGGTAGAGTATGACAGATCGCCACAGTCGTGACGAGTGGTGTACCGCAGGCATCCTTGCCTGCCATCCACCAACCGACCGATTGCCCTCGTGCAGGCAAGGATGCCTGCGTTACGCGTCGCGCCGATTCCCCGGCACCCGTTCGAACCCGGCGGACGTTTGAACTTCCCACCTGATTTTGCTAGCCTACGCGCGTCTCCGGGGCCGTAGCTCAGCTGGGAGAGCGCCTGGTTTGCAACCAGGAGGTCGGCGGTTCGAGCCCGCTCGGCTCCATTGAACGCAAGTCCCTGCGAACGCTGAATGTGGAAACCTAAGAGTATGTGACAAATGTGCTTCTCGTGCTGCCGTTTTGGCTGCTTTGCAGCGGTCGCGTTGGGCAGCCTTTACATTGAAGGGCAAACAGAGAAAACCGCGGGCGATGCTCCGTCCGGCGCGACGGCCAATGAGATCATGGTGCAGGTGCGCGAGGTCTATGCCTCCGCCTCTTCCTACCTCGACGAGGGACAGGTCACCACGATTCACGGCGAAGGTGCCGTGGCCCGGGCCGTGAGGGAGGAACTCGAATTCTCGACGGCCTTCCAGCGACCCAATCGGTACCGCTACCGGCAGGGGTACCCCGGCAGCAACTTCCAACCGCTGATCGTCTGGAGCGACGGCACGGCTTTCATAGTGTTTTCCTGGGGACACTCGCCCTCGGGGCCGGAGGTGAAAGAGAATTCGCTGGCGGACGCGAATCGGTTCGCGTCGAAAGGTTCAGGAGACGCGGCCGGCATCATCCTGCACCTTCTCGACCCGGACTGCACCCGTTCCGGGTGTGAAGCATTCAGGGCGACCAAAAGGCTACCCGACGCAACTGTCGATGGCGCACCTTGCTTCGTGATCGAAGGGCGGACGAATTACGGGGACGAAGTTACGCTCTGGATCGAAACGGACACCAAGCTGATTCGAAAAACCGAAAGTGTGCCCGCCTCCCCATTTACGTCGTTGACGACGACCGTGCGGCACCCGCGCATCAACGAGCCGATCCCCGCGGAACGGCTGGCGTACGATCCACCCGCGATCGACGGATTTGCTGGTCTTTTGCAGAGTGACTATCTGGCGATTTGCTACGAGGCTCCCTGGTTTGTACGAGGCATGGGGCTTGCCACGGCCGCGGTGGGGCTGTTCTACGTGGTAAGACGAATGAGGGACAAACGGAGCAAGCGGGAAAGGAGGTTCCCGCTGCTCGTTCACCGATGGAATGTACGGCAGTCCCTCGCCATCACGGGGATCGTCGTCGCCAATATGATGATCATTCAAGTAACAGGCTCAGTGTGGGTGGCCTGGATTCTGATCGCCATGGTCGGTGCCGTTTTCGTCTGGAGGTTCCGGCTGGACGACCGTCTGCATCGGCGACTTGCAGCCTGTGGCAATTCTCTCTGCGATTGCTGCGGCTACGAACTCCGCGGGCTGCCCGACCACCACGAGTGCCCCGAATGCGGCGCGGCGTACGACTTGAGTGTGCTGTCAAGTGAATGGGACGGGCATCGAAAGACCGCATCAAAAGACTGGCGGAATATGGTGATAGGGATGGCCATCACGCTGCTCGTGATCGGGCTTGCGCGTTGGGGAATCCGATAGACGATTTGGCGGGGCGGGGGGCATTCCAGAAACAAGACGTCATCGCGAGTCGTGGCAACCGCATGGGAACACGTCCGGATTCACTTCCGGGAGTGATACCCGTATGACCTCAGGGCAACTGGTCCATCGTGAGCGTGCGTATGACATTGAGGAGTTGGCCGTCCTCGAGCGCCGCCGCGCTATCCCCTACGATCCGCGTGTTCGGTTCCAGCCCGGCGAGCCCTCGACCGTCTTATCTGATTTGGCCCCAAGCGTGACAGTTTGCGCTTTGGCGCGGCTTTCCGCAGTCACGGTAAACACGAGCGCGCTATCTTTGCCGGGCTCGAGTTTGACGGCTGTTTTCGGCAGCCACAACGACGGGCGTTTCCCGGTGACCGCCCCGCTTTCGCTGCTCGTTGTGTCGCGGTGATCCGCAAGCAACTCGACCTTGGCCGACCCTTCCACCCGTAGGTCCGGGCCGGGATTCAAGACGCGGACTTTCGCGCCGACCGTCGCCTTGGCGTAATCACCGATCGGATCGATCCACATGATGGAACCCTTGTAGGTCCGGTCCTTGGCGGCGTCCGGCGTGATGCGTGCCGCCTGGCCGCGGCGCAGCCGGTGGACGTCACGCTCGCTGACATCGATTTCCACCCGTAGCTGTGTCATATCGGCGATGGCGACCAGTTGCGCGTTGGCATTTGCCCCGCGACCGCCTTCGGCCGCCAGGAAATCGCCGAGCTGCGCATTCCGCTCGAGGATTACCCCGCCGATCGGAGCGCGGATCAGGCAATCGTCAAGACGCTTTTGAGAGAATACCAGTGCCGCTTGCGCGGCATCAAGATCGGTCCGTGCAATTTCAATGGCCGTTGTCGCCGAATCCGCCGTGGCCTTGGCGACGGCGAGCGCCGCGGTAGTGGATTCGTATTTGTTCTTGGCATTCACGAACTCGAAGTCACTCGCGTCGGCGGTTCCTCGCAGGCGTTTCAATCGTTCGTAGTTGTAACGATCGAAGGCCAGATCAGCCTCCGCCTGCGCGACCGCGGCTATCGCCCGCGCCGCATCAGCCTCCGCCCGTTCGATGGCGTGCCGATCGTGTGCCACACGTGCCTGTGCCTCGTCGCGCTGTGCGCGGTAGATCACATCTTCGATCCGCGCGAGCACCTGGTCGTTCTCGACCTCGTCGCCCTGCTCGACGTTGAGTTCGATGATTTGACCGGAGACCTTTGTGGCCACATTCACGCGGACATCGCTCACGATTCGCCCGTTCGCCACCAGCACGACGGGCGTGTCCTTCTCGTCTTCGCCGGTTCCGGGAACGACGAGCAGGTTTACTTCGACGGGCTTTTCCCCCAGTGCGGCGACGATGTTCTTGCCCGTGGTTTGGTAGTACCAGTATGCGGCACCGACGCTCGTCCCGGCGACCAGTATCAGTACGACGACCAGCACAATCCATCCGCGACGGGAGCCGGACGTGCGGCGGCCCCGGTCGATACGGAGACCGGCCAGGCTCGTCTCGTGATTTGTCGCTTGATCGCTCATACAACCGTCAGTATAGCACTTCGCGTGTGGCGAGGTAACCCGAGATTGGTCGGACAACCAATGGCGCACTGGCGGATTGGCAAACGGCGGACGGATTAGGCCCTTCCTCAATGTATGACTCAGCCGATACCGAACTAACTAGAGGCTATCCCGGAACTCGATTTCGGGATGGCGCCGTCTGGCGAAGCCGGGGCGTTGAGTCTGCAAAAACCATCACCTGCCCCTTCGGGTCAGACCATGCCACCCCTGGCATCTACGGTTCTGGAATAGGCTTTATGCTTCGCGCAAGGCAGTGGTGACGTTCATTCGTGCGGCTCGCCATGCGGGCATGACCGAGCCGATTAGCCCGATGGCGATGGCCACCACGAGCGAGGTCCCCACAATTTTCGGTGTGATCGACAGCGTGTAGCTCACAGTGGTGAACGTCACGGGGAGGATGTTGCGCTGCATGCCGTCGCAGAATAGAGAAAGTGCGCAGCCGAGCATGCCGCCCAGAGTGGCGATCATCAACCCCTCCAGGACGAACGCTGCCAGGACGCTGGTTCGGCCGAACCCTATGGACCTCAACATGCCGATTTCCCGCGTACGGCCGGCCACCGACGCGTACATCGTATTCGCCACGGCGAACCCCGCCGCGATGCCCATGATGATGATCATGGCCACGCTCAACACCTGCGTGGCGTTCTGGTTCGTGTTTAGATTGGAGAAGTAATCCCGCTCGGTCCTGGCGGTGAGTTCCACCGCCGGACCCTTGATGAAATCGACGGCACTACGCGCATCCTGCTGGTTCGCCACCAACATTCTCGCCGAGGAAAAACCCGTCCGCCCATAGACGTCACGAAGCGTTTCAGAATAACCCCACAGTTCGCTGTCTGCCGCACTGCCTCCGGTGGAGAACACACCAACGATCTTGAATTTGCGCAAGCCGCGCGTGCCCAGTTGCACCACGTCTCCGATGTTGTGCCCGACATACAGTTTCCAAGCCGCCTCGCCGACGATCACCTCATAGGTTCCCTCCTGGAAGACGCGTCCCTCTAGGAGTTGGACACGGCCATGCCGGACGCGGTTCGCGGCGTCAAAACGAACCCCGCGTACGGCAGCGTTGACGGCCACATCTCCGCCATCGCGCGTGAAAGCACTGCTGATGGCGACCAATTCAGGGCTGACAATCGGTTCACCATTGGCTCGGACCACCGCGGGTACCATCGCCAGTTTGGCCAGCGCTTCGTTGCCGATGCCTGAGACGGTTTCAGATTCGGCGCCCTGATTCAGAATGATGATGGTGTTGGGGTCCCCCGTGCCCGCCATCGTGCTGAACGCGCTGTCCGTGATCGCCTGCAGGTAGGCGAAAGCGCCGATGACCACGGCGACCAAGAGAATGGAGGAGATCGTACTGGTGGGCCTGGCAAGCAGGCTCAAGACGTTGTATCGAACGGGCAGTGCCATATCGTGTCACCATTGGCCATTCCGGACGAGGAGTAGGCCTACGCAACCTTTCGTAGAGCAGGCGCAATCGCCAGTCGCGCTGCCTGCAGCGAAGGCACCAGGGCCGCGAGCAAGCCGCACAACACGGAAACGCCCATGGCCATCGTCGCCGTACCGACCGCGATCTGAATCTCCAATCCCATCGGAAGACTCAACGGCTGACCGGCTGTCGCTGCAAACATCGGGCCGACACCGATCAATCCGCCGATGAGCCCGAGTAGCAGACCTTCAAACAAGACCATTCGTGTGATGCGCCCCGACGGGAACCCGAGCGCGCGCATCACGGCGATTTCACGCGTACGCTCTCGGAACGCCATGCTCATGGTATTGAATGCGACCATGGCCGCGACCACGACAATCAGTCGCCCGATCGTCCACGCAAGCCCAACCCAGTCGCCGCCACTTCGGATGAAGGAGGAAATGAACGTCGATTCCATTTCCGTACGTGTTTCGTATTCCGTATTCTCAAAGCGCTTGTCGATCGCGGACAACGCCCATTCGCGCGCGGCGGGCGAGCTGCACTTCAGCCAGAAGTTGTTGACACCGCGAGAACTGCCCGTTTCACGCTCCCACACTTCGTTGTAGTAGTCCAGCCCGAAGTAGAACCACGGACTGTCCAGATCCTTGGGAATCGCGGCAATCACGAAGTCCATCTCTGGAAACGGCGGCAGACCGCCCACCAGTGTCAGCTGATCGCCGACCGCCCAATTCATTCTGTTCGCCAGCTCGGGTCCGACAACGGCGCCACGGCGTTCCTTTTGGAATGCTTCCACATCCGCTTCGGTCATGCCGTATTCCGGGTACATGATGTGAAATGTGTCACGGTCGACCGCCATGCTGGGAAACGTTGCCTGGGCATTAGGAATGCGCCCGCCGAACCAACTCGTTCGACAAACCGCCGTGATATAACCTTCCGGCGCCATCGATTCGATTTCATCCCGGATGCGCAGCGGAAGAGAGGTTGTGTAGGTGAGCTTCTGATGCACCGCTACGCGCATGTTGCTGTCCGATTCGTCGAAGAATCTTTCAATCCCGTCGACGAGCGACCGCGTAACCGTAAAGACGAACATGGGCAAGGCGATCGAAAGGACCGTCAGCGTCAAGCGCATCTTGTTGCGCGACAGATTCTTGAATACAAGCCGTCCGGTCGTCATGTTTGGATCAATTCAGCAGGAAAATCGGATGTCGAGACGCAAGTTGGCAACGGAACATTGATACCGTTTGCCCGATTCGGCCTCAGACGCCCCCAAGACCGCGAGTCGCGTCAGTATGCCACCGCCGCTTCATCCCGCTTTGCGTGGGCGAACAGTGCTCCCTTTTCCAAATGGACCATGCGTTTTGCGTGGGTGGCCGCCTGTTGATCGTGCGTCACCATCAGGATGGTCTTATCAAATTCTCGGTTCAGCCGTTCCAACAATATCAATACTTCATGGGCGCTGGCCGCGTCGAGATCGCCGGTCGGTTCGTCGCACAGCAACAACGCGGGGTCGGTCACGACGGCCCGCGCGATGGCCACACGTTGCTCTTGCCCGCCCGAAAGCTGTGCCGGTTTGTGGTCGGCCCGATCCTCCAAGCCCACGACCGAAAGGGCAAGTTGAACGCGCTCGCGCCGTTCCCGACCACTCATCCGAAAGAGCATGAGCGGCAATTCCACGTTCTGGGCCGCCGTCAGCACGGGCAGCAGGTGATACATCTGGAAGATGAACCCGACGTTTTGAGACCGCCACTCCGTCCGCTGCCGTTCGGACATCGTATGCACAGCCGTATCGCCAACCTGAATCGTACCCTGCGTGGGCGAATCGAGCCCGCCGATGAGATTCAGAAGGGTCGTTTTGCCCGATCCGCTTGGGCCCATGAGGGCCACGAAGTCGCCGGTTTCGACCGTCATCGACAGACCCGTGAGTACCGGGATGTCGATATTCCGTTTGCGATAGATCTTGTGGATATCGGTAAGCTCTATGTAGGCCATGCCTTTTTTCTCGCGTCCACTCTGCCCCGCCGCGAACCAGCCCACCTGCCGGCTTGGCTCACGCCGCAAATGATACCAGAATTTGCGCGAGAGTCTCCCCTGACCTGCGAACGCCGCTTACTTGCAGCGTTTGTCTCCGAAAAGCCTGACATCTCTGTGGCGACAAGGCGCTACGATGTCGGGCTTCACGAGGAGCATGGTGGAACGCGAACCTGTCCAGATTCGTGACAGATTTGCCCGAAAGTGCGATCACACTTGCGAAGCCAATGTCGCTTCACCAGTATGCTGAGGACCGCAACGCGGAAGCTCGGGCTTGAAGGCGTAGTCATGGCAGCACCGTCGTACACGTGCCCTGGTCTGTGCGTGCGAGTCCCGCCGGCTGGCGGTTGGGTCGTCGCAACGGTGCATCGTTTTCGGATGGCCCGATCCAGCCATTTCGCCGATACCGCCGAATCACACCACTTAAGAAACTGCTCTTAACGGTTCTGAGAATTCTGCCTAGCGTACTTCGCGTTGTCGCGTTACTTTTGGGCGGCTGCGGCGCCCATGGTTCCGGTGGACAGTGCACGGGCGCACAACGCGTATCCCAGGCAGGCGTGGCGTCACAAGGCGGTAGATATCCGAGCGCGACCCGCAACCGGACGCTACCGTTGATGATGGCTTTCACCTGGTCGACGTAGTCGGCTCAGTCGATTCGATAGGTCCAAACGAGTTCTTGAAAACGGAGATCGATGAATGAATTCAGCGAAGAGTCTACGAGGAATCGTGTTTGTGGGACTGCTGGCGGCGGTCATCGCGCTGGGGACGGGCTGTCCGAGCGCCCCGCCCGGCGGAGGAGGCGGTGGAAACGACAACATCAACGACAACTCTGGCGGAAACACCAACGACAACACCGGCGGAAACACGAATGACAACACGAGTGGGAACACGAACGACAATATTAACGACAACACCTCCGACCTGCCCGCATTGATCAAGACCCACATCGTCATGGACGACAATACGCTGATCATGCGGCCCAAGGCGGGCGACGACCTGATCGTCTGGGGCGACACCGACTCCGTCTACTACGTCGTCCCGTCCGAAATGGACGGCACCGAGACGGCTGGCACCGAGTTTCCCGAAGGCGCGCGGTTCGCGTGGACGCATTTCGCTGTCGCCGGCAAAAAGGTTCTTCTGGTCACCAGCCTCGGCGAGGTACGTGTGTTTGACACCGCCACCGGCGACTTCCGCGACTTCCCGGCCACCGATATCGTGCTCGACAACCCGCAAATGAACGACGACACCTCGCCCGGTCTGACGCAGGCGTCGGGCGACTATTTCGCCACGCTGAACGCCGACTTCCGCGTCGCGGACGGCAATGCCGTCAAGGTCATCGACGTGAGCGCCACCGATTCGAACGACTGGGAAGTGCTCTCATTCACCATCCCCGAGGCGGATGCCACCGGCGTGGATCAAGTGGCGGTGGATGCCCAGAGCATGCGCGTGGCCGCCCACGACGACTTCGGCCAGTTGTGGATCTGGGACATTAGCGACCCCGCCGCCGCACCACAGCAGATCGACATGGGCCTCAACACCGACCTGTGCTGCGTGAACGACTCGGTGCAGATGCGGTTTGAAGGCGATTTGATCCTCTACCAGGAGGATCCGACCAACTTCCCGCTGGGTATCGGCACCACCAACGCGGTGCTTCTCAACGTCAACGACGGCACCAAGACCGTGTTCAGCAACAACCCCACGACGCACAATATGCCGGTGGCGCTGGCGGGCGGTAGCTTCGGCTACGGCCAATGGAAGGAAGACGGCGACGCCCAGAGCGGCGCGGGCACGAGCTATCGCAGCGCGATCGGCGACGTGACGGACGCGCCGGGCTCAACGCTGGCCAGCCAGTTCGACACCTATGCCCTGGAACCTGCGGATTTCAATTTCGATCCGACCACGCAGGACGATTGCTTCAACGAACTAAAGCTCATCGGCTACGGCAGTATCATGGCCATCACGCCGGACGGGACACGGTGGTTCCTCTCCGGCTGGGGACCGATTGACTCCTATCTGGACTACCTCCAGATGAGCGAAGGCGGCGCGTTCACCAATTTCGTGGATCCCGAGCAAGCCACGCTGACCGGCAGCGTCATGGCGACCGACGTCTCCGCCTCGAACGACACGGTGGCGTTCCGCGCGTTGCGATCGGTAGACAGTGGCTTCGGCTGCAGCGTCGATGACGAATGGGTGCTCAGTTTCATCGTAATCGATCGCCTCGATTGACAGCGTGACGGCAGTTCGACAAAGCAAACCAGTGCCCCACTCTTCGCGCAGCGAAGGGTGGGGCACGCTCGTATATCGCACGCAGAATGAGAAGCGCAGTACGGTGCCGCGTCAAAGTTGCAAGCTACGTCGCTGAAGCGTGCCCGGACTCGACCCTTCGTCGTTTGTCGCGGTAGGAATGGGAAGAGCGGCTGAGGGTTCGCGGGCGATCTGCCGCAACCGGCTGATAGATATCTCCGCCTGCCGCATCAACTCGCCGGCCATTTGCAGCGCGAACCCGGGACCAATGTTCAGGGCGTGCGAGGCACGAATTGCCGTTCGATCACGATAGATCGTCCGCTCACCCCGTTGCAGAATCTGGGCGGTGTGGGCCACGCTGTACCCCTCGCCCCACAACACGTCCACGCAGCCGCGGCGGTCCTCGGTGGAAAGGACAACGGGATCGAGTTTGTTTTCCTTGATCTGCTTGATCAGGGCCAGGACGGGCGCGGCATCGTCGGTGTTTTGGTCTTTGGGGGCTGGGGATTCCGTGTTCATGTGGCTATCTCCGACATCTCCTCCTTCGCTGAGGGATCGGCGCTGGCTTGGTCAAGACGGTCAAACAGGCGGAACTCGAGACGCTGACGGCCAGCCGTGATGAGATTGGGGAAGACCGGCCCGACGGCAACTTCTTTGCCCGTGCGCTCCCTCGTGATGTCTGGGGCAAGCCGTGGATGAGCGCGGTCGAAAAGGTGATTCTCGTCCACCGCTTGCGGGAAGTGGTCGCGCTTGCCGGGTTTTCACGTTTCGAAGCTGCGGCACCGGATATTCAAGGTGAATTGGAGATGGGCGTTCGCCGCGCCTCTCTGTCACGCGAGGCTGATTGGCTGCCGGCCATGGAAAACAGGGGTGAGGGTGTTTTTCTGCAGTTTAAGTCCGATGCGATTGGCGCGTGGCTCGGGCGCAGTGATGTGCAGGCCCGCGGTGATCAACTTTCATCGGGTTTCGGACGTTGGCGGCAGGACCATCAAGGTGCGCGAAGGATATTCCCGGGGCTGCCGTACACGCTGCTGCATTCCTTCGCCCATTTGCTGTTGACTTCGGTGTCCTTGGAATGCGGCTATCCGGCGAGTTCCATTCGCGAGCGGATATACGCGCTGCCGGACACAGGCTACGGCGTCCTGTTGTATACGGGAAGTTCAGATGCCGAAGGAACGCTGGGCGGTCTGATTCAGATCGGCCGAAACATCCATGAGCACGTCCGTGCTGCTCTGGAGCTGGGAGAACTTTGCTCGAACGATCCGGTCTGTGCTCAGCACGAACCGGAAAACGCACATGAGTGCCGGTACCTGCACGGGGCTGCGTGCCACGGGTGCTTATTGATCGCGGAAACTTCGTGCGAACAGTACAACGAGTTTCTGGACCGGACGCTGGTCGTACGCACTGTGGGGAATCTGGGAATCGAGTTCTTTGGCCAGGGCTCACCATGATGATGGAGTTTCTCGCGAGTATTAGCGACTCAGAACTGTCCGCCATCGCCGACGCACTTAAGGCTGGGCGAATTCGACCGCCCTTCTCGGCGATGTCGTTTCAGCAGGTCGTGCCTGCGAAAGCCGCGGCGGCAGCATCCACCGTGCTGGTGGTTGGTTTTGCCATGTACCAAGGTCAACGGGTCTTTGCCGCCCTGGCGGATCGGATGACCCAGATCGATGACCTTCACGTGAGACTGTTTCTCGATGTGGCGCGTGAGCGTTCGGATACCTCCCTCGACTCTGGAGTCCTGCGGCGATTCGCCGATCGATTCGTCAACACCCAATGGCCGGCGGGCCACCGGCTACCGGTGGTGTATTACTATCCGCCGTCTGTGCAGGTACGCGCTGACCGCCGTGCCAGCCTCCACGCTAACACTACAGCGCAAAGTTGTCCTCGGTGCGGCACGTAAGCCTTGTATTCACAAGATGTTAC
>Ga0055480_10000219_pt1 | contig 20503 bp, 19 predicted proteins | sample Muzzi_PWB_D2_FD_57935 | JGI IMG/M metagenome (GOLD analysis project Ga0055480, IMG submission 57935) | Wetland microbial communities from San Francisco Bay, California, USA, that impact long-term carbon sequestration - Muzzi_PWB_D2 | ecosystem: Environmental > Aquatic > Marine > Wetlands ... | reverse complement strand
GCGGGAACGCGATCGACCGCGGAGCTGTCGGGTGCCACCTGCGCGGCGACCTCGCCATGGAGCGTCGCCAGAACGAGTGCCGCGCAGATCCGGGGAAGGACTCGAGCCATCACGGACGCACTTCCGCCAGGAGCGGGTTCGTTCCCGCTTGGGCCTGCAGGAAGTCGCGCACGCTCTCGGCGGTTACCGAGTCGAGCGCGGTGATGAGCTCCCGGGCCCCCGTCGCGTTTCCGTCGGCCTCCATGCGAAGCCCGACCAAAGCTGCGCGGCCAGCGGGCGACCGGGCCCCCATGAGCAGATCCGATCGAATCCGGGAAACCGCGTCGCGCACCGAGCTCTCGTCGAGGCCGGCGATCGTCTCCGAGATGGCTCCTTGAACGCGCCGGATCATCTCTTGACGATTCCGGGTGTAGGCGGCCCCGATGACGGCCAGGACCTTGGCTTCGGGAAGTTGCCACACCTGGACCTCCGCCTCGTACCTTCCGTTGGATGCCTGGAGGGCCCTGGAGACGAGGAGCGCCGAAACCTCGGTGCGTGGGTCTGACGCGTCGACGACGACACGAGCCTCGCCGTACCAGTGGCGGATCACCTGGGGTGCCGGTCGCGACGGCTGCGAGACCGCGGCCTCCGAAGGGCCGAACACCGTGCCCATCGCCGGAGCCCCGATCGACTGAAAGGCCGACAGGAGGATCTCCAGAGGCACATCGCCCGCAACGACGAGCGTCATCCGATCCGCCTGGTGCGTGCGCGACCAGAGGGCCCTGACGTCCGCCAACGTCATACGGCCGAGGGACCCCCTCGTCCCACCCAGCGGCGGAGTCGAAGGGGCCGCCTGCTCACGCAGCCGGGCCGCGATCCGCCCACCAGGGGTTTCCTGCAAACGCTGAACATCGGCTTCGAGCGCGGCGAGGGCCTGAACGAAGTCGACCCGACGATCGAACGGGTCCTGCACCGCGCTGCGAAGAACGAAGGCGAGAAAGTCCGCGTCCGACGCGGCACCGGTCACGGTGTAGGCGATCCCCCACGGCGTCCGCGCCCCTTCCACCGAGGCGCCGACCTGGGTCGCCACAGCCCGAGCGCTCTCCGTGCCCAGGGACTCGAGCACCTCGCCGGCGCCTGCCTCCGCGGGGCCCTCGCGCAGGGGTATGAACAGCCGCATCGACACCACGGGCGCGCCGGGGGTTGGGAGTCGGACGATCCGAGGACCGAGCTGAGGGGTCAGGACGGTATCGGGCGTCAGCGCATCTGCCGGGCGCGGATCGGTCTCCTGAGCCGAGAGCGTTCCCCCGAAGCTCGTGAGGATCAGGCACAGGCCCGCAAAACCGTTCCGGCCGCGGGGCCGGTGGGTCACGAGGGGTCCCTCGACGACAACGGGGCGCTCGTTGGAGCGCCCCGCACCCAGGCTGGCCGCACCCCGCAGGACGCTACGGGAACACCGCCGGGAAGACGTAGTTCATGGGGTTCTGGGCCTGACCGTTCACCCATACCTCGTAGTGGAGGTGAGGGGAGGTCGCGATTCCCGAGCTCCCGACCTGCGCGATGACCTCGCCCCGCTCGACCACCTGCCCCACCCGGACCATGATCCTGGAGGCATGCCCGTAGCGCGTGACATATCCGTAGCCGTGGGAGATCTCCACGAGCTGCCCGTAGCCCGTGGCCCAACTCGCCCTCGTCACCTTCCCCTTCGCCGCGGCCTGGATAGGCGTCCCGCGTGGAGCGGAGATGTCGATCCCTTCGTGGGGCATCACACGGTGATAGAGGGGATGCGGGCGCTCCCTGCTGAAACGGCTGCTCACGAGACCCGCCGTGGGCAAGATCGAGGGCATGGCCTGGAGCATGTCGCGGTGGGCCCGGAGCGTATCGGCGGCTTCCGCCATGCTCTCGGACAGCAGGAGGGCGCGCCGATCCAATGCTTCGAGGTCGTACGTGGCCGCGAACGCAGCTTCGCCGAGAGAAGCGTCGATGGAGAAGAGGGAGTGGGACTCCGGTCCCTTCGGGCCGGGTCCGCCCACGCCCGCGAGGAGAACATCCTCTTCCAGCGACTCGATTCCGGCGATCTGTCGTACCTCGGCATCCCTCTTCGAGAGATCCCCGAGCACATTCTCGAAGCTCGAGACCTGATCCTGGATGGTCGCCAGCTCCGCGCGAAGGAGATCGTTCTCCCGCCCGAGCCGCCGCGCCTCGAGCCGCGACACGCCTGCCAATCCGGCGACGGAAACGAAGATCGCCACGAGTGCGAGCAGGCTCACCACGCCCCCGACCAGGAGGCGGAGACGCCGCGGCGAAAAGGAATACTGCCGCACCGGGTTCTCGTCGCTCCGGACGAGCAGTACCGTCCAGCGATTTCGGGTCATCGACGCGCCTCCGCTTCGCGCGGCTTCCTCCGAGGTCCCATCGCGGGCGAAGCCGCAAAATCAGCCGGGCAAGATAGGAACCGTTCGGAAAGAGTGTCAAGCTCGCACCATTCTTCACGAGCCGGCGAGGTCGGGCCGCGGGAAGAGGGGATCCCCGTGCGTGACCGTGCGTCCCGCGAGCTCCACGACGAGGGACTCCTCGAGCGTGGGCACCGCGTCCAGGCCCAGACGGCGCACGAGCTCGTCACACTTGGCGGGGGCGACGGGCTGGAAGAGCGCCGCGAGGACCGTGAGAGCCCGGGCGAGCGTGGAGAGCGTATCGTCGAGCTCGGACGCTCTGGCCGGGTCCTTCGCCAGCGTCCACGGCTCCGTGGTCTCGACGTGTACGTTGGCTGCACGCGCGAGGTCCATCGACACCGCCAGCGCTTCATGCACGCGGAACCGGGCCATGGCCTCGCGGGCCCCGGAGAGAGCGTCGTCGATCTGTGGTCCGAGCCCCCCGTCCGCCCCGGCCGGAATTCGACCGTCCCGGTAGCGGGTGATCATGCTCAGCACGCGGCTGGCCAGGTTGCCGAAGACGTTGGCCAGCTCCTCGTACCGAGTCAGGAAGCGCTCCCCCGTGTAGGATGCGTCCTGGCCGGTGGGCATCTCTCGGAGGAGGTACCAGCGGACTGCGTCGGTCCCGAACTCCGCGCGAAGCTCGAGAGGGTCCACCACGTTGCCGAGTGACTTGGACATCTTGGTGTCACCCACGACCCACCATCCGTGCGCCAGCACCTGACGAGGAACCGGTAGGCCCACGCCCATCAGAAGCGTGGGCCAGTAGACCGCGTGGGTCGTGAGGATGTCCTTCCCCACGATGTGCACGTCGGCCGGCCACCGTGAACCGCTGGGGTCCTCGAAGCCCTGTTGACCTGGCGGGCGTGACGGATCGATGGCTCCCGAGGCGGTGAGGTAGTTGATGAGCGCGTCCACCCAGACGTAGCAGACGTGCTCGGGATCGAAGGGGAGCTCGATCCCCCAGGGCAGGCGGCTCTTGGGGCGCGAGATGGAGAGGTCGCCGAGCGGATTCTGAAGGAAGCCCAGCACCTCGTTCCTGCGGAAGTCGGGGACGATCCACTCCGGGTTCCTCTCGATGTGCGTCACCAGATCGTTCTGGAAGGCGCTCATGCGGAAGAAATAGTTCTTCTCCTCGATCCGGCGTGTCGGCCGTCCACAGTCCGGGCAGGTCCCATCGGGTCCGAGATCCTTCTCCGTCCAGTACCGCTCCTCATGGATGCAGTACCATCCCTCGTAGGCGCCTTCGTAGATGTGGCCCCGCTCGAGGAGTCTCTGCACGAAGGCGCGCACCACGGCCACGTGCTCGGGCTCGGTCGTGCGGATGAACCTGTCGAAGCTGATTTCGAGGCTTTCCCACGCGGCTCGGAATCGGCCCGCCATCTCGTCGCACAAATCGAGGGGAGCCACCCCCCGGCGGTCCGCCTCTTCCTGGATCTTCTGTCCGTGCTCGTCGGTGCCGGTCAGGAAGAGGACGTTCTCACCGTTCTGACGGTGGAACCTCGCCAGAGCATCGGCGAGGATCGTGGAGTACGCGTGTCCGATGTGGGGGTCGCCCGACGCGTAGTAGATCGGTGTCGTCAGGTACCTGTTCAACCGCTTCAACCGCCCCCCCGATCGTCCCGCGGCCGCGTCTGTCGCTCCGTGACCTCACCCTTGAGGTCCGTCAGGGTCACGGTCCGGCGTCCGCCCTCCTGGTCCCGGAGCGTCACCGTCTCCCTCCAGATGTCCACGTCGATGACGCGCTCCTCTCCCTGCGACGTATTGAGCACCTTGCCCTGACGGGGGAAGCGGCGGCGTGTCTCCACATAGGTGCGATGCTCGTACATGAGGCAACACATGAGGCGCCCGCAGCATCCCGAGATCTGGGCCGGGTTGAGTGAGAGGCCCTGGTCCTTGGCCAGTTGCAGGCTCACCGGCTTGAGCTCGGGGAGCCATGTCGAGCAGCAGAGCTCCCGTCCGCATCGGCCGACTCCACCGAGGAGGGCGGCTTCGTCCCGCACCCCGATCTGCCGTAGCTCGATGCGGGTGCGGAAGGTGCGCGCGAGATCGCGGACGAGCTCCCGAAAGTCCACGCGCCGGTCGGCGGTGAAGTAGATGATCAGCTTATTCCGATCGAACTGCCACTCGGCCTCGGTGACCTTCATGTTGAGCTTGTGCTTGCCCACGAGCTGCCGAGTCTCGCTGCGCACGCGGTCCTCATCACGCCGCAGCGAGTCCACGCGGTTCGACTCGTCCGATCGGGCCACCCGAAGCACCCGCTTCTCGGGGACCGGAGTCGAACAACCGCCCGACGACGAGCACTTGCGCTCGGCGATGATCCCGACGGCCGTCACCTCCCCGAGGTCCTCTCCCCGGTCCGCCTCCACGATGACCTGCTGACCGGGACGGAGCTCCAGCCCATCCGAGGTGAAATAGGCCCGGCGGGTACCCTTGAACCGAATTTCGGCGAACGTGGTCATCGTCGGGTGCTTCGCCTCAGACCGCGGCTTCGAGGCCGCCGGAGTCCTCGGACTCTTTGCGCCAGGCTCCTATGATTTCGAACTTCGCGTGCCGCCGTCCGATCAGGTCGTCGGTATCCAGGGCCTCGAGCTCGTCCAGATGGCGGATCAGCACGTCGCGAAGCTTCTCGGCCGTGAGATCCCAGTTGGAGTGGGCGCCGCCCGCCGGCTCTGGGACCACCTCGTCGCAGACGCCGAGGGACACGAGGTCCTCCGACGTGAGCTTCAGAGCCTCGGCGGCGTTCTCCCGGTACTCGGACGAGCGCCAAAGGATGGCGGCGCAGCCTTCCGGGGAGATCACGGAATAGATGGAGTGCTCGAGCATGATGATCCGGTCGGTGACGCCGAGCGCCAAGGCGCCTCCCGAGCCCCCCTCCCCGATGATCACCGAGACGATGGGGGTTCTGAGGATCGCCATCTCTCGGAGATTTCGAGCGATGGCCTCACCCTGACCGCGCTCTTCCGCGCCGATGCCCGGGTAGGCGCCCGGGGTGTCGATCATGGTTACGACGGGGCGGCCGAACTTCGCGGCGAGCTGCATCAACCGCAGGGCCTTCCGGTATCCTTCCGGGTGGGGCATCCCGAAGTTCCGCCGGAGGTTCTCCTTCATGTCCCGGCCCTTCTGGTGCCCGATCGCCATGACGGTGCGTCCGCCCAGGCGGGCCCATCCTCCGACGATAGCCTCGTCGTCCCGGAACATCCGATCCCCGTGGAGCTCGATGAAGTCCGAGAACGTCCGGGTCAGGTAGTCGAGCGTGTAGGGCCGGCGGGGGTGGCGGGCCACCTGCACCTGCTCGATGGGCCGAAGATTCTGATAGGTCTCGACCTTCAGCCTCTCCAGCTTGGCGCGAAGCTCCGTCAGCTCTTCGGAGACGTCGATCGCCTTCTTCGAGGCTTGATCGAGGAGCTTCTCGATCTGCTCCTGGATCTCGACGATGTCCTTCTCGAACTCGAGATGCGGGCTGGCCGACACGGATCACCTCCCTTTGTCAGCGAACTGCCAGGGTGGGGCCGGTCCCCTTGTCCGGGGCCTCGGTATGGAGTCGCCCAATCGGCATCCGTCATTGTAACGGCCCGGCGGCCCCGAGGAGAAGGGAAGACTACCCGTCGACGGGATGGTCACGACCGCTGCGAAGAACCTCGAGTGGCTCGACTTCGGCGAACTCGGCGACCCGCCCCCAGTAGCGTGCCGTGGCCTCGACGAAGCGAGGTGAGAGGTCCGGACGGCCCGAGGCCTTATACATCGAAAGGATCTCGAGCTTCCTCGACATGAGCTTCCCCACGTGCACGAAGCGGTTGGGTCGGAAGTCGAGGCCGATCGTCGCCGTCGCGTACGTGACGATGTTCGGGACTTCCCCGAGGCTCGCGAGGGCGACGTGGTGTGCACCGCGCCGATCGTTCGCGTCCTCCTCGGCGGCCGGGATGTACGCCGCGTGCGGCTTCAGCTCCGTCACGGCCCTTCGCAGGAAATGCTGGAGGCCCGACGGATCCCCAGGAGGCATGTCGTATTCGGGGAAGAGGAGCCTGGCGCCGAGGACGGCGGCCGCGGCCCTCGCCATCTCCTCGGTCGACTCCTCCGAACGGGCGAGAAGAGCGATCGCGACCGATTCCCCCCGTTCACGATGAGCGACGAGCGTGCCGGCGGTTGCCGCCTCGACGTCTCCGGGCCGGGCGCCGACGGCGAGGATCCCCACGGCGTCGATTTCACCACGCCCCAGTCCCAGCGTATTGCGCACCGTTCGCAGGAGATCATCCCGGTCGACCGGCTTCAGGATGACCTCGTCGGCGCCCGCCTGATAGGCGTGGTACGAGTACTCCGGGTCCGTGTATCCGGTCGTGACCAGCACGGGGACCTGAGGATACGTGGCTTTGACGTGCCTCGTGAGCTCGAGCCCGTCCGAGCCCGGGAGGTTCAGGTCCGTGATGACGAGGTCGAACGTATGGGTTTGGAGAACCTCCATCGCCCGGTCTCCGTCCTGACAGTGCGTCGTGACGAAGTTGCCCGCTTTGCGAAGGAGAATCTGCACCAAGAGGGCGTGGTCGAGCGTATCCTCGACGAGGAGGATCTTGACGGGGCCTTGGGTGGGGACCTGGGACGGTGCCAAAGCCGATACGGATCGCGGTGGATGGCCGCCGACCCGGGAGCGGGTCGGTGAGAGGGCGAACGTAGGTAAACATGGGCCCCTTCCGTGGAGGGGGCCAGGGTCCCCGTCCCCGTTCGGCCTCTATTCCTCGATCGGCGCCTGGACCCGCATCGTCGCGCGGGCCAGGAAGCCTCTGGGAACGAAACGCGCCGCGAACGTCAGCAGCTTGTTGGCCATGCCCGGGACGTGCACGCTCTTTCCGGCGAGGGTGGCCTCCACGCCCTCCTTCGCCACACGCTCCACGCTGAGCAACACGCTGTTCTTCTGGAGCTGGGATCGATCGGTCCCGGCCACTCTCTGGAATTCGCTCAGAAACGGGCCGGAGCAGAGGCACGTCACCGTGACCCCGGTGCCGCGGGTCTCTTCCGAGAGCGCGACGGAATAGGAGAGCACGTACGCCTTGCAGGCGAAATACACCGCCATCAATGGCCCCGGGAAGAACGCCGCGGTGGACGAGACGTTGAGCACCCGTCCCCGTCCTCTGGCGACCATCCCGGGGAGGAGCATCTTCGTGAGACGGGAAAGGGACACGAGGTCGACGTGGATCATCTCCTGCTCTTGGCCAGGGTCGGTCTCCACGTAGGGACCGAAATGGCCGAGGCCCGCACTGTTGGAGAGGAAGTCGACGTCCAGCCCCAGGTCCTGGAGGGCCTCGACCACGAGGTCGGGTCCGTCGTCCCGGGCAAGATCCGCCGGAACCACGTGTGCGTCGACGCCCCAGGCGTCGCGAACCTCCCGGGCCAGGGTTTCGAGCCGATCTCGACGGCGAGCCACGAGGACCAGTCGGTAGCCCCGCGCTGCCAGTTGGCGGGCGATCTCCCGGCCGATTCCACTGCTCGCCCCGGTCACGAGCGCGACGGCTCGGGATCCGGACCACCCGTGTGGAGCGTAGTCCGGTCGGGTCGAGCTCACTTCCCTGGCCTGTGAATGAGCATGCAGTGCCGCTGGTCCGTCGGCATGACCACGGTGTGGAAGAGGTTCACGTGCTCGGGCTGGTTCGCCACATAGCACACGACGTCGGCCACGTCCTCGGCCTTCAGCGGCCGCATCCCCTCGTAGACCGCGGCCGCCCTCTCTTCGTCCCCGTGGAAGCGCACCTCGCTGAACTCGGTCTCGGCGAACCCGGGGTCCACGCTGGAAACGCGGACTCCGGTGCCCAACAGGTCCATGTTCATGCCTTCGCTGATCCCGACGACCGCGAACTTGCTACCGCAGTAGACCGTTCCCTTCGGATAGGCCCAGCGTCCGGCGATGCTGCCGATGTTGACCACGTGCCCGTGGTCCTGTTCGACCATGTGGGGAATGAACGCTCGGGACATATACAGGAGGCCCTTCACGTTCGTGTCGATCATGTCGTCCCAGTCGTCGGGGTCCCCCTCGTGGATGTAATCCAGGCCCACGGCCTTTCCCGCATTGTTCACGAGGATGTCGGGCATCCAGCCCGCCTCCGTGACCTCGTCCCTGAACGCCTCGACCTGACTCCGGTTTCCGACGTCGACCCCGAACGTCAGGACCTCGCTGCCGTGGTCCGCCCGGAGCTCGCCGGCGAGCTTCTCGAGACGCTCCTTGCGCCTCGCGGCGAGGACGAGGCGAGTCCCCTGCTCGGCGAACGCACGTGCGCACGCCTCCCCGATGCCCGCACTGGCGCCGGTAACGAGAACGGTCTGGCCTTCGATACGATTCATGGGATGACGACCCTGTCGGTTTCGGTGGACCCGGTCGGGGGAGGCGCCCCGGCGAACGACCCGACACGTTGGCTGCGCGCCCGATCCCACGCAACGTAATGGCCTGCGGCGGCGGTACTCACGACCCATATCCGGGGTAAGACACCGTTCTCCATGTCCATACGTAAGAGGTCCTTCGTGCGCGCGATCCGGTGGGCCGCCACCGCGGTCGTGGCGACGGCACTGGTCGCGTGGCTGCTCTTGCCCTGGCCCCTCCCGCTCCTCTGGAGGGACCCGGAAGTCACGTCCTTCATCCAGTACCGCGAGCGCCAGGCGGTGGAGGAGGGCAGAACCCTCGAGATCCGGCACGACTGGGTGCCCCTCGAGGAGATTCCGGCGGTGGTTGTGAGGGCGGTCATCGAGGCCGAAGACGGGCGCTTTCGGGAGCACGGTGGGGTGGACTGGGTGGCTCTCGGAGAGGAGCTGCGATACGAGGGTGAGCCACCCTTCTCCTGGTTCGACCCGGGCGATCTGAAGGCCCTTTGGGGTTCGGCCCGCTATGGGTGGACCCACCGGCACGAGGTGCGGGGGCGGAGCACGATCACCCAACAGTTGGCCAAGAACCTCTACTTCACTCCCGACCGCTCTCTCGGTCGCAAGGTGGCCGAAACCTTCGTGGCGTGGCGCCTCGAATGGTTCCTGAGCAAGGACCGGATCATGGAGCTGTACCTGAATTCGGTCGAGCTGGGATCCGGGATCTTCGGAGTGGAGGTGGCGGCCCAGGAGTACTTCGGGATATCGGCCAGGAGTCTGGGCGCCCTGGAGGCCGCGAGTCTCGCGGCGACGCTGCCTCACCCGCTCACGTCCAACCCGGCCCACCGTCCCGCACGGATGGCGTGGCGGCGTGACCTGATCCTCCGGCGGCTGACCGGGTCGCCGGGGGACGCCCCACCGATTCCCCCGGCGCCACCGGACCTCGACCCACCGCCCGTCGGTCTTTGAAGCTCCCCCCGACGCCCGTACGCCTTCTTCTCGTTCTCCTCCTCCTGGCGGGGGTGGCCATGACGGTCACGGCCCTCCGCACCTCCACCACCTTCGACGAGATCGTGCTCGTCTCCTCGGGAGCCCGGGTCCTCGAGCATGGAGGGGTGCCGCTCGCCGCCGATCAACCGCCCCTCGCGTCCTACCTCTACGCCGTCCCGCTTCGGATGGCCGGGCAGAAGTTGCCGTCGGAGCAAGCCCACGACTGGGACTACACGAGTCGGTGGGAGTACGCCCGAGACCTCTACTTCAGGGTGGGGAACGATCCGGAGACCGTCGCCCTCCTGTCGAGGGCCGTCGCAATCGGTGTGGCGCTCACCCTGATCACGTTGGCGTTTGCGTACGGAAGTTGGATTGGGGGCTCGGGATTGGGCCTTCTCGCGGCGTTCCTGACCGCCCTCCTGCCGGACGTTCTGGCGCACGGCGCGATCGCGTACAACGACATGCCGCTCGCAGTGGCGTATCTGGCGGGCCTCTGGGCGGCGGACGTGTTCGCCCGTGGGCCGAGCCTCCGAAAGGGGGTGATCGTCGGGGCGTTGGGCGCTGCGGCGCTCGGAATCAAGTTCAGCGCCGTGGCCCTCGCGCCTGTCGTCGCCGTCCTCGTTGCTCTTGAGGCTCCCGGGCGCGGACTGCAGCGGGCCCGGTGGATGAAGTCGATCGCACTCGGGGGGCTCGCCGCCGTCGTCGCGGCCTATGCCGTGACCGTCGTGATCTACAGGGGGGACTTCTGGCTACTGTACCTCGAGGCGGGACTCCGCTCAACCATGCGGCACGCGGCGGAGGGACATCCAGCTCCGGCGTACCTCCTGGGAGAGACGAGCGAGTCGGGCTTCTGGTACTTCTTCCCCGCTGTGTTCCTCTTCAAGACGCCTGCTGCGCTCCACCTGCTTCTGCCGGTGGCCACCTGGGGACTTCTGGCAGGTCCGCGGGGTCGGCGTCGTGGTGGCCTTCCGCCGGGTCGGATGCCCGAGCAGGGCCGCTTGGCGGCCCTGCTGTCGTCGCGCCTCAGGGGTCCCGCGGTTGGTGTCCTGGTGTTCGGTGTGTTTCTCCTGCGTACGGGCCTGAACGTAGGGTTCCGCTACGCGCTCCCGGCCCTGCCTCCATTCCTCCTGCTCGTGGCGGCCGGCCTGGTCCGATTCTGGACGCTCGTGGGAACCCGCCAGCGGATGGCGGTGGCGCTGCTCCTTCTTCTCTATGCCGGTTCGACGCTCAGTGCAGCGCCGCATTGGCTTGGATACCGAAGCGAGTGGATCCGTATGAGACCTGCGGGTCGGGAGGCCGTGATCGACTCGAGCGTGGATTGGGGCCAGGGGTTGGTCGAGCTCAGGAGCTACATGCGTGAGGAGGGCCTGGACCGGGTCCGGCTCGGCTACTTCGGCTCCGCGCTGCCGGAGGCGTACGGTATCGTGTACGACCCACTTCCGAGCTTCCTCCCTCTGGGGCCGTCGGACGGCGGCGCCCCGGGCGCCACGGTGATCTCCGTGACGAACTTGCACGGCCTCTACTTCGAGGGTGCCGATCCCTTCGCGTCGTATCGTGACCGGTCTCCGGACCGAGTGCTGGCCGGATCCCTCTACGTCTATTCCGGAAACTGACGCCCCTCCCGTTGGCTGCCCGCCGGGGTGGCGCCCCGTGTCTTGGGCTACCAGTATCGTCTTGAGCGACGGGAGGCCCCCCCGGTTGAAGCAGGTGGATTCACCCTGGGAAGGAGTGTGCCGTGGTGTTTGCGGTCGCCGAGCCCTATCGGGACCGTACGGTCCGTTCGCTCGGCGTCCGGGACGTCGAGGGCTGGAAGCTGAAGGTTTACGGCATCGCTTCCGCGGGATGCTCCGTCTACCCTCCGCTGTACGAGGACGGGTTCGCCGTCATGGTGAAGAAGCTTCCCCAACCGCCGGTGACTCCCCGCCGGAGTGGGGTCGGCTTCGCAATCTTCCACGAGGGACGAGGCGTCCGCTACCTGTTGCTCTGCTGGTGGGACCGGGAGAGCGAGTTGTTCTCCCGCCTGATGGTCAGGGGTCTGGAGGAGGACGACCTATGGGTCTGGGCCCAGGAGCATGAGATGGCTGGGGCCTGGGAGATCCAGGTCATCGGCTTCGAGCGGGACGCCTGGGTCGACACGGTCCTCACGAGCCCGGGTGCGCCGGACATCGACGGTTACCTCGAGCGGACACTGACGATCGCAGCCGAGGGGTAGCGAAGGTCGTCGGTCAGGCTCCGGACCGGATCAGATCCCGCACTCGCGACCAGATCGAATCGAACATCACCTCGGTGAGGACGCCCGTGAACGTGTTCTGTTGGCTCGGATGGTACGAGGCGACGATCGGGACCGAGGTGCCGTCGGGACGCTCGAGGATCGTTTCCATCCCATGCCCGAAGGCCGGTCGGGGGGAGGGGACGGACCAGCCTCTTCCTTTGGCGACCCGAAGGACGTGGCTCCACGCGAAACCTCCCAGCGCCACCACGACCCGGACTTCGGTCAGCAGCTCGAGCTCCCGCTCCAGATAGGGGCGGCACGCGCGACGCTCCGAGGGGGTCGGGCGATTGGCGGGCGGGGCGCAACGCACGGCCGCCGTGATGAACACGTCCGTGAGGATCAGGCCGTCGTCTCGACTCGTGGCCTCCGCCTGGTTGGCCCACCCGGCGCGGTGGAGCGCCCCGTAGAGCCAGTCCCCGGACCGATCGCCCGTGAACATGCGACCGGTCCGGTTGGCGCCGTGGGCGGCGGGAGCGAGACCGACGACGAGGAGACGGGCGAGAGGGTCTCCGAACCCGGGGACCGGCGCTCCCCAGTAGGACTCGTCAGCGAAGGCCGCCCGCCTCTCCCGCGCCACCCGTTCTCGCCACTCCACCAGGCGCGGACAGCGCCGACACCGGACGACCTCCTCCGAGAGCAGGTGCAGACCGATCAGAACGGCTTCGCCAGCGCGAGGAACCCGGCCACCGCCGCAAGAACCGGGAGAGCCACGAGCGCCGCCCCGCTCCAACGGGACCGCCGGGAGGCGAGGGCCATCGCGCCGCCCAGGACCAACCAGATGCCCAGTTTGGCCCAGATCCAGCCCGGGAAGAGCGCGCCGTGCATCACGCCGATCCGTGCCATGAGACCGAACCCCGCCACCAGCACCACCAACAGAGAGATGCCGTGGAGCGCGGAGAGCCGGCGTTTCCAGGGGTCCTCGGTGCCCGTGGGCAGTGCGGCGGCCCTTCCGAGAGCGACCGCAAGCGTGACGAAAAGGCCGAAAAGGCCGAGGAAGTGCAGGACCTTGTAAGCATTGTAGGAGATCATGGGCCCTCCGAGAGGAGCCAGGCGGTCCACCAGAGATCACGAAGCATGCGGGCTCCCGAGACGAGCTGCTCGACGGCGAAGGCCTCCGTGCTCGGGTCGCTCAGCATGGGGTCGAACCCCACGTCCCGGTCCAGCCGGTAGAGCTCGACGACCCGTTCGTGACTCTCGGTGATATGGTCGAAGACAGCGGTTCGCACGTCCGGGATCCGCCGGGCGCCGGCCGCCGGGAGGTGCGCCGCGACATCGTCCAGGCTCACGTGGGCTTCGACGAACGCCTCCTCGAAGCGGGCGTGGAACCCCCGGTCGTGGTCGAAGTTCTCCGGATTGGGTGTGCCCTGGTCCCATCCGTTGAAGTGGATGGTCGTGTGGTGGGGCTGAGAGGCATCGGTCACATAGTGCCCGAGGATGCCCGCGTCGTTCATGATCCGGTCCTCGATCCATCGACGCTCCCTTGCGCTCCCGGCCCCCCGCCAACGGCGCCATCCCGAGGTCAGGCGCTGGTGCAGCTCGATGATCCGGAACGGGAGGAACCCCGCATCCTGGGCGGGATGCCGGAGTCCCGCTCGATTGAGGATCTCGAGGTAGGTCCAGCGGTCCGACGCCCCGAGAGCTTCCGGCGGGATGCGCTCGAGGTCGATGTAGTGGTCATAGGCGAAGCTTCGGTCCATCTCCGAGAACCGGGGATCCCGCCAACGGTCGGGTTCCGGATCGAGGTAGACGAGCTGGTCGGCCCGTTGCCGGAAGAAGTCCGGCATCGCCTCCGGCATCGCCCGGGCCGCGGCCTCGGCCGCGATACGGTGTCCGTGAGCTCCCCAGGGGGCCACGCTCGGCGGGCCCGTCGCTGAAAGGAGGAGCAACGCCGCGAGCGGGACGGTCCTCGTGACGGTCCGGATTGGCTCATCCATCCTTCCGACCTCCGCATCGATGGGCCCGACGTGTTCGCGGGTCCGGAACCTCGCTCCCGGACGCTCGAAGGGGCAAGCGACGAAACGCGGGAGGTTGTGGGAACGAACTATTAGGTGAACCGTATCTCTCCTTAGAAGAATTCATAAGGATGGCGGGCCCTTGGACATCTTGGTCTTCGCACTGAGCATGTTGACCGGCGCACTGGCGGCGGCGCTGATCCTGTACCGTAGAGCCGAGCGGGCGCGCAGAAGACGGCGCATCGAGGCGCCGAACTCGACGTACCAGTCTCCGTACGTCGAGGATCTGAAGTCCTGGGAGCGCTGGGAGAAGATGGATCTCTCCCGACTGCACGAGATCAACCGAGCCGAGGTCGAAAAGCTGCTCGCCAAGGTCAGGCGCGCCAGCATCCGCGCGCTCACGGCCCCAGAGAGGGCCTTCTTGGAGCGGATGACGGAGGCCTACGACCGCGTCGCGAGCCACGAGCTCCGCGGAGGACCCGGGGGGCATCGACCGAGTCCCGCCTCCGGCGTACCCTGAGCTTCGTGCGCCTTCCGTCTTCCCTGTGGGTGTGCCTGGTCCTGATCGGAACGACACCCGGATCCGGTGTCGCTGCCCAGGAGCCCCCTGACGATGGACCGGCCACGGCGCCCTTCCCCTGGGCGCTTCGCGAGGCCTTCGACCCCTCCGTCATCCCTGGCTTCGCGTCGTGGTTCCAGCGTTCGCTCGACCGGGTCATGGAGGATGCCGTCGCGCAGGGGGTGACGCCCGGCGCCTACGTCGTGGTGGGGTACGGGGGCCGTGTCGTCTTCTCACATCCGTACGGACGGATCGACTGGGACGAAGACGCCCCGGCCGTCACGGAGGAGACCCTCTGGGATCTGGCGTCGGTCACCAAGGCACTGGCGACCACCCTCGCGGTCATGGTCCTCGTGGAGGAGGGGCGCCTCGATCTGAACGCGCCGGTCCACCGGTACCTCGAAGGCTGGCCTCGGGAGGGCCCCCGCGCCCGCACCACCGTGCGTCATCTCCTGACCCACACGGCCGCATTCCCCCCCGGGCTCCCGGCGAATCGGACAGGGCCGAATCCGGACGAGTGGATCCGCGCCATCGGCTCGACGCCCCTCGTGGGCGAACTCGGGGATGAGGAGGCCTACTCGGATCTCGGGCCTCTGCTGACGGCGTGGATCGTGGAGTCGATCACCGACGAGCCGTTCGACGATTTCCTGGAGCGGAGGATCTACAGTCCGCTAGGCCTGCGGAGGACGCTCTTCCGCCCTCTGGACGCGGCGGTGCCCGCCGAGGAGATCGCTCCTACCGAGGTGCTCGCGCAGGGGCAGCTCCGTGGGATTGTTCACGATCCGACTGCACGGGCGCTGGGAGGGGTGGCGGGGAGCGCGGGATTGTTCTCGTCGGCGGGGGATCTGGCCGCCTTCGCGTCGGCCCTTCTTTGGGAGCGGCCGGCGCGGGTGGTGTGTCGGGATGTGCTTCGTTCCTTCACTCGGCGTTCGGGGGACGATTCCCGTTTCTCGGTCGGGTGGGAGGTGCCGTTGACCTGGAGGGCGTCGGGTGACGTGCCGAGCGCTTCGGCGTTCGGTCATACGGGGTACACGGGGACCAGTCTCTGGATCGACCCCGAGGAGGACCTCTTCGTGATCCTCCTGACGAGCAGGCTCAACCCCACCTCGGCCAACGAACGGCACATTGCTCTCCGGCAGGAGGTGCACGGGGTGGTGGGTCGGGCGTATACGGGGCTGGAGGCGGAGAGCGACTGGCGCATTCCGGAAACTTGGCGGGGAGTGGACTCTTGCCGAGCCGAGGTTGGATTCCGGGCCCTCGAGAAACTCGCTCCCTCGACGCTGGCTACGCTGGCCAGGTGGTGACGGCGGGCCGCTACCCGCGGACCGCGACGTACTCCCGCATCCCGACGCGGAGGACGAACGCCTGCTGGACCTGGAACGGCTCGAGCAGGCGTTCCATCTCGGCGGGCAGGATCTGAGGCCAAGCGGGCTGAGAAGGGCCCATCGGTTCCTGGCGGACCCGGTCTTCACCGAGGAGACTGAAGCGAAGGGGACACGCCGCTCGCCCCCCCGTGGTGTCGACGACCGCGTATAGGCGCGCTTCGGGCCGGGTGAGATCCAGTAGCCGCTCAACGAGCAGATGACGCTGTTCGGGCGCCATGCGATCGAGGACGTTCCACGCGACGACCAGATCGTAGGGATGATCCGGGAATCGGGGAATGTCCCGTAACGCCGCATCCCAGGACGTGCCGGCCGGCGGGGCGGTCAGGAGATCGGCGAAGCGTACTCTGCGGGCAAAGCGGCTATATACACGGAGGTTCTGGCCGACCGCGGGGCCGAGGTCCAGAACCGCATGGCTCCGGCTCTCCTCCAGGCCGGCGAGGACCGTGGCCACCCCTGGAGCCGCGCGCTCGACGTGGGCCGGGACCTCTTCCTCTTCTTCAGCCCCGGCCGGCATGGACTCACGTTGGCCGCGACGCAGCCAATCCACGTGGGCCGACTCCTAGGTAGCGGCCGCGCTGCCAGCCTTCTCGGTGATCTCCTCTTCGGGGACCGGCGACGCGTTCTTGAGCTCGGGCGTCTTCCTCTCGTCGCGGGAGCGCCCGGCGTCGCGGCGAGGACTCCGATCGTTGGCGTCCCCCATGTCGACTCCACCTCGGAAGCTGGCGCCATCCTCGAGCGTCACTCGCGGCGCGGCGATATCACCTTCCACTCGCGCGGAGCTGCGGAGGATCACCTGCTCCTCGGCAATGAGGTTCCCTTCCACTTTGCCCTCGACGGTCACGACCCGGGCAGAGATGCCGGCCTTCACCTTCCCCTCCCGGCCCACGGTGACGGTGTTCTGCTTGAGGTCCACCGATCCGTCGACACGACCTTGGATCAGCAGATCTTCGTCACCGGTGACCTCGCCTCGAATCGTGATGGACGGTCCGATCGTGGCCCGCTCGGACCCGCTGCGCGCCGGGGACGGCGAATCGACGCGCGAGCTCGTTCCCTCCGAGCGCGGAGCGGGACGGTACTGTTCTGGCTGCTCATCCTTCTTCCACATGGGCTCCCTCCGTGTTTCCATCGTCTCCGATCCTTCTTATCCAGCATACCCAACAGGAATCCGAGGGGCCACGATTCCGACATGGCCGGCCCTCGAACTGCCCAGGGGACACCATTTGGCAGGATCGGCCTCGACCGATCCGCGGTCGGTACCTGGCGGAAGGGGTCCGGGCCCTTCCGTCAGACGTTCGGTGTGGAACCTCCCAGCAATCCCGCCAATCTCAGCAGGTCTGCAAAAACCCCGCCGGCCGTCACCTCGGGGCCCGCACCGGGCCCCTGGATGATGAGCGGTTGTGGGTTGTAGCGCTCGGTCGTAAACGCCACGATCGCGTCGGCGCCCGAGACGTTCGCGAAGGGGTGGTGGGACGGAAAGGTTCGAAGCTCCACCGCCGCCCCACTCTCCTCGACCCGCGCGACGTAGCGGAGGACGCCCCCCTCGCGGGCCGCGGCGTTCAGGCGGGCCTGGATCTCCCCATCGTGGTCGGCGAGCCGATCGAGAAAGGCCTCCGGAGCGGTGTCCGCGTTCCGGAGTGCCTCCGGCACGAGGCTCTCGACCGACACGTCAGACGGTTCGAGCTCGAGGCCCATCTCCCTCCCGAGGATGAGCGCCTTCCTGACCACGTCCATGCCCGTGAGGTCCTCCCGTGGATCCGGCTCGGTGTAGCCACGCCGGAACGCCTCGGCGACCATCGACGAGAAAGGCGTCTCGATCGAGAGGCCGTTGAAGAGGTACGAGAGGGTCCCGGAGAGGACCCCCTCGATCCGGTGGACGCGGTCGCCGGTGCGCACGAGGTCCTGGAGCGTCCTGACCACCGGAAGGCCCGCACCGACCGTGGCCGAGCCCAGGTAGTGGGCCCGTCTCGATCGACGGGGCTCGCGGATCCGGCGGTAGAGGTCCAGGCTCGAGGATGTCGCGTGCTTGTTCGCCGTCACCACGTGCACGCCTTCGTCCAGCCACTTCGGGTAGATGTCGTTGAACTCCTCGGACGCCGTGCAGTCCACCACCACGGCGTGCGGGATGTGGTCCGCGTCGACATGGGCGACGAACCGGTCCAGGTCGGCGGGCTCCCCGTCTCTCGCCATGAGGTCCTCCCAGCGGCCGAGGTCGATCCCTCGTTCGTCCAGTAGCATGGAGGAGGATCGCATGATCCCACGCACCCTCAGGTCGATCTGGAAGCGCTCGTGGAGGGTGCGGGCACCGGCCGCGATCTGGCGGAGGAGCTCGGAGCCGATCCGGCCCGGGCCGAGTAATCCGATCGAAAGCGTGCGGTCGGAGAGGTAGAAGCCCGAGTGCACGGCCCTCAGGGCGCGTGCCGAGTCCTTCGCGTCGACCACCGCCGATATGTTGCGCTCCGAAGAGCCCTGGGCGATGGCCCGCACGTTGATGTTCGCGGACCCCAGCGCGCCGAAGAAGCGGGCCGCCACGCCCGGCGTCTGCTCCATCCGGTCTCCCACGGCGGCGAGGATGCGGTAGGGGCCACCGACGTCGATGGTCTGGACCTTTCCGTAGTGCAGCTCAGCGTGGAAGGCATGTTCCACCGCGGAGCGAGCCCGTTCGGCCTGACCGAGGGGAATCGCCGCGCAGATGGAGTGCTCGGATCCCGCCTGGGAGATCATGGCCACGGACACGCCGACGTCACGCAGAGCTCCAAAGAGGCGCTGGGCGACACCGGGTACTCCCATCAGGCCCAGCCCCTCGATGTTCAGGAGCGCGACGTCTGCGGACGAGCTGAAACCCTTTACCGCCGTTGCCCTCTCGTCGTCCAGCTCCGCCGGGGGGGCAGAGGCCAGCAGGGTGCCGACACGGTCCGGATGGCCCGCGTCCCGGATCCGGACCGGAATGTCGGCCGTAATGGCGGGAGCCATCGTATGGGGATGTAGGACCCTGGCGCCGAAATACGCGAGCTCGGCGGCCTCGTCGTACGAGAGGTACGGAAGGAGGACCGCCTCGGGCACCAGCCTGGGGTCGGCGCTCATCACCCCCTCGACATCGGTCCAGATCGTGATCGACGACGCGTCGAGGAGCCGCCCGAATATGGACGCCGTGTAATCACTACCGTTCCGCTGGAGGCTCGTCGCGACGCCGGCTTCGTCGGAAGCGACGTAGCCGGTGACGACCACGGTCTGCGACGGGTTCTCGCGTTGCCACTTCGCCAGCCGCTCCCCGGTCTTCTCCCAGTGGACGAGGGGCCCCGAGGCCGTGCGCTCGACCACCAATACGGCCCGCGCGTCCAGCCACTCGGCGTCGGGGGTCCCGGTCGTCGCGAGGTGGGCGCGAAGCATCTGTGCGGACCAGACCTCGCCGAATCCGGATACGAGCTCTCCCGTCTGCTCTGGCGCGGTCCCGGTGAGCTCCACGCCGCGGAGCACGTCCTCCAGATCGAGCGCGTTCGATTCGACGACCTCGATCAGCGGGGAGGCCTCCTCCCCGAGAAGCTTGCCGGCCAGCGCGACGATCCGGTCACGGATGTCGTGGAGCGCCTGCCGGTAATGGGGATCGCGGCGAGCCGCGAGAGCTACGGCCTCCAGAAACGCGTCGGTGATCCCGGCCGGAGCTGAAACCACCACCGCGACCGGCCCATCACCCGCCTCCCGGACCAGGTCCGCTGCGCGGGCGTAACGCCCGGCGTCGGCCAGGCTGGTGCCACCGAACTTGTGGACGGTCCAGTCCGTCACGACGGGCGATCTCCTCGCATGCGGGTCTCCGACGTCTCGGAACGAGTAGGAGGAGAAATGTGTGGAGGACGGTCTGGGGCGGGAAGGGGCGGCTGGTTCGCCGACATCGTCAGGGCTCGAGGAGGCCCATTACCAGACCGCTGCGGATCTTGGGTTCGAACCACGTCGACTTCGGTGGCATCATGCGACCGTGTCGGCACACGTTCGCGAACTGTTCCATCGTGACGGGAGGGAGGGTGACCGCGAGGATCGCCCGCTCCTGGTCGACTTCTCGCTGGAGCCAGGTCGCATTGTGATTGGCGCCCACGAAGCCGAGACGCGCGTCGGCCGGATCCGAGATCCCGAGGATGTCGTCGAAGAGGATGCGTTGCACGATGTCGTGGTCGATCGACCGCGCCGGGTCCGAAGGGTCGAACACGCCCGGCCCGGGCCTGAGGAGCAACCACCCCGAGCCCGGCCGGTAGAAGCCGATCTCATGCGTTTTCGTGGGCTGGAACGGACCATCCCCTGGCGCCGCCTCGACCTCGAACACCCCGGACAGGGCTGCCGAAGGATCCTCGAAGGGCCGCGCTGCCTCCGTGACGAGGCGGTTGTAGGGCGAGATGTGCATACGACCCGCGGGGAAGAGCACCGCGAGGAAGCCTCGGCGGCCCAGGAGGGCTGCTGCGGCGCTCCTGTGGTTGCCGTCCGCCACGTACGCCTCGGGCTCCCACTCGAGCAGCTCCTGGAATCGGCGGGATTCCGCGTCGGCCTTCACCAACCAGACCCGATGTTGGTTGCCGTGTTCGTCCCCGGTCTCGAAGTCGGGACGG
>Ga0055480_10000216_pt1 | contig 20628 bp, 20 predicted proteins | sample Muzzi_PWB_D2_FD_57935 | JGI IMG/M metagenome (GOLD analysis project Ga0055480, IMG submission 57935) | Wetland microbial communities from San Francisco Bay, California, USA, that impact long-term carbon sequestration - Muzzi_PWB_D2 | ecosystem: Environmental > Aquatic > Marine > Wetlands ... | reverse complement strand
TCATCAGTGACTCCTGCAAGGCTATTTTGAAGCTTCATACCCGAGGAAATCAACGGTCTTGCCCACCGGTTTCGGCAGGCGAACCAATTGTTCCCAATCCTTCTGGAGTTCCTTCAGATCGTCGTTTTTGTGCTTGTGACATGCTTGACAGGAATTCGGGATGACCGGATTCTTAAGGGTGTCCGAAGGCAGCAGGGCCTTGAACACATGGCTGTGAATATCGCCCGATTCAGCACTTTTTGCGATCCTGGGCATATGACAACCCAAACAGTTGGCAAACGAATGGATTGAATGCGCCAGATTGTTATTCACCATTTCGTGACATTGGAGGCATTGCTTGGAACCTGCGGCAAAGGTTTGCGAGCGGGTCGGGGCAATGCCAATTTGATGGACATAGTGGCATGAGGTACAGGTCACGCCTTCGACAGCATGTCTCGAATTTGACCAGTCGATGAACTGCTGATGATGTCCCTTGGAAAATTCGTTTGCGTAAAGGTGGTGGTCATCTCCGGCGGCAAACGAGGTGGATACATAATAAGCTTCCAAAGCCTTGCCGGGTTCATAACCGACAGGCCATCCACCGCCTTTGACTTGCGTTGATTTGCCTCGGTTATGGCAGGAGCCGCAAATCTGCGCTGCCACGCCCATGGTCAGTTTGGCCGGGTTGACGATGGTTTCGCGTTTTTCAAATACCGCTGTTTTGGGCAGGGCCGCATGCCAGGACCCCTTTCCATGGCAGGCTTCACATGAAGTGCCCGGTTCTACGAAGGTTTGTTTTTCCAGATCGGCGCCAGTCGAATGGCAACCGCCGCATTTAAGCAGCCAGGGGCGTTTGTCCCAGTCTTTTTCATGGTAGTTCACCCAACGATGGGTATCGGCGTTGTACTGGATCGGGGAAATATAAAGGGTGCCCTCTTTTTTCACCAAGTAGCGCTGCTTCCACTGGCTGCCAATGGTATAGAGGATATCTTCTTCTTTGGGGACGTATACTTCGGCTGAGGGCACTTTGAGTTTATCTTCCAGTTTGGCCAGGTCCTCGCGGATGCGCTTTTCATCTATTGGTACTATAATCGCGTCCTTGTTTTTTTTGGCGTCCTGAAGCATGCGGCTGTGCAATGTCATCTTCCAGGAATCAAAATGCTCCAGATGGCACATTTTACATGTATCGGAGCCCACAAAGCTCTTCGGCTGGGCGGTGACCGCCTGGATGTCGACGGGTTGTTCGCCGCTGCAAGCCGTCAGGATGAGCGCCATAGCTGCCAGGATGAAAATGGTGGCCAGTGATTTGTTCGTCATTGTTTCCTCCTTGGGCAATGCCGCAACTGATAGTTAAGGACCCGGTCTATCTATTTATATATGGCTGCTATATATGCTATATATGGGTAAGGTTTGGCCCTCGACGGGTGCAAACCAATTTGATTCCTGGCGGACCTAAGGCTCAAACGTCGTCAACCAATACAACAACTCGTCCGAGTCAACTGGATTGGCAATACAGACCGAAATGTGCTCTCTAAACGCTTCTTTGAGATGAGGATGAAATGATTGAGATGATAGTGCAATGATATGTGATAAATTCGTATTCAATTTTAGCTTCCCGATACTGATCGAGTCAACATTAATGTTATCCAGGTTGATGATGACGGTCCGGCAGTCACTGCTTTCAGCATTCATTGCCAGATCCGGATATCCACCAAACACCTTGACCTTCCATCCTTGGCTTTGCAGCAATTTGCAAAGTGCCTTGGATTGTCTTTGATCGTTTTCCAGTATTGCAACCGTGCTTTTCATTAGGATGTAACTCCCGGCGCATTGCCCGCTGAACAATTTGAGTGGGCAGTGATTTGGGAGCCATTGGTTATGAACGCAACCTGTTACAATTTAGCTGGCAGCAGCAATATGGCTCTTTTGTTCAGATTTGTTAGAGCAACCGCCGTGCCAGCGGGTGCGACATATTTATATTGGGAAAACTTTAGCCAATTGGAGGCGCCCAATATCACCGCAACTATTCTAATATATTACATATTTTTTGCAATTCAGCGGATTGGGGCACTTGACGGGCAGCTATTTAAGACACCGAATCAAACCGGGAGGCCGCACATGGGAGACCGAGAGATTGTGTTATAATAGCGCACAAAAATTTAAAGTGCGCTGAACATATATAATTTCAATATGTTAAGCGTGTACCAATTTGGTACACTCCATCGCTTCGATCTGCACATATGCTACATTTGCAGTCTTGCGCCCGGCATGTTGTTCCCGTGGAAGGCAAGTTAGTGATTCTCAGGGGATTGAATATTATATTTCCTAAGCTTGCGGTATAGTGTGTTGCGGCTGATGCCCAATTGTTTGGCAGCCTGCTTTTTATTCCAACTTGTCTCTTCGAGTGCCGTAATAAGTAACCTGGCCTCGCCCTGTTGAAGTGCCCTGCCGCAGGATACCGCTTGGTCAACCCCGCGGCTCTGGCACAGCACGGATGGTAGATCTGTGGCCTCGATGCGTGTTCCCCTGGCCAGAACCACCGTATGCTCGATGCAGTTTTCCAATTCGCGCACATTACCAGGCCAATCATAGTTCAACAGCAAGCGCATGGCCTCAGAGCTGAAGTCGTGGATTTCCTTGCCCTGTTCGGTGGTAAAAAGGTGCATGAAATGCCGCGCCAGCAAAGGAATATCATTCCTTCTCTGCGCCAGGGGAGGCAGCTGAATGGGAATGACCTTCAGGCGATAGTAAAGATCCTCTCGGAAAAGGCCTTTTTTGACCATTTCCAATAAATCCTTGTTGGTGGCCGCCAGAATACGAACATCAACACTCAGCGTCTGTTCTCCGCCGACACGTTCGAATTTCTGCGTTTGCAGCACACGCAGCAACTTCACCTGTGCCGAAGGTGGAATCTCACCGATTTCATCCAGAAACACCGTACCAGTATGCGCGTGCTCAAACCGACCGATCTTCCTTCTGATGGCACCGGTAAAAGCGCCTTTTTCATGACCGAAAAGCTCGCTTTCCAGCAAAGTGGATGGATAGGCGGAACAGTTGATGACCACAAACGGTTTTTCCTGGCGGGGGCTTCTCTGGTGAATGGCGTGCGCCACCAGTTCCTTACCGGTACCGCTGTCGCCCTGAATAAGGACAGTGGTGTCGGTGGGCGCGATATCTTGGATCAGTTTATAGATGGCCTCCATCTTGGGGTCTTTGCCGACGATACCGCAAAACTTCTTTGTCAGCGCCATGCGGGTTCTGATATTCTGCATCTCCTCTTCAAGGGCAGCCGCCCGCTTGAAGGCCCCGGACGAATGGTTCAATATGAGACTGATAACTTCCAACGCGTTGGCATCGCATTGGCACTGTCCGGGGCAGGGGATCAACAAAATGCCAATCGGTTGGCCCTCGTGCATGATGGGAAATGAAGCCGCATGTTTAGCGGCTTTAAATGCCTCCGGCGCCAGAACTGCAGCATCGGTAGATTTTTTTTGAAAACTGAATCGATCAAGATTGTTCAAAATTGGAAGGACGGCCTCAAATTCTTCGTCGCCGAGAATCCTGAGCTTGTCGTCAAAGTATAAAAATAGTCTATTCCTGTGGTTGTTTAGGATCAAGAGCATGATGTCCTGACAGGCCACAATTTCCCGGAACTTCCAAATCAGATAAGCCGACACGTCTTCAAGGTTGTCTTTGCGCCATATCTTGCTGATGATCTCAAAAGCACTTTTGGTCTGCCGGTGCGCCCGGTCCAATTGCTGGGTATGTTGCTCAAGTCGGTTTGTATAAGTCTTGATGCGGGCCAGCATTTTGTTGATGGAAGACGTCAAACGCCCCACTTCATCCTTGGTCTGCGATTCAGGGATAAGATCCAGATCTTTCTCATCAAGATTTTCAGCCGCCTCAGCCAGCGCCGCCAGAGGCCGTGTAATTCTTCGGATAAACACCAAGCTGAAAACCATGGCAAAGATCAGGATGGAAAGCGTAATGGCGGTCATGTGCAGCCATAAGCGGACTATTTTGGATCGAAAAGGCTTTTCTGAAAGCCCCATGCGCAGTATGCCGGCTTTCCCCGAAAAAATCGGCCAGGCCATATCCAGATAATAATCCCCCGTGTCGTTGACGATCCGGCGGAAATTACCGCGTCTATCGCTCTGGGGCCGATTGGCGTCGATCAAATCCACCGGAATGCCATCCGAAAAGGTATGGGCCAGGATTTGTTCTTTATGAACGATAAATAGATAAGCCATCGACGGGTTGCTGCGCAGTTGATGATTGAGCAGATTTTGAAGGGCCGCCAGATCATTGATCAGAATTTTATTGGTCGCTTCAAGCGCCAGGGCCTGGGAAAGGTTTTCTCCCTGCTGGATTGCGGCATCATGAAGATTGGCGCTGAAACGGTGGGTTTCCAGAATTGAGATGATCAAACCGCTGCCGATGACCAGAATTGAAACCGACAGCGCCAATTTGTTTCGAAGACTTGTGAGTGTCATGATGCCACGGCAATGGATTTGGGTTATCGGTTTTTCATCATCACCAGGATTGGTGCATAGCGTGCTTCCACGGGTTTCGTGAAGCGATCGATCATCATTCCATCGAGTATTTTCCTGCCTCTGGGGTCGTGATGCATGTTCAACAGCAGAAGACGGATTCGATCTTTCAATTGCTTCGGCATATTCACCGGTACCACCACAGGCGGTGTCCCGAACTTTTGGGATTTTCGAATGATGCGGGTATTGGCGGTATGCACCGGATTCCGCTGGTGATAGTATTCCCAGATTTGTCCGTTAACCGTCGCACCGTCCACCAATGACATGGCCACAGCCAGTATGGAATTATCATGGCTATGGGTGTAAATAATTTTGCTGAAATAATCCTCCGGCCTATGCTGCTGCTGCTTCAGCCAGAAGTCCGGAACCAACTGACCGGTATTGGAATCAGGATCGGTAAACGCAAAGACCTTGCCCTTGAGATCGCCCAGGCTTTGATACCCGCTTTTACGATTGACGATTAAATATGCTTGGTAATATGGCGCGCCGCGAACCTCAGGCATGGCCAGGGCTTCAAAACCATATTGCTTTCTGCCGGAGGCATATGGCCCTGAACAAATAAAGGCCAAGTCAATTTGGCCCAAACCGATGAGTTCGTTTATTTCGTGATAGGTTTTTCTCTGAATGAGCTTGATTTCGCGCCCCAGATGATCGGCAATATAACCCAGAAGCTGATGGTAGCTGCCGGCGGTCTCTTGGGCGGATATCATGGCGGCCACCGCCACACGGAAATAGGTCTTGTTCAGGGTACCCCGCCCCGGCTTTTCTATGGCTACCCTTTTTGAGAAGTCAACAAAGGTGGTCTCATGCTCATTTGAACACCCCAGGATGAAAAGCAAGACGGCGCCAAGGAACAGCGGCCCGGCTTTCCAAATCAATTTTGGGATATGCACGTACAAGGTCATCACATGACTTGATTACAGCATAGGGTTAGTATATCTTTATTATCAGGTGGATACGAAATCAAAGCACCTATGCGCCCAGATTGTGCCAAACTGTCCTATATGTGTATCACGATGTGTTACACAAGGTCAATCAGATGGGCTGTAATAGCAAGCACAGAGGCGCCCGAACTGGTAGGAATTCAGGATAGGGTACTCGATAAACACCAGAAGTGGTTACAAAACCACCTCTCTAACCAAAACTTTGCGTTGGGCGTCAGATTTAAATTATCGAAATAGCAGACCATTCCTCCTGTTTAATCTGCCACCCGCCTTGATTTTGGACCCGATTCAAGGTTTTGAAACCACTTCTAATGCCGATTTAACCGGACACTAATGATCCGGGACCGAGAAAATCGCCCGGGGTATGCCGCTGAAATTCAGGCTGTCCAGATGGCGCTCGAATTCAGGTGACCGGCTGGCCCACATGGGGGCGTGACACTGCCCTGACGCTAAAAAATACAGCCCATCTGCCCAAGGCCGGAATCTGGCGGCGGCGCCCCTTCTATGGATAGGTCTGATAAGACGTCAATTCATACAGTTGGCCGAACCCTCACAAAAATGGCGTATCCAATAAAAAGCGCCGTCCCCGGAAGAGAACGGCGCTATAGGCACTTGGAAGATCAACAGGTGTCAGCTGGTTGAGGGCTTACGCTCGTGGGCCACTTCCCATTCTTCCACGGGCTCGCCTTTTTCCACCTCTTCCCACCCGGTGATCATGGCTTTGATGTGGGCCAAGATACGGTGACCGGTGGTGGTCATATAGATGTGCACCGCCAGGAAGGTCAATATGGCAAAGGCGCCCAGGGTGTGGAGCGCGGCCAGCACTTGCAGGGAGAGCCCGCCCAGCCCCCAGGCCGGCCAGGCATTATAGCCCCAGTAAAGAAAACCGGTGATCATCTGAAAGGGCAGCAAAAAAGCCGCCAGCGCCAGATAGGTCAGACGCTGCAGGGGATTGTGTTTGGCCTCCCTGCGTTTGGGCACCGGATGGGCTTCTCCCCGAAATATGCCGTACCCGTAATAGCGCATCACCAGAAACATCTTTTTGGTGGTGGGAATATACTGTTTCCATTCACCGGTGGTAAAAATCCAGAAGACAAAGAAGGCAAAAGCGATCAGCCAAGCCAAGCCCACGAAGTTGTGGATCTTGACGGCCCGGTGGAAGCCGAACAGCGCCAACCCCTGGTGAACCTCTAACCCGGTCAGCAGCAGCACCATGATCAACAGGCTCTGCAGCCAGTGCCAGAAACGTTCATATCGCGAATAGAGATAGATAACGATCTTGTTCTTCAACATGGGTCAGCCCTCCTTCTTACCGTTGGTGAAAATGCGGCCCAGCCCATGCAGGGCGACCCCCAACAGGGCCCCGAAAACCGCCACCCAGCCGAGCGTATCCAGCATGCCCGACCGGTCGCGTCCCGGCATATAGACCCCGGTAATGCCGGCCAGACGCCCGTCATCGTGCCGGTGGCACTCGCTGCAGGCCACCACGTTGTTCTTGGGCGCCACCATGTGGGTGGTGGGGAAGTAATAATGGGTGGCCACGAAGTCGAATTGGCCTGAATACGGCACGTCCATGGCCTGCATGCCACTGGACAGGGCATCCTGCCAGTTCAGGGTGGCCCAATATCCGTGCTTTCCGGACAGCAGCGGCGCCAGCAGCTTTTTATTGATCTTGTCGTAAGGCTGGTTCCCGCGGTGGATTTTAAACGGAAATATGCGCGACTGCAGATCGTTTGCAGACCCAACGGGACCGGAAACCGTCACCGTTTGGGACGGGTCGATGGTGTCTTTGACGGTCATGGTCTTCATGGCGCCGTTGAACCAGGCGTACTCCGGCTTCACATGCTTGGCCCATCGCATTTGCCCCTTGATGGTCATGTAATCATAGGTGCCTAGAGGTCCTTTTTCCTTATATTTCTTGCCGTCTTTGAATTTGCCCGATTTGGACCAGTCCCAGGACATCTTGGTGGGCAGTTCACGTGCGAATTCGGGAATGTGGCAGCTCTGGCAGGCCACTTTGTCGGTGTGATCGTTGGCTTTGTGGCCGGGGTCATGGGGCGTGCTGCTGTGGCAGGATTCACATGTAATTTTGGCGGTCAGGTCATTTTCAATCAGGCTTTTACGGTCTGTATAAGCCGGCTTGGAATAAATCCGCCCGGCGATGTGGTGCTGTACGGTGGTATGACAGCGGGTGCACTCAAAGTTCTGCCCGTCCGTGCCCATATGGACGTCCAGCGCCTTGGCGGGTTTGGCCAGGGACGTGTCCAGGTCACCGTGCTTGACGCCGTCGCCGCCGCCGCCTTTGAAATGGCACTCACCGCAATTCTGCCGGGTGGGCCGGCCGATACTCTGGGCGGCCGCTTGAATCTCGGCCTGAAGTTCTTTTGCAATCTCAAGCTCATCGGGGTCCTGGGATGCGGAAAAAGCCCGGTAATCTTCAAAAACCTCAGACCAGTTGACCTTCTTCCGGGAGTGGCAGAGCAGGCAGTTGACACCTTTTTCCTTGGCCTGCCAGCCGGTATGGCAGGACGAACACCCTTTGTCTGCCATCTTGTTGGAGGATAGACAAAAATTGTTCAGCGAATCTCCCGCTTTTCCCAACTGCTTGCCGTTCTCGTCGGTATGGCCGATCCAGGTCCAGTGAATGGTCTGCTTGAATTGCTGCTCGGCTTCGGAGTGGCACGACAGGCAGGCGGCGGTAATCTGCTGCCCCTCGGAAAATGACTTTTGAAGGGCGGCATGTTTGCTGTGGTCGGAAGTGGTCCACGGCATCTGTGCTCTGGTGGCCTGCCTTGCCATGGTGCGCCCCGGTGCCTGCTCACCGGAAGCCGGCCCTGCAGCCCACGTCTGCGGCAGCAGGAGACTCATGGCCACTAAAGCCGATCCCAAAAACCGCATGGGGTTGAACCATTTCAGTGCTCTCATATTTTCTTCCTTGGCGGCGTGCGGCGTAGCAAAAAGTTATGGCAAGGCCTCCGGCCGCGGGAGGCCTTGCCCCCGGGTCAAACCCACCCGATGGTGCGCACCGTGCTAGATGGGTTTTTTGAGTTCGAAACTGCCGTCTTTGTGTACGGTCATCTCCGCATCCAGGTAGTACACGTTTTTCATCTCCGGCCGCAGGTCCTGCACCATATAGAAAGATTCGCCGCTGCGGGCGCCCGTGCCGCAGACGAAGACCACGGGCTTATTCGTGGGCAGGGCGCTTATTTTGGCCTCCAGCTCATCCACCGGGATATTGACGGCCGTTTTCAGGCTGCCGGTCTGGAACTCATCCTTGTCCCGGACATCGACGAGCATGATGCTGCCCGGATTCTGGGCCATGATTTTCTTAAATGCGGCGATATCGATGCTGCCTTCCTCCTGGCCCGTTTTGACCTGCACAGGTGCCGAACTTGCCACCAGGGACTTCCAGGCCGGATAGCCGGCGGCAAAGACCTTCACATTGGTGTAGCCCATGGCCATGGCCTTGGCGGCGGATTTGTGGCTCAATTTGCATTTGAAGCCCCCGCAGTAGAAGACCAGCAATTTGGTTTTGTCCTGGGGAAGCCGAGCCTGTAACTTGTCAAACTGGGAATCGGGAATGGATATGGCGGTGGGAATGTGCCCCTTGTCATATTTTTTACGTTTGGGACGGGCATCGACGACCGTCATGTCGGCCTTTTTGTCGATCTGCTGCTTCATATAGTCCGCCGATACGGCGGCATAGTGGCCTTTCACGCGCATCCAGCCCGGAAAACCGTCGGCAAAAACCTTGACGTTATTATAACCCAAAGCTTCGGCCTTTTGCGCGGATTTATGGCTCAGTTTGCATTTTTGGCCCCCGCAATAGAAAATCAACAATGCATTCTTGTCTTGGGGCAGTTGATTGGTCCCCTTGTCGAACTGACTGTACGGAATGCTCACCGCCATGGGGATGTGCCCCTTGTCATACTTGGCCCGTTTGGGGCGGGCGTCGATGACCATCACATCCTCGGCCATGGGTACTTTGATGTGCTGTTGGACAAAGGCGACATCGATGATGTCATGAAAACGCCAGTCCGGCTCGGCTGCGGTCTGGTTGGCGGGTACCGTGGCCGAGCAGCCCGCCATCAGGACCAAGGCGGCAATGGCGCCAATCAGTATAACGAAATTGCGTTTAGCTATCATGGGGTGCTCCTATTTGTTTTTTGGGTCGTTAAATCCCCGGTTTTTCGTCTGAAGATCACTTGCATTTGGCCGGCGTCGGCGAATCCGCTCCGTGGGCATGCAGATAGGAATAAATATCCAGCAGCTCTGCTTCACTCAGGGCGGACCACTCTTGTGTGCAGCCGAATTGGCTGAAATCCTTACCGTCAAACACCCGGGCCCACTGATCCATGGTTTTGTCGCTGGGGCTGATGGGGGGCGTCCTGGAATCCGCCGCGCCGCGCTCAAAGCAGGCTTTATAGACCTTGCGATAGGTATATTTGCCTTTACGCTTGTTTCCGGGTTCGTCTGCAACGGCTACGCAAACAAAGGTCAGTGCCAATAACAGGGTGCATAAACTGATGAGTGTCTTTTTAGTCATTACGGGCTCCTTAATTCGTTCCTTGTGATGGTGCTCAAAGCTTCCTTGCATGTTGCTTGCAAGTCAATTGTGCAACCCATATGCCAAAGGCTGAGCGCCGGAAACGTATGCTGTAACATGCTGCAATTTTAATAATTAATTTATTACCTCGGAATTGAGGCACAGGAGATGACACCGCTGACGATGAACATACTTAACACTTTTGGTTAACAGACGTTAATCTTGGCATAAACCGATTAACAGTCTTAACACCCGGAGCAGCAAACAGTACGACAGCTCTCCTTAAGAGAAAGCCTGGCGGCTGCAGGCACCTTTTGGCAGCGCGACACCAATCATGGCACCCAACCTGCGCCTATCCATCCAGGTATTTGCCATATGCATTGGAAGGGGCCATTATACCGGTTTCAAAGCAACCCTTGCGTGTAAAGCACCCTTTTACTATAGTTAACAGGTGTTAATGTGCAAACATACGCTGAACTGGAGGTTACCGTGGATCTATCCGCATACTGGAAAACCATCGTCGACACGCTGCAGGACGGCGTCGTGGTGGTCGACCCCTATGGACGCATCGTGGCGGTCAATCCTGCAGCCGAGAAACTGACCGGCTATTCCGCCGCGGAGTTGATCGATCAGTCGTGCCGTGTGCTGGATTGCACGGGATGTCGCATCATCGGGCAGGGCAGTGGAAGGAATTGGTGCGGGCTCTATCGGGCGGGCGGCGTCAAGGCCAAGCGCTGCACCATCACCAACAAAGAGCACCGGACCATTACGGTAATCAAAAATGCATCCATCTTGTACAATCACCAGGGCGAAATGATCGGTGCGGTTGAAACTATCAAGGACATGTCACAAATCGTTCGGCAGCAAGACGAGATCCATAACCTGCGGCGCACGCTGCACCTTGACGACGGCTATCACGGTATTTTAGGCCACTCCCCGGTGATGCAATCCATGTTTGAAATGATTGAAAATGTGGCGCTCACGGATGCTCCGGTGCTGATATACGGTGAGAGCGGCACCGGCAAGGAAATGGCGGCCCGCGCCATCCATGAAGCCAGTAACCGGCGCAGCAAACCTTATATCAAGGTCAATTGTGCGGCGCTGAATGAAAATCTGCTCGAGAGCGAATTGTTCGGCCATGCCAAAGGCGCCTACACCGGCGCCGACCGCTCGCGGGTGGGGCGCTTTGAAGCAGCCCATCAAGGCACGATTTTTTTGGATGAGATCGGAGATATTCCGGCCGCGACCCAAGTCAAGCTTTTGCGGGTGCTCGAAGAGAAGGAGATCGAGCGGGTCGGCGAGCATACGCCGGTCAGGGTCGATGTGCGTATTGTATCGGCCACCAACACAAACCTGGAAGAGTTAATTGAGAGAGGCCAGTTTCGAGAGGACCTCTACTTTCGCATCAATGTCTTTCCCTTGAAATGCCCGGCCCTGCGCGACCGCATCGAAGATATTCCCTCCATCGTGCAGAGCTTTATTCAGCACAACGCGGCCAAAACCGGGAAAAAGATCACAGGCCTGACCCCGGAGGCCATGCAAAAGTTGGCCCGCTATGCCTGGCCGGGTAACGTTCGCGAACTGCGCAACGCCATTGAATACGCTTTTGTCCTGTGCCCCAACGGAAGTATCGGCATCCAGCACCTGCCGCCCAAAGTACTGCCGGCGGTACCTGATTGCCCGCCACCCCGGGAGAAGGAAAACGGAGCGGCGCAGGCAAAAGAAAATTTGCTGCGAGTGCTGCGCCAAGCCGGCGGCAATCAGTCGGAGGCGGCCCGTATCCTGGGCGTCAGTCGGGTAACGATCTGGAAGCGAATCAATAAATACGGTATTGATGTCAAACGCGAAATTCGAGGATAGACATGGGCTTGCGCCACTCCGCACAAGAACAGGATGCCCATAAGAATGAATTCCCCAGCGGCTATGAACAAATTTCGGATGTGAACGGTTGCTTTGGTTATTCCTCCCACTCGATACACTCCACCGGACATGTATCAATGGCTTCTTGAATGCACTCCTCGTCGCCGCCCTGGGGTTTGATCACCACTGCTTTTTCCGAATCTTCGTCAAATTCGAATACTTCCGGACAAAGGTCGACGCAGGACTCGCAACCGACGCATTCGTCATCGTTAATTTTTACGCTTTTAATCTGCTTGGACATAATTTGCTCCCTCTATTTGTGGACGGATCATCGGTCCGGTTAATACGTTCAGTGACGCACGGGACGGAGCCGGCCGGCGATGCCGAAAATGACCGGCGGCATCCATTATTGCCGTTTTTTTGCATACTTGGCCGCGCTCAAGCCGGCCACGCAACCTTCTCCTACGGCCTTGGCCATCTGCCAGGGGGGGCCGCAGATATCCCCGGCGGCAAAAATTCCCGGCATATTGGTGGCTTGTTGCTTGTCGGCGGCGATGTACTTCATCTCATCGTCCAGCCGAATGCCCAGGGCGGTGGCCAGTTCCATCAACCCCTTGGCGCCCTGCTCAATGAAGACGCCGGAAATCTCAATGCGCCGGTCATCATCAAGGACCAGGGATGCCACTTCCTGGTCTCCTTCGATGGCCTTGACCTGGGTGCCGGTGAAGACCTGCACGGCACTGGCCTCGAGCTTGGCAGCCAGATCATCGGCCACGTCCAGTTGGTGACAGATCAGATGAACCTTATCTGCGATCTGGGTGAGCGTCAGGGCGCCGTCCACCGCCGCGCTCTCTCCGCCCACCACGGCCACACGCTGCCCGCGATAAAAATTGCCGTCACAATCGACGCAATAGGAAACGCCTTTGCCCAGGAAGTCTTTTTCGCCCGGTACCCCCAAACCCTGCCGCTGGGTGCCGGTGGCGATAATCAGCGCATGGGTCTCGATGGTTTCGCCGCTTTCCAACCTGAGTTCGAATCCCTGGTCCTGGGAGCTAATCTCCAACACATCTTGATCCATAAATTGGGCACCGAAATTGGCTGCCTGCTGGCGACCGGCAGAAATCATCTCTTCTCCGGTGAGCTTGAAAATACAGCAGAAATTCTCGATATGATGACTGAACAGGCTGCTCTTGGCCTCCTTGCCCAACACCAGCACCGACACCTTCCTGCGGGCGGCGTGAATGGCGGCCTGCAGGCCGGCGGGACCGGTTCCCAGAATAATCACATCAAATGAGCGGGGCTCGGGCATACATCGACCTCCTTGGCCTAAGGGTTTGCACACGGACGCCATAAAATGGGTATGATTCATTGAAAATCAAGTGAAACTGCCACGTTGCATACCGATCATATTGAAGTCGATTCAATAATTGACCGCCAATCACGATCATGGTAGGGTACAGCATCAACTTAGCTTGAACCGCGACCAATTCCATCCCAATCGCATTCTGATAATTACTGGACGATATTACCCGCATCCGCTGTTCGTGCGCTCTTACCCGCCCCAACAAATGAAAGCCCTTACCAGGGAGGAGACATGGGAAACAAAGATGCCCGCGGTCTTTCGGACGCGCGCAAACCGGTGTGGAAAAAGCTCTCCAAGCCCGCCCTTCTGATTTTGCTGGGCATCGTCATCGCCTTTCCCCTTTTCAGCCTGACCTATTACACCATGGTGCGTACTTCGACACCCCAGTTCTGCGCCACCTGCCATGAGATCCAGCCCGCTTATAACGAATGGAAGGCATCCACCCATGTGAATAACGCCCAGGGGTTTGTGGCCGATTGCATGGATTGCCATCTGCCGGCGCCCCAGGAGACCCTCGACTTCTTTTATGCCAAAACGTTCCACGGCATCAAAGATGTCATCAAACATTTTACTGTCGAAGATTACGATCGAAACGAAAACCGGCAGGCCGCTTACGAATCCTTCAAGAACGCCCGATGCCGGAAATGCCATCGCAATCTGCTGAACATCCCCAACAACCGCGGTGCCCGGCTGGCGCATAAAGCCACCTTGTATCCGCTGCCCGGCCTGGAGAAAAAGTGCGTCGATTGTCATCGCGACCTGGTCCATAACAAATCCGATATATACCGGTATAAACAGTATCGCCCGCCCTATCGGGCGACCGGTATGCAGTTTTAAACGACAGCATATTAAGAGCCGATCAAGATCATTTAAAAAGGGGGCATCATGAAAAAGCTTTTAGAGTTGGCCGTTCTATGTCTTGCGGTTGTGGGCATGTTAGGCATGGGGGCGACGCAGGCGCAAGCACAGAACCTGCCCAAAATGAAAGAGTTTCGCATGGAAAGGGCCATGGCGCCGCAGGAGATCGCCTGCATCGAATGCCATCGCACGCAACACCCCGGCCTTTTCGCCGACTGGTCCCAGAGCCGGCATGCCAATGCCAATGTGACCTGCCTTGATTGCCATATGGCCGAAGAGCATGACAAGGATGTCAGTATCAGCCATTTCAAGCAGTACGAGCAGAGCGGGAACAAATACGGCACCAAGGAGTATCGCGTACCGGTGGCGGCGGTGGTGACCCCCAAGGATTGTTCGCGCTGCCATCCGGACGAAGCCCAGCAGTACAGCCGCAGCAAACACGCCAACACCCTGGAGCTCATCTGGAAAATCGATCCGTGGCTCAACAAGGGCATGAACAGTGATTTTGAACGCATCACCGGCTGCTACCACTGCCACGGTACCATCCTGAAGAATTCGGAGGCAGGTCTGGATTCATCCACCTGGCCCAACGTGGGCGTGGGCAGAATCAACCTCGACGGCAGCAAGGGCAGTTGCACCAGTTGCCATACCCGGCATAAATTTTCAGTCATGGAGGCCCGCAAACCCGAGGCCTGCGGGCAATGCCATCTGGGCCCCGACCATCCGCAGATCGAGATCTACATGGAATCCAAGCACGGTGATATCTACACGGCCCACGGAGACGATTACAATTGGACCGCGGCGCCCGGCACCTGGACGCCCGGCGTTGATTTTCGCAGCCCCACCTGCGCGGCCTGCCACATGTCCGGCGCCGGCACCACCCTGACCTCCCATGACGTGACCGAGCGTCTGGCCTGGGAATCGCAGGCCCCGCTGACGGTCAGGCCCAACAAATTCAAACCTTTTCCTGCCAAAACCAATCCGGATGTGGAGCGCGAGAAGATGAAGCAGATTTGCCTGCAGTGCCACGGCAAAACCTGGACGGATGGCCATTTCGTCCAGATGGATAAAGCCATGATGGAGTATAACGATGTTTACTTTAAGCCGGCGAAAGCCAAGTGGGAAGAACTGTACGAGAAGGGCCTGCTCGACAAAAGCAAATATTTCGACGAACGGCTGGAAGTTGAGTTTTACGAGCTCTGGCATCATGAAGGCCGCCGGGCTCGTTTCGGCGCCGCCATGATGGCACCGGATTATGCCTGGTGGCACGGGTTCTACGAGTGCAAAAAGCGCTTTTCCAACTTCATGGAGGATGCCAACGAACTGATCCAGCACAACCAGAAGGCCTACAAAGCCGAAGATTGGCCCAATGCCACCGGCGACACCACCAAGCCGGAGGTGATTTTCGGCAAATAGGTTCGCAACCGGCACCGGCGTCAGCAGCCCTTTTTTCCGCAAACCCCGCCCCTTTTCAGGGGCGGGGTTTTTTTGCTATCGACGGGTGCGCAATCCAACTATCCGGTATGGCTTGATTTATGGTTTATGCGCCTTACTTTAATCCAAACCCATACCACTGTGAGGTCAAAACCGAGGAGCGCCCCGATGAGCGATTGCCAGAAAGAGATTGATGCCTGCACCATCGACATTGTGACATGTCAGCAAATGAAAGCCAGAGTCCCGGAAATCGCAGAGAAAATCATTGCGGAATGTCAAGGCAGCGAATGTTACACCCATATCGATTACGAGCCCATTCCGTCAGAAGGGTATGTGGTCGACCTGATCGATCAGTTTCGCGAGCTCCTCTTTCCAGGGTATTTCTCAAAGGATCCGCTGGACCCGGCCAACATGAAATACAGCCTGGGCCAAACCGTATCGGTCCTTTACGACAAATTGTCCGAACAGATTATTCATCATATTCGACATGATTGTCTGCGCTATGATCAATCATGCAGCCATTGCGAAGATACCGGCCAAGCCAAGGCTCTGGCGATTCTGGAGTCGATCCCGGACATCCGGAAAATTCTGGCCACGGATGTCCAGGCGACTTTCGAAGGCGATCCGGCCGCCCAAAGCCATGATGAGATCATTTTCAGTTATCCGGGTATCTTTGCCATTATGGTTCACCGGGTGGCCCACCGCTTGTTCGAGTTGGGCATCCCCCTGCTGCCCCGCATTATGAGCGAGCACGCCCACAGTGTCACCGGCATCGATATCCATCCCGGCGCCAGCATCGAAGAGCGCTTTGTCATCGACCACGGCACCGGCGTGGTCATCGGTGAAACCACCCAGATTGGCAGGAATGTTCGTATTTATCAGGGTGTTACGCTTGGGGCCCTGAGTCTGCCCAAGAATGCCGGCGAACAATACCGGGGCAAAAAGCGCCACCCGACCATTGAAGATAGTGTCATTATTTATTCGGGTGCAACCATTCTGGGCGGCGATACGGTAATCGGTGCCCGGTCGGTGATCGGCGGCAACGTCTGGCTCACTGAATCAGTGCCCGCGGATACCACGGTGATTATGGAACAGCCGCGACTCACCTACAAATCGGCCGGCCATTAGGCCAAAGGAGCATAGCATGCGCATCTACAAAACGATTGAAGGCACGATGGGACGAACCCCCCTGGTCAGATTGAACCGCATGGGAGCGGAAACACAGGCGGATGTGTTGGCCAAGTTGGAATTTTTCAATCCCCTGGGCAGCGTTAAAGACCGCATCGCCACCTACATGATCTCCGAAGCCGAACGCCAGGGTCTGATTAACCCCCAATCGCTGATCGTGGAACCCACCAGCGGGAACACCGGCATCGGACTGGCCTTTGTTTGTGCCGCCAGGGGCTACCGGATCTGCCTGACCATGCCCGATACCATGAGCGTGGAACGGCAGAAGCTGCTCAAACACCTGGGGTCGGAGCTGGTGCTTACCCCCGGCGCCGAGGGCATGAAAGGCGCCATCGCCAAGGCTGAGGAGATCCTGGGCCAAAATGACAATGCCTATATGCCCAATCAGTTCGAAAATCCCGCCAATCCCTTGGCCCATCGGGAGACCACGGCCCATGAAATTTGGGAGGACACCGAAGGCCAGGCGGATATTCTCATTTCGGGGGTGGGCACCGGCGGAACCATCACCGGCGTCGGGCAAGCCATCAAAGCCAAGAAACCGGGCTTCAAGGCCATCGCCGTTGAGCCGGCCGACTCGCCCGTGCTCTCCGGCGGCGAGAAGGGCCCCCACAAGATACAAGGCATCGGCGCCGGCTTTATTCCGGCCATTCTGGACCGCAGCGTCATTGACGACGTCGTGACCGTGACCAACGAGGCGGCTTTTGAAACCGCCCGGCAACTCGCAGACAGGGAAGGTATCCTGTGCGGCATTTCATCCGGGGCTGCGGTCTGGGCCGCTCTGGAAGTGGCCAAACGCAGCGAAAACGCAGGCAAGCAAATTGTGGTGATTTTGCCCAGCACAGGCGAACGATACATCAGTACGCCCCTTTTCAGATCATGAAAAACGCCCTTATTGACGCATCGTCCGCTATTTTGCTGCACAAGGCCAACCTCTTCCTCGAAATAGCTCATGCATACCATCTTTTCATGGTACCGACGGTCTATAAGGAAATCACGGTGGGGGACCGCAGCGGCGCAGATGTATTTCGCAGCGCCGGCGAAGCCGGGACAATACGTTTGTTGCCGCCCAGCGCGCCGCCTAAAATCGATCCTGCAATGGAATCCCTGCACGCCGGTGAATGGGAAACCATTGCAGCCTACGATGAACAGGACGCCCATTTTATCATCATGGACGACGGCAGGGGTGCCCGGACCTGCCGCACCAAGAAAATACCCTATATCAATGCCCTGCTGTGCCCTCATATTCTTTATCTGTCCGGAATCATCGATAACAGCACCCGGCGAAGCGCCTTTACCCAACTGCGTGAGATCGGCCGCTACGCCGGCGAGGTGGTAAGCTATGCCAAGCGTTCTACCCGGGGCGTGCTCGAGCCATTTCTACCATAACATGCTGTTGTTAAGGATATATTATGAAATATTTAAAAATCATTCATTAACTAATTGACATTTCGGCCCATTTGTTTCATGTAAGCTCCCAGATCCTTGCCTGTCAACTTGGAATGCAATTTCTATCTTAGGTGTTCTTCGAAATTTCCCTGTTGAAACTGAAAGGGCTTTTTCCGGAAAGCCCGAATGTTAACACGAATTCGATATAGGAAGCTGTTTTATGGGTATTCAAGAAAGGAAAGAGAGAGAAAAAGAGAGACGCCGCCAACAGATTATTGTCGCGGCCAAAAGGGTGTTTTCCGAAAAAGGCTTTAACAAAGCCACCATGGAGGATATTGCCAAAGAAGCCGAGCTCAGCCCCGGCACGCTTTATCTTTATTTCAAGAACAAGGAAGAACTGTACGCTTCGCTTTCATTGCGTATTCTGCAATACCTGCACATCCGCGTCTCTCACGTGAACAAAGAGCAGGGCGCCGATGCGGTCAAAAAGCTCGATGCCCTTATGGTGGCGATGTACGATGTATACGATTTTGACCCCTTGATCATCATCAATATGTTTCACCTGCAGTCCAGCGAGACCCTGAAAAATCTTTCCGAGGAATTATTGCAGGAGATCAAGGATCTGTCTAAAAAATCCATCGGCGCCATTGCCGATATTTTCCAGCAAGGCATCGAATCCGGCGTCTTTCTTGACCGTCATCCCACCGCCCTTGCGGACATTTTCTGGTCGCTGTTCTCAGGCGTGGTTTTATGGGAAGCCAGCAAGAAAATCGTGAATGAAAGAAAGGATTATCTCAAGGATACCCTCAAAACAGCCTTTGAAATTTTCAGGGGTGGTATTGTGGTCAAATAAGGGCTCAGGACTAACCTTCCAGTGACGTGATCTCCCGGGCATGACCCGGCGAAAAACCGCAAACAAAAAAGGACCCTGCCGCATACGCGGCAGGGTCCTTTATGTTTGTCTTATTCGATATATCGCCGGGATCTACTCTTTGGGATGGCACTGATTGCAGCCAGTGGGCCCTGTGGGCGGCAATTTCTCGCCCAGTGAAGCCTTGGAGGCCTCCATGGCTTTATTCTTCTTTTTAATTTCCTTATGGCATCCGATACACATGCCATGGAAGGCGTTTTTATAGTAGCGCGCCTTTAAGACCGGATCCATGACCGGCTTGCCGTCCTCCATTTTTGGCGCTTTGTCCAGATCATGGCACCCGGATGTTGTGCAGCCCGTGATAACCGAGGCTTTGTCCCATTTGTGATGACAGGTTTGGCAGGAGTTGCTGAAATGAACCGCATGGGGAAACATGACTTCAGCTCGTTTGGCGTCATCGATGAGCGGTTGGATGGTGATCTCGCCCATGGGCACCAGCATCTCATCATCCGCAATCAGCAAGGTCCCCCACATAAGACTCATCAATACCACAGTTACCAACAACACAGATTTACGCATGCTTACCCCCTGTAGCGATAATCGGAATCGACGGCCCGGCAGCGGGGAATCGGGCTTAAGGTCCCTCTATCAGCGGGACGCTGCCTCTGGGCAGTTGGGCTGAATTTTCCCGGCCAAGGCCATCCAATTTATGTTCTCCAATGAAAAACGAAGGAGATCATATAATATGTTCCAGCCAATATTTCAATCAGAATTTGAATGATGGCCTTTAGATTATCACTGGGGAACCAGAACTGCCCTTACTGAACCACACTCCGTCAGGGCACGCTGAGTGCGCTGGAATATGGATTCCTGGTCAGCGGTCACAATATCGGCGACGGAATGGTAGCCTTTTACAGAGGTCTCTGAACTCCAATACCATTTTGCGCCGCTGGCAGGAAAATACGGGGCTTTTTTATTGATGCCGGCCAACTCATAAGCCGTGGGCAGACGCCAGGCACGGTGGCCGCCATGGCGAAGGTTGCGGACATATTTCACGCCGTTTTCATAATCGATACATCCGCCCAACTCCTGGTAGGAGTCTAAAATGGCCCAGGTCAAACCGGTGGACAAATCGGTAAACGTGCCGTCCCCATTGGAACGATAACGGGACGAACCCTGCAATCTGGATTCCATCCTGGCCTGAACCTGCCGCGCCCGTTCCTTGCGCCTGGCCTGCTCTTGCAATTGCCGCTGGATGCGCTCCTGCTCAGACTGCTTCCGGGCTTGAATCTGCTGCCGTTTCAGGCTGATCTGCCGTTCTTCTTCGAGTCGTTCCAGCAAGGATTGGGCATCGCCGGCATAAATGCCATTGAAATACTTACGAAGATAGCGGTCCACTTTTTGGATCCGGGCGTACAATTCATTGCGTGGATTGGCGGCAAAAGATTGAACGGCCTGCCAGTTGCGCTGTTCCTTGATCTTTTGGTCAAGCTGGGCCATCTCCGCTTCAATGTATTTCCGCTGGGTGGTCTGGGGATGCGCTTCCAGGTAGCTCTTGAATTGCTGGTAGGCTTTTTGGTAATTGGCGCCGCTCTCATTGGCACTTTTGCTCAATTGATAGGCGTCGCGCTTGTCGACCAATTGAGACT